>ERZ773264.34-NODE-34-length-194988-cov-30.421776_pt1 | contig 194988 bp, 174 predicted proteins | sample MGYA00511910_ERZ773264 | MGnify/ENA primary metagenome ERZ773264 (study PRJEB29015, sample SAMEA2737739) | human gut metagenome | biome: human gut; feature: human-associated habitat; material: faeces | place: China | collected 2012 ...
GGTGCTTCAGAAGCTGTATTATTTACATCATTTTTCTTATTTACACCATCTAAGGATTTCATTGTCGGGAAGAGCAGCACATCTCTGATCGCCGGTGAGTTGGTCATCATCATAACCATACGGTCAATACCGAAGCCGATACCACCGGTCGGAGGCATACCAATGCTGAGAGCGTTCAGGAAGTCCTCATCGGTATGCTCAGCCTCGTCATCACCTGCTGCCAGCGCTTTCTCCTGTGCCTCAAAACGTGCTCTCTGATCGATCGGATCATTTAACTCGGAGTAAGCATTTGCCATCTCCCAGCCGTTCATGAAGAACTCGAAACGCTCTACATAATCCGGATTATCCGGTTTCTTCTTGGTCAGAGGAGAGATCTCGATCGGATGATCCATGATAAATGTAGGCTGGATCAGATGATCCTCTACATACTCCTCGAAGAACAGATTCAGGATGTCACCCTTCTGATGACGCTCCTCGAACTCAATTCCCTTTTCCTTTGCGAGTGCCTTTGCAGCCTCAGTATCCGGAATCTCGTTGAAATCAACGCCGGCATACTTCTTAACGGCATCCACCATCGTCAGTCTCTCAAACGGCTTGGACAGATCCATCTCATGATCTCCATACTTTAAGATCTCGGATCCGGTCACTTCCTTTGCAACGTGACGATACAGCTTCTCGGTCAGATCCATCATGCCATGATAGTCTGTATATGCCTGATAAAGCTCCATCAATGTAAATTCCGGATTGTGTCTGGTGTCCAGACCCTCATTACGGAATACACGACCGATCTCGTAAACACGCTCCATGCCGCCTACGATCAGTCTCTTCAGATAAAGCTCCAGAGAAATTCGAAGCTTTAAGTCCTCATTCAGAGAATTGAAATGGGTCTCAAACGGTCTTGCTGCAGCACCGCCTGCGTTGGACACAAGCATCGGCGTCTCAACCTCCATGAAGCCCTGCTCATCAAGGAAACGTCTGATGCAGCTGATCACCTTGGATCTCTTAATGAAGGTGTCTTTCACGTCCTCATTCATGATCAGATCCACATATCTCTGACGATATCTGGTATCGGTATCGGTCAGTCCATGATGCTTCTCCGGAAGGATCTGCAGACTCTTGGAAAGAAGAACGATCTCCTCTGCATGAACAGAGATTTCACCTGTCTTTGTCTTAAATACCTTACCCTTTACGCCAAGGATATCACCAATATCGTATTTCTTAAAGTCCGCATAGGACTCCTCACCGATCTCATCTCTTGCAACATAAAGCTGCATTTTCCCTTTCAGATCCTGTATATTACAGAAGGATGCTTTACCCATCACACGCTTAAACATCATACGGCCTGCCAGAGATACTTCCTGTCCCTCTAACTCCTCATAACGGTCTCTGATATCCTGTGAATGTACTGTCACATCATATTTCGTGATCCGGAACGGATCCTTTCCCGCTTCCTGTAAATTTGCAAGTTTCTCATGACGCACCTTCAGCAAAGCATTCACGTCCTGCTCTGCCTGCGGCTTCTTATTCTGCTGTGCCACTTTTCTATCACTCCGTTTCTATCTCTTATTTTGACTTCTGGATCTCAAGGATCTCGTATTTAACAACCTCACCGTTCGGTGTCTCTACCTCGATCTGATCTCCTACCTTGGAGCCGATCAGTGCAGCACCTACCGGAGACTCATTGGAGATCTTATTGCCAAGAACGTCTGCCTCTGTAGAACCTACGATCTTGTATGTCATTTCCTCATCAAACTCAATATCCTTCAGGCGAACCGTACAGCCGATATTGATCGCATTAACGTCAACATCCTCCTCAACAACGACCTCTGCATTCTTGAGGATCTTGTCGATCTCTTCAATACGAAGCTCGATATCTCTCTGCTCATCCTTTGCTGCATCATACTCTGCATTCTCGGACAAGTCACCCTGCTCACGTGCTTCTTTAATCTTTGCTGCTACCTCTTTACGTCTATTCAGCTTTAAATCCTGAAGCTCATCCTCCAGCGCTTTCAAACCTTCATAGGTTAATATGTTTTTCTTCTCTGCCATGTCAAGCCCTCCAACTATTGATATATTCGCTATCATGCGCTATCCATACATATAACGCTATCGTGTTATTCTAACACGAATCCCTTGCATCAGTCAACCACGCCTCCCGCGGCATCGACTGACTGCCTGATACTCTCATTGTTCATCGTTCATGCTGGTACGGAATGGTGCCATCGGCAGTCCGTTCTTACCAAACATGTTGACCTCTGCGTAGTTTCTCCAGTTATATCTTGCATATACCGGCTCCTTTACATTTGCAGAGAACAAACGAACACGGTTGCCCTGGATCTGTACGGAATCTGCCGGATAGAACACCTTATCCTGACCTGCCACCTCAAAGCCCAGAGGCTTCTCGCCGGTACATATGATACCGTCTCTTACGTGATTGAAGATCAGCCAGATATAGGACTGTAATGTATAGCAGGACTGATAGAACGGACCGAATGCACGAACCTCATTATCCAGTCCATATGCGTGATACATTGCCTGCAAAGCCAGACGCTCACCGACCGGCTGCTTATCGATCGGATGAATGTTGCTGTACTCGCCCTTGTCAAGCACTACCGCAAGACCGGTGTTCTTAACGGTACGGTATACTCTGTGCTGTGCCTCACGGATCAACGGCCAGTTTGTGAGATTCTCCTCACCAACATTAGAGAACATCGGAAGCTGAACGATCATAAACGGAAGCTTATCGTCATGCCAGTCCTCTCTCCACTGACGGATCAGGCGGCTCAAAAGATTGTAGTAGCTTCTTGGCTTCTTATCATCCTCTTCTCCCTGATAATACAGGAATCCTGCCAGTGTATACGGTGCAATTCTCTGGATCATTGTCTCATAAAGACCGGCCGGGCGGTACTCGGAACGTGGTCCCATCGGTCCCGGATACTTATTCTCACCGCAAACCTCCAAAGCACCCTCCCAGGTAGGGTTTGGAGTTGTCTCATAATAATGCTTGCAGTTCTTATCAAACTCTGCCTGATAAACAATGTACTCCTCGCGCTCCTTGCAGTATGCATCAAAATCCTGATTGGAAACGATCTCGTCATACTCCTCTACATAAGAAGAAATCACCTTATCACTCTCCAGGGCTTCTCTGCTCATCCAGCAGGATGCGGAGGTGCCGCCCCAGTTACAGCCAATGATTCCAACCGGAACATCAAGCTGTGCAGCCAGCTTTCTTGCAAAGTAATAACCTACTGCAGACCAGCGTCCCACATTCTCCGGACAGCAAAGCTCCCAGCAGCTTTTCTCTTCCTGCTCGTAAAGCTCATCACACAGGTAGGATACCTTCGGTGTGTAATAGAAACGAAGCAGTTCATTGTGTGCTTCGGAAACAGCGACTGCGCCATCCTTGGAATTCTGAAGCTCTAACTCCATGTTGGACTGACCACCTGCAAGCCATATCTCTCCGTACATAACATCCTCATATGTCTTGACCTCGTCATTGTCCGTCTTGACCGTAAGAACATATGGACCACCTGCCTCCATCGGCGGCAGGAAAAGCTGCCATTTGCCATCCTGAACGTATGTCACCACTCGGGCATCCTGTATAGTCACCGTCACCTTTCTGGCATCGGACTCCCCCCAGATAACTACTGGTTTTCTTCTCTGTAAGATCATATGATCACTAAATATAGCTGGTAATTTAAGCATGATATCAGTCTCCTCCATTCCCGATTGGATAATCTATGAATTTTCTCAATTAGACCTATTATACAACTTTTCCCTTACTCATTGCAATTCCTTTTTGTAACCTTTATAATAATATCAAGAAGTTCACATTATGACAGCAGTGATAAATTTTCTCACGAACACAACAGAGAACAGGGGGAATCGTATGAATAAACCAGGCAGAACACACCATATCAGAAACCGGATCATCACAGTCATTTTGATCCTTGCAGCAGCATTCTGCTTTGGATTTGTCCAGTGGAATTCCCGCATACATTACTATTCCGATGAGCATACAACCGGCAATACAAGCACTAATCTGTTGAACGGTGGTCTGTTTGCTGAGTCCGGAGACACGATCTATTTCGCCAATCCCTATGATCAGAACTCGCTCTATTCCATGGATAAGAAGCTCTCCCATGTTAAGAAGCTTCACGATGACTATACCAGCTACATCAATGCAGCAGGCAGATATATCTTTTATACAAGACGTAATGACAAGAAGGGCACTGATTCACAGGCACTTTTTTCCTTCAGCACCACCGGCTTGTACCGGATCAACAGCAACGGGCAGGGCTTAAAGCAGCTTTACCGGGAACCATCCCAGTCGTTAAGTCTGCTTGGCAATCATATCTTTTATCAGCATTATGACCGCAAGCTCGGTCTGCAGCTTTTCCGCATCGGCATCGATGGCAAGAAAGACACCATGATACTGAAGGAGGGTGCATCACCGGTGATCGCTGATGACACGATCTACTATACCGGGCTTGACAGTGATCACAGCATCCACAGCATTTCTACCGATGGAGGAAGTGCCCGGGTCATCTATGAGGGCAACTTCACCGGTCTGTCCTTTGTCAAAGGCTTTCTTTATTGTATGGATATGGACAACGATTACACACTGTGCCGGCTGGATCTTTCCACCGGCGAAATGACACATCTGACACAGGTTCGCATCGCCACCTATAATATCAGCCGGGACGGTGCTACAGTATATTATCAGATTGACAATGGCAGTGATAATGGTTTATATGCTCTGGATACCAAATCAGGAGCGCAAACCCAGTTACGCTCCGGCAATTTTAATTATCTGCATATTATTGATCACTATCTGTTCTTTGAAAACTTTGACGGGAGTACCGCCTATGTGATGAATCTTGCCAATGAACAGATCGAAGAATTTCATCCAAAGACTGCAAAGTAATGAAACGATATCGCAAAACAACCCACACCGGTAATTCGTGTGGGTTGTTTTGCTTCGTTTTATATTCTGTTTAAGAATCCATTTCCTTCCTCTGAAGCTGCTCCTTAAGTTCGAGCATGTAGCAGCCATTCAGGGGATTTTTCGCATATGGTGCGATCTCACACATCGGCTCGAGTACAAACATCCGGTTTGCCATCTCCACATGCGGGATCATCAGATCCTTCGTCTGTATGATCTCCTGATCGTACAATATAATGTCCAGATCCACGGTTCTCGGTCCCCAGTGAACGATCCGCTCTCTTTTCTGCTCCTGCTCGATCCGCCCGATCAGCTCCAGCAGTTCCTCCGGTATCCGCAGCGTCTCAAGCATAACCGCTCCGTTCAGGAAATCATCCTGCTCCACACCGCCAACCGGCTCCGTCACAATATAAGAAGAGACCTTCTTCACCCTCGTCCATGGATCCTTATTCAGGCTTTCCACCGCCATATCGAGATGTGCCTTCTTATCACCCATATTGGAGCCGATGCTTAAATAAGCCACATGCCACTGACGCTTCACAGTCACAGACACCGTCTCAAGCGGCAGATGCACCGGCGCCCACGGCTTTTTCACCTCTAAGGTGACGGCACGCACCGCATCATATTGAAGCAGGATCTCCTGTGCCAGATATTCTGCCAGCTTCTCGATCAGCTGAAAGGTGTTCCGGGTTGCCTTCTTCGTCACAAAGGCGGCAACCTCCGCATAGTTGACCGAGTAATTGAGGTCATCTGTCTGTCCCGCTTTACGGACATCACATTCCAGTTCGATCGAGATCACAAATTTCTGTCCGAGTGCATTTTCCTCCGGCATCACCCCGTGTTTCGCAAATATTTCCAAATTCTTTATTTTAATACAATCCAATCTGATTCCTCTTTTCTTATCTGACCCGTTTTCCGGACAGTGCTTTATGATGTGTCCTCATGAAACAAGACATCATGCTGCATCTTCATGAAATAACACATAATCCGGTGACATCGTGCATGCAAGCACCAGTCCCTTCGGCAGTCTGTCATAATTCTTCCCAAGCTTATAGCCAGCCAGCTTAAAACCACACTGCAGTGCGAAATAGAACGCCTTCCATATCCTGCCTCTCTTCAGCAGATATAAAAGCACGGTCTTTGCATAGCCCGCGCCCTCCTTCTCGGAGGAAATGCTTTCAAAGACCTCTCTGTACTGTTTCTGGGACACACCCAGATCAAAGTTGCGGTGAAACTGCTGCATACAGGTGTAACTGTGGGAATGGATCACCTCTGCCCCGGCACAATATGCAACCTGATATCCTGCCCGGATCACACTGGATGCCATGATCATATCCTCATTGAATATCGTAGGATGCACAAAGCCTCCCATCTCCTGATAACGGTCAAGACGATACATCGCACAGACATCCGAACAGAAATATGTCTTGATACCAAGGCGCTCCAGATCCTCCTTGCGCTTGATCTGATCCTGCGGCGGATAATTGTGGACTCTTGTCAGCTCCTCCACCACATCGGCACCCTCTCTCGCAAGCTGTCTGGCATAGGCGATCGCCGTTCTCTCATCCTCAAACGCTTTCGCCAGCGTCTCGATCAGATGTGTATTGGCCGGAACCGCATCCTGCGTCATAAATAATATATAATGCCGATCCGATGCTGCCTGATTCCCCTCTGCTGCCAGCCGGGCACCATAATCGCGCGTAGCACCATGGTCAAAATCCTTTTTGGCAACCGAATGCACTGTCATATCGGAATTCATCGGCTGCATCAACTCATCGCCCTCTCCCATCGTCTGCAGCACATAAATATGATGCGGCTTCACCGTCTGCTCCTGCAAAAGCCCGATCAGCGTCTGAAAGGAGTCGTCCGGCCGGTATGCCGGTATGATCACATCAATGACCGGTTTATTATGATCTTCCATCTCTTACATTCCTCCCGTTCTGATCCGTTATTCTGATCTGCCAAGCAGTCTGCCAACAACACGCACGGTATCCTGTGCATCCTCTGCATATCCATCTGCACCGATCTCATCCGCAAAGCTCTGTGTGATCACAGCGCCACCGATCAGTACCTTGCAGGAAAGGTTTTGCTCATGCACCATATCAACCACTTTTTTCATTTCCATCATTGTGGTCGTCATAAGTGCCGATAATCCGATGATATCTGCGTTATGCTCGATCGCAGCCTCGATAATGGTCTCCGCCGGCACATCTTTTCCCAGATCCACCACATGATAGCCATAGTTCTTTAACATCAGCGCAACCAGATTCTTTCCGATATCATGAATATCATGCTCTACCGTTGCGATCACGATCGTTCCAAGAGACTCACTCGAACGGTTCTGTGCCAGGATCGGCTCCAGATAATTGATGGATGCCTCCATGGTCTCTGCACTCGAGATCAACTGTGGCAGATAATAAATCTGCTTGTCGTACAGCTCACCCACATGAATAATACCCGGGATCAGACTCTCATCAATGATCTGCTGCGGATCTCTTCCGTCCTTCACCGCCTGCTCCACAAGCTGTTTTGCTCTCTGCTTCTTGCCTTTAATGACTGCCTCGAAGATCACGTCTCCCTGCTTGTCCTCCGGAATTGCAACAGACGCCTTTCCTCCGGTGCTCACAGTCGCTTTCAGGCTCCGGCTGTCCACCTCTCCGCTAACCATCGTCAGCTTATGCTCATTCACACGTTCAATATAGCGCAGATCTGCATCCGGTTTGTTCATCAGCAGATCCGATGCATATACCGCATGCATCAATAGATCCTGTGATGGATTGGCGATCGCCATGGTAAGTCCGTTCATGATCGCCATCGCCATAAAGTTACTGTTGACAAATGCTCTCTCCGGCAGACCAAACGAAATATTGGACAGACCGCAGGCTGTTGCAACACCAAGCTCATATTTGCAGTAACGAATCGTCTCCAATGTTTCCACGGCAGCCATCTTATTGGCACCGATCGTTGCCACCAGACCATCCACGATCACATCCTCCGGCGTCAGCTCATATTCTGCTGCCGCCGCAAGAACCGTGTGAATGATCTGCTTTTTCTCCTCAATATCCTTTGGAAGTCCCTCATCCGACAGAGGAAGAAGGATAAACATCGCACCATATTTCTTTGCAATCGGAAGAAGACGTTTCATCTTCTCCTGCTCCATGGAAATGGAATTGATCAGCGCACGTCCCGGATAGATCCTGAGTGCAGCCTCGATCACATCCACATAGCTGGAATCAATGGAAAGTGGTATGTCCGTTAAAAGGGTCAGTTCGTTGACAACCTTCCACATCATTTCCTTCTCATCAATACCGTTCGTTCCCATGTTGACATCGAGAATGGCTGCACCTGCCTCAACCTGCGCCTCTGCCATCTCACCGACTAACTCCAGACTGCCCTCGCGAAGCTGTGCCTGCAGCGCTTTCTTGCCGGTTGGGTTGATCCTCTCTCCGATCACCTTAAATGCACCGTCCAGCTCGATCGGCAGGATATTTCTCTCTGTTGAAAGAGCACGGCGTACAACCTTTCCCTTTCTCTCAGGATAAGCTGCCTTTCCCCGCAGTTCCTTCTCCTCCAGAAGCTCCACAAGCTGACGGATATGCTCCGGTGTCGTTCCGCAGCAACCGCCCAGAATATCCGCACCTGCCTCTGCCAGCACACACATCTCCTGTGCAAATGTCTCAGGTCCCATGTCATAAACCGTCTCACCGTCCACAAGCTGCGGCAATCCCGCATTTGGCTTTGCCACGATCGGAAGCGCGGTATAACGGCACATCTTCTCGATCACGGACACCATCTTATCCGGACCGGTCGAACAGTTCACACCGATCGCATCAACGCCCATCGCCGTCATCACTAATGCGGCTGTCTCCGGGTTCGTTCCAAACAGGGTTCTTCCATCCTCCGCAAAGGTCAGTGTCACCATAACCGGAAGCTCTGAGCTCTCCTTCACCGCCAGAACGGCAGCCCTGCACTCCTGCAGACTCATCATCGTCTCCACAACGACAAAATCCACGCCGGCCTCCTTTAAGAAACCAACCTGTTCCTTATAAATATCAACCAGATCCTCAAACGGAAGTGATCCGACCGGATACAGCTGCTGCCCCGTCATTGTCAGATCACCGGCCACAAGCACTCTCCTGTCCGTATCTGCCTGTCTGATTGCTTCAAAAGACAGCTCTGTCAGTCTGTGATTCATCTCCCCGATCTGATCTGACAGACCATACTCCTCCAGCTTGATCCGGTTACCGGAAAAGGTCGGTGCATAAAGCACATCCGAACCGGCCTCAATATATTCTCTCTGTAGTCCGATCAACACGTCCGGATTCTCAAGGATCCACTCCTCCGGGCATACTCCGGTCGGCATTCCTCTCTTCTGCAGATTAGAGCCTGTCGCTCCGTCTAAGATCATTCTTCCCTTTTGAACAAACTCACGAAATTCCTGTCTTGTCATCTATTTTGTCCTTTCTCGCTCTGGTAATTCATTTTCAGCGTTTCCATAGTAACACATATCCCCTCTGCGATTCAAGAATAAGCATTTGGTATTTTCTTTTTTTTCATTTTCATATATACTAATCAATGGTTCCAGCTTCCCCGCATGTTAAATGCAGCCGGAGGCATCGAAATTACTAAGGGAGGATTTTTTCATGATCTTACAATGCAGTCATATCAGTAAATCATTCGATGGCAACACCATTCTGAATGATATCTCTTTTCATATAAATGAGCAGGAAAAAACAGCAATCGTCGGTGTCAACGGCTCCGGCAAATCAACACTCCTTAAGATCCTTATGGGAGAATATGAGGCCGATGACGGCGAGATCATTATCCAGAAGGATGCTGTGATCGGTTATCTTGCACAGAATCAGGACATTGATTCTGCCAAGTCCGTTCTGGAGGAAATGCAGGATGCCAAGAAGGATGTGATCGCTCTTGAGCAGGAGTTAAACGATATCACTGAGCAGATGAACCACGCCTCCGGCGAAGAGTTAGAACACCTGATTGCCAAAAGCGACACTCTCCGCCACCGCTTTGAGCTGGCGGGCGGCTACACCTACCACAGTGAGCTGATTGGTGTCTTAAAGGGGCTTGGCTTTACCGAGGAGGAGTTTAATAAACCGGTATCTGCCCTTTCCGGTGGCGAGCGTACGCGTGTTGCCCTCGGTAAAATGCTTTTAACCTCCCCGGATCTGATCATCCTCGATGAGCCGACCAACCACCTTGATATGAAGGCGATCCGCTGGTTGGAGGGATATCTCTCCGGCTACCGCGGAGCCGTGATCATCGTTGCACATGACCGCTATTTTCTGGATCGTATCGTAACGAAGGTTGTGGAGATCCGCCAGCATAAATCTACCGTTTATCAGGGAAATTACAGCCAGTTTTCCGAGAAAAAACAGGCTCTTCTTGATACACAGATGAAGCAATACCTGAACCAGCAGGCAGAGATCAAGCATCAGGAGGCTGTCATTGCCAAGCTTAAATCCTTTAACCGCGAGAAATCTGTCAAACGTGCGGAAAGCCGCGAGAAACAGCTCGACAAGATGGAACGTCTCGACAAACCGGTCGAGGAAAATACCCGCATGAACCTTTTGTTCTCCCCGCGGATCCAGAGCGGCAACGATGTCCTTTCTATCGAGCATCTCTGCAAAGCCTTTGACAGCGAGATTCTTTTCACCGATATCAGCTTTAACCTCAAACGTGGCGAGCGTGTTGCCATTATCGGCGATAACGGCTCCGGCAAGACGACAATCCTTAAGATCATCAATGACCTTGTCAAAGCAGATGCCGGCACGATCCGTCTTGGAACAAACGTGGAGATCGGCTATTACGATCAGGCACATCAGGTACTGCATGCAGAGAAGACGATCTTTGAAGAATTACAGGATGACTACCCATCCATGACCAATACAGAGATCCGCAATATTCTTGCCGCATTTCTGTTTACGGATGATGATGTTTTCAAGCAGATCTCCAAGTTAAGCGGTGGCGAGCGTGGACGCGTCTCCCTTGCCAAGCTGATGCTGTCCGATGCGAATTTCCTGATTCTGGACGAGCCGACCAACCATCTGGATATCGACTCCAAGGAGATCCTCGAGCGTGCAGTCAATCACTTTGAGGGAACGGTTCTGTATGTATCACATGACCGTTACTTCATCAACCGCACCGCAACGCGTATCCTCGATCTGACACAGAAACAGCTTGTCAACTATATCGGTAACTATGATTACTATCTTGAGAAAAAGGAGGCAAATGAGCAGGCACAGCTTACGACTCCTGTAGAATCAGCAATCGATACCGCAGACAACGCTACCTCCGATTCCAAGCTGACCTGGCAGCAGCAGAAGGAAGAGCAGGCACGTCTTCGCAAGAAGCAGAATGCACTGAATAAAGTCGAGAAAGAAATTTCCGAATTAGAAGCAAAAAACGAGTTTCTGGATGAGCAGCTGTCCGATCCCAAAAACGGGACAGACATTGCTCTGCTCCAGAAACTCGCTTCTGAAAAGGAAGCCAACGATGAACGGCTTCTTACTCTCATGGAAGAATGGGAAAATCTGGCAGAGGACTGATCATCGTACCTCTACTCCCGGATGCGATTTCGCCTTTCGCATTTTCTTGTTATCATACATGCGGTCATCGGCAATTTTCAAATAATTCTCGATGGTCCGCTTTCCATCCGGGACTCCCATATAATATCCCAGACTGGCACCGATCGTATACGGCTTGTTCAGCGAAGCATTGGCGCTGTCGATGTATTCCCGGAATAACCGGATATAGTTCTGCGTTTTCTCCTCCGAATAATTCTTACCCATGACAATATATTCATCACCTCCGGATCGAATACATATCTCTCCGTCTTTGGCAGCATACATCATCGCATTGGCAATCGTGATAATGCAGACATCGCCCTCCTCATGACCATATCTGTCATTGACCTGCTTCAGTCCATCCATATCAATTTCCATGATCATGAACTGTCCGTTATTACGGATACACTCCTCACACATCCTCTCGCCAAACTTTTCCAGACCACGTCTGTTGTATAAACCGGTCAGAGTATCCTGAATATACAGGGACTCTAACTTCTTTGCCACCTGATGTAATCTCTGCTTCATACGGAAATTCTCCAGAGCACTATCCAGATGAATAAACCATGACTTGATATTGACATTGGATACCAGGTCATAGTCAATCTGAAGAACCGCATATCCCATATACTGCTGCAGATAATGAAGCGGGATCACATAAAGCGGATCCGGATCTCTTGCAAATTCACTCGGAACCATCTGACAGATTGGGAACCGCTCCGGTTTCAGCACTCTCGACTTATGGATTCCCATAACCATATCCACCTTGCACGTACTGCTGCCATAATTCTTCTCCGGCAGAGGAAGCTTCTGCTCCCAGTGCCCCGCCAGACAAAGTGCAAAGCTCTTAAAGCCTGTCTCCCGCAGCACATACTGTTTCAGGCATTCGGTATATTCATTCATATCCTTGGCATTGGCAAGCATAGTAACCATGGCAGATGCGGCTGTCTCCAGATAAAGAACATTGTCTAACTCGGCACTGAGCTTTGTCGCATACTGTCCATTCTCATCGCCGCCCTCTGCGCCGCAGCCGCATGACTGACGATACACGATCTCTTCTTTCAGGTAATTATCCTGTTCGACCTTCTCGCCTGCCCAGCATCGTTCCAGTATCTCAAAGGCTTTCCGCCCCATTGCACGCATCGGCTGCCGAACCGTTGTAACAGACGGTTTGGAGAACCGGCTCTCCACAACATTGTCATATCCGGACACAAGCACCTGAGCCGGAACCTTGATTTCCCGAGCCTGTAATGCCTGTATCACTGAGATCGCCATATAATCATTGGCACACACGATCGCCTCCGGGAAATCCACTCCCGAATTCTGAATCTCTTCGACAACGCCTTCCCCGCAGTTCTTCCAGAAATTTCCCCAGTGTATTCTCTCTTTCTGCACAGAAATACCGTTTTGCTCCAGAACTTCCTTATAAATATCCAGTCGGAACATAGAATGCATATTGTCCTGCGGACCTGTCACCAAGTCAATCTTAGAGCAGTGATGTTCATCAATAAAATGCTGTATCATATCCGCAAACGCCGCTTTATCATCCACATATACATTATAGATCCTGTCCGATTCAATCTCCATCGGCGTCCTGAAATTCACGATCGGACACCGGTATCTGTTCAAAACCAGATCGTAGATCTCCTCATACTGATTTTTAGCGAACGCATCGTAAAGCATCAGCACACCGTCTGCCACATCCGTGTTGGCGATACGGAATATGCTTCGCTCACCCTCGTCATAACGGACATTGGTGACAGCCCTGCTGTCGATGCTGCTCTCATCCCCAAAGCAAGTAAAAATCACAAGACGATATCCACGTTCCTTCGCAACTTCCTCAATGGAGTTTCGTAATTCAGAAAAATAACTTGAGTATATCTGCGGAAGATAAACTGCAATATTTTTTCTCTTTTTCCCCTTGCTCGTTTCCATTACTTTCTATCCCTTCCTAAAAGTAAAAAAAGTCTTTAATATAAAAAAAATTATATATCTTTTAATCCGCCATGTCAACGAATATAAGCCAGTTTCTCCCCCTGAAACCGTTTACATTTTCCTGTTTTACAGCTACAATATAGTTACATAATATTTCGTACTTATCAGTACATTTTTGTGGACAGAAAGGCAGGTAATTTTATGAATCCATTTTACGATAAACTAACCAAATGCTATGAGTGTTTCCGGTCAAAAATCAATTTCACTCCGAAGATTGCACTTGTTCTTGGTTCGGGACTTGGCAACTATGCCTCCCGAATCCATGTGGTATCTACACTGGATTATCATGATATTGGTGGTTTCCCGGTTTCTACGGTTCCCGGTCATCAGGGCAGATTCATTTTCGGTTATGTGGCGGATGTTCCTGTCGTATGCATGCAGGGGCGCGTTCATTATTATGAGGGCTATGCGATGGAGGATGTCGTGCTCCCGATTCGTCTGATGAAGCTGATGGGGGCTGAGGTGCTGTTCTTAACCAATGCCTCCGGTGGCATCAATGCGAATTTTCATGCCGGTGATTTTATGCTGATCCGCGATCAGATCGCAAGCTTTGTGCCATCCCCTCTCATCGGATCCAATATCGATGAACTCGGCGTTCGTTTTCCGGATATGAGCGATATCTATGACCACCGGCTCCGCCTGACAATCCGCCGCACGGCAGCAAGACTGGACATTCCGCTGCAGGAGGGCGTCTATATCCAGCTTACCGGACCAAATTATGAATCCCCTGCAGAGGTTCAGATGTGCAAGGCTCTGGGTGCAGATGCCGTCGGTATGAGTACTGCCTGTGAAGCGATCGCCGCCAACCATATGGGTATGCATATCTGCGGTATCTCCTGCATATCGAATCTTGCCTGCGGCATTTCCGACCAGCCGTTAAACCATAAGGAGGTGCAGGAGGTCGCCGACCGCAGGGCTCCTGTATTTGAACAGCTTGTGACCGGATGTATCCTGGATATCGCTGCAGAACTGAACTTAACGGAATAAAAGGAGATGATTTATATGACACAGGAAACATTTGCAACACCGGAAGCTCATACAATCCGCATCTACAACGCCCTGATCCTTCCCCTGACAGAATCAGACGTTACTGCAAAGCCCCTTGTCATAGAGGGCGAGCTGCAGATTGCCGATGACCGGATCACCTATGTCGGTAACTCCGCCGATGCACCGGTATCGACTCAGTGGGACCGGGAGATTGACGCCTGTGGCAATGTGATCATGCCCGGTTTCAAAAACGCGCACACACACTCCGGCATGACCTTCTTGCGTTCCTACGCAGATGATCTTCCGCTACAACAGTGGCTTTATGATAAGATATTCCCTCTGGAAGCGGCAATGACTGCTGAGGATGTATATTGGAGCTCCCGTCTTGCGATTCTGGAATACTTAACCAGCGGTATCACTGCTAATTTCGATATGTACCAGAAAACAGAATCTATCGTGCAGGCTTCGATTGATTCCGGCTTCCGCACGGTTCTGTGCGGCAGTGTCAACAATTTTGTAAGCAGCCCTGCCGAGCTGGAGCAACAGTATTTACGCTACAATGACACAGATCCGCTGATCTCCTTCCAGCTTGGTTTTCATGCAGAATACACAACCGACGAGAAGCTTTTACGGGAAATTGCTGCTTTAAGTCAGAGATACAGTGCTCCGGTTTATACACACAGCTCCGAAACAGCTTCCGAGGTGGCTGACTGTATCAAACGTCATGGTGCGACACCAACCGTGTATCTGAACCGTCTTGGTATGTTTGAGCATGGCGGCGGTGGATTTCACTGCGTACACATGACTGAGGAAGATCTTGATATCTGTCTTTCCGGGGGACTCTGGGTCATCACCAATCCTTCCTCCAACCTCAAGCTCGCCAGCGGTATCGCACCTCTGACACGCATGCTTCGCAACGGAATCCGGCTTGCCATCGGAACGGATGGACCGGCAAGTAATAACTGTCTGGATATGTTCCGGGAAATGTTTCTTACGACCGCTTTGCAGAAGGTTCAGGATCAGGACGCCTCTGCGATGGACGCTGATGTCGTTTTACGAATGGCGGCTTCTAACGGTGCGCAGGCAATGTGTCTGCCGGACTGCGACAGTCTTGCCCCGGGCAAGCAGGCAGATCTGATCATGCTCGACCTTCATCAGCCAAATATGCAGCCGGTCAATGAAATTTCCAAGAATATCGTCTACAGCGGCAGCAAACAAAATGTGAAATTAACTATGGTTGCAGGGAAAATTTTATACGAAAACGAAAAATTTCACCTTGACGAGGATCCGGAGCGGATCTACGCCAAGGTGAATGAAACAATTCATCGGATCACCCGATCATAATATTCGATTCTTTTTCAGAACAACAAAGATTACTCCACAGATCAACGTTGTGGCAAGTGATATAATCAAAAACGCATGTGTTGCCAGTGCCAGCGGAACTCTTACGTTCATTCCGAAGAAACCGGAGATAATGGTTGGCACTGCCATCACTAACGTGATCGATGTCAAATACTTCATGACGTTATTCAGCCGGTTATCGATCACAGAAGATAACAGCTCTCTTGTTCCGTTTATAATATCTCGATAGATTCCCGTCATCTCGATCGCCTGCTGGTTCTCGACAATGATATCATCAAGCAGCTCCTTATCCTCCGGATACTGCTCCAGTCTCTTATATCTGGTCAGACGATCCAACACAACGGCATTCGCACGAAGCGAGGTTGCAAAATATACAAGCGTTGACTCAAGTGCATGCAGATCGATCAGATCGATGTCCTCGGTATCACCGTCAATCCGTTCCTCGATCTCAGTCCGCTTCTTGTCTATAATGCGCAGTGCACTCTGATACAGCGTTGCGATCCGAAACAGGATCTGATACACAAAACGCAGACGCTTCTTGGTACTAAACTCCTTAACTCTGCCGAGCACAAAGGACTGAAGCACAGGTGTATCCTCGGTACACACCGTAATGATCGCATCCTTCGTCAGAATGATGCCCAGAGGAATGGTCGTGTATGCCTCCTTGTCCATGCGGATCTCCGTCGTTGGGATATCCACCAGAATCAGGGTATATCCATCCTCCAGTTCAATACGGGAGCTCTCTTCCTCATCCAACGCTGCCAGCAGATCTGTAATATCAACATCCAGCTTTCTGGCATATTCTTCGCCCTCTCCTTCGGAAGGATTAACCATCTGTACCCATACACCCTCGGTCAGTTCTTCCTCTTCGTGGATCTTTCTGTCATCCGTACGATATATCTTAACCAATACAATCACACCAATCTATAGTTTCTATCTGATACCCTTACACTAAATATAAGTATACCATGTTCTCTCATATTTCGACAAGGCACATTTTCCGGAATGCCCCTATCTTTACCTGCTTTTTACAAAACGCCTGCTAAAACAGAGAAATCCCCTGCTTCGGAAGCTCTTCCTTGATCGCCTCCAGCATCCGGTAGCGAACGTCCCAGTATTCCTTATTCGTTACCCATGCCTTGGCCTGAAGCCTGACACGTCCGGGATTGAGCTTATCAATGTTCACGCTCTGCGGACGATCCTTGCAGACACCCTCATCCTTCTCCATGAGATTTAACACAACCTTGCGTACCTTACTGATCTGCACATCATATCCCACCATAAAATCCAGAATCAAAAGACGGTATTCCTCCTGTGAGGTATTGATAATATTCCCATTTGACAACGTTCCATTCGGGATTACGATCACTTTATTGTCTGTTGTAACAATCCGTGTATAGAAAATATCAATATTGCGAACAGTTCCCTCCACGCCACCTGCAACAATATAATCACCAACGAGGAACGGCTTCATCAGAAGGATCAAAATGCCACCTGCCAGATTCGATAAGCTTCCCTGCAGAGCAAGACCAACCGCCAGACCAGCCGATCCGATGATTGCAATGATCGAGCTGGTGCCGACACCAAGAATGCCTGCCACGCAAAAGATCAGTAAAATATATAGGAGCACCCTGCCAAGCGACATAATAAACTTATGCACACTGACCTCCACATGACTGCGTTCCATCCAGCGGTTCAACAGCTTTAACAGCAGTGCGATGATCCTTTTACCGATCAAAAATACAATCAATGCGATCAGTAATGTCTTACCGAAATTTAACAGCGGTTCTCTCTGTGCCATCAGATATTCCAGAAGAAAGCTTGTTTTATCCTCCGCCGAAGCATTGGAATTCATCTGATCCACAACCTCTTGCACATCCGGCACTGCACTGTCTGTTGGTCTTGGCGTTGCCGATGCCGCCAAAAGCATCATTTGGGAATATATCCTTGTTCCTGTCATTATAGCCCACTTCTCTCTATCTAATTATCACACTAAATATCCATGTATGATTTCTAAACATCATAAAATCACATTAAAACTTCTCTCGGTCTCCTCCGGAGCTCATTATACCACCGATACCCGGTTACGACTCAATATAACGAAATACACAGACACCAAGCGGCGGCACTTCGATGGAAATGGAATAATCCTTTCCATCCCATGCAACCTTCTTGGCACGTTTCTGTCTCGGATTGCCGTGTCCGGATCCCCCATAGATCTCTGCATCGCTGTTGAAGATCTCTTTATATTTGCCGGCTTCCGGCACACCTACCTTGAAATTCTCATATAATACCGGCGTGAAATTGCATACCACTAACAACCGTTCCTTTTTCTGCGCACTGTACCGCATAAACGTGATGATGCTGTGATCCGCATCCATGCTGCTGAGCCACTCAAAGCCGTCCTCGTCATAATCCATCTCATACAATGCCGGATGTGCCTGATAAAATTCATTTAACCCGGCAACAAACTTCTGAAGCTTTCTGTGCTCCGGCTTCTCCGCCTCATCCCATGGAAGACTCTGCTTTTCATTCCATTCTGTGGTCTGTCCGAACTCCTGTCCCATGAATAATAACTTTTTGCCGGGATGCATCATCATAAAGCCGTACGCTGCCCTGAGATTGGCAAACTTCTGATCCTCATCTCCCGGCATCTTGGCAAGCATAGACCCCTTCAAATGAACCACCTCATCGTGTGACAGCACCAGAATAAACTTCTCGCTGTACGCATAGATCATACTGAAGGTCAGCATGCCATGGCGTCCCTTACGAAACAAAGGATCCGTCTGCATATAGGCAATGAAATCATTCATCCAGCCCATATTCCACTTCATATCAAAGCCGAGTCCGCCCTCGGACGCTCTCGTTGTCACCTGCGGCCATGCGGTAGATTCTTCTGCGATCAGCCATGCTCCCGGACATTCCTTTTTAAAGATCTCACTGAGATTTTTAAGAAGCTCGATCGCCTCAAGATTTTCATTACTGCCATACATGTTGGCAACCCATTCGCCATCCTTCTTGCCATAGTCCAGATAAAGCATCGAAGCAACCGCATCCATGCGGATACCATCTGCATGATAACGTTTCACCCAGAACAATGCATTTGCAATCAGAAAATTCGCCACCTGCGGGCGTCCGTAATTGTAGATCAGAGTGCCCCAGTGCGGATGCTCTCCCTGCCTTGGATCCAGATGCTCATATAGACAGGTTCCGTCAAATCTTGCCAGACCATTCTCATCCTTCGGAAAATGTGCCGGAACCCAGTCCAGGATCACGCCGATTCCCTGCTGATGCAGATGATCGATGAAATACATAAAGTCCTCCGGACTGCCATAGCGCGATGTCACCGCATAATAATCCGTCACCTGATATCCCCAGGATTCATCCAGCGGATGCTCCATCACCGGCATCAGCTCCACATGTGTATAGTGCATTTTCTTGACATAATCTGCTAAAAGCGGTGCAAGCTCACGATAATTATAAAACTCCTTATCACAGGTCAGCTCACCCTCTCCATCCCATTCCTTTTTCATCCAGGAACCAAGATGAACTTCGTAAATAGATACTGCCTCGTTCTCAAAGCTGTCCTTCTTACGGGCATCCATCCACTTCTTGTCTTTCCATTTGTAACTCGTCGTATTGCAGACAATACTTGCATTCGCCGGACGCTCTTCACAATATATTCCGTACGGATCTGTCTTTAGTAAAAGGGTCTTATAATTAACCTTGATCTCGTATTTGTAGACCGCTCCCTGATCCACTCCCGGAATAAACAGGGCAAATACGCCGGAATCGCCGATGCGGCACATCGGGTGCACTCTGCCGTCCCAATGATTAAAATCCCCCACAACACTGACACGCATGGCATTCGGTGCCCACACTGCAAAATGAGTACCGAACACGCCGTCCTTCTTCACCGTGCGCACATCCCACTCCGGCTCAGCCTGACTTCCGTAGCCATACACTGCCATCGTATGGGAACCCAGATAATCATAAACAGAATAATGGATCCCGCTTTCAAAACGCTTTAATTCGTTGGCGCCAAGAAGGTCCGGATAAAGGTATGGATCTTCTCTTTGTTCACTGTCCCCATTATCGTACACAACATTATAAAAATATGACACCGGCTTCTTCTCCGGAAGGATCGCCGCGAAAAAGCCTGCCTCATCCGCCAGCTCCATTGCGATCGTCTTACCGCTTTTTCTGAGTTGAAGCGTAACCTCTTGTGCTCCCGGTATAAAGGTCTGTACCAGAAATCCGCCACGTATCTTATGCGGTCCCAGAATATTCTCCGGGTGATCCTCCTCCGAATAGACAATCCCCTCGATTGCCTCCCAATCCATTAAATCGTATAACCTTTTATTCATCCTTATCTCCTCCCTCCAGATACCAAGGCTTCTCCTTATGTTCCTCGGTATAAAGCATGTCCTCAGAAGCTGCCTCGTCCTCGTCCGAAGCATTCTGTTCCTCCTCTGGAGTATATTGAATCAAAACCTTTTCCATAAAATATGAGATCAGCAGTGTATACACCGATGGCATGATCAGCAGGATCAATGGCATGAACTTCCAGCCCACAACAAACATTGTGGCAAGTCCGAGTGTCATGACCAGCATATAGATCGTCTCTCCGCCATGATGGATTGAGATCACGGTTGCATTCCTGATTGCTTCCTTTGCACTGACCGTAAAACGGGACAGAACTGCAAACGAATAAATCATGATCGCAAGTATAAACAGAAAGAATGCCATACAAATTCCGATCATTGCTGCCGACATACTGGTATGTCCCTGTGAAAGCAGCCGGTAGGTCACAACCGCAAGTGCCGTCTCCGTCAGGACAAGTGGAATCCATATCCCGACCGATGTCTTAAAATTATCCACAAAGCTCTGCTTATACTCCTTCCAGAGCTTACTGCGGTCACGCCGTATCACCTTTACACAGGTATAATAAAGTGCCGTACATGCCGCTCCGATCGTAACGATTGGAATACAGCTGATCACAAATATCACATTCAAAAGAACCATGTCAAAAAATTTAGACATGTATACTACAGGTTTACTCTCAAAAAAACGATCCATAACTATCCCCTAAATCTTATGAATAAATAATCCACTGCGAAGCTTTGGCTCAAACCAGGTCGATTTCGGCGGCATCAAAAGTCCAGCATCCGCCACAGCAAACAACTCAGCGATAGACGTCGGATACATTGCAAACGCCACCTTCATATCGCTCTGCGCACGTCGCTCCAATTCCTCCAGTCCACGGATACCACCGACAAAATCGATCCTTGCATCCGTTCGCGGATCATGAATACCAAGCACCGGCTCTAACAGATAATTCTGCAAAAGAGACACATCCAGTGACTTCACCGCATCGGTCTCCTTAAGCATCTCCTCAGATGCATCCAGACTATACCACTGTCCATCCAGATACATCGTAAACTGTCCCTTATGCACCGGATGCTTTGCGGTCTCTCCAAGCTTCGTCACCTTGAATATCTTACCGGTCTCCTCGAGAAATGCTTCTGTGGATAAACCGTTCAGACTGCTTACCACACGGTTATAATCCATGATCATCAGCTGGTCGTCCGGGAAAAGTACAGACAGGAAATAATTGAACTCCTCTGTTCCATTGTATCCCGGATGCTCCTCTCTGCGTTTGAGTCCCACCTTCACTGCAGAAGCGGCTCTGTGGTGTCCGTCTGCAATATAGATCTCGTTAATGGATGCAAAGGTATCCTGAATCTGTGCAACCTGCTTATGATCCGCAATCTTCCACACTGTATGAGAGATTCCGTCCACTGCCGTAAAATCATACAGCGGCTTCTGTGTCTCCATCACCCGGCTTACCACCTCATTGATCTCACTTCTGGAACGGTATGCCAGAAAGATCGGTCCTGTCTGCGCACTCAGCGTGTCGACATGACGAATACGATCCCGTTCCTTCTCCTCTCTGGTATTCTCATGCTTCTTGATCACATTGTTAAGATAATCATCAACGCCTGCACAGGCTACAATTCCGGTCTGTGCTCTGCCGTTCATCGTCAGCCGGTAGATATAATATGCCTGCTCGTTATCCGAAATATATACGCCGTCCTTCTCCATCTCATCAAGCAGCTTGGCTGCCTTATCATATACCCGGTCATCATAGGTATCCACGTCCGCCGGAAACTGTGTCTCTGCCCGGTCGATCTTCAGAAAAGAAAGGGGCTCCCTCTGTACTTCCTTCGTTGCCTCCTCGCGGTTATATACATCATAAGGAAGTGCCGCAACTCTGTCTGCAAACTCCTCCGTTGGTCTTACTGCCTGAAAAGGTTTTATCTGTGCCATAGTATTTTGTCAACCTCCTGAAAATAATAAATCAATTATACCAAAAAATGACGCCAAATCCTATCCCCTTTCACAAAAAATATGATATACTCTAAAGAACGTATCTTACAAAATCCAACAATCGGGAGGACTTCATTTATTATGCTTTCACTGGAAACAAAACGACTCATCATACGCGAGCTGACTGCTGCGGATTTCGATGACTATTTTACCATCTGCCATCAGAAGGAGATTCATCCATATCTGTCCCACATCACCACCAACCGCGATGTGGAATATGCCCGTTTTGTGTCATACATCCAGATGGTCTACGGCTTTTACGGCTTCGGATTATGGGGTATTTTCAAGAAGGACTCAGGCACCCTGATTGGTCAGGCGGGTCTGGAATGTCAGAGCATCGATGAAGAAAGTGAGATCATGCTGTCCTATTTTCTGGACAGACGTTACCGGTCATGCGGATACGCTGCGGAAGCCTGTCGGAAAATTCTGGAATATGCCCGCGAAGAGCTGGAATTTGACCGTATCACTGCTGTGATCGCGCCGGATAATAAAGCATCGATCCGGCTTGCCGGGAAGCTCGGTTTTACCTTTGTCAAGGATACCGTTTACCAGAATCAGACATGCCGTTTATATGTAAACGAGGAGGGAACGGAAGCATAAAAATTTCCGTCCCCTGCCCTTGATCCCAGGATCCCGTTATCTGTTTTTTGTTGTATTTTTGTTCGTGTTCTTTTTCTGATTATTTTTCGTATTTTTATTGTTTTTCTGATTGTTGTCCGTATTGTTCGTGCTGTCATCGCCGTCCAACGCATCACCGACATCATCCACAGCATCCTCGGCACCATCGATCACGTCATTCACAGCGTTTCCGGCATCATCTACAGCATCCTCCACTCCGTCTCCCAGATCATCCACAGCACTGTTGTCATCGCCATTCGGAGAAACCGCCGGTTCATTGGTACGATCCATATCATCCTCTGCCGCCGGAGATGCTGTTGCCTGATCGGTCACGGAATTGTTTGCGCCACATCCTGCCAGGCAGAATGCAGTCAAGGTCATTACAGTTCCCAGTAACAATATCTTTTTTCTCATATCAATACCATACCTTTCCTTTTCATTGTTCTGTACTATTATTTCACCCGGAATTAAAAATATGCATTATCACGGATTTCACATTATTTTTTTTATTGAATATATTATCGTAAATAAATGTCTCTGTGAGGGCGGATATGAAACACCTGTTGGAAGTAAACAATCTCTCCTATGCCTATCACACACTGCAGGGAGAAACGCTTGTACTGGATCATGTCAATTTTTCCATTGAGCAGGGCGAATTTGTTGCGATCGTCGGTCCAAGCGGCTGTGGCAAATCAACGCTGCTTTCCCTGATCTGCCATCTTCTGGAACCGGACAGCGGCGAAATTGTGCTGGGTGATCACAAAAAAACCGGCTACATGCTCCAGAAGGATCATCTGTTAGAATGGCGTACAACCTACAAAAACATTGCACTCGGTCCTGAAATCGCCCGTCAGTCATCCTTGGATCTGTCCAAAAAAATAGACACCATGCTCACCAATTATCAACTTGACGGTTTCCGCAACGCCAAGCCCAGCCAGCTTTCCGGCGGCATGCGCCAGCGGGCAGCCCTGATCCGCACGCTGATGCCGGAGCCGGATCTGCTCCTTTTAGACGAACCCTTCTCAGCTCTGGACTATCAGACAAGATTGTCCGTTTCCGATGATGTGTGGGGTATTTTAAAACATGAAAAAAAGACCGCACTTCTGATCACCCACGATATCTCGGAAGCGATCAGTATGGCAGACCGTATTATCATCCTCTCCGCCCGTCCTGCCACCGTCAAAAAGGAGATTCCCGTAAAACTGAGCTGTCCCGGAGAACGGACACCATTTCTTTCCCGCAGTTCTCCCGAATTTAAAGACTATTTCAATCTGGTTTGGAAGGAGTTGAATCATGATGAGTGATCGTCAGCTTGCATTTATCCGTCAGGCAGCCCGGCAAAAGAGAATCATTCTCGGTCTGCGCCTGCTCATTTTTGTTCTTTTCATTGCTCTCTGGGAAATTTCCACTAAGCTGGAATGGATTGATTCGTTTATTTTCAGCAGTCCTTCCCGCATCCTTTTTTGCTTTCTTGAAATGGCAGAGAGCCACACCATTTTCTATCATGTCGGTGTGACTCTCGGGGAAACCTTTTTCAGTTTTTTCCTTGTTATTGTGATCGGAATCCTTCTCGCCGTGCTGCTGTGGTGGAACGAAACCGTTGCCAGGGTATTGGAGCCTTATCTTGTTGTGTTAAACAGTCTTCCAAAGACAGCACTCGCCCCGGTATTTATCGTATGGCTCGGCAATAACATGAAAACAATCATCGTTGCCGCCGTCAGTGTCGCCGTGTTCAGCACAACGATCACGCTCTATAATACATTTCAGGAAATGGATCCGGGCAAGATCAAGATGATCCGGACGCTTGGCGGACAAAAGAAGGATATTTTGTGCAAATTAATACTCCCCGGTAATGTTCCGGCCATCATCAGTGCCATGAAGGTTGACATCGGGCTGACTCTGGTCGGAGTTATCATCGGAGAGTTTGTTGCTGCCAAAGCCGGTCTTGGTTATCTGATCATTTATGGCAGCCAGGTATTTAAGCTGGATTATGTACTGCTTTCCATTGTGATCCTGTGCCTGATATCAACAGGGCTGTATCTGTTGATATCACTGCTGGAAAAACTCTGTCTCAAGCACTATTCCGTCTGAACGGGATCACGGACATCACTATTTTCTCTTGCTTCTTTCCTTGTATCTTCTGTGATGTCCTACATATTTGTACGCCGGACGAATAATCTTTCCTTTGTTGACCAACTCCTCCAGACGATGTGCGCTCCATCCCGCAATACGTGAGATTGCAAACAGCGGCGTAAACATCTCTCTCGGGATTCCAAGCATGGTATAAACAAATCCACTGTAGAAATCGACATTTGCACAAACCGGCTTTAACACATGCCTGTTCTTCTGCAGAAGATCTGCTGAAATATGCTCTACTCTGTCATACAATGCAAATTCCTCAGAAAGTCCCTTCTCCTCAGCAAGCATACCGGCAAGCGACTTCAAAACAACCTCTCTCGGATCAGAAATCGTATAAACGGCATGCCCCATACCATAGATCAGACCACTCTTATCGAATGCCTCACGGTTTAATACCTTGGAAAGATATGCTCTTACCTGCTCATCATCTGTCGTATCGCCGCAATTTGCGCGAAGATCATCGAACATCTGCTGAACCTTGAGGTTCGCTCCACCATGACGAGGTCCCTTCAGAGAAGCAATGGACGCTGCCACTGCTGAATATGTATCGGTGCCGGAGGAAGTAACTACATGATTCGTAAACGTAGAGTTGTTACCACCACCATGCTCTGCATGAAGCACAAGTGCTGCATCCAACACTCTCGCCTCCAACGGTGTGAACTTTCCGTTTGGACGAAGCATATATAAAATATTCTCTGCTGTAGAATACTCATTCTTCGGCTGCTTAATGACCAAACTTTCCGCAAATGTAAAATGACGGTATGCATGATAACTGTACACCGCAATCAACGGAAGCTTTGCGATCAGCTGCAGAGACTGACGAAGTACGTTGGCAACGGAAGTATCATCCGGACAGCTGTCGTAGGAATACAGTGTCAGGACACTCTTCATCAGACCGTTCATCAGATTCTCACTCGGTGCCTTCATTATAACGTCACGGACAAACGGACCGGAAAGCTCCTGCAGACTTGCTATGATCTGCTGGAACACCTTAAACTCCGTCTCATTCGGAAGACGTCCAAACAGCAGCAGATAGGTTGCCTCCTCAAACGCAAATCGCTTCTGCGGATCAGAGCCTACTAACTGCTTCACATCATAGCCCTGATAATATAAATTACCATCGGCAGGCTCCTTCACTCCGTTGACTACCTGGAAACCAACGACATCCGAGATCTCTGTCAATCCCGTCAGTACACCCTTTCCGGCACTATCACGAAGTCCCCTTTTCACATCATATTCCTGATATAAATTTAAATCAATGGCGCCCGATGTCATACAATTGTTCACCAGATTGTCAAATTCCGCATCAAGCTCCTTTGTTAATTCCATCATTGATTTGCTATCCATATACAGGCCCCCTTTCTCGACTATATTGTATACATGTATACAGAGTTTGCATATTGTATTCCTTATATATAACATACAACTTTTCAAGTATACCCTAATTTTCACTGTTACGTCAAGCGGGATGTCATTTTGATCCTGCGATCAATGACATCCCGCCCGTAAATTTCAATCAAAAATATTTAATTGTCCTGATTGTAGCTGCGCTGCTTAAGAAACGGTCTTTTCGCGGTATTCCAGACGGAACCGGTCCGTCAGCAATGCCAGAAACTCGGAATTAGTCGGCTTACCCTTTCCGGCGCAGACCGTATTTCCGAAAATATCCTCCAGCACATCCATACTTCCTCTGCGCCATGCAACCTCGATTGCATGGCGTATCGTTCTCTCGACACTGCTGGAAGTCGTTTTGTTCTTCTTTGCAATTGCCGGATACAGATACTTCGTAATATACTGGAGCATGCTTCTATCATTAAACGACATGATGATTCCCTGCCGTATGTACTGATATCCTTTGATATGTGCGGGAATCCCAATTTCCAGCAATACATTCGTCACATCCTTTTCCAGATCTCCGGAATATCTGCTGCTATGGGGAAATCCCTGTTTTCTCTCCGGACAGGATAGATTTGTTTCAATTGCCACCACATTATCTCTCCTTCCGGCTTCACTGTTTCTGATTGTCATACTTTCCTCGGCTGCCGCATATTCCGTTACGGCATATTCCTGTTCCGATTTTGTCAAATTATCTTGTTTTGTGCTGTTTTCCTTCATTTCCTCTGCAATTTGCTGCAAACGTTCTCCAAATACCTTGTTGGAGATTGGTTTCATCATATAATAGCCTGCCCCTCTCTGCAGTGCTCTTGAAACCATTTGTGATGCTTTCAGTGCTGTTACGATCATCGTTACCGGTCTGTGAAGCATGTCCACCTTCTCAATCTCTTCCAGTATTCCAATGCCATCAAGCCCTGGAAGAATCATGTCCATTACAACAATGTCCGGCTGCTCGCGGTAAATGGCATCAAGTGCTTTCTTTCCGTCTCCTGTCGAAAAGACTACTTGCATCCCCGCTTCTTCGATTGCCTTCGTCCTGGTTTCCCTGTCTTGTACATTATTATCGGCAAGTACCACTTTTAATCCTTTCTTTTCCATATTTTTTCTCCTTTTTTACTTTTTTCAAGTTTCTTTGACAACGTCATTTTACAACCTTCCTTTGCCATAGTATGGAACAAAAAGTGAAATTATTTGTCAATAAAAAGGAACTCAAATGGAATTCACCGCAAAATATAGCTATTCATGTAAAAAACGGTCTAAGAATGCTGTCTGACCTTCCGACCAGCTGTAGTCAACCAAATACTCACCCATATATTGCGATCTGATCTTCTGATTGCCATCCAGCATCTCGTACATATCACACTGAAATGTTTCGACATTGATGCTTCTGCTTCCCCGAGATACCACAAGCATCTCCTCCGCACCCGCTGCACGCAGCTCTCTCTGCAAAGTTTTGACAAGCTTACAGCACAGATTCTGTGTTGACTCATCATTGGGCCTGTCCTCCCAGAGTACGTTGATCATCTGATCGGTCGAAACGGTACCTCCTCTCCGGTCGATCAGAAACGCCAGAAACTCCTTTGCCTTGGCACTTTTAAACATAATCGGACGTCCGTCTACAAATACATCAAAATGTCCAAAAGTTCTGGCATAGATCCGCTTTCTTTTTCGTTTTGACAGCAAATAAGCCGATTCGACAACGTATTCGATCTCTCCCTCCTGAAACGGCATTTCCAGAACCGCTACCGGATGAAGTGTGATCAAATCCATCAGGCTTCTCTGTTGTCTGGTCAGATAAATAAGTTGTATGTCCGGGTTTCGTTTTTTTAATTCCCAGCCTATATCTGCACCATTTACCTTTTGCATTTCCAGATCGATCACAGCGAGATCAACCTCCTGCCTGCTGACCATATCCAGTGCTTCATTTTCTTCCTGGAAGGTTCTTAAGACCTCCAGTTCCTCCACATTTCCTGCTTCGTGAAGAAATCCTTCGATCACACAGGGTTCTCCACTGATTAAAATTGTTTTCATAATCTCCTCCAAAATTAAAAAACATATTTCTATTGTATAATGTTCATGTTCAAAAGTCAATAATACTATTAGGTGAATGGTATTATGTTTTCTTGACTTATCCGTGAAAATGAGCATACTATAATTTAGAAAGTTAAGTTTAATCGTTCTATCAGTAAAGGAGGACATCATGCACACGATTCATATCAAGGAATTATTCGAAAATTCAAAAAAATATTATAATAAAAGTATTACTATATGCGGGTGGGTGCGAAGTATCCGCAATTCCAAGAATTTCGGATTTATTGTCATCAATGACGGTACGTTTTTTGAGCCTCTCCAGATCGTCTATGATTCATCTCTGGACAACCTGGAGCAGATCCGCCATCTCAATGTTGGTGCCGCACTGATCATTACCGGACAATTTATCGCTACACCGGATGCCAAGCAGCCGTTTGAACTTCACGCCGGATCCATCCGGATTGAAGGAGCTTCCTCGCCGGATTATCCACTTCAGAAGAAACGGCACACACTGGAATACCTGCGGACAATCCCACATCTGCGTCCACGCACCAACACCTTTCAGGCTGTCTTCCGCATCCGCTCTCTGGCAGCCTATGCAATCCACCGTTTCTTTCAGGAACATGATTTTGTATATGTTCATACCCCGCTGATCACAGCGAACGACTGCGAAGGGGCCGGTGAAATGTTCCATGTGACAACACTTGATATGAAGGATGTTCCTCTGACCGACGATGGACTTCCGGATTATTCAAAAGACTTTTTCGGAAAAGAAACCAATCTTACCGTCAGCGGTCAGCTAAACGGTGAAACCTACGCAATGGCATTTCGTAACATCTATACCTTCGGTCCGACCTTCCGCGCCGAAAATTCCAACACCGCCCGCCATGCCGCAGAATTCTGGATGATCGAGCCGGAGATGGCATTTGCCGACCTCTCCGATGATATGACGCTCGCTGAGGATATGTTAAAATATATCATCCGGTATGTCCTTGAAAATGCGCCGGAGGAGATGCAGTTTCTGAATCAGTATATCGACAAAGGACTTCTTGCCCGGCTGGAGCATGTATTACACTCAGAATTTGCGCATGTCACTTACACGGAGGCGATCCGCTTGCTTGAGCAGCACCGGGAACACTTCTCTTATCCGGTCAAATGGGGCTGCGATCTGCAGACAGAACATGAACGTTATCTGACCGAAGAGATTTTTAAACGTCCTGTTTTCGTAACAGATTATCCGAAGGAGATCAAAGCATTCTATATGAAGCTGAATGAAGACGGCAAAACCGTCGCCGCTATGGACTGCCTTGTTCCGGGCATCGGTGAGATCATTGGCGGAAGCCAGCGTGAGGAGAATATGGAGCTTCTGTTAGAGCGCATGAAGGAGACCGGTATGAATCCGGAGAATTATGATTTTTATCTGGATCTGCGCAAATACGGCACTACCCGGCATGCAGGCTTCGGTCTTGGCTTTGAGCGCTGCATCATGTATCTGACCGGCATTTCCAATATCCGCGATGTTATTCCCTTTCCAAGAACAACCGGAAACTGTGAATACTAAACCTGTTTTACAAATAAGCATAACAAGAGCAAAACCCGCCCGACCGGCACTTGCCGGAACGGGCGGGTTTCATTTCTGTTTTATTTCTGTTTTATTTCTTTTGCGTCTACTTCATGAACTTGATGCGGTAAACACCACTTGTAGACTTCGTGAGCTTTGTCACCTTGATATAATAGGTTCCTGCTTTCAGCTTATTGCGGGAAGCAAGTGTCTTGCCCTTATCTGCTACCAGTGAACTGCTGTTGATCAGTGTGTAGTGACGGTTGGCAGGAATGATCTGAACCTTCATGACAGATGCTGTACCCGTACATGCTGTAGCGATCTTAATCTTCATTTTAGACTTCTTTGGCAGTTTAATCTTATACCAGTCTGCCTTCTTCGTTCCCTCTGTCAGAAGTACAGTACCGTTTGCTGACTTACCTCTCTTGATGGTCTTCGCCTTCTTCTTGCTCTTACCACCCTGATCTTTCCATGCTCGGCTCTCAGCCTTTAACTGATATCTCTGACTGCTGGTTACGGCAACATAATAAGTTCCCTTTTTCAATGCATATTTCTCTGTGTAGTTATTCAGAGAAGAAAGATATCCGTTGTGAAGTGCTTTCTTTTTCGCATTGCAGATCTTAAAGGACAGACTTGATGCCACCAAAGATGTTCCGCTCTCACGGTATTCATTACCACAGATAGCAACAAAACCGGTTTTCTTCACATTAAGCTTATGGTACAGTGTATTAACACCATCACCGTTAAATACCGGCTGGAATGTACTTGTCAGGGTCATCTCCGTACCGGAATATGCATATGCCAGCATTTTGATCGTTGCTGCACCGGCAGGAACTGTGGAAGACCACTTAAATCTTACATAATAGGTTGCCGCTGTCTCTACTGTAAATGTCTTATCTATAACCTGTGTGCTTCCGGATGCGATCGTTGTGCTGCTTCCAGCTGACTTTGTACAGTTCTGATCAGAGAAAAATCCCATCTCGATAGAAGCAGCGGCTCCTGTTGTAACAGTTGCTCCGATCTCTATAACACCACGCTTCTCTACGCGGATCGGAACGATCACGTTCGGTATCTGTGTCTGTGCGTTCTTTCCCTGTAATGTAACGGTTGCCTGTGCCGGTGTTGGTAAAGATGCGAAATCTGTTACAACTGCCGGTGTAACCATAGCAACGGTTTCTGCCTTTGCGCTGTTTACATTACCTGCTCCACTTACTACACTGGCTGCCATCGCCAGAGTCAGTACCATGGATAATACTTTTTTTAAGCTTTTCTTCATTTTTCTCTCCATTCCTTTAATATGTACGGAAGACCACCCTCTCCTTCCCCGCATCCATTGTACTGATGCAGTCTTTCGTGTCGGCAAACCGCCCGGCTGCTCCTTCTGACCGGATCTGTTTGTTAGAATATCATGATATAAAAAAGGGCAAACAAGCATTTTACCTTTCTGAAATTAACTTGCAATTCTCACCGGCTTTCTGCTGCGTTACAAGCACTTTCTCATATAATGAAAAAGCCGTAAAACCGAATCATTCAATTTTACGACTTTAACTGGGCTACTAGGATTCGAACCTAGAAATGCTGGAGTCAGAGTCCAGTGCCTTACCGTTTGGCGATAGCCCACTATGCTCTGCTCATGAGTTTCTGTCTCACAAGCCTTGCTTAGTATAAAACAATTTTTCCTGTTTTGCAAGTGTTTTTTTCATTTTTTTTGATATTTTTTTCAAAAACTTTAAAAAGTCTTGAAAACATGGGACTTTACGCCATCCCAAAACTTTCACGCAGCTTCTGTATCAATGCAAACAGAAGGAAAAATGCCAGATTGACCAGAACAACACTTGCTCCTGCCGGTGTTGATACACAATATGACAGGATCATTCCGATACTGAAGCATACCACCGATAATATGCCGGAGCTGATGATCACGGCAAGAAAGCTCTTAAACAGACGCATTGAGGTCAGTGCCGGAAAAATGATCAGACTGGAGATCAGCATTGCTCCCATCATCTGCATGCCAAGAACGATCGTTACCGCTGTCAGGATCGAAAGCAGGGTATTATATAATCCAACCCGCACACCTGTCGCCTTGGAAAAATTCTCATCAAAGGTTACCGCAAAGATATTATGATAAGAAAATACAAACAGGATCAGCACCAGAACGGATAAGATCACACTGAGAACCACATCCTCCTTTGTCATCGCCAGAACACTGCCAAACATATAACTGCAGACATCCGTTGTCATTCCGGTGGTCAGTGCCGTCACCGACACACCGATCGCAAGTGCCGATGCAGACAACGCTGCAATGGCGGCATCACTTTTCATTTTATTGTTCTCTGTCATCCGGAGCAAGAAAAACGCAGAAACGATCACGACCGGAATCGAAAGCTTCAGCGGTGCGATCCCGCACGCCAGAGCGATCGACAGTGCCCCGTAGGACACATGTGATAAACCGTCTCCGATCATTGAATACTGCTTTAATACAAGGCTTACTCCTAACAATGCCGCACACAGAGACACTAATATTCCTACTATAAATGCCCGGACCATAAACGGATAGGACATGATCTGCATAATCAGTTCCATTGCTGCAATTCCTCCCTTTGCAAATTTCTTCTCTTATTTCACCAGAAACATGTTCGCATAATCGGACTGTTTGTATTCCCCCACGCTTCCAAAGAAGTAGCCATTATCGCTGATATGGAGAATCTTGTCCGCATATTTTAACGCATTTCCCATATCATGCGTAACCATGACAACCGCCATACCCTCCTGATGCAAAAGCTCCATACTTTCATAAAGCGTATTGGCTGCCATCGGATCAAGACCCGTGACCGGCTCATCAAGCACCAGGATCTTGTCCGCAGCACATAAAGCACGCGCCAGAAGCACCCTCTGCTGCTGTCCGCCGGATAACTCTCCGTAACACTTTTTCTCGAGGTCAGCAATTCCCAGATGCTCCAGATGATGTCTTGCTTCCTGCTTCTCTTTCTTATTATAAAAAGGACGGAAACGCATATCATTCAGAAAGCCTGATAATACAACCTCACGGACACTGACCGGGAAATTACGCTGAACCTGTGTCTGCTGTGGCAGATATCCGACTGCTCCCTTTCCGATGCGGCGGTTGATCTGCACCGAACCGCTGACCGGCTTCAAAAGACCAAGAAGCGATTTGATCAGCGTGCTTTTGCCGGAACCGTTCTCTCCGATCACGCAGATATATTCTCCCTCCTGTATCTCAATATCCAGATGCTCCAACACCGGCTTGTTGTCATATCCCAGCGAGGCATCCCGACAGGATATCAGCCAGTTTCTTTCTCTATTCTCACTCATGCTCACACTTCACTTTCTAATGCGGATTTCCCATTTCAATATTTTCAATCTGAAAACTCTTTTCATTTTACTCATTTTCATTCATTTGTCAAGAGAATACAAAGGGGCAAAAAACCGGAGAGCTGTCATCAAATACAACTCTCCGGTTCTATCGTATTACAGCACTGTCCTCATAAAACAGGCTGCCCTCCATGATTTTCACTACATTGCAACGGATACCTTTGCTGCGGACAGGGACTCCAGAAAACATAACACCGCATCTACAACCTTATGGCATAATTCAATAATATATTGACAATCGCGCTTTACGACACTTTCCATCTGAAGATAACGGTTATGCATCTGTCGGATCATCGCCAGAATATCTGCCGGTGTATACATTTCCATCTTTTCACGCCGACGAACTGCTTCCGGACTGTGAACATAGGCACGAAGCTCTTTCTTTAGCTCCTCCTCATAGATACAATGATCTTTAATATTTCCGGGATAATTCGCATTGTGCGGAAATGTAAAATAATCAGAAACATAATGGGTGATCATCCCTAAATGTCTGCAGAAATAGCAGTTTATCCCTTTCTCGGGATCAAAATGTGATACCAGTTTCTGAAACTCGCACTCCAAAACCTCAAAGGAATCCTCGATCGTATGTCTGCGTACCAGAAATGACGGCATGCAGTCCGGCAATACACTGCCAATGTAAAAGGAACCCTTATGAAGCTTTAACGCATCCATCCCCTCGCTGTTCATCAGATACCATGCAAGTGAAATATGGGATTTTTTCCTCATATCAACCTCCCCACCGATATACGAAATTATATCCTGATATGCGATCAGGCGTATATCGTTTTCCTGAAATAATTGTACATCCATCTTCACTCTTTTTCAAGTTTTTTCTGATATTTTCAAACTTTTCACAAAATTGTCAGAAAATAACATTCTAAGACTTCCCGCGCTATGGTATACGCCCATACTATTTCTTATGTCAGGGAAATAAAATGCCAATTTTGCTTCGAAAAACAGATAAATCCGTGGGCTGCGACAAAAAAATTGACGCAGATCAGTAGGATTTCTAAAAAGTCTTTGCTTTGCAATGCTTTGATAAATACGCATCCGCACGACTGAGCCCCGTAGGTGGGCTCAGCTATTTCGGACGGCACGCTCCCGCTACCACTGCACCACGCAGCGGTACATAACGCCCCAAGTGTCAAACAAAGTAAAAGGTTAATTATTAACTTTGGGGCGTAAGTACCGGCGGGTGCAAGTGCCTCTCGAAACATCTGAATCCCACCTCGGGGCGAGTACGGCAGGATGCGTTTATCAAACATCAAAGCAGCAAAGCAATTAGACTTTTCGAAATCCGTAAGTGACAAGACAATTTTTTTGTCGCAGTCCACGGATTCTTGTATATTTTGGCAGGCAAAATTTGGTTTACAATAACCTGACATAAGAAATAGTATGGGCGCATTCCCTTTATTAGTGCAGGAAGTCTTAGTATCCGTTTTCAGCATCTTGACAAGAGACGCCCTGCTAGGTAAAATAGGGGCAATACTATCTGATAATATCGGATTATCATTTATTCCTAACCGGTATTGCTGCATAGTATATATAAATAATATATTTAAGAAATGGAGTTGATTTTTTGGATTCGAGTGACGCCTCGCAGATTATCATTTTATTGATCCTTCTGCTTCTTTCTGCGTTTTTTTCATCCGCAGAAACGTGTCTGACAACCGTAAACAAAGTTCGTATGCAGTCTATGGCAGAGAATAACACCAAAAATGCTGCCACTGTTTTAAAATTGATTGAGAAGCCTACACAGCTTTTAAGCGGCATCCTGATTGGAAACAATATCGTGAACCTGACCGCTTCCTCGCTGACGACCTCTTACGCGATCCGTATTTCGCAGAGAAATGGGCTTCCGATATCTGCCAGTCTCCTGACCGGAGCGGCAACTGCTATTCTGACGATCCTGGTCCTGATCTTTGGAGAGATCGTTCCGAAGTCATTGGCGACAATCAATGCGGAGAAACTGGCATTGATCTATGCGAAGCCTGTCTATGCACTGACACAGATTCTTCGCCCTGTTTCCTTTCTGATGAACCAGATTTCTTTTGGCTTACTGAAGCTTTTACGTGTCGATGTGTCGCCGCGACCGGCGATCACAGAGAATGAGCTTTTGACAATGGTTAATGTCAGCCATGAGGAAGGTGTTATTGAAAGCGAAGAGCGTGAAATGATCACGAACGTGGTAGACTTTGGCGATTCGCTCGCCAAGGATGTCATGGTACCGAAGATGGATGTGGAATTTGCGAACGTTGAGCTTACATATCAGGAGCTCATGGAATGTTACGGCAAAAAGAAATTCACACGAATGCCCGTATATAAAGAAAGCCGTGATAATATCATCGGCATTATCAATCTCAAGGACATCTTCTTCTACGAGGGATCCCATGAGGATTTTAAGATTTCTGATGTCATGAGAGAACCTTATTTCACATACGAATATAAGAAAATATCCGAGCTTTTCTTCGAAATGAAGCAGGAATCGATCCCCATGGCGATCGTGCTTGACGAATATGGTGCCACAGCCGGACTGCTTACTATCGAGGATCTGATCGAGGAGATCGTTGGTGAGATCCGCGATGAATATGATGGATATGAAGAGGATGAGATCACAAAGCTGGATGATGAGAATTACATTCTGCTAGGCGTTGCCAAGCTGGATGATATCAATGAAGAGCTTGGAATCAATATCGAATCCGAGGATTATGATTCCATTGCCGGACATATCATCAACCTGTTAGATCATTTTCCAAAGACCGGAGAACGTGTTTCCGACAATTTTGCCGAATATATTGTTCTCGCCGCTGAGAAAAACCGTATTGACAAGGTAAAGGTTCATCTTCTTCCACAGATCAACGAGGACGAAGTTTCTGACAGCGACCATGCCACGGAAGGTGAAGCGTCCGAGGCATAACCTGCTTTTCACGGCTTTACCATGCGTTTTATATCGCTGTCATCGGAATTTATATTACATTCCCTACACTGTATGGGTATAGAAACACAAAGCGTATCACAGAGTATAACAATCTGCGATACGCTTTTCATGCATTTATACACGATTTTACGACATGTCGGCGTTTTGAAGAAGTTTCTGAATAAATTCCGGATACAAGTCGTCTTCAAAACTCACTGCGTACAATCCTGAAATTCACAGTTTTCAAGCTGACTTCCGACCGCCTTGTCCACGGCTCCTCCACTGATATCCGAAATACAGCGGACAAAACGACAGTTATTGATCATACCTTTCTTGCCAAGCATCGTGACCGCCGCGCCACTCTTACCCCGGCAGTTCACAAACAGGCATCCCTCCACAACTCCACTCTGACAATGTACACCGCCATTCTGACAGTAATTGAAAATACATTGCGTGATCTGTGGAAAATATGCATTAAATACCGCTCTTCCGCCCCGCATATTACAAAAAACCGACCGGTACGCCTCCATCCGGCTTCCGGTTGCAAAAATGCCTCCCTTTCTGCCCATACCGTCCAATCTGCTTTCCTTGACCGTACAGCCTCTTGCATGCTCCAGTATGATCATGTCATTTGCCTCCATATCATCCGCACGCACGAACGACTTCTCAATCTCCAGATAACCTCTGCACCGGATCGGATATCTTAAATACACGACCGCATCATGGATCCGCAGAGTTCCCTGTGGCTGCACCTGCAATTCGCAGTCCACAATCGTATGGATCCCGATCTCACACTCTCCCGAAATCTCCAGACCTCTCGGCGCAATGATATATTGTATCGTCTCCGTTCTCTCCGGAAAACACTCCTGATATCGCAGACCTGACACGCCATCTCCGATCCAACCAATGCAAAAGACGGCTGCTCCATATTCGGAAGCATAACATTTCTTAAAAAAGCAGTCTCTTATCTCCATCGACTGTCTGATATACACAGCACCGCCACGAACTGCCTCGCAATGCCAGAAACGGCACTGCCGGATCGTTACTTTTCCGTCTCTCGCCATTACTGCACCACCGTTTTCTCTGGAATAACAGTGATGGAAAACCGTCCCGGTAAGCTCCAGTGTCTTTCCCCAGAAACGTACCGCAGCTCCCCTTGTCGTATGATATATCTCGCTGTCCCGAATGACAGCCTCCCCATCCTGCGCCCGTAGAAACATTCCGTAATTCCGGCAGTCAATATCGCACTGCTCCATGATCACTTTTCCGGCACGACGAATATTGACACATGCCCGGTGAGAATCACTTTTACGGATCAATTTACTGTTCTCAGCGATCAAGGTACCTCCTTCAATAGAAATATTGCCATAAATGCGCACCACGGCATGATCCAGCCGCAGCACCATGCCATCCCTTAAAACAATATCCTCCCGGATCTCACAGCGATCTACAAGCCGCAGCTTTCCGGCTTTATCAAGATCTTCCTGGGTGCACAGCGAGGTCTCGTATAATGTCATCCGGTAATATTTTAATTCCATCAGAGACAGCTCCATCTTCGCTTCTGTCATCTGCTGATAGATCCGACGGCACTGTTCATCCTTCTCCTGTCCAGCCGCCTGTATAAAATGAGCTAACAGCCTCGATGCCTTCTCCGGGATCTCAAGCATGTGCATTACAAGCCTTATATTTTCCTGTTCCTTTTCAGACGGATCATCCTCCGAAGATATATTGTACAGATCTAACATCAACAGATAACGTTTCTCATCAGAATCCATATGATCACAAAGATATCCCAGCACCTCGCTTGGATTTGCAGATTTCTTCAATGCCAGCGCCATCTGTTCTGCCCGAAGCTCCAGCCCCCGGTGTACCAGCCGGTCCAGCTCGTAGTTTTGTTCCGGCGGCACCTGCGGATTCATGGCAGCGTGAATCATAACTGCCGCCGCATAATACATCTTAAATTCCTCCGATTCAAAGTACAGAGGATGCTTCGGCGTCAGCCAGGATTTCTTTTTATAATAAAGCTTTTTCTGATTCCCTATGATCATACGAATCACCAGCCTTTCCCAAAATGCTTATACGGACTCTTGTCTGCCAGACTGCAAACAGAAGCTTCCTGATCTTTTCCCGTAAAATTCCCACTCTCAAAGTGTGTTAAAAAACGGATGCTCCTGCGGCGTGCAATCTCTGCAGCTGCATTCCTCAATGCGCTGCCCCAGCTTCTGATACTTAAAGTACACAGCCGCCGCCAGATATTTGGCATGACAGCTCTCAAAACTGCATCGGCGCAGTAAAACATCGTGTATGGTATCCGCGTAAACAGCTCCTCCATACTCTGCCTGTGCATGCTTAAAGGTACAGTCCACGATCTCTGCACTGGCAGCATCCTCAATCGATAACATCCCTCCCTGTCCATAGCAGAAATGCGTATCTGCAAGCTTCATGGCATCGCCCTCAAAGGAGATTGCTCTGGCTCCTGCTGTGTGACAAATCCAACATTCGCGGATCAGAAGATACCCCGTTGTCTGATGCAGCATGCCGCAGTGCTCCTGACAGTTCACTGTGGTGTCTGTGAGGGTGACAACCGAGGACTCCTCGATTGTCAGCCAGTATGCTGCAGAGCAGCCCATCACCTCAATATGCCCGTGATCTGCTACAAAGTGTCCACCATGCACGATCACTCTGCCGTTCATATGAATATCCGCTCCATGGATCAACAGACGTCCACCCTTATCTACTTCAATATCTCCCTGTATCACAACCGGATAGTCCAGAATCACCGTCTCCCCGTCACGAATCCGCATCGCCTCCAGCTGCTCCTCCAGATGAAACATCGGAAAGAACCAGGTCAGAAAATCATACCTGATCCGGAAGCCCTGCTCCACAAATCTGCGGTATACTTCTACTGCAGCCTCAACTCTGCCCATTTGCCGGCAGCGGTCAAATGCCGCAAAAAATTCACGCTCCGCCGTCGAAAACTGAAACACCTGCAGATAGTCCTCCAGCACTGCCTGACAATATTCCTTCGCCCAGGATGCGAAAGAAAGGATGCTGTACAGATCAAGCACAAAGCAATACTGTTCTTCTTTCCCCTGCAGCATTCCGAATACATGGTCAACCCATTCATCAAAGTGGTTGTTCAGGTCAAAGAATATCTGCTGTTCCTGCTCTTTCGCCAGATCGATCGACCTCATAAGCTCCTCAAAGAAATCCTGCGTTTCCATAATAGACTTCATATGTCCCATAGACATTACGCCAAGTCCAAAGCAATAGGTATATTTAAACTCCGGATCTTTTTTCCAATACGGATGATGTCTGTCCATGACGCCTCCTTTCATCCGCTCTGTACCGGCTCGCCACGTCCTGCTTCCCCGTCCGAACGATATTTTCCTTCAACATCACAGCTGCCTGCTTTAACTGACTCATAAACTCACTGTTCTCTGCACGGCTGCTCCTCAGATAATTGCGGTTCAGAAACGGAATGATCCTTCCCTCGGCCGCTGCCATACGCAGATCGATATTGTAAGGAACCGCACCAATTTTCTCCTTGGGAATCCGGTATTCCTTCCGGATCTGTTCCAGATCAAAGGGATTTTCCTTTTCATACTGCCCGACCAGAAAGATTGATTTGCTCGTCAGTCCCTCAAAGTGTTCAAAGAAATCGTCCCATGCTGCCTGCTCCTGATCAATATTGACCACAACAATATCAGCTTCCTCCAGGATCTGTACCGAGCTTGCATTGCCCTTTGATTCCGTATCAATGAATACCATATCGGAAATATTCTCCAGACAGCGGAACAGATCCTTATGTGCCAGCTCAAACTCATAGTCAAAAACTTCTCTATTTACAATATAACTTTGCGGAAGATAATAGATGCTTGAATATAACAGAGGAATAGATGCTCTTCGAATCAACTGCTCTCCGGGTGCTCCCGTATAAAGCCTTTTGAGTATATACTCAATCCCATACTTGTTATAATACTGTCCGGTCTCATGCAGCATATCGATCTTGTCCTGTGATAGCAGCATACCATTCAGATTATTCACATTATAATGATTCTCCAGAAGAACACTTCTTCCCATCCCTGCAATTGCGGAAACAGCCGCCATACATACCATGTTGGTCGACACTCCGCCGTTCTTTCGTACATTGCTCCAAAATGCAATTTTCATAAATTTCCTCCTCACCCGTTTTGGTATCACAATCATATGATAATTTTACAGCTTCGTAAAGAGGTTTTTATTTTTTCTACTTTTTTAATAAATCAGTCTGTCATATTTTGTCGTAAACGCCAGAAAATGCCGTGTGGTACAAGGCATTTTCTGATTTTGCCTACTCTGACACTGCATCCTGAAAATCGCTTCCAGTTATACTACTAATTATTTCGGCTAAATATTCTGTTTTTTTGAATGTTTCCCTGACTAATTTTCCAAATTTCACATACCGCTTCCGTCCATGCACGCAGAAGCGGTACATCCAGTTGATTTCCGCAATCACAATATCATCATCTGACCGCCCCAATACAAGATCTCTTGAAAACCGCAAAATTATAAACAAAAAACACTCTCCCAATATCCGAAACTGATTCTCTGCATCACTGCTTTCCGGATATTCCAGCCTGCAGCTATAGACCCGGTAGCAGAGATAATTGGCGGCGAAGCGCCGTAGAAGCTCTCTGTTCCTGTCCTCAAAATCCATCATTTCCTGCAGAATCTTTGACGTCTCACGCTCACCCTCAAAATAATCGAAGCTTCCATCCAGATAGTTTAGCTCCGGCGATGACGCCATGATTTCCAGACATCCATTCACAATGTCGTACATTTTGCAGTAGCGGTTCCACATTTTGTGGATCTGTTCCCTCATATCCGGTATCTGCTCGTCTGCACCGGCTTCTTTCAGAAGCCTTATCAGCAATCCATACTCCCCGGAAAACTTCGGAATCTCCTGCCGGGACACATCACCGGTAACATGTCCATCCGTTCTGTAAAAGCTGACCGGCTGCTGAAGCAGATACTTGGCAACAACTGGGCACGATGCCGCCATGGACATCCACAGATCCCCATTTACCCTTCCTGCCAGTCTCGGAAACTTGCGGCAGGTAACACACAGCATCTGTTCCTCTGTATTTCTCTGAATGCGGCACAAACCGTCCGGATCAAGCATCGCACAGCTTCCATCCGAACGGTTTGCAAAATAATAGTCCTGTCCCTTCTTACGGACATGCTGCAGAATATCATCCCGCAGTTTGTGATCCGGCAATGCCTGAAATCTCTCCATTGCCTCCTGATCAATACGAATCCTCCAGCCTGCACAGCAGGTCGAAGGACAATCTCCTGCCATGCAGGAAAAGTCTTTGTAAAGTCCTAAGTAATAATATCCCATCTCTTTAAAATGTCAGATCTGACTTTGCATGAAGCAGCTTTGCTCCATTAATGATAACGGCAACACCGGCAGCAATTCCGCCTACGATCAGGAGAATCCCTGTCACCAGACTAAATGCTCCCACGGATTTCATTGTTTTGTAAACCTTCTCTGCCATAAGGTCCCTCCTCCATTTCATTTATGAACGGTTTCGCGCTGTTTGAGAAACCGCCACGAATCATTTATTGACAACCGTACTCTTTATAATATGCATCAATCGCCGATTTAATCGTATCATCTATCACGATCTTACCCTGGCATTCCCTATTATAAAGGTATTCTACCACATCCTCCATCGTTACGATCGCATTTGCGCCAAAGCCATACTTCTCCTGAATCTCATCAAGGGCACTGGCATTGCCGGAAAGACCTCTCTCCATACGGTTTAATGATACCATCAGTCCAAGGATCTCCACATCCCCCTGAGCCTGAATGATCGGGAATGTCTCCTCAATGGACTTGCCGGATGTCGTAACATCCTCAATGATGACAACCTTATCTCCATCCTTGATCTTGCTTCCCAGAAGAATGCCGGTATCTCCATGATCCTTGACTTCCTTACGGTTAGAACAATAGCGAATCTCCTTGCCATACAGCTCGTCAAATGCCATTGTTGTAGCTACGCTGAGTGGAATTCCCTTATATGCCGGTCCGAAAAGTACATCAAAATCATCCCCGTAATGCTCATGGATCGCCTTCGCATAATACTGTCCCAGCTTACGAAGCTGTGCGCCTGTCACATAAGCTCCTGCATTCATAAAAAATGGAGATTTACGACCACTCTTCAGTGTAAAGTCACCAAACTTCAACACATTACTCTCCACCATAAATTCAATAAATTCCTGCTTATACTGTTCCATTATAAATACCTCCTTATTCGTTTAAAAGACACTATATCCCCTGCGAAAATCTTGACAGGAACTGTCTTGTTCTCTCTTCCTGTGGATTCTCGATCACCTGCTTCGCATCGCCCTGCTCCACGATCACTCCACTGTCCATAAAGATAACCTGATCCGCCACATCTCTTGCAAACGCCATCTCATGTGTGACAATGACCATGGTCATATTCTGATCGGCAAGACTGCGGATGACCTTTAAAACTTCCCCGGTAAGCTCCGGATCCAGTGCTGAGGTCGGCTCATCAAAGCAAAGAATGTCCGGCTTTAATGCAAGCGCTCTCGCGATTGCCACACGTTGCTGCTGTCCGCCGGAAAGCTGATGCGGATAATGCTGCATCCGGTCCGATAATCCCATTTTGTCTAAAAGCTCTTTAGCTTCTGTCTCAATTTCTTCGTAGATTTTCTTTTTGTTTTCCTTGAAGCCCGGCTTGCCCTTTTCGAGAAGCTGTCTTGCCAGCATAACATTCTGCAGTGCTGTGTACTGCGGAAACAAATGAAACGCCTGAAAAACCATACCAAAGTGAAGCCGCTTCATGCGGATATCCTTCTCCTTGACAGAGGTTGCATCCTCTGCATCAAAAAGCGTCTCTCCCTGAACAACGATCCTTCCCTTATCCGGTTTCTCCAAAAAGTTCAGACAACGAAGCAGTGTTGTCTTGCCGGAACCGGAGGAACCAATGATCGCCAGAGCCTGTCCCTGCTCCAACGAAAAGGAAATGTCCTTTAATACCGGTGTTCGGTCAAAGGATTTCTCGATATTTTGTACTTCTAATATTGCCATGACATTGTCCTCCTATTTGAAATATTCCAGCTTTCTCTCCAGCCATCCAAGGAACAGGGTAAGAATACCGCTAAATACCAGATAATAAACCGCCGTAAAGAACAACGGCCAGATCTGTCCGGAAATTCCGTTGGAGCCCTTCAGGAATGCCTGACCTGCCCAGATAATTTCCTGCAGCGCAATAATACGCGCCAGAGAAGTATCCTTAACCAGTGTAATGATCTCATTGGAGATCGGAGGAACAATCCTCTTGATCATCTGTAACAATGTTACCTTGAAAAAGATCTGTCTTTTGGTCATACCGAGAACAAGACCAGCCTCCTGCTGCCCCTTTGGCACACTCTGGATACCACCACGGTAGATCTCCGAGAAATAGCATGCATAATTAATAATAAAGGAAACAGCTGCCGCCATGAATCTTCCGTCCTCACCGCCGCTCCAGATCGTTTGTCCAAGAACAAGTCCCGGAAAATAATAGATGATCAGAAGCTGGATCATCAGAGGCGTTCCACGAATGATCCACACAAACAGTCTTGTGAGATACTTCAGGGGACGAAAACCGGATAAAGATCCGAATGCGATGACCAGTCCAAGCGGAAAGGCTCCTAAAAGCGTTACAAAAAATAGCCTTAATGTTTGTAAAAAGCCCACATTTAATGCATGAAATACGATGGGCATCTGTTCCATGATCGTTGACATTATTATACCTGCCTTTTATTATTTCTCTCTTTGCATGGCAAAAGCTGCCGCAGATGTAACATCACGGCAGCCCTGCATGATTATATTACTGTTCAATAAGTGCAGCCTGAACACCATACTTCTCGGCTGTCTTCTTCATACTGCCATCCTTGTAGCTCTCAGCAAAGAAGTCATTTAACTTGTCTGCCATGTCAGATCCCTTACGGAAACCTACACCGTACTCCTCGCTGTTAAAGCTTGCTGTATAAGTAAGCTTCTCATAACCTGTTCCCTCGCCAACCATTGCTGCTGCCATCAGGGAATCGATCACTGCCGCATCAGAGGTACCTGCGGAAACCTCCATCAGCGCATCAGCCTGTGCCTTTACGGATGTATAATTGTAACCAAGCTTGGAAAGCTCCTTCTCTCCGGCAGAGCCTGCCTCAACCGCAAAGTTCAGATCCTTCATACTCTCTACGGTGCTGTACTTATCTTTATCTGCCTCCTTGACAATGGCTACCTGTGCATTGTTGCAATATGCGTTGGTACATGCCATAGAACTTGTCACCTCATCGGTAAGAGTCATACCATTCCATACACAGTCGATGGACTTTGCATCAAGCTCCAGAACCTTGTTATCCCAGTCAATCTCTACGAACTCAGCCTTAACGCCAAGGCTCTTTGCAAATGCATTCGCCATATCCGCATCAAAACCGATCCACTCATCAGAACCCTTCTGATAATCCATCGGCTCAAAATCTGTGATACCAACGATCAGTGTTCCCTTATCCTGAATGTAAGAAAGATCAGAGCCATTGTCGTTCTTGGAAGCTGCCTTCTTATCAGATGAAGCGCTACCGCTTGTTGCCGTGTCCTTATTTGCACTTCCACATGCTGTCATACTGCAGCACATTGCCAGTGAAAGTACCATTGCCAGTATTTTCTTCTTCATTATGTAACTCCTTCCTCGTATTACTGTCTGTTGCTTTCCTCTCCGATCACCAAAATGCCGGACCGGGATCTGTTGCTTGCAAATAAGCTTGCTCGCACAGATTTCATCATATCATAGCCCACTGCAAGTGTAAAGATAATGTTAAATATTCCTGTAATTATTAAGCGTGGACACAACCGATCAGCTCATGAATATCTTCCACATGATTCTCCTTCATAAACTGCTCAATACCATCGATCACCTCGATCGTTGCCGCCGGATTGTTAAAGTTCGCCGTTCCGACCGCCACCATCGTAGCACCTGCCATAATAAATTCCAGTGCATCCTCCGCTGTGCGGATACCGCCCATGCCAAGCACAGGAAGCTTCACTGCCTGTGCCACCTGATATACCATGCGGACTGCCACCGGCTTGACTGCCGGACCTGACATACCGCCGGTCTGATTGGCCAGTGCAAAGCAGCGTCTGTTGATGTCAATCTTCATGCCGGTCAGTGTATTGATCAGTGAAAGAGCATCGGCGCCACCTGCTTCTGCCGCTCTCGCCATCTCTGTGATGTCCGTCACATTCGGACTCAGCTTCATGATCACCGGCTGTTTTGCGCGCTTTTTAATGTCCGCCGTGATCTTCTCAACCAGCTTTGGATTCTGACCAAAAGCAATACCACCCTCCTTGACATTCGGACAGGAAATATTGATCTCAAGCAGATCCACATCCTGGTCTGCCAGGCGCTCTACCACCTCAAGATACTCCTCTGTGGTATGACCGCACACATTTACAATGATTCCTGTATCAAACTGCTTCAGATAAGGAATGTCTCTCTCAATAAAAACATCAATGCCCGGATTCTGAAGTCCGATAGCATTTAACATACCACCGTAGGTTTCACATACACGCGGCGTCGGATTGCCCGGCCATGGCACATTGGCAACACCCTTTGTGGTAACTGCTCCCAGACGGTTCAGATCCACATATTCTCCATACTCTGCACCGGAGCCAAAGGTTCCTGATGCTGTTGTCACCGGATTCTTCATCGGTACTCCGGCAAAATCAACTGATAAATTCATATTCATCCTCCATGTCCTATAAGCTGTCTGATCTGTACTGTCTGTCCGATCAAACCTGACAGACACCGATTACAGTCACACGATCACAATGTAACATCCTCCGCATTAAAGACAGGACCATCCTTGCACACGCGCTTGTTATGTACATGACTGTGTCCGTCTACATCTGTAGACTGGCAGACACATCCCAGACATGCACCTATGCCGCACGCCATTCTCTCCTCCATGGAGATCTGTGCCTCTGTCTTCTTCTCTGCCGCATATGCCTTCACTCCGCGAAGCATCGGCATTGGTCCGCAGGCATAGATTGTGTCTGCTTCCAGCTCATTTGCACGGATCGCATCAATGACATTACCCTTCGTTCCAACACTGCCATCCTCTGTAGATACATAGACGGACGCATACCGAGTAAATTCTTCCTTTAGGAAAAGATCGCTGTCCCGGTATCCAAGCACCACAGACACCTCCACGCCCTCTGCGTGAAGTGCCTCAGCCAGTGCAAGCATCGGCGGGATTCCGATTCCTCCACCGATCAGAACCGCTTTTCCTTCCTTTCTCGTAAATCCATTGCCTAGAGGTCCGATCACCGGGATCTGATCTCCTTCACCCATAGCAGAAAACTCCTTTGTTCCTTTTCCTGCCACACGGTAAACAACGCGAAGCTTTCTTCCCTCCGCATCAATCTCACAGATACTGATCGGTCTTGGAAGCAGTCTGCTTCCCTCCGCACAGTACATGGAAATAAACTGACCCGGCACAGCCTGTGCCGCAATATTATAATCCCCAGGGAACTGAAGCCACATGCTGTAGATTCCCTCGGAAATCTTACTCTGGCTTACGATCACCGCCATACATTTCTTTTTCTCTGCCATTCTTGTCTCCATTTCTGCCATAACACTGCAGCTTCTCGCTGCAGATGTATCCTGAGCCGCGAACTTATCTGCGTCCTGCGTTAATATCCTCGATCATGTCGATCACTGCCTGTCTGGATGCCTCTGCGTAATGATCTGCGCCGAACTTCGCATACTTATCCTGCTTATAGGCGCAGATGATTCCACGGGACGAATTTACGATCGCACCAAGTCCATCCTTGTTGAAGTAAGGGGCAAGATCGGATGCCTTACCGCCCTGTGCTCCATAGCCCGGCACAAGAATATATGCCTTTGGCATGATCTTGCGAAGGATCTTCCCCATCTCCGGATAAGTAGCACCAACCACACAGCCGACATAGCTGTAGGTATCACCCATACACTGGCTGCCCCACTCGTTGACCTTCTCGCCAACATACTCATAAAGCGGACGTCCGTCGATCAGACGATCCTGAAACTCTCCGCTGGATGGATTAGAGGTCTTAACCAGCACAAAGATTCCCTTCTTTTCTTCCTTACATACATCAATAAACGGATTCACTCCGTCACTTCCCAGATATGGGTTCACTGTAACAAAATCCTCATCAAAGCCGTAATACTGTTTGCTTCCGACTGTCACCTTACCCAGATGTCCAACTGCATATGCCGTAGAAGTAGACCCGATATCACCACGCTTGATATCACCGATCACGACAAGACCTTTCTCCTTACAGTAATCCACGGTCTTCTTGAAGGCGATCATGCCCGGAACACCAAACTGCTCATACATTGCAACCTGAGGCTTTACGGCAGGAATCAGATCATATACCGCATCAACGATTCCCTTATTGTACTGCCAGATTGCCTCTGCTGCTCCTTCCAGAGTCTCTCCATACTCTTCAAATGCTTTCTTCGTCAGATGCTCCGGCACATAGCCAAGCATCGGATCAAGACCTACCACAACCGGTGCATCCTTTTTCTGAATCTGCTCTACTAACTTATTGATCATTTTAATTACCTGTTCCTTTCCTGATTCATTATCTTCCTTCTTCGTAAACGATCTTTCCATCCACAATCGTTGTTACCACGCGTCCCGTCACCTTACGTCCGTCAAACGGTGTATTCTTTCCCTTGGAAGCAAACGAAGCACTGTCAATCTCATATTGATGCTCTACATCCGCGATCACAAGATCCGCAATTTTGCCGGGTGCGAGATTACCCTTGTCAATATCTAACACTCTTGCCGGATTCACACTCATCTTCTCAACGAGCTGCGACAAGGACAGATAGCCTCCCTGCACCAGCTCTGTAAATCCCAGTGCAAAGGATGTCTCAAGTCCCACAATTCCAAACGGAGCCTTCAACATACTCTGTGCTTTCTCCTCAGCGCCATGTGGTGCATGATCGGTTGAGATCACATCCATCACACCGGACGCAAGAGCATCTTTTAACGCCTGCACATCCTTCGGACTGCGAAGCGGCGGGTTCATTTTGAATCTGCCATCATCCTCTGTGATCTCCTGATCGGACATCGTGAAATGATGCGGGCAAACCTCTGCGGTCACCCGGAGCCCCTGATCCTTTGCCATACCGACTAACACCGCACTGTCCGATGTCGAACAGTGGCACAGATGAAGCTTCGCACCTGTCTCCTTGCTGATCAGAATATCTCTCGCTACGATCACGTCCTCAACAGCATTTGTGATGCCCGGAAGTCCAAGCTCCTCCGCCTTCTCGCCGGCATTCATAACACCTCCGTCCACAAGCGGCTTGTCCTCACAGTGGGAAAACATCGGAATCTCATACTGCGCTGCCTGCTCCATCGCATGACGGAACAAAAGACTGTCCATCACGGACTTTCCATCCTCGCTGAGTGCCACAATACCGGCATTTAACATGCCCTCGATATCTGCCAGCTCCCTGCCCTCCTGACCAACGGTAACAGCACCGATCGGAAGAACATGCACCGGCGCATCCTTCGCTCTCTCCAGAAGATCCTTCACCCTCTCCGGACTGTCGATCACCGGCTTCGTGTTCGGCATCGGACAGATCGTTGTTACGCCACCGCGCGCTGCTGCAGCACAGCCTGTCTGAATCGTCTCCTTATATTCAAAGCCCGGCTCGCGCAGATGCACATGAAGGTCAATAAAGCCCGGCATAACTACCTTACCAAAGACATCGATCAGTCTGTCACCTTCTCCTAACACCTCCGGATCAATATCCTGTGCCACCTCGGCAACCTTATCACCATCGATCAGAACATCATAAAATGCATCCACATCATTGGCCGGATCAACCAGTTTTCCATTTTTGATCAGTATCTTCATCCAATCACCGTCCTCTCTCATATCACGAAAAAGAGGGATGTCAGCCTTACGGCATTGACACCCCTTATCTTTTAATATAATTCTGCCTTGTCGATATCCTCTAACATTCTCTTATTGGAGATGTAATCTCCAAACTCGTCCGCGGATACCCATCGGCAGTCGTGCAGATCCTCAGAAAGCTGCACATCCTCTTCTTCCATGTCGGTGTAACAAAGGTAGGTTAGACCGAGACTGCACACGGAGCCAACCATAAATGTCCATGTATATAAGATCCGGTCAATCTCTGCGGTAAGCCCTGTCTGCTCCTGGATCATGCGGACAACAGCCACATCCGGCGACTCGCCAAATTCGGCTTCCCCATCCAGAAATTCCCACTGATACGGATCCATGATATTATCATCGTACCACTTTTCCACAATCAGATATCTGTCATCCTTTTTGACAATCCCCTTCACCAGAATCCTATATGCATTCATGCAGCCACCTCACTCCCTCATACTCACCAAAACGTGCTTTTCAATACTGCAATCGAAATCTGCCTGATTATTTCGCAGTGATATACTTCTTTGCTGTCAGAAGCTCTGCGGTAAGAACTGCTCCGCCTGCTGCTCCTCTGACGGTATTGTGGGATAAACCAACAAACTTGTAATCAAATACTGTATCCTCACGGAGACGTCCCATAGATACACCAAAGCCGTTCTCATAGTCAACATCCATGGAAACCTGTGGGCGGTTGTCATCCTCCAGATACTGGATAAAATGCTCCGGTGCGCTTGGAAGCTTAAGCTCCTGTGGCACTCCCGAATACTCTCTCCATACACGGATGATCTCTTCCTTAGAAGGCTTCTTGCCCTCCTCGAAGGTAACGAATACAGCTGCTGTATGACCATTGAGTACAGGAACGCGGATACACTGTGTTGTGATAACAGGACCGTCTGCCTTCACGATCTCACCGTTCTCGATGTGACCCCAGATACGAAGTGGCTCCTGCTCACTCTTCTCTTCCTCACCACCGATAAATGGGATGATATTGCCCTCCATTTCCGGCCAGTCCTTAAACGTCTTACCTGCTCCGGAAATCGCCTGATAGGTTGTAGCAACAACTGTCTTTGGCTCATAGCCGGCTTTCTTTAATGCATGAAGAGCCGGTGTATAACTCTGGATAGAGCAGTTTGGCTTTACTGCGATGAAACCTCTTGTTGTACCAAGACGCTTCTTCTGTGACTCTATAACCTCTAAGTGCTCCGGATTCAGCTCCGGCACTACCATCGGTACGTCAGGAGTCCATCTGTGTGCACTGTTATTAGATACGACAGGTGTCTCAGTCTTTGCATACTCTTCCTCGATCTTCTTGATCTCGTCCTTGCTCATGTCTACTGCGCTGAATACGAAATCTACCTTAGAAGCAACCTCTTCAACATTGCTGACATCCTCAACAATGATGTTCTTAACTGCCTCCGGCATCGGTGTTGTCATTTTCCAGCGTCCACCGATTGCTTCCTCGTACTTCTTGCCTGCACTTCTTGGGCTGGCTGCAATCGCAACAACCTCAAACCAAGGGTGATTCTCAAGCAAAGAGATGAATCTCTGTCCTACCATTCCGGTACCGCCAAGGATACCTACTTTTAACTTCTTATCCATGATGACCTCCAAAATAACTTTTTCTGAAAACACGTATGATTCTCTTTCGCATTTTCTCCGATTTTACACTATTCTAAAACATAAGTCAAACCGGACTTGTGATTTCATGCCTGCTGTGATAAAATCGTTACTGTTCGCAAGATCTTAATCTCACCGTTTCCGGTAAGATACATTATAAACAGAAAGGATGTCAATTATGAAAGCTACACCAGTCAAGGGAACCAGGGATTACCTTCCAAAGGAAACCGAGATCCGTGATTTCCTGCAGAATATTATTATGGAAACATACAGCAGCGCCGGATTTCAGCGCATCACTACCCCGATCATCGAGGACTCCGTAAACCTCGACAAAAGCGAGGGTGGTGAAAACCTTAATCTGATCTTTAAGATTCTGAAGAGGGGCAAAAAGCTGGAAAGTGCCCTTGCCGGTGATCATCCTACCGAGAAGGAACTGGCGGATATGGGTCTTCGCTACGACCTGACGCTTCCGCTCTCCCGTTATTATGCCAACAACCGCAACGAGCTTCTCTCACCGTTCAAGGTGATCCAGATGGATCGTGTATACCGTGCTGAACGTCCACAAAAGGGTCGTCTCCGCGAGTTTATGCAGTGCGATATCGATATCATCGGCAATGAGTCCCGAGACGCAGAGATCGAGCTGATCCTGACAACAACAAAGGCATTAAACCGCGTCGGTCTTACCGATTATAAGGTAAAGATCAATGACCGCCGTATCTTAAGCGATATTTTCGCTTACGCAGGATTTGCAAAGGAAGACAACGAAAAACTCGCCATTATTTTTGATAAGCAGGATAAGATCGGTATCGACGGTGTAAAAGCGGAGTTGGAGGAAAACGGTTTTGACCAGACCGGCATCGATAAATTTATTGCACTGTTTGCAGACGGATCCCTGACTCTGGAATCTGTTGCAAATGTCTGTGACGCATCTTATGTCACAGAGCTTCAGCGCATTATCGATGCTGTCACAAAGGTATCAAAGGGTGCGATCCCGGTTGAGTTCTGTCCTTCCCTCGTCCGTGGTCAGGGTTACTACACCGGCACGATCTTCGAGGTGGAAGCTGCAGGCTACAGCGGCGCAGTCGCAGGCGGCGGACGTTATGACAACCTGATCGGTAAGTTCTTAAATGAAGATATTCCTGCCGTTGGATTTTCCATTGGTTTTGAGCGTATCTTTGGTATTCTCATGGAGCAGAACTACTCGATTCCAAACCGCAAGAAAAAGATTGCTGTATTCTATGATGCAGATACCTACGCCGAGGCTCTGATCTACGCAGAGGATCTTCGCAACGACTATATCGTATCTGTAATTGCCCGTCCAAAAAAGCTTGGTAAATATCTGAACAAGCTGGAGGCACAGGGTTTTGACGGCTTTGCGGTCTATGGACAGGAGGACGGCGTAAAGCTGTTTGGTGAATAATTCACATTCCGGCCGAAATGCCGCTCCTAAAAACACATTTTAAGAAAAATAAATGCCCGAACCGTTATATGACTTCCATCGTCGGATCTTGAAATCTGACAATGGATGATCAATATATTTGCCGGTTCGGGCATTTTTATTGGATTCTGTTTTATGCGGATTCTTTCTGATATCTGCAGATTTCCTCCTGTACTTTCCGGTCAATGCTGGTCAGGATCTCCGGATTCGGCTTTGCCGTATAATAGCCCTGGATCAGATCCACACCAAGGCGGATCACCGTCTCAAGCTCCTGCGAGGTCTCAACGCCCTCAGCCAGAACCTGAAAATGGTTTTCATGCGCAAAGATCACGATATCCTTGACAAAATGCTGTTTCTGTGGATTGTCCTGAATACCCGTCAGAAGCATACGGTCTACTTTCACATAATTGGGCATATAGCGCAGTAAATTCACAATATTGGAATATCCTGTACCATAATCATCAACAGCAGTCTCAATGCCAAGCTTCTCATATCCGCTCTTCATATCGGCAAGCGTCTTGTCATCGGCCTCCGTCTGCTCTGTCAGTTCGACAACCACGCGATTGGCATGCTTCGTCAACTTCTTCTCCAGCATCTGTGCCTCTTCCCCGGAAAGCTGGCTTCCCGGAATACTGTTGATAAAGATCTTCCGGCCTGCGAACTCATTCTCATGCTCATCCACAAGCTGAAGGATATTGAAAAAGGTCGCTCTCTCCACATCATAAAGACGTTCCAGATGAGAGGCGTACTTGATGATATTGATCGGTGAGATCCCCGGCTGTACCTGTGCCCGCATCAATGCCTCATAGGCGACAATAGAACCATCCTTCGCACTGACGATCGGCTGAAAATGATAGGTAAAAAGATTCTCGTCAAGAACCTTTTTAACCTGTGCCGCCTGTTCCTGCTCCTGTACAGAAAGCGTCACATCTCCATGCAGCCTCTTCTCGCTCGCCTTATGACCGTTCTTGCGGATCACCGCTGCATTGACAAGATCCTCCATCTCCACCAGATCCTTCACACGCTTCGTTCTGCTTCCGCTAAACAGGCGCAGTTCGTACCGGCTCTGCGGACTTTGATTATACTCCTCCAGACTCTGATCAATTCGGCGGCGCACCTCATGGATCTTCTCATGACTTGCCTCATCCACCAGCTCTGCCATGATAAATTCATCATCACCAAGACGACAGCACATCGCCCCTTCATCCGCACACTGCTGAATGATCCCGGCAACCTTACGGATTGCTCTGTCTCCTTCGGTACGTCCATACTTCTCGTTAATCTTATCCAGATTCGCCATATCCATTGCCAGCACACTGACAAACCGATTCTCTTCGCAGGCGCGTTCCACCATCGGCTTGGAATGCTTCACAAAACCGGTGTAATTAAACATTCCTGTCAATTCATCGTGGATCTTCTTCTCCTGTACTCTCTGATTGGTTCTCTGCAGTGCATCCATACGGCGGAAGCACTCCATACCGATCATCAGGTTATGTAACCACATATAATAACGCTCATCATAAGCCTTTGGTTCATTGCCATAGCCAAGCACCGCATAGCCAAAGCACATATCTTCAAAATAAAGCGGACTGAAAATATACGCCTTCGGTGTTGCGCTTTCCTCATATATCTCCGGAAGCATCTGCTCACGTGGAAAACTCTCGGTAAAGTTCAGCCTGTCCTCCCCCTTACCGGAGTGTCCACAATGTAATACCGGTGCAATCTGATCTGTATAATGTCCCTTGATGATATTTACACTTGCCGGTTTATCCTCCCGGATCCACAGATCATTAACGCAGATATGAAAGCTGTCAAACTCGCGGATCTGATAACTGTATGTCTGAACGGAATCCATCAGCTCCGGAAATGAATTCTGCGAGATCCAGTCCTCTGTCAGATGATTAAAGTTGGAATACAAGCTTTTCCTGGAAACCTCCGTGGACCACTGCTCTCTGACGATCCGCCGGGGGATCACACTCTCACAGTGACAGCCACAGCTTCCACCGATAAACAACGGAGCCTCATATTCAAACTCCGGCATACTTTCCTGCTTCAAAAGACTATCCATGCATGCTGCCGCATATTCTCCGAACTCTCTGGAGGGAATATCCATCGAGGTGATCGGACTTGGACTTTCCTTTCCCTCCGGCACAGAATCATACCCGATCACAGCAATATCCTCCGGTACCCGTACGCCCCGCTCCACCAGTGCCTCTGCTACGCCGATTGCCATCAGATCATTGGCACAGGCAATCGCCTGCGGCAGTGCCCGGCCATCATCAAACAGCTTCTTCACCATATCCCTGCCGCCGTCATACCAATAATCCCCATAAAAAATCTGATCCTCCCGGACATCAATGTCATGCTCCTTCATACAGTCAAGAAACCCCTGCAGTCTCTGCTCGGAATGTGCATTATAACGCGGTCCTGTCAGATACATAATATCCTTGATTCCGTGTTCTTCGATCAGATGCGCGATCATCCGCTTGATCGGATGATAATGATCCAGCATGATATAATTGTACTCGTCGCTCTTTCGGTCAACATACAAAATCTTTCCCTGAAACTTCTCCCGGAAATCCTGCTCCAGAGTAAGCATCAGTCCCGGCGTCTGCAATGTCTCCGGGAGTACCACAACTCCATCGAAGGCATCATAATCAATCAGCGAGAAAATGCTTGTCTCCCCGACTTCACGCTCTGACGTATCCTGATATTTCCGGTATGTGGCAAATGTACAGACATCATAATCAAAAGCAAACGCCTTTGCGAGAAATCCCTGCATGAAATTTGCCTGATAATTTTCCTCCAGCTGCGAGGATAAAATAGCGATTCTTTTTCTCAACGTTATCGTCTCCCTTATGAAACAATCCTGTCAGACAGCGGCATCAATCTACTGTAATGATTGTTGTCTTCGCAGGATCAATCTCCTTTTCATTCAATATCAATTCTCCTATCTCCCCTGCCCTGATCACGCCTGCGGATGGATTCTTCACGCTTTCAATCCGTCCCGCAGTCTCTACGTCTGCTGTAGAATACTCAAATGCGAGTGTTGTATTTAAAAGTCTGCAATTTTTCATGACAACATTGTCCATATAACACATGCCCTGAAGACTCTCGATCACGCAATTTACAAATGTGACATTTCTGGAATTCCATCCCAGATATTCTCCGCAGATATAAGAATCATATACCATAATGTTCTCACAGTTCCAGAATGCATCCTTGGAAAGCATCTTCGCATGATGCACCTCCACATCATGGCATCCGTCAAAGCAGTAATTGCCGACAAGACGGAACTGATCAAGCTTCATATGATCGCAGTTCATAGCAAAGTAATCACCCTTTGCCACTACATTCTCCAGCGTCACATCACTGCAGTGCCACAGTGTTTCCTCCGCATGAGGAAGATCTACATTGCGTAAAGTAAGTCCCTTCACGCGTCGAAAGCCCTTCGGAGCCTCATACAGTGTGTCTGCCACGGTAATATTGTCCGTATACCAGATCCCTGCTCTTGCCATCTCCGCAAAATCACAGTCCTGAACGGTAATATTACGACAGTACCATAATGGATACTTCCACTGAAAGGATGTGTTCTTCAGCGAAATATCTCTGCTCTCCTTTAACGGTGATTCGCCATCTGCAAATATCGAATATTCAATAGAAAGGTCTTTGCTGCGGAATAATGCCCTTTCCCCTGTTAATCTTTGTTCTTTGATCTCCTGCATTGTAATTCTCCTTCATATTAACAATCCAATGCCTTTCTATTCACACTATTCTCCTTAACCAGAACAATTATACATCATCCTGCGCCAAAAGAAAAGCACCAAACCCTTTTTCCTATTTTATGTCAGCTGCTTTGTTCCGTGCCTTTTGTCCGCCTTGTCCCAGCTCTTGCTGAATGCCAGTCGCATTAGAAAAAGAACGCCACGGATGCACAGCTCAATACACATGGCGATCCATACACCGCGAAGTCCCAGCCGTGGAGCCAGAAAGGCTGCCAGCGGCAAACGCACAAGCCACATGCTGCAAAAATTCAGGCAGCTCGGAATCAACGTATCACCGGCTCCACGAAACACACCCGATGCCACGATTGAAGCCGCATACATCGGCTCCGCAAACGCCTCGATCCGAAGCACCTGCGCACCGAGAGCGCGAATTGCCACATCCGGTGACAGCACCGCGATCATCCATGGTGCGATCAGATACATCACTGCCCCGCTGACTGCCATCACCGCCATACCAAAGCCGGTAGCGATCCATCCCAGTCTCTTGGTCAGATCATGACGTCCCGCACCGACACTCTGACCGATCAATGTCGTTGCCGCTGAACCAATCCCATAGCCCGGCATATAGCACAGGCTCTCCGCAGTAATGGAAAATGAATTGGCTGCGATCGCGATCATGCCAAGCGGCGCAACAATTCTTGTCGACATGATCTGCGCCCCGCTCATGATAAACTGCTCCACTGCCACGGGGACGGAAATACAAACGGCCCTTTTAAGATCCTTCCGGTGAAAGCACAGCTTCTCCCCCTTCCTAAGATGAAGTGCGGGTGATCTGGCAAGCAGAAAATACATCATACAGATCATGATCACAAGCTGCGCCAGTGCTGTTCCAAGTGCTGCTCCAAGCACACCGAGTCCCATCCCAGGTATCAACAGCGTAATTCCCGCCAGACGGATATTGTGTCCCGGAAAGATCAGGAACATATTAAACAACATGTCCAAAAAGCACATCAGCACATGCAGAATACTTGGCAGACGCATATTCCCGCTGCTTTGCAGCATAGCTCCCGCCGCCAGGTTCATCTGCATAACCGGCAGTGCCAGTGAATAAATCAGAAAATAATGAAATGCATCCTGACAGATCCGGCTTTCTCCGCCAAGCCATTCCGGAAGTGTCCGGCTGATGCCGGCGCCGATCGACAGCAGAACCAGACTATATAACAATGCCACTGCAAGTCCCTGCTTCATGATCCGCCTTGCCCCAACGTCATCCCCGGCTCCGATCCGATGTGCGATCTGCACGCTGAAGCCCGTGTTAAATGCAGAGGTAAGACCACCTAAAAGCCATGTGCTGGATGCTACCAGTCCGATGGATGCCGATGCGTCTGCACCGAGCCTTCCCACCATGGATGCATCAATGTATTCCATCACGATCGAGGATATCTGTGCAAAGATCGCCGGAACGCTTAAATGAATGATCAGCAGAAGCTGTTGCTGCAAGGAAAGCTTTCTTCCCGCTCTCAATCCCTCCAGCAGCTCTGCACTTTTGTCGTTTTTCATATTATTTATGATTCCTTTTCATGACACCTGCCCTCGATGCCCTTCTTGAAACGTCTTAACCCTTCCATAAGATTCTTTCGTGTCGTTGCGGTATTCAATCTTAAAAACTGTGCTCCGTTTCCGCCAAAGATATTGCCCTCTGACAGATAAACACCTGCCTTTTCACGCAGATATACAGACAGCTTTTCACTGTCATCCGTCACCTGACTGCAGTCAAGCCACATAAGATATGTCACATCAAGGGAGCCTGTTGTGATCATCGGCATCTCCGTCTGAATAAATTGTGCCGCAGCCTTCTTATTCTCCTGAAGATATTCGCGGAGCGCATCCAGCCACTCGCCGCCTTCCTCGAAGGCTGCCACAGCCACGTCCACGGCAAATGCATTCGGCTCTGCCACTTCGTCTGTGTTCAACGCTCTCCACATTCTGTGGCGCAGGAGCGGATCCGGAACCATAACCGCCGCCGTCTGCAGTCCCGCAATATTAAATGCCTTTGTCGGTGCGATCGCCGTCACACTGATCGCCGCACACACATCAGATACTGACGCAAACGGAATATATTCCTTCCCCGGTGCCGTCAGATCACAGTGGATCTCATCCGAGAACACAACTACATGATGCTTCCGGCACAGCTCACCGATCCGCGATAAGGTGTCTGCATCCCATATATTTCCTACCGGATTGTGCGGATTACACAGGATCATCATGGACACCTGCGGATCCGATAATTTCGTCTCCAGATCCTCCCAGTTGATCGTATACCTGCCATTCTCATAGGCAAGCGGACTCTCCACCACAAATCTTCCATTGTTGATGATCGAATTAAAGAAAATATTGTATACCGGCGTCTGGATCAGAATCTTCTCCCCCGGCGTTGTCAGCTTGCGTACTGCAGTTGATAAAGCCGGGATCACACCGGTGCAAAAGATCAGCCAGTCCTTTTCAATGTCCAGATGATGGCGTTTCTTCCACCAGTCCTGATAAGCCTGATACCAACAGTCCGGCAGAACGGAATACCCAAACACACCATGCTCTACTCTCTTCTGAAGTGCTTTTCTGACGGCCGGTGCCGTCTCAAAATCCATATCTGCCACCCATAACGGCAGTTCGTTTTCCGGCACATCCCATTTCAGGGAACCTGTATTTCTCCGATTGATCTCCTTGTCAAAATCAAATTTATTGTTCATGAATCTTCCTCCGATCTCTATGCTTCCCTCCACATCGCCTGCATGCTCCAGCGTTTCGATCTGTCCGATTTTGCGGACAGATCCTTTCTGACCGTTATATGGAACAGATCTCTTCTCTGACGGAATCTGCCACCGGTCATATATACATCCTGCATGTACAGATCAACATGCAACGTACAGACGGATTCCTCTGAATGATATCCACGAAAGATCATCATTCCCGTATATTCACTGTATATGATATCTCCCAGACAGCCCTCCCGTGCCTCTGGTTCATACTGCGCAATATCTGAAATGTCCTTCTCAAATAATACCCGCTGTAAAAGGTTTACTAATTCTGCCTCAAATTCATGAAACGAAAAATCATGATTTAACAACTGCATTACCGATGTGATCTCCATGCGCGTCTGACCGCTCCTGCGGATCAACGGCATCGTCCGAACACCTTCCACCAATAGCTTTCCCAACTGTCCCACCGCATATACGACATAAAGCAGGAGCGCACCCACCAGCGGATCAATCAGGAGGCTTGCATAGTCCAGGCTGTTTAAAGCCAGAATCCGGTATAGCGAAACAACAAATCCTGCGCCCGCACCGATGCCGAAGCATTTTAATATGCGCCGGAAGCTTCTCTTCCAGTCACTGCCATGTTCTCTCTGAAAATATAACTGATGAATGAGATAACCGCGTCCCTGATAACGCGCCACCGCCTGAAGCCGCAGTCGTTTCAAAAGCTTATACGGCCGTCTCCGGTCTGACCGGAATATAATATCTCCTTCACACAGCCAATGCAGAAAAAGGAAATGTTGTTTCCCTGCATCCGAAAAAAAGTCCTGAGATGTCATTGCATACTCCATCTCAAGACCTTTTTCACGAAGACGCTGCCTTTGCGCCTGCAGAATGCGTGCTGCATCTGCGCTGACATTTTTGGGAAACGTCTCTTCCTTCGCCCACAGGAAAAGTTCCTCTGCCAGATCTGCAAACGACTCTCCCTGCGGTTTTATTTTATGTATCTGTTTTGTCTCTGTCATTAAACTAAACACAAGCCTTTCTTTGGTGTATTAAACTTATATTAAATCACCATCTGACCCTGTGTCAAGACTATGGTTTCAGACTGCCTCAAGGGCCTGCTTCAGATCTGCGATCAGATCCTTCTTATCCTCCAGACCGCAGGAGATACGGATCAGTCCTGCCGGAATACCTGCTTCCTTTAACTGTTCATCATTCATCTGGCGGTGCGTTGAGGTTGCCGGATTCAGGCAGCAGGTTCTTGCATCTGCCACATGCGTCTCAATGGCAGCAAGCTTCAGGCTCTTCATAAACTTCTCTGCAGCCTCTCTTCCTCCCTTTAATTCAAAGGAAACAACACCGCAGCCGCCGTTTGGCATATACTTCTGTGCTCTCTCATAATAAGGATCTCCTTTAAGACCCGGATAATTAACATGAGCTACCTGTGGCTGCTCCTTAAGAAACTCAGCAACTGCCTGTCCGTTCTCCACATGTCTCGGCATTCTCACATGAAGCGATTCCAGACCAAGATTTAAAATAAATGCATGCTGCGGAGACTGAATACATCCAAAATCACGCATGAGCTGCGCAGTACATTTCGTAATAAAAGCACCCTCTTTGCCAAACTTCTCCGCATAAGTAATTCCATGATAAGATTCATCCGGTTTACAAAGTCCCGGGAACTTATCGGCATACGCCATCCAGTCAAAGCGACCGCTGTCTACGATTGCTCCACCGACTGCTGCACCATGACCATCCATATATTTCGTTGTAGAATGTGTTACAATATCTGCTCCCCACTCGATCGGACGGCAGTTGACCGGCGTTGGAAATGTATTGTCCACGATCAGCGGCACTCCATGCTCATGTGCTGCCTTTGCAAACTTCTCAATATCAAGAACCGTCAATGCAGGATTGGCAATCGTCTCACCAAACACCGCCCTTGTATTGTCCTGGAATGCAGCTGCAAGCTCCTCCCCGGTGCAATCCGGTGATACAAAAGTCGCGTCAATACCCATCTTCTTCATGGTTACGGCGATCAGATTAAAGGTACCTCCGTAAATAGAGGAGGATGCCACAATATGGCTTCCGCATTCGCAGATGTTAAACAGTGCGAAGAAGTTGGCTGCCTGCCCGGAGGAGGTTAACATTCCTGCCGTTCCTCCTTCTAATGCTGCAATCTTTGCTGCCACATGATCGTTCGTCGGATTTTGCAGTCTGGTATAAAAGTAACCGGAATCCTCCAGATCAAACAGGCGTCCCATCGCCTCACTGGTGTCATATTTAAAGGTGGTCGACTGCACAATCGGAATCTGACGCGGTTCTCCATTGCCCGGCGTGTATCCGGCCTGCACACATTTCGTATTGATCGTATATTCGTTCATTTTCATCCTCCATTCCTGATTCCGGGTCTATCACCCAGTTTATCTCTATGTTTTTTCAGTATATGATATAGCATACCATTTCTATATTCGGTGTGCAACCATGAAGCAGAAATATCCTGCGAATCAGGAATCCTCCCGCTCGATTTTTCGCTGCTCCATCAGTTCAAAAAAACAATTCCGGACACCGTCATTGTGCGATCCCGGCAATGACATTTTCATGGACTTTTCGGTCAAATCACGATATAATCATAGTATAGTAACTTCAAAAACAGCATCGGAAAGGGTATGGTACATTACATGGGATTAATCAAAGCAATCGGCGGAGCGATCCGCGGTACAATGGCGGACCAGTGGAAGGAGTATTTTTACTGTGACTCCATGGACGCTGACGTTCTTGTAACAAAGGGAACCAAACGTGTCAAGGGCATGTTTGGTACGAAAAACAGTGGAAGCGATAACATTATCACCAACGGCTCTGTGATCGCAGTCAACGAGGGACAATGTATGATCATCGTTGATCAGGGCAAGGTCGTTGAGATCTGTGCCGAAGCCGGACAGTTCTTATATGATACATCAACAGAACCAAGTATATTCTGCGGGTCTTTAGGCAAAAGCATTGTTGCAACATTTTCAGAGATTGGCAGCCGTATCACCTTCGGCGGCGATGCCGGAAGAGATCAGCGCATTTACTTTTTCAACACGAAAGAGCTGATGGGAAACCGGTACGGTACACAGAATCCGATCCCATTCCGTGTTGTTGACCAGAACATTGGTCTTGACGTCGATATCACGGTACGATGTAACGGAGAATATTCTTACAAGATCGTGGATCCGATCCTGTTCTATACAAACGTCTGTGGCAATATTGTCGAGGAATACAAGCGTGATCAGATCGATGATCAGTTAAAATCCGAGCTGCTGACTGCGCTGCAGCCGGCATTTGCAAAGATTTCCGCAATGGGCATCCGTTACAGTGCAGTTCCGGCACACACAATGGAGTTAGCGGACGCTCTGAACGAGGTTCTGTCCGAAAAATGGGCTAACCTCCGTGGCATTAAGATCATTTCCTTTGGTGTCAACAGCATCACGGCTCCGCCGGAGGACGAGGAGATGATTAAGAACCTGCAGCGTACTGCTGTTATGAGAAATCCGGGTATGGCTGCTGCCACACTGACTGAGGCACAGGCAGAGGCAATGAAATCTGCTGCTGCCAACACCTCTACCGGACCGATGATGGCATTTGCAGGCATGAATATGGCAACGCAGGCTGGCGGAATCAATGCCGGCAACCTGTTCCAGATGCAGGCTGAGCAGGCCGCTACCGCAGCAAGTACAGCTGTTCCTTCCCCGGCAGCACCATCCTCTGATAACTGGACCTGTTCGTGCGGTGCCGTAAACACCGGTAAATTCTGTGCAGAATGCGGTGCTCCAAAGCCAGCCCCTGCCGCCGGATGGACCTGCTCCTGCGGTGCAGTCAATCAGGGCAGATTCTGTTCCGAGTGCGGTGCAAGAAAGCCGGCCGGCGTTCCTTTATACAAATGTGATAAATGCGGATGGCAGCCGGAGGATCCTGCAAATCCACCGAAATTCTGTCCGGAATGCGGTGATCCTTTCGATGATAACGATATTCAGTAGATATCGGATCACATGCAATTAAACCTGTTTTAAAAGGCGGACTCCATTTGGAATCCGCCTTTACTTATCCTGTCATTCCGACAAAACCGCAAATCTGCCCTGTCGGAATCAATATCAATTTTAGTGAATAAATACTGCCTCACGATACTGAACCATATCATAAATCTGCTTAGAAACCGATGGTTCCAGATTCAGACAGCCATGAGAACCTCTTACCTTATAATAATTCTTTGTCCATGAAGACCATCTCTGCCATGGTGCAGAGTGGAAACCTGTACCGGACCAGGTAATACGTACCCAGTTATCAACCGGAGTTTCGTAATTATCGCCCTTCAGGACTCGATGTGTATTATGCTCCTTGATGAAGTATGCACCGGTCGGTGTGCTTCTTTCCTCCACCGGAAGTCCGCTGATACACTTGCAGGAATATGCGACCTTGCCCTTACGGAATACATAAACCATCTGGTCTGCCAGAGAAATCTCTGTATAATTCTGCGTATCCCAGTCCACCGCAAAGTTCTGATAATCCTTCTGGAATGCCGTATTCAGATACTCGACTGTATTCTTAATGGTCAGTGCCTTCTTATTATCCTGATTGTCCGGTTCCTTCAGGTACGCCTCGGTTGCCGATGTATCCAAAGACTTCTTCAAAGCTTTCATCGTCTGACTTAAAGTCTTCTCATAATCCATCTGCCAGCCATAATCACCGCCGTAAATCTTAACATTCTTGCCATTGTGATCCTTGATGGTTCTGGTCTTTCCTACTGTTTTATACTTGAGACAGAAGGCTTCCACCCAGTCAGAGATTGCATCCTTATCATACTTAACCTTACCGTTCTTATATGTAATCCATTGCGAGATTTCCTCCGGTGTGATCTGCTCGGTCACTCCCTCGCCCATGTTCCACTTAATGAAACGAATGGCTGCGTTATTACAGGTGCTGAGTGCCGTCTTAAGTTCCTCATCCTCTGATGTGATTTTCGGCGCCTTATATACACCCGGATATGTCTTCTCATCCGTCAGATCCATCTTGGTCTGTGCTCTCTGCAGAGTCTCCTCGATCGCATTGATGAATGCTTTCTTTTTCAGCTTATTACCCGGAACCTCAGCAACACACTCATACTGCTTCTTTTCGGAAGAATACTGCACATGCGCACTGACCGGCTTCTGGATCTGATAGCCGTCCCCGGTCATCAATGCTGATTCGGAAGCAATGCGTGCCACCTTACCGGCATCATATGTCACATCATAATCCATGGTGTACTCTCTCTTCTTTCCAAAGAAAGACATAGAAGCATGCTGCTTGTCAAACAACTCATCAAACTGTGAACCAATATCAAACTTATAATCAATGTCTTCTCCTGAAAGAGTCAGGCTGCCGCCATCTCTCGCCGTGATCGTCAGGGAATAGTCCTTATGCGTATCGATCAGCTTCTGCTTAGACTGTGCCAGCGTCTGCTTCGACACATCCACGCCGTTGATCGTCGTTCCGCCATACCAGCGTCCGCCATAATATCCCTTCTGCCAGATTAAAACTGCAATCACTGCCACTACGAGCACGCCTGCGATTCCAAGTATGATCCGAAGTAACCAATTTTTTTCCATGTGTCCCCCTCGTCCTCTTTTCCTATAAATTTATATAATCCTATGTTTTTAAACAAACCATTTTATACTATACAACTTTTAGTATAAAAAGTCAGCCCCTTTTTTCAGCTTATTTTGCACAAGTTTTTCGCCTTTTCCCTTGTATTGCGTGGCAAAACGACAAATGAATGTGGTTGCCGGTAACTTCTTCCTTACTGCTGCACGCAATATTCTACGATTTCCTTCGGATCACTGATCAAAAGCTTTGCACCATGCTCCTTCAGAAAATCAGCCTTGCGGAAGCCCCATTCCACGATCAGGCTGTCCATCTGTGCATTCTGTGCCGTTGCAACATCCACCTCGGAATCACCCACATAAATTGCCCTGTCTCTCGCAACACCAAGCTGGCGCAGAACATCATTCACTCCATCCGGTGCCGGCTTCTTAAGAATGCCCTCACGTTCTCCGACTGCCACATCAAACATTCCCTCAAAATACTGCTCTGCCAGCTCCTTTACCGCACAGTCCGCTTTGTTGGATACGACGGCTGTCTTGATTCCGGCTTCCCGCAGCTTCTGTATCGTCTCATGAATGCCGTCATATGGCTTTGTCTTGTCTGCACAATGCTCCTGATAATATGTCATAAAATATGCATGAACCTTGTCAATCTCGGAAACCTCAAGCCCCTTCGGAACACCTCTCTCGATCAACAGACGGATTCCGTTCCCCACAAAGGAGCATACCTCCCCGATCGTATGCTCCGGATAATGGAAATGACGCAGTGTTGCATTCAGGCTGTCCGCCAGATCCTCCAGTGTGTTTAAAATGGTTCCGTCCATATCAAAAATAACCAAATCATATTTCATCTCTGTATCACGCCTTTCTGTCTCTCATTCTCTTTTAATGATAGTCTACATTAAAAAAAATATCCATAGACAGATACAACAATCCATCCATGGATATTTCACTTCACTTTGTATAATTTTACTTTACCGTATTTTCCGGACGGCTCACCTTGATCTTCCATGAAAATTTAACGTTTCAGAAACTGCTTATGCTACCGGCTGCTGAAGACGTTTATTCCTCATGATCTCAACAATCCCGGTACCTGCCGAAACCATTCCGAGAAGGCTCTCCCTTGCCACCTCAAATTTACTGAACAGCTGAAGCTTCTCTGTCAGGTTGTCATATACCTTCCAGTCTCCCGTATACAGGCTGTTCTCGCCGCCATTACGGATAAATCCCTCAACATCCTCCACCGGATATCCAAGCAGAAATCCCATCTCATGAGGAAAATCTCCCTCTCCCCGCAGAAATGCCTCATAATGAACACGAAATACATACAAAACCCTGCCCAGACTCAGATCCTCATAACCCATCCGGCACAGTCCCTCTGCCACACATTCCTGTTCCATGTATTTTTCAAGCTGTTTTTTGTTGTATAAAAGAACCGCTGCCTTCTCCTTTTCCTGTGCTACAATGAAATAGGATATCCCCGCCTTTTTCAGCAGATGCTGAACACAAACCAGCTCACGGCTGCGCAGCATCAGAAGATTGGATGGCTTTAAACCCGCTAAAAGCGGAGCACACTGATAGGCAATCCTCATCTCAATATTATTTCCATCTATGCTCTGGAGCATCTTCGATAATCCCTGGCTCATTCTTCTCCTCCGATGTTAGTCCAGTCTTTTTACTGTTAGTTTTAACTAACTTCATGACTAGAATACCCTTTTTCTCTCCCTGCGTCAATCACATTATTGATTCTTTTTTTCATTATGTTCATTTCTGCAATTTATTATGTACCCGGATATTATGAATAAAACTTTCCAGATAAAAAGAATAGTCGCACACAATATGAGCTCTTTAGGATTTATTATATCTATATCCCGTTTTTCGGACAGATATCCTCCAGACAACACCGGTCACAATACGGCTTCGTTCTCGCCGTACATACTTCCCGTCCATGATTGACCAGACGGTGACAGAAATCGCTGCCCTCTTCCGGAGGGATCAGCTTCCACAATGCCATCTCCACCTTCTTCGGATCCTTGATCCCGTCCACAAGCCCCATCCGGTTACTAAGCCGGATACAATGGGTATCCGTTACAATCGCCGGCTTGCCAAATACATCTCCCATGATCAGATTGGCACTCTTGCGCCCCACACCCGGCAGCTTCAAAAGAGCATCAAAATCCTCCGGAACCTTTCCACCATATTCGTCCCGCAGCATTTTCATACATGCGCTGATATCTCTCGCCTTACTCCTTCCAAGACCACACGGGCGCACAATCTGTTCAATGTCATCCACATCCGCTGCGGCCAGTGCATCCACATCCGGATACTTTGCAAACAGTCCCTGTACGACCACGTTTACCCTGGCATCGGTACACTGCGCTGCCAGGCGCACACTGACTAAAAGCTTCCATGCCTCCTCATAGTCAAGCGTACAGTCCGCATCCGGATATTCTCTTTTCAAGCGTTCAATGATTTCTAAGGCTCTCTGCTTCTTTGTCATCTGTTCTCTCCTGTTACATATTTTAAACGAAAAACAACTGCCGGAACATTACCGCTTCACGCTGTAACACTCCGGCAGTTTCGAATTACTGTTCGTCTTCCTGTTCCATTCTGCCGCGGATATAATCCTCCAGAATCTTGACCGTACCATCCAGTCCCAGACGACTGCTGTTAATGCAGACATCATAGCACCTTGAATCTCCCCACTTACCTTCACAGTAGCTGTTGTGATATCTCTCTCTCAGCCGGTTATGACGGGCAAGTGCTGCCTTCGCTTCCTTCTCTGTGAAGTTACGTCTTTCCATGACACGCTTGATCTTCGTATCCTCATCACCCAGAATAAAAATTGGGATCAATCCATCATACTCGCGCAGAATATGTTCAGAACATCTTCCGACAACAACAAAGGAGCCTCCTTCGTTGGCTTTCTTTCTCAGATAATTAAACTGACGCTTCGCCAATGTGTACTCTGAAGAATTCTTCGTACCGGAAAACTTCTTGGAGAATGCTAACGGAGCCGGCATCTCGTCACATTCACGCCACTCCTCCACGTTCGCCTCATCTCCGAACACGTTGTCCAGCAGTTCACGATCATACATCGGAAAGTCGAATATCTCGGACAGTTTCTCTGCGATCTTATGTCCACCGCTTCCGTACTCTCTGCTGATTGAAATAATCCATTGTTTTCCCATATCTTCCGCCTCCCTTCTTTGTATAAATCATACCATTTTTTCGGAAAATCGTCAATTCCCTCCCCGTATGGAAATGTCCACAACATCCGTAATATTCAGACATTCCCCGCTTTCAAGCTTTATAACTTTCGCATATGCATCCACGCTCTTTACCACACCGTTTACCTTTACATACGCCCCTCCGCTTTTCCTTTGATCCGGACGAAATACGGTAAACTCTGCTTCGCCCCCCTGCTCCTGCATCAACACCTGCAGCATTTCATCCAGCCGCCTCTTCTGGTCTTCATCCAGTTCCATGCGTTCGCTTGTCCGGCGCGCCTTTTCCTGCACTGCCTCCTTGTGACCGGTCAGTGCCGCAAACGAAGAAAACTGTGCCGCACGCTCCTCCATTGACATATGCGGATGCGTCTGTGATCTGTGGTGTGGCAGATTCACAATATCTTCATACGGAAACGGATCTGTTCGCTCTCTCATGCCCTGTGTCCTCCAATCTGCCTGTTCCTGTCTCTTGCCGTTGCGCCCTCCTCCAGATTCATGCCCTTTAAGATCGCATTTTTGCCAAATTTCTTCTTGATATCAATCACGGCATGCTGCATGCGCTTTTCCCTGGCAAGTTCCTTCTCTTCCTGTTCTTTCTTTTGTTCCTCCAGAGCGACATCTTCAAAAAGGCTGAGCTGCTCATACTGCACCTCCTGTGCCGCCTCTCTTTCATCGATCACATGATTTGCAGTAATATTGATTCGCCGGACAAGCAGATTTTCATTGACAATCCGGTCATACAGCGATAAAACCGCCTCCATGATCCGATGTGTGGATGATGTTTTACAGCCAAGATTTGCAGTTCCATGCGCATGCTTGGGGATTCTTCTTCCATACCGGTCCGTTGTCACTTCCCCACGGTAGCTTTTCTTGCCGGTCCGGTCCAGATTCTCCACATCATATCCGACCGTCAATACCATCTGATCCGTCACAAGTCCTTTATCTACCAGCTCTAATACCAGAAGATCCGTCATTTCCTTGACCACAAGCCTTGCCTTCTCATAATCGTACGGACAGGATAACACCTGTCCGGAGCCAAGACTGTTTGTTGCAGGACGGTAGCTTTTGATCTGTGCGATCGTGCAAGGTTCCCAGCCCCAGGCGTGATCGATCAGAAGCTCCGCATTAACGCCAAACAACCGGTAAAGCAGATCCTCATTGTAATAATCGGTATCACTGCCGATCGAGCATCTTGCTACATCTCCCATCGTGTACATGCCTGCCTGCGCTAACTTCCTCGCATAGCCCGGTCCGACACGCCAGAAGTCCGTGATCGGCTGATGATCCCAGAGATTTCTCCTATAACTCATCTCATCCAGTCTTGCGATCCGCACTCCGTTTTCATCCGGCTCGATATGCTTTGCTTCCACATCCATTGCGATCTTGCACAGATACAGATTGCTTCCGATCCCCGCTGTCGCCGTGATTCCCGTACTGTCAAGCACATCCTGTATGATCGTGGCGGCAAGACGCTCCGGCGTCATCTGATAGGTGTCCAGATAATCGGTCACATCCATAAATACCTCATCAACCGAATACACATGCATATCCTCCGGCGCCACATATTTCAGATAAATATCGTAGATCCTTGTGCTGTACTCCATGTAATATGCCATCCGCGGCGGTGCCGCAATATAACCGAGTGCCAGCTTCGGATCTGCCGACAGCTCCGCGTCAAGAAACGACTCCCCTTCCAGACGGTGTCCGGGTGCCTTTTCCCTTCTCTGTGCATTGATGCGCCGGACTGCTTCAACCACCTCAAAAAGTCTGGCACGTCCCGATATCCCATAGCTTTTCAGGGACGGCGAGACCGCCAGACATATTGTTTTCTCTGTTCGACTGGCATCGGCAACAACAAGGTTGGTGGTAAGAGGATTCAGTCCCCGCTCCACACACTCCACCGATGCATAAAATGATTTCAGGTCAATGGCAATATATATCCGTTCTTTCATACCTCCATTATAGCAAACTTATGTTTCTTTTACAAATAACAATATCCCCCATTATTCCCGAATGATCGACTTGCTACTAAAGTAGGTGATAACCAGATAACCACCATAGATCACCACAATGATCGCTGCCGCAAGCAGTGTTGAAGAAAGAAGCTGATCCTTTTGTGCCAAATAAGACAGAACATCAACGGCAAACCGCATTCCAAAATAAGAATGGATCACGGCAAGCAAAAGCGGACAGAGAAAGAAGATCACAATCTGCTTAAACAATGCTCCGTTTAACATTTTATTTTCCACGCCAAGCTTTCGAAGCATCCGGTAACGTTCCACATTATCCGCACTCTCTGAAAGCTCCTTTAACGCGAGAATTGCGGCCCCCGCCATCAGAAATACGATACCAAGATACAGACCGATAAAGGTCACCAGCGCACTCAGCCCCAGGCTCGCATCTGCCAGTTCCTGCTTGGATGCATAAATATATTTTCCTTTTAAGGAGCTGCTTCTAATCTCCTTTTCAAGCTTCTGCTTTTCCTGCTTGCTGACTGCCTTATAATTTCCAAACAGGCAGTCCTGTTTGATCCATTTCTCCTGAACGACATCATCCGGCACCAGTATGATTCCCGTATTCAGGCTCTGGGCGGAAATGTCCAAAAAGCCTTCCTGACATTTGCGGTACTTTGGCTTTAACGTGCTTCCAAACACCTCAATCGTCTGCCCGCTTGAAAGCACCTCATCCCGAAGCTGCATCATATTATCGAAATCAGCAATCACCATATATTCATCGGATGCCAGCGTATACTGCTTTCTTCCGTACAGCTTCATCAGACGGTTATAATCGCTTATTTTTATAATATCTTCACCGGTGTCTGTGATCATTTGCGGATACTTCTTTTTCACATCACCGAGCTTATCGCCGCAGAAGTCCTCAAAGGTAAAATCCGGACTTCCGTAGACATACACCTCACAGGAATCCTTCAGATATCCGTCCAGATCAACCTTAATGTCCTTATATCTCTGTTTTACGGTACGATGGGACGAGGCAATCTCCTTCTTGCTGTATTCATCCTGCGTCGATGCATAGCGATCCAGATTCATCAGTGCGCTGAACTCAATATCGACCGGTGCCTTTTTGTTCAGGTTGCTGGTCATTGTATTTTTGATTGCAAATGCAGAGGTAAGAATACAGATCGTGACAAACAGCATCAGGCAGATGATCGTCATGGAAAATACCGTCGTGTTGATCTTACTACTTAACTGCCGCAGCACAAAGCTGTTGAGTCCTTTGTAATATAAGCTTTTCATGGACATCACAACACGAAGCAATAATCCGGAAACGGACCAGAAGATTAAAAATGTGCAGATCATTCCTGCGACGATCACCCAACTCATTCCCTTGAGCGAAATATCTACGGCATGGAATCCGACCCGGTAATAGCAGTTTGCCAGCACGGCTGCGGCAGCCACAAAGACCAGTGTACAAAGCCATGGATTTTTCATGCGAAGCTTCTCTGATTTTCTGCCGGCATAGATCAGATCAATCAGCTTTAACCGGCTGACATTGACGGTATTAAAAATAATCACAACGGCGTAAATGATCACAAAGCACAGGATCGTTTTACGACAGGCGGACAGAGAGAAAATAAAACGATATTTACTCATATCTGCATCAAACATATTTGCAACAAACGCACTCATAAACTGCGATGCAAACACACCGATCGCCAGACCTGCTGCCAGAGAGCCGATACCAACCACCAGGGTTTCCAGAACCAGGATCGCAGACACCTTTCTCTTTCCCATTCCCAATGTCAGATAAATACCAAACTCTCTGTTTCTTCGTTTCATCAGGAACCGGTTGGCATATATGATCAGAAATGCCAGAACAAATGATACAAATACACTTAAACCCGACATGATCGTAATCATCATTTTAATAATCTCTCTGGTATCCTTTGACACATTCATCATCACCGTCTGCGATTCCAGCGAATTAAAGATATAAAAGATTGCTACGCCGATCACGATCGTAAAGAAATAAACCGCATAATCCCGTATGCTTTTCCCCATGTTTTTTAAGGCTATCTTAAAGAGCATCGCTGACGTCACCTCCTAACAGAGCGAGAACATCAATGATCTGTCCGAAAAATTCCTTCTTCGATAAATCACCTCTGTGAAGCTCATGAAACAGCTTTCCATCCTTAATAAAAATCACTCTGGATGCATAGCTTGCCGAAAACGAATCGTGTGTCACCATCAAAATCGTCGCCTGAAGTTCCTGATTCAGGTACGCAAACTTCTCCAGCAAAAGCCGGGATGATTTGGAATCCAGCGCACCAGTCGGTTCATCCGCCAGCACCAGCTTGGGATTTGTTACAACTGCCCTTGCCGATGCCACTCTCTGCTTCTGTCCGCCGGACATCTCATAAGGATACTTGTTTAAAACATTTGCAATGTCTAACTCCTTCGCCACCTTACGCACCCGCTTGTCAATCTCTGTTGCTTTTACATTCTGAATGGAAAGCGCCAGTGCGATATTTTCATATGCCGTCAATGTATCTAACAGATTGAAATCCTGAAAGATAAATCCAAACCGCTCTCTGCGGAAACGATTTAACGCCTCTCCTCTTAATTTGGTGACGTTCTCTCCGTCCACATAAATATTTCCCGCGGTTGGACGGTCTACTGTGGAAATGCAGTTAAGCAGCGTCGTCTTACCGCTGCCGGAAGCACCCATGATCGCCACAAACTCCTGTGGCTGTACATCAAAGGAAAGATCATCGATCGCCTTTGTCAGACTCGATCTGCTCCCGTAATATTTTTCCAAATGTTCTACATGTAATGTATTCTGCATGTTGATTCCCCTTTCTTGATCACGTTTTCTCCATTGTATCGGGGAATCTCCCATTTGTCGTTCGCCCAATCTGACTGTATATTACAAAAATGTAATGTTGACCTGTGTATACGAACCTTCCTCAGAAATAACATGGATCTCATGCCCCAGCTTGTCGCACATGTTTTTGGCAATATAAAGCCCCATTCCCGTCGACTTTGCTTCCATGCGGTCAAGGAGCCTTCCGTTGCCGCCGGTAAAGGATTTCTCAAACAGTCTCGGCAGATCGCTCTCTGCAATCCCGATCCCGTTGTCCTTAATCGACAGGATTGTTTTCCCATTTTCAGCAGATGTACTGATCTGTATCATGGCATCTGTTTCACGACGGTATTTGATACTGTTATTGATGATCTGATCCAGAATAAACTCCATCCACTTCATATCCGTCACCACGGTATGATCGCAGCCGCTGACCTGAAATTCCACCTTATTCTCCAAAAGATCATCCTTATTCTTCATTGCGGCTTTATGCACGATCTGTGCCAATGAACATCGCTGGAACAGATAATCCTTCTCGGAATGCTCTGCCCTTGTATAATAAAGCACCTGCTCCGTATAACGGTTAATGCGTCGAAGCTGCTCTACAAACTTTTTATCCAGATTTTCCGGGTGATTGTGGCACAAAAGCAAAAGACTTGCCACCGGAAGCTTAACCTGATGAACCCACATTTCAATAAAGTCCTTGAAATCCTTCATCTGTCTGCGGTTTTCGTTGACCTGCTCCGTCATGGATTTATTAGCCTCATATAAAACCTGCGCAAACAGCTCGCCTTCATAAAATTCCGGCTGTTTCATTGTCTCGAGGATCAGGTACTTCTGATCCAGCCGGTCAAGATTCTGAAAAAGACGCTGATAATATGCGTTCTTCCGGCAGTAATCATAGACCAGTCCGAAAAGAGCCGCCACGCTCATCACTACAGAAACTGCGCCGATCAGCTCCTTTCCCACGCCACAGGCTGCCATAAAGACAACACAAATCACCAAAGCTGCCACATACAGAGCGATCATGACACACCTGTCCTGTAAATATCTGCCTATCCTCATATCAGTACATACCCCTGTTTCTTTCTGGTCTCAATTGCATCCGGATATCCCAGCTGTGCAAGCTTTGTCCGCAGTCTGCTGATATTGACCGTCAGCGCATTATCACTGATATATTCACTGTTGTCCCAAAGTCTTGTCATCAGCTCATCTCTGGACACGATCTGCCCCTGATGCTGAAGCAGTGTCATAAAGATCAGCATTTCGTTTTTGGTCAGGATCATCTGGGTCTGTCCCGAATCAAGGACACCTTTCCCCGGATTCACTGCGATATCCCGATAGCTGCAGGAGCCCGTACCGCTTACCTCTGTGCGCTTTAAGATAGCCTGGATCCGAAGCAGCAGAATCGTTGGATTATACGGCTTTGTGATATAATCATCGGCGCCGTAACTCATCGACAAAACCTCATCCAGCTCCTCCGTACGGCTTGTAACCATGATCACCGGCACATCCGACTGCTGTCTGAGCTCCCGAAGCACCTGCTCTCCATTCATCTTCGGAATATTGATATCAAGCAATACCAGATCTGCATTGCTGTCCAAAATAACGGACACGGAATGTGCAAAATCTGTGAGGATCTCCGCCTCATAGCCTGCATTTTTCAACAGGTCACAAAGCTCCTCACAGATTACTTTTTCGTCTTCTACGATCATCACCTTCTTCATACGCAACTCCTTTCAAGCGGCATTTTATCATGCATTCTCCTGTTCCCGGATATATGCCTCCATAATTGCCGCCGCCGTTGCTGCCAGATCCGGGCATGGACGCTTCTTATAATACTCCTGCGTCCGCTTTGACGGAGTCGGGTCATCCTTACCTTTGCCAAGCCCCAGAAGTTCCCGGCACACGATCGAACCGTTCCTCTTCTGATACTCTGCAGCAAGCTGCTGTATTCTGGCATAATGCTCTGATTTGCCCTCAAAATCCTTCGGTTCATCATAGCCGTACAAAATACCGGCTACCATAAACATGCCGGACACAGCACCGCACACCTCCCTGAGTCTTCCCATTCCTCCACCAAAGGATGAGCTTAGCTTCATGGCCGTGCTGTGATCCATGTCATATTTGTCCTCAAACGCCAGAAATACTGACTGGCTGCAGTTATAGCCCTCCAAAAACAACTGTTTTGCCCTCTGTCCATACACGCTGTTTTCCACATCAATCTCCATGTTCTTCCTCCGTTATCTGTATATTAACTATACGGTAAAGTGACCAATGTTGTCTGCCAGAAGATCTGCCGTCTGACGAAGATTTTCCGTCGACTTTTCGATCTTTCCGAAGCTCTCTGCCATCTCCGACAGTGCATTTGTCGTCTGAGAAGTCCCCGTTACATTGTTCTGTGCAATCTCCGACATGGCATCAATTCTCTGTATGATCTCTGCTCTTGCAGCCTCCAGCGCTTTCATCTGCTGTCCGATATTTCGGATATATCCGATCGAGGTCTCTATCTGCTTCATCACGCTCGCCACACTTTGCTCCGTGTTGGCAATATATTCGTTCTGCCGCTCGATCACCTCCTGGGTCTGTGCCATGGTGCCAACCACTCGCTCGGAATTTTTCAGAAGAGTATTGACCATCTCTTCGATATTGCCGCTGGCCGCATTGGACTGCTCTGCCAGCTTCTGGATCTGTGATGCTACCACCGCAAAGCCTCTTCCCGCTTCACCGGCGCGTGCCGCCTCAATACTCGCATTCAGTGACAACAGATTTGTTTCCTCTGCGATCTGCGAAATAAACAGAGACGCCTCGCGGATGCTCTGTGCTGAGCTGTTCGTCTGTGCCGTCTGCTCCACAATCTGTGCGACTGCTTCCTTTACATCGGCACTGATGCCACGCAGACCATTGATCGTGACTGCCGTTTTGTCACTGGCATCCTTCATGCTGTCGGCGCTGCTCTCAAGGCTATCTGCCTCGCGGCCGGTCTTTAAGATAAGATCTCCCATATCACGCACATTCTGGGAAGCACTTCCGACATCTTCTGCCTGTCTGTTTGCTCCGTCCGTGATCGTATCCATCGCATGATTGACTTCACCGATCCCATTGTAGGTATAATGAGAAGTCTCCTCAAGAGTATTGGACGCCTGCAGCAGAGTATCCGTACTTTCTTTGATATCTCCGACAATCTTGCAAAGCTCCTCCTGCAGATTATGGATCGCTCTGGAAAGATTTCCAATCTCATCCTTTCTGCGTAACAGCTTCTGATTCTGCTTTACGTTCAGATTGCCCGATGAAACCTCCATCACCTCATCAATACTTTTATTCAATGCTTTCGTGATCGAATTGGCACTGATCCCCACCGCAATACTGCATGCAACCATAAGGATCAGAACAATCGCCACGATCGTATTAATGATCTCCAGCACACTGCGGAATGTTTTCTGCTTCTCCTGTCCGGCAAACACCATGCCGATCGGCTCACTCGTTGTTCCGTCCTGATAAACCGGCACATAATATCCGTAATAGATCGTACCGTCCATCGATACATTATCACTGAAATATTCTTTGCCGCCCTTTAAAACCGTTTTGACGATCTTATCTCCTGCCGGACTTCCAAGCAATCTGTTGCCATCCTTGTCCGTTGCCGACGTCATAATACGGTCGGAGCCATAGAAAAACGTAACCTCCATGCCGGATTCTTTCTTGATCGTATCCACCAGCGTTTCCGACTGGGAAATATTATAGCTTCCCTTCCAGATCGCACCGTTTTCCGCCTTCAGATACGAGCCCGTATTCTGGTCATACGCCGCCTGTGTTGCAACCGCTGTACCCTTCAATGACTCCTCCACCTTACTGATGATCGCGCCCTTTACGATTGTTGCCGCTATAATGATCACACTGATCCCCAGAAGCATCAGGGGCAAAACCGCACTTAATATAATCTTTTTCCGTAACGTGATTTTCATACGCATCTCCTTTACTTTATTACAACAACATTGCGATAATACCAGTTGATCTTTCCCGTGATCGTGGCATCATCCAGTGTTTTTCCCTTCTGACCGATCTTCTTTCCGGTGTTCGTCTCCAGAACGCCATCAAAAACATTGTTCTGTCCGCTCAGGATCTCTGCTGTTGCTTCATCTACCTTCTGCTGTGTTCCATCCGCTGCAAAGGAAGCAAGATCTGTGATCTCTACAAGTCCCTCTGCCATACCACCATAATAGTTACTGCCGTCCCAGGTACCGTCGATCACACTCTTGACCGCTGCCGTATAATAAGCACTCCAGTTCCAGATCACGCTGGTCAGACAGGACTTAGGCGTCTCCTTACTCATATCGGAATTGTATCCGATTCCGTACACTCCTTTTTCCTGTGCCAGCGTCTGCGGATACGATGTATCACAATGCTGCGTCATCACATCACACCCCATGCTTAACAGCCGCTCAGAGGCTTTCTTCTCTTTCTTTTCATCGTACCAGCTGTTCGTGACATCCACATAGATCTTCGCTTTTGGATTAACCGACTCAACACCGATCGCAAACGCATCGATGCCTCCGGTCACCTCTGCATTTGACGAATCCTGCGCTGCCACATAGCCGATTTTGTTGTTTTTCGTATTCATTCCGGCCACAATTCCGCTCAGATACCTTGCCTGATAGATCCTTCCAAAATAGTTGTTGAAGTTCTTTCCATTGGACATATATCCTGTGCCATGAGAGAAATATACATCCGGATATTTCTCCGCCATATCAGCCGTAACCTGCATATAGCCCCAGCTCGTTGTGAAAATAATATTACAGCCGTCCGAAACACACTCCTCAATCGCTTTCTTCGTTCCGTCCTCATCGGTATCATCCACGATCTTACGCTCAATCTGGTCATCCGACAGCAGAAGATTCTCCTGCATTCCCTTTACACCCAGATCATGCGTGTAGGAATAACCACTTCCCTCATCCGGATCGGACAGATAAAGAACGCCGACCTTAATCTGATCCTTGCTGATACCGCCTTCTCCCTTCTGTGCAGTGTCGCCTTCGCTCTGCTCATAGCCCTTATTGGTGGCATAGTCATCCGGACTGCCGGTTTTTACAGCATTACAGCCGGTAAGCAGAAACGCCGCCGACAGAGTCAGTGCCAGCTTCTGAAATACTTTTCCTTTGCGTTTTCTCATTTCATCTCCTCCTTTGACGGCAGCGTCCTGCTGCCATGTGCTTCCCTTTATGTCAGATCATTCTGAAAGCGTGACAGATGCTCATACGGCAAGATCAGGCGTCCGCGGTACAGGCCACAGCCATCATTGATCAGACTGTTATTGACAGCGGAAAACATATTGACATCGAGCCTATTTAACGCAAGCTGCTGCAAACGCATTCCTCTCTCGTACGCCTCATCAAAGCAGCTGCACTCTCCCTCCGGGATCACATCCCTTCTGGCCCGCTCATTCTCCTGACGCTTCTCATAACCCAAATGATTGGCAGGACCAATCTCTGCATTATCATCCATCGCTTTTGTTCTTAATTGCACCTCCATAAAGCATTTTGCAGTGTCATCATAAAATGTAATATGTAAAGAGCGGTAACCATATTCTCCTTCATCAGAAATATAATCTCTGTAATATGGACGTACCGCCGCTTCCATTCTGTCCGAAAGGCTCTCCTTTACCCCCTTCGCCGACTCTGCCCGGAATCCCCTCTGTTCCATAAATCCCGGCAGCATATTAGCAATCTCATACAGGTAGCGGATCTCCTCGTCCTCCCTGCTCTGTCCCTCCTGCAAGTGACATTTCGGAATCGAGATCACAATGCGGTATGCGATCAGATCACGAAAACAGTCAAGTCTGCTTTTGATCTCCTCCGTGTCCGGGAAACGATGGTATTTCCCATAGTAATCGTAAATATATTCGACGATATATCCGTTAAATTTCTCCTCGGCACGGATCAGCGATTTGATCCGTCCCTTAAAGGTAAACGCTAAAAACGGATACTCTTTTGCCATGTGCATATAAAACTCACGGATTTTCTGCGACTGTGCCGTCAGGAAATCATTATGCTCCAGCATGTCCTTGATCTGATTCAAAAAGCTGCAATGAACCAGATCGATCTCATTGCCGGCGGCTGCCGCCTCCAATTCCAGATCACTGCTGTATTTCTGTAAGATTCGAAGAACCGTATCCCCCGAATACAAATAATCATTTAATGTAATCATAGCTCCCCTGCCTTAAGCCTCTGTATTGTTACAGTGCCTTCTTATATATCTGATACATATCCTCCTGATCCAGCTTCTTTATGCAGCCAACCGTTCTCTTTCCAAAATGGCTGCACTTTTCTGCCAGTTCACGAAGCTCTTCATCACTCGGATGAATGCCAAGCTCGGCAAGACTCGTTGGCATATTAACACTGCGGTAAAACTCCTCCATGGCACAAATACCGCGAAGTGCTGTCTCTTTCTCATCGTCCCCCTCTGTCTGTCCCATTACACGGACAGCAAACTGCGCAAATCTCGCCGGATTACCATCCAGCACATATCTCGCCCAGCTTCCCCAGACAGCTGCAAGACCTGCTCCGTGCGCCACATCAAACATGCCGCCAAGCTCATGCTCCAGCTGATGGCTCGCCCAGTCACCGCCTGCCGTACCACATCCGGTCAGTCCATTGTGCGACAGACTTCCTGCCCACATCACCTCTGCGCGTGCCTTGTAATTGTCCGGCTCCTTCATCAGGATCTGTGCATTCTCCATGACCGTCCGGATCAGATGCTCACTGAAACCATCCGTCAGATCCAGATTCTCCTCCTGATTAAAATAACGCTCCATCGTATGCATCATGATATCCACACAGCCGCTCGCCGTCTGATACTTCGGCAGAGTCATTGTAAGCTCCGGATCCATCACCGCAAATCTTGCACGACAACAGTCATTTCCATAGCCTCTCTTTAACCAGCCATTCTCATTGGTGATCACAGAGGAATTGCTCATCTCAGAGCCCGCCGCTGCGATCGTAAGAACAACGCCGATCGGCAGGCAGGACGTTGCCTCACGCTTTCTCTCATAGAAATCCCAGACATCACCGCCGTTTTCTACACCATAACCGATCGCCTTTGAGGAATCGATCACGCTGCCGCCGCCCACGGCAAGAATGAAATCAACCTGCTCCTTCTTGCACAGTTCAATACCTTCATAAACAAGGGAAAGTCTTGGGTTTGGCACAACGCCTCCCAGAGAAACATACGAAACACCTGCCTTGTCAAGTGCCTGAAGGATCCGGTCTAACAATCCGCTTTTGATAACACTTCCACTGCCATAATGAACCAGTACCTTGCTGCAGCCCTGCTCCTTCACCAGTTCTCCTACCTGATTTTCTGTTCCTTTTCCAAAAACCACCTTTGTCGGTGCATAATAGTCAAAATTTGTCATATTCATCCTCATTTCCGAAAGCTGATTCAGCCTCTTAATATTCGTATTTTATCATTTATTTTATTCTCAGGCAATATTCCTGCTTATTCCCCCGTTTATTTTCTCATATCTTCTGTCATCAGACAACTACCCTTGTCCATACTCCCGTTTCTTCTGTTCCCGGAATGTGATCATCATCTCTCTTGTCAGACTCAGTCCCTCCGGATCATCCCGGGCACAGAATACCCGGCTGACCACCATCTCTCTCCTCTCCATTTTATAACACTCCAAAGCAAAATACAACTAAAGATATGGTTGATCATTTTCTCGGCTTCCCGTATGTGAAATAAGAATTTCCGGCACTCTTGATTATTATTCGGATTATGATAATATGGGAAAGAACAATTCCAAAGAAAAGAGGACAAATCAATGATCAATCCGGCAATGATTTTTAAGATTAAAAGCTCCTGGGAGCGGTTCACTGTCTCCCACCCGAAGTTTCCAAAATTTCTGCAGGCAGCCGCAGCCAATGATGTCATGAGAGAAGGAACCATCCTTGAGATCAACATTACGACTCCGGAAGGTCGCGAGCTTTCCACCAATCTGAAACTGACAACAGACGATCTGCAGTTGATCGATGACATTAAAAATATGACCAGATAGCCTGTGGCTATCTGGTCATATTTTATGTGTGCGGTTACTCAGTCTTCGCATACCGATTATTTGATTGCGCCCATACCACATTTCTTATGTCCGATTATTTCGAAATCACATTTTGCCTGCCAACACATAAAAAATCCGTGAGCTATGTCTAAAAAATTGTCTTGTCACTAACGGATTTCGAAAAATCTGATTGCTTTGCTGCTTTGATCTTCGATAAACGCATCCTGCCGTACTCGCCCCAAGGTGGGAATCAGATGTTTCGAGAGGCACTTGCACCCGCCGGTACTTACGCCCCAAGTAGCACAAATACATATTTATAATTATTTAATACTTGGGGCGTTACGTACCGCTGCGTGGTGCAGTGGTAGCGGGAGCGTGCCGTCCGAAATAGCTGAGCCCACCTATGGGGCTCAGTCGTGCGGATGCGTATTTATCAAAGCATTGCAAAGCAAAGATTTTTCAGAAATCCTACTGATCTGCGTCAATTTTTTAGACATAGCTCACGGATCAACTTATTTTCCGAAGCAAAATGGATATTTCATTTTATGGACATAAGAAATAGTATGGGCTCAGGTATCATTCCATGTGCGAAGCTTGAGTCACATTATTTAAAAATCTTGACCGGATCTTCGGATATCATATAATATTTCACATCCAGATCATTATTTTTTACATACATCTGAAGATATCTCAAATGGTTCTTTTTTTTCTTGTTATTATCAAAATGAAAATATTTTTTATAAAGTCCCGGATAATTACGGGTAAACTTGCGGATCCCCTTACCATAAAATGCACCATCCCCGGTATAGTCTACCTTCTGTACCTGATAGCCGTCTGCTGTCTTTTTCAGATGGAAGCATGCCGGATCGTTGCTTCCGTCCACGCACTGCAGGATATTCCCGATCTTCCGGTATCCGATCCCCCCAAAATAACCAAAGACAAGATACTGATCCCCTTCCCAGACCCTTTTGAAAATAATGAAGCCCGGAATCCAGCAGCCCTGTCCTTCCTTTTCCTTATACTGTTCCTGCTGATAGGATATGATCGCCGCAAGTGCCCGGTCATTTCCGGTATAACGAAACTCCGGCAGAGGTCTTCTTTTTCGTTCTTCCACCGTCAGGCACAGCCTGTAAACCGCAAGCTTTTTGTCTTTCCTATTACATTCATACAACCGATAGATTCCATCCTGAATCGTTAGAAAATTTAATGTTTTCTTTCCGTCTGCGCTTTTCCATGGGTATGAATTTCTGCTGTAACGGGCGGGATCGCCACGCCACAGATACCCCATTGTATCCGTATAAGCCTTATCCTCCGCAAAGGTGTCAAACGTATCCCTGGTCTTTTCCTGTTTCTTCCATTGTCGGAACAAATCCGCAGCCTCATTCTTCACTGTCCCGATTGTGACAATCTTTTCCTCACTCTGTCCATCCGAAATCTCCTCTTCCCGGATTCGGAACTGATGTAGCTTTCCCTTTAGCGAGCCTTGACTTTCATTAAAAACATAAATATCTTTGTTTTTCAGCAGCAGTCTTGTATGCGTACGGTATGTCCCAAAATAGGCACAGCCGATTTTCTGTGTGTCTATGCTCCCAAGAAGCCGGTCCTTTTGCAGATCATACACCAGAATACCTCGAAGATTGCCAAACACCAGATACCTCTCATTCCTTGCCATAATATCCGGTGCGTAAACTTCTCCCGTTTTACTGCCTATTGTCACCGCCTCTTCCACGATATCCTGTTCGGTCTGTGGATCAGCAGCCTGTCGGAACCACTCCCTGATCTGCTTTGCCAGGTTTCCTCCGGTTGCTGCATTTACTGCTGCGCCGGCCCCCCATAAAAGAAGCACAATCGCTGCCGCTGCTACAGCACGATGCCATCCCCGCAGTCTACGCTGCTTTGACACAATAAGGCTCCCGTCCTCTGCTTCTGTCTGTTCCCCCCTGTTTGATATCTGTGTCCACAGCTCCTCCTTTTTTTCTTCATCAAGCGCAAAAGGTTCAAATAATTTCCGTACATCATTTTCCCGCATAGATAAATCCCTCCTTTTCCAACTCGATTTTTAACTTCTTTCTTGCTGTGGCAAGCTGTGTCTGAATCGTACTCTCTTTTCTATCCAACATTTTGGACATCTCCCCCACAGAGTACCCCTCATAATAATACAGATACAGCACCTCCCGATATTTCACGGGAAGCTTCATCATATGGATAAGTACATCGCTTTCCATCGCATCCTCCGATGCACGCTCCGGTATATCCCCCAGATCGATCCGTTTTCTCCACGATGACCGCAATATATCCCTGCAGTAATTTTTCGTCACCAGAATAAACCACGCCTTTTCGTGCTCTTCATCCTCAAAGCACTGTGGTTTTTCCAACAGCTTCACAAAGACTGCCTGCACTGCATCCTCCGCATCACAGACATTGCGCAGATACACCATGGCAATACGATATATACGGTCGCACTCTCTGTCATATATTATTTTCAGATCCTGCTTTATCTCTGTCGTTGTCATTGCCACCGCTTCCCTCCTTTCACTTTATACACGGATCAGTCTCCGGAAATATCCTCTTCAAATAAAAAAAGTACAATAAAGAAAAAAGTGCATGAAAACGAAACAATCCGTTTCCATACACCTTTCGTTATGTAGAATATCTACACGATCCTGTAAAACAATCAACAATACGTCAGATTATTTTAATGTACCGGAAATTGTAACAGAAATGCTCTTCTTAGGCATTTTCTTGCAGCTTGCTGCCTTGTACTTCTTCTCAGAATACTTGTTCCAGGTATTAACAACCATTACCTGAGTATAGCTCTGATTTGAGCCCGGATCAGGAGTGATGGTAGGATTCTTAATTGTCTTAACAGTCTTACCATCAACCTTTAAGGTTGCAGAAGTAACTTTGAGCTTCTTCTTGTCCTTGCCTGCAAGGCTTGTATCAACATAGATGGTATTCCAGCCCTTGTCCTTTGCGAAGGATTTCAGCTTAGCACCGGAAGCAGATACGGTAACGGTGAACTTACCCTTCTTGATGGTTGCATTGGAAACCTTGATTCCGGAAATAGAAGCCTTCTTGTTTCCATTCATAACACCCTTGCTGCGGTCTGAGACATGATGGTCAGAAAGAACACCATTATAGCTCTTGCTTGCGAAGCAAAGGTATGCAGTTGCGCTGGATGCAGCGTCAGCCTTCTTGGAAACCTGTGGTACAGCAACGATAGAAGATGCTGCAACAGTTGCTGCTAATGCAACGGAAAATACTCTTTTTGCTACATTTGATAATCTCATAATATTGCCTCCTTAATAAGAATATAAATTTGCAAACTCATATTAGCACACTCATATTTTTATGTCAATGTCACAAGACAAAAAACAGGCGGAAACCACTGGAAAATACAGTATTCATTAGCTTTTCAGAGATCTCGTTTTTACAATTCATTGTAGATTTCTTCTATTTTAAACGCTGTCACATTTATGACTGTTTCCTGCCGTATTTTTGACATATTTTCATCACATTTTAGTCACAATCAGCGTGCCAGAAAATCCGTGATCTCAGCAATATATAAGGTATGATAATCCTTATCCGCATACCATTTTTCATCAATCTCACCATCCAGAAACTCCTCCGGTTTGATCTCTGTCGCAGACATCGCGCGGCAGATCAGCACAAGATTCGCCTGATCCACATACGGAACACCGTTCTGATAATCGATCTCCACACCGGCTTCCTTCAGCTTATCCTCGGTTCTGCCGGAAACAGTTCCGAGATATTTGAGCATATTGCGGTGCTTTTCTCCTAAGAAGGACAGAGAAAATGTTCCCTCACGATCAATGAACTCTTTTGTGTAACGGCTCTGACGGATCACAACAAACGCCGCATTCTTGCCCCACATTACACCCATACCACCCCAGGAAGCAGTCATTGTATTGACCTTCTCCTCGTTGCCGGCAGTCACTAACATCCATTCCTTACCAATTTTGTCAAACGGACTGCACTCCAGCATATCCGCTGTAAAAGACTGAAAACTATGCATATTTCTTCCTCCATTCTGTTCTCGTTTTCTTCATTATATTATTTCCGCATATTTTTGACAAGCACTCCATAAAATGATAGGATAACGCTAGTGTGGCGGTTTCAAACAGCTGTCCCACAACATTAACTTACGTTTACGAATTATAAAAAGAGGTCTTACCGATGAAAATAGAAATGCATGCTCACACCAGCGAGGCGAGTCCATGTGCAAATGTATCCGCCGCAAAAATTCCTGCTCTGTACCAGAAAGCAGGTTATGATGCCATTGTCATTACCGATCATTACTGTAAATGGGCGCAGGACCGCAGCGGTCTTACCAATAATGACGATTATGTGCAGTATTTCTTAAATGGATACCGCTCCGCCAGAAAGGCAGCCGAACAGATCGGCTTTACGATTCTTCTCGGTGCGGAGGCAAATCTGCCGGGCAGTCCGAACGACTATCTTCTTTATGGAATTACCGAAGAATTCATCCTCGCACACCCGGATATTCATGAAATGTCTCTGCCTGAGCTATACAAGTTATGCCACGACAACGACATTCTGCTTCTTCAGGCACATCCATACAGAACGTACTGCAATCCTGCCGATCCGCAGTATCTGGACGGTGCCGAAAGCTACAACGGCAATCCGAGACACGACAACCGGAATGAGCTTGCGCGCGAATGGACCGATGAATATCATATGATCGAATCCTCCGGAAGCGATTTTCATGAGCTGGAGGATGTTGCCAAGGGAGGCATTAAGACCGCTGAAACGATCTTAGATACCAGACAGCTCAGGGATGTCCTTCTTTCGGGACAATACCAGCTTTTAACCCCGTAAACCACACGCCGGTATCCAAGAAGTATGAAGTGAGGAAAAGCAATGAAAAAGAATGAGAATCTGAACAAATTCCAAAAAGCATTTGACCGCCTGAAACAGCAGTGGAACGAAGAGCCAAAGACTGTTCCACAGGTTATTTACCGCAAGGGAAAGCTCCTTGGCTTTAATCTTCTTGATACCGCTGTTTCTGCCTATGCCGGACAGGCTGCATTTATGATGATCCTGTCCTTTTTTCCGTTCGTCATGTTTATGCTTGTTCTTCTGCAGCGTTTCCCGTTATCGCCGGAGCTTTTGATCACGGCATTGGAGCATTTTGTGCCGCAGTCCTTCCGCACATTCATGACGGATATCATCAATAATATTTATACTGCACAGACAGCGACTCTCCTGCCCGTGACCGTCATCGCCGCATTGTGGCTCGGCTCGAAATCATTTCTTTCGATCATCTATGGATTAAACTCCGTATACAAGATTCCGGAGACACGTGGCTATTTCACACTTCGACTCTGGGCTATGTTCTACACCCTGCTTTTTGCCCTGTTGATCATAGCGACTCTGATCCTGTTTGTTTTCGGCAACCAGCTTTATCTGCATATCACGAAAATATTTCCGCTTTTGACGCATATCCTGCTGCCGATCATCAGCTTCCGTTCCACCGCAGGATTCTTTGTCATGCTGTTATTTTTCACCGGCATGTATGTGCTGATTCCAAATCACCGGCTGCATGGTTATGTGCCGGAATTTGTTCCATCGGAAGAGATCGCCGGCAATCAGATCCGCCCAAGACGCGTGCCGTTTGCCAGCCAGCTTCCGGGTGCCCTCGCCGCAACTATCGGATGGCTGGGATTTTCCTTTCTCTATTCCTTCTATGTGGATCATATCAGCAATTATTCTTCCATCTACGGAACCATGACTACGATCGCGTTGCTGATGGTATGGCTCTACGCCTGTATGTATATTCTGTTCTTTGGCGGATGGTTAAACTATACGATTCAGCGTTTCTTAAATAAATAACTCAAACTGATATGTAATGAGGTTTTCATCCGCTTTCGCCTTATGTATCGGTGTTTATGCTTTCTTATTTTTATCTTTTGCATTGATTTATCATTTGTAAAATACTATATTGATTTTCTACTGTACCTTGCAATGACTGTAGTAATGTTTTAATATCTGCCGGTAGTTTTTGCCCTGCCGTGCCATTTCTCCGGCTCCGTTCTGACTCATTCCCACGCCGTGACCAAGACCGCCGCCGATCAGCGTAAATGTCCTCGTTCCTTTTTCGGAGCCATCTAACACTGTAAACGCCGCACTTGGAAGCATGGATAATACTGCCGTTTCTCCGGATTTCTTCTTCGTAATCTCAGTTCCTGACGGATACAGCTTCTGACGGATCTCCTCCTGCCCCTCCAGCGTGATCCTTCCAAGCGAACCACGGACGCGAAGCTTGCGGATCAGTCCGCTTTTGCCGCGTGATATCACCGTGATCTTTCGAACAGTTCCGATGCCAAGCTTTGCTCCCAGCGTATCTGCCGAAAGCGTCACACTCCATCGGTACCAGTCATACCCGGAATCATAGGTTTCTTTGCTGCCCGTGATAAAGTCATAAAAGCGCATCTCGCTTGACAGTCCCTGTCCCACATCCTCACTGTCCGTCTGAAATCGCACCGGGTAATTACTTCCTTTTGCCGTTCCCCATGCCTCCTGCTCGGAAGCGCTGCAACCCCAGGACGTGGAATAATAATAGGTTGTAATAACGTGATCCCCGGAATAAACCTTCTTTCCTGCCGTGCGGTCAACTGCCCTTCTGGTCCGCGCATCCTCTCCTGCCATATGATACACCTGAAATGCCGTCGTATCATCCACATCGGCACCATACGCTTTATAACTGTTGGAACGCATCTGTCTCCATGCAAAGGATCTGGCACAGACCGCCTGTGCCTTTAACGCCTCCATCGGATACGAAGACGGCATTTCACTCGGCACAACACCATACAGATATTCCCTCAGCGACAAAGTATTGATCAAGATAAGTCCTTGCTTCTTTCGGACAAGCTTCATGGTTCCCCGATACGCCTGCACCTTTCCGGACCGCGTAATCGATTCAACCCGTATCCTCCCCTTCGGACAGGATATCCTGACTGTTTTCGCAGATTTCTTTGTATTATTTGCAGACACTGAAACGGTCTGTCCCTTATCATACACCTTTGTCTGTCCGTTTTGTCGGACAAGTAACTCCGCCGTTCCACTGATCCGAACCTTATCATGGTATATGCTGTTCATGGCATCGTTCGTCAACAGCACACGGATCATCTGCTCATCCCCTGATGTGGTGGAGACAGGTTTTTCGGTACTTCCCGGCTGTGTGATCTTATTCCATTCCTTCTGCAGCAGCCCCTTCCGCTGGCAGTCGTACAGAATGCACCCTAAAAAAAGCACCGACAATGCAAACAAAAGCCATAGCCGACGCTTCGTTTTCTGTTTTTTCTTTTGATTTCCTTTTCTTCCTCGGACATGCCGTTTTCTTCCCGCCATCTGTCTCCTTCTGTGTTCCATTCCGTCTCTGTGATACTCCGTGCTTGTCTTTATCAAATATATTCCGGAAGCTTCTGTTTTATGAAAGCTGCCGCTTCCCCGATAAATTCCACTGCGCGGTCATAGGTGTAATAAACCGGCTTCTGCGGCGCAGGCGCCTGATCAAAAAAGAAATTCCGGACCCACTCACGACTGTCCGCAAGCTCTTCCGAAGTGATCATCTCCACTCTCTCCGCCGGCTTTGCTGCGTCAGGATCTGCTTCCTTCTCCAACTCCTGCTTTGCTGCGTCAGGATCTGCCTTCCTCTCCAGCTCCATCATCTCCAGAATGCTGCACGAATCCTCGCAACGCAGACAATCCTCTGCACGTTTAATCCCCGGATACTCCCTGCCCAGTCTGAAATCAATCTGGTTGACATCATAGGTAAAATGCTCAAAGGTTTCCGCATCCCGGTCCGTCAGTCCGATTGCCGCAATCTTTTCCATGAATTCCTGCCGGATTGTTTTCATAAAGATCTCATCAGTCAGAATATGTGTCACATAACCCAGATACAGATCCCGGTCCAAAGCATGTTCCGACAGCATCTGTACACAAAAGCTGCGAATCCTCTGATGAAAGACTTTCTGATGATCTTCCCTTGTAAATTCCCAGTCCGGAATGCCATCGCGAAAATGCGTATGCATCTTCATGGACCGCACATAGCCTTTCCGGGACATAATGCCATCCGGCGCAAGATTCCCCAGAACAAAATGTACCGGATCCTTCAGCTTCAGAAAGCTTCCCGGCTGCCTCTGATCCTCCCGCAGCAGTTCCACTGCCACTGCCATATGTTCTACAGATCCTGCCATTCCGCTCCTCCTTTATGACTACATGATCATTTGTCGTTATCTTTGTCCAGATATGCGCATGCCTGCTTGGCAGTCTGCACCAGGTATCCCATGGCAATGCCCGGATAATTACCGGCTGCCGTCTCTCCTGTCAGCATTAATGCATCTGCGCCATCCAACACCGCATTATAAATATCCGAAACCTCGGCTCTTGTCGGAACCATCGCCTCCTCCATCGAATGAAGAAGCTGTGTCACAACCATAAACGGCTTTCCTGCCTTCTTACAACGCTCACTGATATCCTTCTGGATCGTCGGAAGCTCCCAGAGCGGAACTGCCATTCCCAGATCTCCTCTGGCGATCACGATCATATCACTTTCAGGAATGATCTCGTCAATCGCCTCATAACCGGCAAGATTCTCTATTTTTGCAAAAATACGGATATCTCCTACGCCTTCTGCTTCCAGCGTCTTTCTGAGATTGATAATATCCTGTGCCCCACGGACAAACGGAAGCATGACTCCTGTCACTCCCGCCTCATGCGCATTGTGGATATTCATAAGATCCGCCTTCGTCAACGTCGGAAGCTCAATCTCCAACCCCGGAATCGTAATACTCTTCTTGGATTTAAGAACGCCACCACGAAGAACCACACACTCCGCATAACGCTCCTTCGCTTTCTTGACCGTCAATAAAATCTTTCCATCGTCGATCAAAATCTCGCTGCCCTTTTCCAACGAGCCAAGAATCTGCTTAGAAAGCTTAACTCCTCCCTTTCCGAGAATGAGCTTCTTGCCCTCTTCAAGGATAAGTGGCTTCTTAAGCTTACCAATACGAAGCTCCGGTCCCTGCAGATCTACGAGAAGCTCCGGCTTGATGTCGCAGCGCTTTGCTGCCTTACGCATACTGGCCAGCCACTCCTGCCTGTCCTCCAGATCCTGATGGGAAAGATTCACCCGAACCCCCGTCATACCGGTACGAAACATTTCCTCCAGCGTCTTTTCGCTCTCGCACGCACTTCCCAATGTTCCATAAAATTCAATATTTTTATTCATACTAATCTAACATTCCTTTCTCAGCCCGCCAACATCGGACTAAAGGCACACGATATCCATGCCGTTCCAAATCACTGCAGGCGTTACGCCGCAGACACCATAATACCATACCTTATTACTATAGACCATTTTATTCTAATAAAAAAGGGGTTGATTTTTTACTATAAATACGTTAGAATAATGTGCAGTGCTGAAATAGCTCAGTTGGTAGAGCACTTCACTCGTAATGAAGGGGTCGTCGGTTCGAGTCCGATTTTCAGCTTTGAGAAAAAGCCTTGGAAACGTAGAGTTTCCGGGGCTTTTGTCGTTTCCGGGCAACTTTCTGATTTGTCGATCGAAGCCCAAAACAACCGAAAAGGCATTCCGTTTTCCATTTTAATTTGGAAAACTTTTTGGAAAATCAAAGATCATTCTCAGTACAGTGATTTACATAGCAATCACATTTTTAATGAGGATGATACCTATGAGTAAAAGAAGACATGGAGAAGGCTGCTGGGATAGCATCTCAGTAAAAGGAATCACCTACAAACGATTTCGTATTGATGGGCAAAGCTTTACCGGCAAGACAGAAAAGGCATGTAAAGCAAAATACCTAAAATGGAAGAATGGTCAAAAAACCAACCTGACAGACACAAAGACAACTGTCAAACAAGTAGCACTAGAATGGCTTGACAGCAAAAAAAAACATATCAAATCATCAACTGAAATACCTGTCACAGCTTTTTTACCGGGAAACCGGCATCCATTTAAAACAATATTTAACGGAATATATTATGGAACGGGGCAGAGAACTTCTGATAAGCACCAATCTTTCTATTGCAGCGATCAGCAGTCAATGTGGTTTTAGCGAACCCCATAACTTTTCCCGTTCAATCCGCCACACTTACGGTATGAGTCCTTCCCAGCTCCGGCAGAATTTTAAACAGCATTAAAAAGAGGAGGACCGGTCTTATATCAAACCTGTCTTCCTCTTTCCACCTGTCTCTCTTAACTCGCTCTCGTTATTTTTAAATGGTTCCTGTTACCACCAGCGTGCTGACTCCCGGATTTGCTACCCATGCACCACTGACAGGATCCTGGGTATAAGTGGCTGCCGGTACCGTGATCTCCCCTGCTGCCGTTGCAAATACCCCTGTAGTCTCATCATAGGTGTACTCCGTCGGATCTGTCCATGCCGTACCGTTAAAGGTTACGGTCAGATTTGACAAAACAGGATCAAAGGTATCTGTGATCACTGCCCCGGTTGCTGCATTGGCTGCCACATTGCCAAAATTCTGGATCACGAAAGTATACGTCAGCGTACCGTTTTCCGTCACCGGTACCGGGCTGATCGATTTCGTAATATTCAGATTTGGTGCACTGACAGCACCAATCGTTTCCGTCACCTTGATTGGAGTGATCCCTCCTCCGGTGATCGTCGCCGTATTGGTGATCTCAGATTCCGCTGCCAATGGAGCATTCTGATTGACAGATGCCTCATAAATGATCGTAGCATTTCCCCCTGCAGGTACATTGATCCCTGTGACAGTCATCGGCGGACCTGCGGTAACTGTTGGTGTTGTCTGCAGGGTACCATTGACATAATAATTGATCGTTCCGGCAACATAAGTCAATGGAACCAGTTCTCCTGTCCCAAAGGTATACGCTCCTAAATTATCCGTCAGCGTAAGCCCTGTGACCGGAATCGTCCCGGAATTGACAATGCTCACAATATACGTGACATTATCATTCTGCCCATAAGTCGCTCTGACAGCTGTCTTGGTTGCAGAAAGCACCTCAAGGATCTCCCCCACTGCAATGTTGGAGTTTGTCACAGCATTTCCATACCGCAGCTGCGCCTGATTTGTAAATCGTGCCATATCATTTTCCATCCTTTGCTATGAAAGTATATTGCAGTATATGACAACTTTTTCAGATGGTTCTGTTAATTTACCAAATAAACTGCTGTATTTCTGCAATATCCGAAGTACCGTATCTCCCGAATATAAATAATCGTTTAAAGCTATCATTTGTTCTTTACCACCCTCTCCTGTTGGTTTTGTCTGCCTGCCGGATTCATTAAAAAACACCTCTACATCGCCATTTTATAAATTCGGTACATATCCTCCTGATCCTCTGTTCCTTTTCCAAAAACCACCTTTGTCGGTGCATAATAATCAAAATTTGTCATCTCTATCTCTGCGTTTCTAATATTAGTTTTCTTTTTGTTCTGTATTTTTCGCCTCACAGACGCACTATTTATCCTTGTATTTTATCATTGCTCTAATGTCAGGCCAATTATCCTCTCTTTGATCTCCTGTCCTATGATCTCTGACTGTGCTCCCGTTTTTTCTGCTCCCGGAACGTGATCATCATTTCTCTGGTGAGACTTAAGCCTTCCGGGTCATCCGGAACATCCCGGTAATCCACCCATTCTGCCAGGGAAAGCTCTGTTTGATCCAGATGGATTTCTTCTTCCTGTGCCAGATCGCAGAAATATCCCAGCAAAAGATTACTGTCATATCCCCATGGCTGACTTTTGTAATAACGGATATTTTTCACAGAAAGACCAACTTCCTCCATGACCTCCCGCTCCACCGTCTGCTCCGCTGTCTCTCCAATTTCCGTAAAGCCTGCGATCAACGCATATTTCTTATATTCTCTGTCCGCATATTTGGTCATCAGAATCCGGTCTCCATCTATCACCCCCACGATCACTGCCGGTGCAATTTTAGGAAATACCATATTGCCACAATCCGGACACTTCATCATCCGGAGTTTATCATCGTGTACCAGTTTCCGGGCGCATCTTCCACAATACTGATTGTCCCGGTACCATATATACAAGTGCCAGCCCGTTGCTGCCGCCAGAACATTCTCCTTCGGAAACAACCGGCGGGTTTCAAACATTTTATGATATGTATATCTCTCGATTAAAATATCCCCCAGATCCATCAGAAAATAATCCTGTGTATCCACAGAAAATAAAAAAACTGCCTCCGGAAGCTCCTGTCCTTTCTCCTCGTAATATTCATTCACCCGGCGAAAGGAAAGAAACATAATCTCTCCGTCCCGCTCCCGGTAATACGCCTGTCCCCCCCGGAAGCTTAAGATCCTGCTGTCCGGCAAAGGCTCCTTTCTGACAAATGTATTATAAAGTTTTTGAGGTAATATATCCTGTATCATTGTTCCGCCTGCTTTCCTGACATATTCTGTACCATTTCCCATATCTATACTGGTTCTATTTTATAACACCCCTCTCTTCATTACAACCGGAATTGCTCTTCCTATGTGCAGCTGAAATTGTGGAATGCCCTGATCATACTGTGTCAAACTATCTTCCAACACATATCAGAATGCTAAGACAAATTGTTTTATTTTTGACGAACACAGGCGATAGAAAGACGAGGTATACTATCAACATCGCAAGCAAAAAGAATACATTGGCCAATGTAAACATGCAAAAATATCTTCCCTTTTGTGCAGGGTATTCTCTGGCAATATATTTAAAACTGATCAGACTTGCCATTGATGCAATCAATGTTCCCAGTCCTCCGATATTCGTGCCCACGATCAGATTGGAAATTGCGTCCGTAAATCCGGACAGGAGAATCGCTGCAGGCACATTACTCATCACCTGACTGGCAAGCACAGCAGTAACCATTTCTCTTCCGCGGATCATTCTTTCCAAAAACTGTCGAAATACTTCTATCCTCCCTAAATTTCCAATAAAAATAAATAACGCCGCAAAGGTTCCAAGAAGCGAATAATCTACTTTCATTAATGTCTTCCTATCAGCGGCGAATGTAAATACCAAAACAAACACAGTGAAAACAAACCATGGAAGAACCCTTCCCACAACAAGGAGTCCCAAAAGAAATAGCACACAATAACACCATAATTTCCACGAAAAAGATATCGATTTTTCAGAGTGTTTTTCCTCAGATAATTGATGTCTCCCATCCTCTTTACTGAAAGTAATTTTATTATCTTGTATATCCTTTATCGTTGTCTGGTCTTGTTTTTGATCATTCCTTACATATATCCGGCTAATGCCGGATGCCAGTATGATCCATATTATAAGCACCAAAAAAGCCATCACAGAATATGGCAGCATAAGCAATATAAATTTTTCAATTCTCATCTGTGCCAATCCAAACAGATACAAATTTTGCGGATTGCCAATGGGGGTCAGCATACTTCCCAAATTTGCCGCAATGGTCTGCATCACCACAATCCGAAGAATCCATTTTTCATCAAATAGTTCTTTTTTTCTTTGAAGAAGTATCAAGGAAAATGGAACAAACGTAATCAATGCCACATCATTTGTGAGCAGCATGGAAGAAAAAAAACAAAGCATCACTAAAACAGAAGTAATCGCCATTCTGCCGGATACTTTCCGCAACAGCATCCCGGCAAGACGATCAAATACCCCCAGCTGCTGTACCCCTGCCACACAGGTCATCAATCCAAAAAGAATACCAAGGGTCCGAAAATCAATATATTCCGGATATTGCTGATCCGGTGGAATAAATATCATAGAAATTACAGCTAATAAAATAGCAACGACTAAAACGGTTTCTTTTTTGATAAAAAATAGGATTCTTTTCATTTTCTTCCTGCTTTCCTGACTATATTCTATACTAATCCGAAATTATCACCTAACACATCCACAAGCTTTGGTTCACAGCCCTAAAGCTACCATATTAGTTCCGATTCTATTTTATAACACACCTGTCTTGATTACAACCGAAACTGCTCTTTCTGTACGGCGCTGAAATCTCGTTCTGCAGATTTTAATTCTACAAATTTTTGATTCCTTGAATTTTTCTTTCAAACCACTTGATTATTTTGCTTACTGTGTTAAACTACTTACCAGCGCATATCAGAATATCCGGAACACAATATTTTATTCCGAACGAATATGTACAATAGAAAGACGAGGAATATACCAATGATCAACCCAGCTATGATATTTCGTTTAAAAAACTCATGGGAGAAATTTACGGCTTCCCATCCGAAGTTTCCTATGTTTCTGCAAGCCGCTGTAAATAATAATGTTTTAAGAGAAGGAACGATTCTTGAGATCAATATTACCACGCCGGAGGGACAGAACATTTCTACCAATCTCAAGGTCAATCCGGAGGATCTGGAATTGATCGAGGACTTAAAAAATATGACCAGATAATTGGTTTCAGGGAGAACAAATCATTTCTCCTGATTCTCTAAAAAACGAAAGAACCATTTCCCAATATAAGTCGAGTAATGACCGGCTTCATGAACAGGAAAGGGATATTCTCTTCGTGTTACAAGCCAAACCATAAAACAAAAGCTCTCCCGGCTTACTCCCTCCGCTTCATCGCCGTCTCATCAACTTTACTCTGCCCTTTGAAGAAAATGTGCAATATCCTGATACACCTTAAAACGTCCCTTTTCGTTCAGAATCTCATGACGCATGCCCGGGTACAGACGTGAAGAAACATGAGCATATCCCCGTTTCTTCAAATGACCGACCGCCTGTGCCAGCTTTGCGCTGCCGCCCAGACAAGGATCCGATGCCCCGGATACAAACAAGACCGGAAGCTTATGATTTCTCACTCTCCAGCCCATTCTGCTGTAGGTCTGCCTCATCAGCCACAGTAATGATTCATATCCGTTCAGTGTAAATGTAAAATTGCAAAGTGGATCTTTATTGTATGTCTCCACCACTTTCCGGTCAGAACAGATCCACGCATGGATCAGGTTCTCTGCACGGAACGGGCGGTCAAACATATTCGCAAAGATACTGTCTGCCAGACGACTTTTACTGTGCGGATCCTTTGTTGTCTGCAACATCCGGATCAGCGCTGTCCCCAACGGTGCCATCGTATTCTTGCCCGGGCAGCCACATACGATCAAACCGTCTAACTCCCGATCATACTTCTTCAGATAACAGCGCACCGCCAGTGATCCCATGCTGTGTCCCAGCATAAAATAAGGCAGTCCCGGATAATGCTTTTTGATGATCCTTGTGATCTGATGCAGATCCTCCACCAAAGCTCTGCCTCCATCCTCACCAAAATATCCGAGACCTGCAGGAATCCCTTCTCCGGATACCGGCTCTGTCTGAGCCGCCTCCCGTCTGCTCGCACCATGCCCACGGTGGTCATGAATCACACAGAGATATCCTCTGTCCGCCATATAACGCATAAATGGCAGATACCTTTCCTTATGCTCACACATGCCGTGTGCGATCTGTAAGACCGCCCTCGGATGAGCCGGAATAACCATCATCCCCCTCAACGGCATGCCATCCTGTGCCGATGTCAGAGAAAAATATTTCCGATGAATACTGCCCGGTCGCTCAGTTTTGCCAGCGCGGTAATGACTGTCAACCGCACTACGCTGTCTGCTTTTCCTTACTGCTGTCCATTTTCCGGTACACCGCTTTTTCTTCATAAATACTCCCCCTTTCGTTTTCTATTTCTTTTGAAGTGCTGCTATCTCCTCCGGCGTAAGTCTGCGATACTCTCCCTGCTTCAACGCCTCATCCAGCCGCAGACTTCCCATACTCAGGCGTTTGAGATAAAGAACCGGATGCCCGACTCCTGCTAACATGCGTTTCACCTGATGAAAACGTCCCTCACGGATTGAAAGCTCCAGACAGGACTCAGTATCCCCCGGATATCCCGGATCATCCGCACTTAGCGACAACGACACCGCATCCAGTCTCTTCACCTTCGCCGGAAGTGTCATCCGGTCATCTCCAATATCCATGCCATTCTCCAGGCGTTCTATATCCTTATCCTCTAATATGCCTTGAACCCTGACAAAATATGTCTTCCACACATGCTTTCCGGGTGCCAGAAGATCGTGAGACAATACCCCATCATTAGTGATCAGAAGCAGCCCCTCTGTGTCCTTGTCCAGCCGTCCCACCGGGAACAGATCCTTTTTCGTACCGTCCGTGATCAGGGACAGTACCGTACGGCAGGTGTTATCCTTTGTGGCTGACACCACGCCCTGTGGTTTATTTAACATATAATAAACATATCGCTCATAAGAGACTTTCTCTCCGTCCAATTCCACATCGTCCTCTTCTGTCACCTTCTGCTCCGGTCCCGATGCCGGCGCTCCATTGACAAAAACACGGCCTGATTTGATGAATTTCTTCACCTCAGACCGTGTTCCCATGGACATCTGTGCTAAATACTTGTCTAATCGCACAATGTCAAACCTCCGATTCTATATTGTCGTTATCCGCCCGCCTTTGATGGTGCAGATAAAATATACAGAAGCTTAATCCTATATAATGACCTGACCGTCATAGGATCATACTAACTCGTTGTACATATCCTCGTACTTCTTCGCAGAATGATTCCATGAGAAATCCATCGCCATGCCACGGTCAATGATCTTGTTCCACTCTCTCTTACGATTGTAGTACACATCCTTTGCGTAGCGGATCGTAGCAAGCATCTCATGCGCATTGTAGTTGGCAAAAGAGAAACCGGTTCCCTTTCCCTCATACTCATTGTACGGCTCTACGGTATCCTTCAGACCACCGGTTTCACGTACGATTGGAACAGTACCATAACGAAGACTCATCAACTGGCTCAGACCACACGGCTCGAACAGAGATGGCATCAGGAATGCATCACACGCTGCATAGATCTTATGAGAGCGCTCATTGGAATAGAAGATATTCGCAGAAACTCTTCCGTGATACTTCCACTCGAAGTGACGGAACAGATTCTCATAACGCTCCTCACCGGTTCCGAGAACCACAAGCTGTGTATCCTCTGCACAGATCTCCTCGATCACATAATTAATGAGGTCAAAGCCCTTCTGATCCGTCAGACGTGATACAATACCGATCATAAATGCTTTATCGTTCTGATCAAGACCAAGCTCCTTCTGAAGACCGCGTTTGTTCTTGATCTTCTCCTTACGGAATGTCTTGGCATTGTAGTTGGCGTAGATCAGTGGATCGGTCTCCGGATTGTACTCATCGTAATCCAGACCGTTAACAATACCACGCAGGCAATTGCTGCGCGCACGCATCAGACCATCCAGATGCTCTCCATAGAACGGCATCTTGATCTCCTCCGCATAGGAATCGCTGACTGTCGTTACCATATCAGCATATACGATACCGCCCTTGAGATAGTTGGCATCACCATATGCCTCCAGCTTGTCACTGGTGAAATAATACTCGTTCAAGCCTGTGATGTCAATGACCTTCTGCTTATCCCAGATACCCTGGAACTTCAGGTTATGTATCGTCATGATCGTCTTGATACCATGGTAGAACGGGTTATCATTGAAGCTGTCCTTAATATATACCGGGATCAGTCCTGTCTGCCAGTCATGGCAGTGGATGATATCCGGACGGAAATCCAGAGAAGGCATTGCAGACAATGCTGCTTTACAGAAAAATGCAAACTTCTCAATATCCTCGAAAATATTGCCATATGGATGAAATCCTGCGAAATAGAACTCATTATCGATAAAATAGAAATGAACTCCCTCATACTCCATCTCTAAGATACCAACATACTGGCTTCTCCATGCCAAATCCATATAGAAGTGCGTCTTGTACTGCATCTTGTCCTTCCACTCCTGTGGAATGCATGCGTACTTTGGAATCATAACACGCACATCATACTCTTTCTTGTTGAAATACTTTGGCAAAGACCCCACAACATCTGCCAGACCTCCGGTTTTCACAAATGGTACACACTCGGAAGCCACAAATAATATGTTTTTCATATACACCCTCCATTCAGTTTGTAAACTCCAATGAATGTCACGGATATGGTGTCAGAATTACCCGTGCATTCCATTAAAATAATTATACCTTATTTCAGAGCCTGTGAAAAGTGTTTTTTACGGAAAGTTAAGTGTGCTTTCTCATGCACGAAGCTTGTATTCCAGACGGATTTTATCTGCGATCAGTGCGATAAATTCAGAGTTTGTCGGTTTTCCCTTGCCGGAATTAACAGTGTAACCAAACAATTCTTCGATCGTCTCCATCCGTCCACGACTCCACGCCACCTCAATAGCATGGCGGATTGCCCGCTCTACCCTGCTTGACGTTGTCTTATAATTGCGGGCGATCGTCGGATACAGCACCTTCGTGATCGCGCCGAGCATCTCATTATCATTGACTGACATGATGATCGCATCCCGCAGATACTGGTACCCCTTAATATGTGCCGGAACACCGATCTCATGGATCACATCCGTCACATCCGATTCGAGGGAATCCTCCATTCTCCGGTGCTTGTTTTCAAAAACCGTATTGATAACTCTCTGCTCGTTCCTGTCCCTGCCTTTCTCATTTTGTCCAACCGCCCGCACCCGCGACACAACCACACGGGTGTCAAAGGGTTTGAGAATATAATAAGCAGCCCCGAGACGAAACGCATTCTCGGTCACGCGCTCCTGACTTACCGCCGACACAACGACAAACTCCGGAGCCAGAGTCGGAGCTCCCTTTTTCATGCGCTCCATCACGCCGAGTCCGTCCACCTTCGGCATGATCAGATCCAACAGAACGACATCCGGACGCAGTGCCGATATCTTGTGAAGTGCCTCCTCTCCGTCAGATGCTGTTCCGACCACCTCCATATCCGTTTCACGCTCCAGTGCTTCCTTCAGGATCGTCACGATCCGCTTGTTATCATCCACGACTAACACTTTGATTGCTTCCATATCCTATCCCCTTTTCGTTGTGCTGTCCCATATCCGGGACTCCTTTTCATTTATTGTAAGATAGTCAAAGCCCGCTTATCAATATAAAAGCAGCTGCAATTTTCGACGAAAAAACGGCGGAAATGCAATATTCCGCCGTTTTCCTCACCTACAGGATTCCATATTCATATCTGTCTATGACAGGATTCGTCCATCTGTCGAAATGACTCTGACCTGCCACGGGATCATTTTGCCGCTGTTTTGTAATGCGGTCTTAACCGCTTGCTCCAGCCCGCCGCAGCATGGTACCTCCATGCGCACGATCGTCACACTGCGCAGCTCATTCCGGCGCAGGATCTCGGTCAGCTTCTCGCTGTAATCAACATCATCTAACTTCGGGCATCCGATCAGCGTCACTCTTCCGCGGATAAAATCCTGATGGAAGCATGCATACGCGTATGCCGTACAATCCGCTGCCACCAGAAGATCTGCCCCTTCAAAATACGGTGCATTCACCGGTGCAAGTTTAATCTGGACCGGCCACTGCGAAAGCTCGCTGACTGCGCCCTGCAGCTGCTCCGTACCGGAAGTCTGTGGCTTCCTTGAGGCTCTGTCAAACTGCATCATCCTGCTGCCCGGACAGCCGCCCGCCACTGCCTTCGCCCGAATCTTTTTCTCCTTTGCCGCCTTCTCCTCCTTCGCCTTCAGCACAGCTGCCTCGTCATAAGCAGCCGCCTCTCTCTGCTCAAATGAGATTGCCCCTGTCGGGCAGGACGGCAGACAGTCTCCAAGACCGTCGCAGTAATCATCCCTCATCAGATGTGCTTTTCCGTGCACCAGAGCGATCGCTCCCTCATGACATGCATTAACACACAGGCCACATCCGTTGCATTTTTCTTCATCAATTTTTATTACCTGACGTACCATAGTCGTTCCCCCTCGTTTCTGCATTGTTTGACTTATTTTCACGAAACCGGTCTGTTTTCCGGTTCTGAAATTATATTACCGAAAGCAAAGAAGAATTTCCGTTGTTAAAACCACGAAACCGTTATTTTGTAAAATAAACATATATTGTTGTTCCCTCGCCCAGCTTACTGCGAAGCTCGAGCTTCACATTGTCGTGCAGCGCAATGATATGCTTCACGATCGCCAGTCCAAGACCTGTGCCTCCCGTCGATTTCGAACGGCTCTTGTCCACGCGGTAAAAACGTTCAAAAATGCGTTCCTGATCCTTCTCCGGAATCCCGATCCCGTTATCCTTCACCTCGAGAACAACACGCTCAACCTCCCGGTAAACCGATACATCCACACGTCCGCCCGGATTATTATACCGGATCGCATTGTCACACAGATTGTAGATCAGCTCGTCCATCATCTGCCGGTTCGCCGTCACCATCTGCTGCTCTCCCGAGAAAGAAAGCTGCACCTGATGCTTTTCTGCAGACATTTGAAGCATCTCCACACAATTTGCCGCCATATCGCAGATATCAAGCTCCTCCATAATATCTTCCGTTGTCACATCAAGTTCAGACAAACGAATAATATCATTGATCAGTGTCAAAAGACGGTTCGAACTCTTATGGATCTCTCTGGCAAATCTCTGCACATCGTCCCCTGTCGCAATCCCATTTTCAATCAATTCCGAATAACCGGAAATGGAGGTCAGCGGCGTCTTCAATTCATGGGAAACATTTGCCGTAAATTCCTGCCGCATATTGGCATTGCGGATAATGTCCTCATGCTGCGCACGTATCGTTGTCACATACGGCTCAAGCTCCTCATATACATGATACATGCCCGGTCCCTCCAGATTCTTGGCAAGCTCCTCGATCGGCTTAACGATACTTTTCGTCAATGCGTGGGACAGGATCACACATGCCGCAAACAGAAGAACACTGAGAACAACAAGCCTTGGCACAGTGCTTAGCAAAATCCCCGTCATACTGCTGACCTCCTTGGAGATACGCAGCACATAACCATTATCCAGCCGTACCGCATAATAAAACGCACTTTTGCCGAGTGTCTGTGAATTACGCACTGCCTTGCCCTCTCCCTTTGAAAATGCGGATGCAATCTCCGGACGATTTTTGTGGTTTTCCATGCCCCTCACATCCGCATCGCTGTCACAGACTGCATTACCATCCGGGTTGATCAGCGTGATACGAAGATGCCTCGGCGTCTTTCCCATATGGACATTTGCCGGATCTGACACCATCTGCCACGCATCCGACTCCACCATCACATCTGCCGAATTTCTTAAATCCTCAACGACTTCCTTCGTCAAAACACCATAAAAGACAGTCGCAGAAAGTGCTACTGTCTCCAATATTGTGATCACCGTCAATATCATACATAAAATGTTAATCCGCCGTTTCATCCATCGATTCCTTTCCTCTGCCGGAACAGTTTTCTTTTAATGTTATGTATACCATTCCGGCAGTTTTACTTTTCTCCTTCCTGTGTTATATGTCAAGTCTTTCCCTTTTCTACACAAGATTCATGCAGTACCCGACATTCCGTACGGTTTTAATATATTTTCCTGCATCTCCAAGCTTATGACGCAGTGTCTTGATATGCACATCGAGCGTGCGCGATTCAATCTCACAGTTTGCATGCCAGATATGCTCCATAATGCTGTCTCTGGGAAGCACGATCTCCTGATTCTGCGCCAGATAATGCAACAACTCATACTCTTTATAAGTAAGCTCTACCGCACTGTCTGACACGAAAACCTTTCGTTTCTCGTCATCGATCACAAGATCCCCGATCTTGATCACCTTCTCCGCATCCTGCTCTCCTGTTCTTCGAAGAAGTGCCTTGACACGGGAAACCAGCTCCATAACTCCAAACGGCTTCGTCATATAATCGTCCGCACCATTATCAAGTCCCTTCACCTTATCAATCTCTGTCGTTTTCGCTGTCACCATGATCACCGGAATCCTCTTCGTCTCTCTTTTCTCACGGATCTTACGAAGGATTGACAAACCATCCTCATCCGGCAGCATAATATCAAGCAGGATCAGATCCGGCTTCTTCTCTGCCAGTTCCTTATAGAAGGAACGTCCATCCGGGAATTCCACCGTCTGATGTCCCGCGTTTTTGAGCGAAAAGCTCTCAATCTCGCTGATATTTTTGTCGTCCTCCACAATATAAATTAATGCCATAGCCGTCCCGCCTTTCTATCCTTTTAGGCTTTGTATATCACAAATTCGCATCGCTTCGGCAAAAGGTTCGAAAAAGCTCTGCTTTTTCTCACTCGCGGGCGCGTTCACATAGCGATCTGCCAGCTACCAGATGTTAACATCAGTATCTGGCAATCACTATGTTCACTTTTGCCTTCGCGCATATTATATCATATATTCATTGCGTACGCTTAATTAAAATATCCAAAATCAACGGACTCGATGACTGCATCCGCAATATTAACACAACTGTTTCCCATTCGGTCAATGCTGTGAAGAATCTTATTAAAGGAAGAGGTCAGACTCGCTTTACATTTTCCGGCGCTGACACGCTTCATATGATCCTTGCGAAGCTTCAGATCAAGTTCCAGAATCTTGTCTCTCTTCTTAATGATCTTGGCGGCATTGTCCTTATCACCGGTTTCCATTACCTTCAGGGAAGCATCATACATATCGCCGATCAGCTTCAGACTCTTCTCCAGATCTCTGGAGGCGTCCTTGGAAAGCACGGATTTCTTGGAGGTCTTATTCCCCTCCTCCTCAAATACCGCAAGAATATCGCCACACAACAGTGCAAGACGGTTGACATCGCTGAGCACATACATGATACCTGCCGTCTGTGTTGCCTGCTCCTCGGTCAGAACACCTGCCGAAAACAGGTTGGTCAGATACTCCGTGATCCGTTCATCCAGATTCTGTACGACCTGTATCTTACTCTGCAGATTCTCCACATAGGTCCACTCTTTTAAGCCTGCCACATCCGAAATATCGTTGATAATCTCCTTTACCAGTCCGCTCAACCGGATCACCTCCTGGGATACCAGACGAAGTGCCGCTGTCGGCTGATTGACCAGATTATTGTCCAGATACATCGGCTGTGATGCATCCTTCTCATCCTTTTCTCCCGGAATAATAAACATAACGATCTTCACAAGCAGCCAGATCAGTGGGAGCCAGAAAAGTGTCATAATAAAGTTAAAGCCGGTATGCGCATTCGCAATCTGACGTGAGATCACATCAACCTCTGCCCCCTTCGGGGAAATATACTGGATCAGCTTTGCATACGGATGCACAAACCAGATAAAAATCAGACTTCCGCTGACATTAAACATACAATGCGCAAGTGCGGTACGCTTTGCATCTCTTGACTGACCAACACTGGCAAGCAGTGCAGTAATCGTTGTACCGATATTATCACCAAGCAGGATCGGGATCGCACCCGCAAGACCAAGAATACTTGTTATTCCATCCGGTCCCGCCTGCTCTGCAAAATTCTGCAACACCGCAATCGTTGCCGAGCTGCTCTGTACAACAAGTGTCATCAACGTTCCCACACAGACACCCAGTACCGGAATGTGTGATACCTTTGCGATCATTGCCGTAAATACCGGGCTTGCCGCCAGCGGCTTCATGACATCTCCCATCGTCTCAATCCCAAGGAAAAGAACACCGAAAGCAAAAATTGTCTGACCGATGTTTTTCACCTTCTCGGATTTGCAGATAAAGGAAATGATAAAGCCTGCAAAAATGATCAGATAAATATAATCGCTGATCTTAAATGCAATGATCTGCGCCGTCATTGTTGTACCAATGTTGGCACCAAGTATAATAGAAATTGCCTGCGGAAGACTCATCAGTCCCGCACTGACAAAACCAATCGTCATAACCGTTGTCGCACTGCTGCTCTGTAAAACAGCCGTCGTCAAAGCACCTGCCAAAACACCAAGTATCGGATTTTTCGTTAAAAGTGCAAGAATTGCCTTCATTTTCTCGCCTGCTGCCTTCTGCAGACACTCACTCATCAAATTCATTCCAAACAGGAATAATGCCAGACCTCCCAGCAATCCAAATGCGATCTGAACCGTACTGTTCATCTTTTTTCCTCCATTTTTCCGGATCTTTACACATGCCTCATTGAATGTGTACGTCCTGATCCATCTCTTCACTTATTCTTCATTTTACTTTTTACATTTTCATCATAACAATGCCATGTAAATGCTATATAGGGGTTATGTAAAAAGTATGTAAAAACTTTTTACATAACCCCTATATCATGTCATTCTGTATTTTCGTCAGTCATACAGCTTCTGCCATTCTGTAATCTTCCCGGTATATATCTTTTCCAGCTGTTCCATCGAAATATCCTCGAGTGGATTCTCCTTATTCACGATCACCGCGATCTCGTCTCTTGCGATCGACTCATAATCCAAAATCTCTTTTTCATTGTCCTTCAGATCTCTGGAGCTCATGCCAAAATTACATTTTCCCTGCATTGTCTGACGGATCCCATCGCTGGAATCGGTCTGCTTCACAGTAATGACCGCCTTGGGATTTAACTTCATATATTCTTCGGCAAGACATTCCAAAAGTGGTCCAACCGATGTCGAACCGGTCACTGTGATCTTTCCCTTCGGCTTCAGGGACAGGAAACTGCTCTGCTTTCCCACTGCCGTGTAAGACTGGCTCACAATCTCCTGTCCGGCGCCCCGGATATAACGCATAAAGTCATCTTCCACATCATTTAATTTCCCATTCCACACCAGATAGAAGGAACGGCTGAGCGGATATCCTGCATTGTTCTGCCCCGGCTCTACGCCTCCGACAGACAGCACCTTTACCTGCGAATCGCTGACCATAATACCTGCAGATCCATAGCCGATCGCCGATCGATCACTGCCAACCATATTTAAAACGGATGCGGTATCGTCTGCAATCTTTGCATTCTTTACCGTCTGATCCTTGTCTGTATTTTCCTGTACAAACCCGGCAAGCTGCGCAAACGTCCCACGCGTTCCGGATCCCTCCTCTCTGGAGATCACCTTGATCTGTCCGAGCTTGTCAAGTCCTTCCACCTTCTGTTTCGTATCTGCTGCCTGCTTACTGCATCCGGTGCTTCCTGTCATCAGAAGTGCCCCTGTGATAAGAAGCAACAGCAGCCCTTTTCCATTTTTCTTTCTAATCATTTATCGTTTCATCCTTTTCATATCCATTTGCGGAGCTCATGCACGTTTTCCTTCGCCACCCAGAAGAAGTGCCATTCCGAGAACGGCACCCGGCAGCATTGCAAACAGGGCTCCCGCACCGCCTATGGCATTCTGATAATCACTGCTTCCTGTTCCCAGACAAAACGCCAGTCCAAGAACACAGCCGATAAGCATCCAGCGCATCACATGAAAGAACAACCAGACACCTCCCACCGTTTTCTCCTGCCAGTTCGTGTATTTCTTCATCCATTCATATGCCTTCATAAGAATGCACCTCCTATTCCGCCTCCCGGATCAGCCTGCCATGGACATGCTCTCCGGTCAGCGAGAAGATCACCCATTCTGATATATTGGTTGCGTGATCTCCAATTCTCTCAAAGTATTTTGCAATCATCAGAAGATCCGTCGCCTGCTCACCGCAATTCGGATCATCATGGATCAGCTGCACCAACTCCGTCTGTACCTGATGAAACAGTTCATCGACCACATCATCCTTCTCAATGACCGCTGCTGCCTGAAGCTGATTGCGGTTAACAAATGCATCAACACTTCCCACCAGCATCACCGACGTCTCCTTCGCCATGTTCTGAATATAATCCAGATGCTTGATATAAGGCTCATTGCGGCGAAGCAGCGTTACAATAATCTCCGAAATATCAGCGGCGTGATCTCCGATACGCTCCATATCCGTGATCATTTTCAGTGCAGAGGAAATCTGACGCAGATCTCTCGCTACCGGCTGCTGCTGTAACAGAAGTTTCAGACACAATGACTCAATATCTCTCTCCTGACGGTTGACCTGCTCATCGGATTCGATCACATAGTTTGCCAGATCAATATCCTGCGTCACCAGAGCCTTGATGGTATGCTCGATCGCTTTTTCGATCATGCTTCCCATCTCGATCAGCTCATCATTTAATTTATCCAACTGCTTGTCAAAATGCGTTCTCATGCTATCTTCCTCTCTTCTATTTTCATTTCAAATTCATCAGATCCTGCGGCATCATCCAAAACGACCGGTAATGTAATCTTCCGTTCTCTTATCCTCCGGCATAGAAAACAGCTTCTCCGTGTCGTTATATTCCACCATCTCTCCCAGCAGAAAGAATGCCGTCTTGCTGGAAATACGCGTTGCCTGCTGCATATTGTGGGTTACCATAATGATCGTGTAATCCTTCTGCAGCTCCAAAGCAAGCTCCTCGATATGAGCGGTTGAAATCGGGTCTAATGCCGATGTCGGCTCATCCATCAGGATAACCTCCGGCTCTACCGCCAATGCTCTCGCAATACAGAGACGCTGCTGCTGTCCACCGGAAAGACCGAGTGCGGACTTTTTCAGACGATCCTTTAACTCATCCCAGATCGCTGCCTGACGCAGGGACTTCTCCACAATCGCATCCAGCTTCTGTCTGGAATGGATTCCGTGGGTTCTTGGTCCGTAAGCAATGTTATCGTAAATGCTCATCGGAAACGGATTCGGATTCTGGAACACCATACCGACCCGCTTGCGCAAATGATTCACATCCATATCACCGTAAATGTCTTCGTTGCCAAGAAGAACCGTTCCCTCAATCTTACAGCCCTCCACCAGATCATTCATCCGGTTCAGGGACTTTAAAAATGTACTCTTACCACAGCCGGAAGGTCCGATAAACGCTGTGATCCGGTTCTGCGGAATATCAATGCTGATATCCTTGAGTGCATGAAAACTGCCATAATGTAAATTTAACTTATCTACATGAAACTTTGTCTGTGCCACTGCCGGATGCTCCGTTGCCTGTACCACAACACTTGAATATACTGAATCCATATTTACTCCTCTTTTCTTATTCTGATCAATGCTATGATGCCAGGGTCAAAGATTTTGCCCCCTGCATCTTTTGATATATCTGAACTGCTTGCGCAGAGTATTTGCTTTTCATCAAACCTTAGATTTCAACCTTCCTGCTACGAGATTGGACAGACAGTTGATCACAATGACAAATACCAGAAGCACAACCGCCGTTGCAAATGCCTGATCCGTATGCAGTCCCTCCTTGGAAAGGTTATACATATGAACCGAAAGTGTTCTGACCGAAGAACCAAAGAACCCATTCACTCCGGCATTTACCTTTGGAACCGCAGCTACCGTTCCTGCCGTAAAGATCAGTGCCGCCGTCTCACCAACGATACGACCGATCGAAAGGATCACGCCGGACAAAATTCCCGGTACTGCCGATGGAAGCACTGTCCGAAACACAGTTCGAAGCTTTCCCGCTCCCAGTCCAAAGCTTCCTTCGCGGTAGCTTTTCGGCACCGCCAACAATGCCTCCTCGCTGGTTCTCATGATCGTTGGCAGCACCATGATCGCCACCGTAAGTGCTCCGGAGATCAGCGAATATCCCATGTGCAATGCCCCACAGAAAAACAACATACCAAACAGTCCATATACGATAGACGGAATACCGGACAATGTCTCTGCCGTCACACGGACAAGTCCAACGATCTTATTGCCCTTCTTCGCATATTCGACCATGTAGATCGCCGCAAAGATTCCGAGCGGTCCTGCGATCAGGATCGCAAGCACCGTCAACAGTAATGTGTTGATCAACGCCGGCAGCATCGAAACGTTGTCCGAATTGTACGTCCACTCAAACAGCTGCGGTGTCAGATGCGGCACTCCCTTTACCAGAATATAAACCACCAGCGAGCCAAGTGCTGCCACCGTGATCACCGCGGATAGTATCGTCAGCAGTAAGACGACCAGCGAACCCGGATGATGCAGATATGTTTTCATTTTCGCCTTCATAATTGATTCATTTCCTTTCTATGTAATTGCAAAACTGCAAAAGAAAAAGCCATCGCTTTATTCACGATGACTTAATCATATATGGGAAAGGTAAAATCTACTATCTTGTTCAGGTCAAATCTGTGTAAAATGTCTGTGAAGCGACAGAGCTGCACAGTCCCTTTCCTTTTCTCTTATCTGATCTCCTCTCCAATCTCGCAAAGAATAATGGTGACATTATCCTTTCCGCCATAGGACAATGCTTTTCCCAGTAACTTCTGTACTTTTTCCTGTACAGTATCTGACTGAAAAAGTACCTCCTGTATCTCTGTCTCCGTTACCATATCCGTCAATCCATCACTGCAGATCAAAAACTGATCCCCCTCCTGAATTTCCATTCGATGTACATATGGTTCCAGGCGCATTTCATTGCTGTCAATTCCAAGAAATTGTGTAAGTCCCGGCTTTCTCTGTATTCCCTGCTGCCGCAAAAGATTTTCATCCGTATGCGGCAAAGAGATCCTGCTCCACTGGTTGTCCCTCAGCAGGAACATCGGGCTGTCCCCCAGATCGGTAATCACCACTTCATTGTTACACAAAAACAACATTGATGCCGTAGAGCCAATCAAGCGATAATGATGTTCTCTTCCCCTTTTATAAACAAGCTGACTGATCTGATTCAGCACATCACTCATCTCGGAAGGAGACGGCAAATCCAGAGTTTTCTCCCAGCGTTTTACATGATCGCAGAAGCTGCAGGCACCCGTATATGATGCCAGATCCCCTGCGCTTTCTCCTCCCATTCCATCAAACACCGCCAAAACATGCGTATATCCTGTATCAAAGTCCCAGGTATCCACCGCCTGCTCTTCATTATGAATCTGCGGCAGGCACTTATGTTTATAATAGTAATTGTCTTCGTTATTTTCTCTTCGCAACCCCACATTTGTCACTGCTGCAGTTGTCACAAAATAAAATGGCTCCTCCACATATCTCATTTGAAATAGTTCTTTGATCTTCTCCCAAACCTGCATGTGCGCCTCCCCTCTTCTATCCATTTTAACTGGTTCGTTCCCTCTACTCGTATGTAACCGTCTTCATAATAGAGTCAAAAATAGACATCACAGATTCGTCTATATCCGGATTATTTGTCGTGAATGTAAATCGAAACAGCTTTCCATTACAAATAGTAATATAGCGATAAAAGCCATTTCCCATATGATTTTTACTTTTGGGCTTCGATCTTCCTTTCACCGTAATATAATACTGCGCATTCAATTTCTTGCTGCCAAACACAACGTTCTTCCATTTCGATATTTCACGACGTTTCAGATTCCATACATAATCTTTTTTTAATTCTTTTTCTGCTTTTTTGATATTTTTCGCATTCAATTTTTTATATTTCTTTATATATCTAGAGGTGACATCGTTATAGTTTTTTGTTTCTATGGTATCCTCCTCTACCTGCAGTTCATATTTTGGATAACTATTATGTGCCGCCCATAATGATTCCTTTGCTTCCGCATAGACTTTCCATCCCTGAGGACAGGTAACGGATATTGTCACCTTACCGAAGGTGGTATTTCCCATTCCTCCATCGTCTCTTCCCACTGCATCATTATATGCGTCAATTAATATATTCCCCAGATCATTCGCCTTTTTCTTTTCCTCATCAGACAGTGTAATTTCTTTGCCGGGAGTTATCGTCACACTTTTTCCACAGGCTGTCGTAACCATCGCCATAACGCATACCACCATTACAGCCCCGATCTTTTTTCTGTTCACCATTATTTCGTCCTCCATGTTTCCTATTCACGATTTGAAGCTTTGCATCACTAGATATGCCGCCTGATTTTTTATTGATAACCGGCACCGGTAATCATGGTTCTTAACATTTCCTTCGCACTGTCACTGATCGTACTGCCTGCATCACTTCCTGACACCTTATAAGTAAACGCTAACAGCTTCCCCTGATATACCGAATAGTAAGTAAACGAACGCCCTGTCGAATCCGAACTGCCAACCGCATAACATGCTCTGCTTCCCACAAGGACATGTTCCTTGTGGTTGATCGTCTTTCCCTGAGCCAGCATCTGTTCCAACAGCTTCTGTGCGATCGCATCATTCATTCCATCTGCAAAATCTCCGATCCAGTCTTCCTCTTCCAGGGTGACACTGACTTCATTGATTCCGACCAGACTATCTTTATATGTTCCAACTATGCCATTATCGTTTTCCGTAATCTGGTACTCCTTTGGCATAGTTACCGATAAGGCTCCTCCCTTCAGGGATGTTGACTTATCTGCTAATGCATACGGATCGACCTTTTTCTTCGTCAAGGTATAATACTTGATCCCCTCTGTGTTCATGCGCACAGACCCCATCACGGCATCAAACAGTTTTTTGTCTGCCTTGGTCATTTTCGTTCCAACAACATTAAACAGGAAATAAATCTCTGCGGCATCCTGTACCGTATAGTAATACGCACTATCCGCCTTATATTCACCATATTTCGTATAGCTTTGCAGATAATAGTAATTTCTTCCATTAATGGTATATAATCTTGATTCTTCTATGGCATCCTCCAGATTACCACCCCCTAATGCAGCCATCTTCCATGCCGTACTAGTCAATCTGGTATGTGCGTATTTTTCTGATGCACCATCCGGTGCCAATCCATTATCCTTTTCTTTTATAATGTCCTTCACAGACTGTAGACGGACGGAATTTTCCTCACCGCTCTCAAGTGCTGCATTGTCAAAATCCATAGAAAAGGAAATAGACTTGCTTACCTTGCCTTTTTTGTAAGTTGCAACCGCCTTATCTTCATCCACGGTAACCTCCCAGCCCTTTGGCATCTTTGCGGAAATCTGAAGCTTATCTACTGTTGTATACTGCTTTGCAAGACCGCTGGTATCCCTCGTCAGATAACGCACTGTCAGAAAACCTGCTACTCCCAGAATCACAATCAAAAGTGCAATGCCCGCAATCATAACCGGCTTCCTGCCAAGACCTGCCCTCTTTCCTTCGCCGTGTTTATCCTCTTCCATCTCGCCGATATCCCCACCTACCGGTGGGGTCAGCCTTCCACTCTGCGATTGCGATAAATTTTTCGAATCAGAGGTTTTCCCTTGAAATGCTGCTACCGTCGAATTATTCTGACCAGACAGATTACCGGAGCGGTTCACGACCTTCCCGCGTGGTTCCATTTTGGCAAGCACCATCTCACTGCCATCATACCGGACTGTCTGCTGGTACTCCTTGAGTGCTGCAAGCATGTCCCTCGCTGACTGGTAACGATCCTTCGCCTGATAAGCACAGGCTTTCAAAATGATTGCTGACAACTGCTCATCCGCCATTGCCGGTGCAGGCATCGGTGCATTCCCCAGACGCTGTGCCATCGCTTTCTGCGAATCACTGGCATACATCTGCTCTTCTGCCGGAGGCTGAAATGGAAAACGTCCCTTATTTAACAAACGATACAGCATGATTCCAAGCGAATATATGTCTACCGTATGATCATACTTTTCTGCCCGAAACACCTCCGGTGCCATATACATGTTCGTTCCCTTCTGGGAAAGCGCAGACTGCGTTTTCTCTAACTGCTTGGAGATTCCAAAGTCTCCTAATTTGAACGAATCAAATCCATTAAAAAATACATTATCCACTTTGATATCTCTGTGAATCACATTTGCCCTTTCGCAGGCGATCAATGCCTGGCACATATCCATTCCCAGACGAAGTATCTGCTGTCTGGTCATTCCCTTCTCTGCCAGAAAAGAGCCAAGATCCTGCACCAGCTCCATTCGGATATAAATATCCCAGCTTATTTCATCCTTTCTGTTGACCACCTGATAATCTTCGATCGCCACAATATTAGTTGCAGACTTTAAAGACTCCATGATCTGTATCTCATTTAGAAGATTTTGCACCATATCCTCAAAGTAGGTGTGTATTGAATCAAAATCCATCCCGGAATGGTACAGATCATTGATCTCAGAATTGTCCTTCGGAATATGCATTACCTTGACCGCGGAATATGACACATTTCCAAGATCCTCTCTTTTCACTTTATATACCTTGCCAAAGGCTCCCTCACCTATCTCATTAACGGTTGTCCAGTTTGGCCATATCTGATGAATTACATCCATTCTTCTTTCTCCCTTTATTACATTTTAGCTTGCTTGTTTCTCATAGGTTACTGTCTGCATAATCGAATCAAAGATTGCAGTCACTGCATCATCAATCTGAGGATTTTTCGCCGTAAATTCAAACTTGAACATTTTGCCTTTATAAAAAGTAACATATCGGTACATTCCTTTTCCTTCATGCTTTTTATCCTTTTTCTTTTCCTTTCCCATCACCGTAATATAATACTGTCCGTTGATCGTCGTATTGCCAAAGGAAACACAGCTCCATTTCGGATATGCCTGTTTTTTTAAATATGTCTCATATGACTTTTCAAATTCCTTTTGAATAGATCCTATGTTATCCGCACTTAACGTATTGATCTTTTTGGCATACTTATCGGATAACTCTTTATAATTCTTATCCTCTGCATCATCTATTTCTACTGTCAGATCATATACCGGATAATCAAAGTGATATGCTATGATATCGCTATACTCCTTATTGACATCGCTTGGATAAGAATCTGCATCCCATCCCTCCGGCACTTGCAGCGATATCACAACTCCTCCTCCAAAATCAACGGAACCTATTCGATCTTCCTCGATCTGCGTCAAATCCTTTACCCTTTCATCGATTGCTTCCTGATCTTCTTTACTGACTGTAATGTCCTTGATCTTTTTTATGCCTGATCCCTGTTGCTGACAACCTGTGATCAGGAACACTGCAAGACTTAGAAATGTTGCCGAAACAAACAGTCTTTTCCAATTTATCATAATTCAATCACCCCTCTTCTTTATTGGTCATATGATGCTGTTTCAATCATGGATCGCAGCATTTTTTTCGCTTTTCCATCAATTGGCAGATCCGTATCGATACCATCTATTTTATAACAAAAGGATAACAGCTGCCCCCTGTATACTGTGTAGTAAGTGAAACTGCGCCCGGTCGCATCAGAGCATCCTACTGCATAACATGCATGGCTGCCTGCCAGCACATGTTCCTTATGATTGATCGTTTCTCCCTGATCTTGCTGCTCCTTCACGATCTGCTCCGCAACTGCGTTATTCATCCCGGTTGACAATGCGCCTAACCAGCTTTTGTCCTGAGTAAGTACAGTTACCGTATAAGAATCCTGATCATAGGAAGTTTGATCCTGATAAATCCCTTTCAGTCCTCCCTCCTCTTCCTTTATCTCACAGGCTGCCGGCATATTCACGGCAACACCGGCTGATCCAACTAAAGTCTGATCCTCTGCCAGTGCATAAATATCTTCCACATAACCTGCCGGTTTGAGATTGCAGTATTTAATGCCCTCCGTATTCATTTGCACAGACTTCATGACCGCATCAAGGATTTCTCTGTCCTCTTTGGTGATCTTTGCGCCTCGTACCAGCAATCTGTAGTAAATTCCGGCACCATCCTGAACCGTCGAATAGATAGCAACTTCACCACTCTTCCCCTCATCATCTTTCCTGACATCGTATTGTATGTAATAATATCGTCTCCCATTAATGTCATAAATCGCTGATTCCCTCAGAATTTTATCAAAGTCTTCTCCCTCCGACAGATAGGATTGTTTCAAATTTGCCAGATACGCCTGTGCATACTTATCTGACGCACCATCCGGAGCAATCCCCTGCTCCTTCGCATCCTTTTCATTGGCATATCCCAGACCACAGTAAAGTCCATATTTAGTGACTGCCGCATAATCAAAATCCATTGTATAAGATATTTCCTTATAGACATCTCCCTTTTCATATACCGCCACAGCCTGATCTTCGTCCGTGGTCACCTTCCAGCCCTTCGGCATTTTTGCAGAAATCTGCAGTTTGTCCACGGTTGTATACTTCTTGGCGAGATTACGGGTATCCTGCGTCAGATAGCGTACCGCCAAAAAGCCTGCACACGCTAGAATCACAACAAAAAGCGCAATCCCCGCAATCATAACCGGCTTCCTGCAAAGACCTGCTCTCTTTTCTCTGGTGGACACATCCTTTTCCTTCACCTCGCCGATATCCCCACCTACCGGTGGTGTCAGCCTGTCACTCTGTATCTTGGATGGACTCTCCGGCTCAGAGGATTCCCCATGAAATGCCACCATGGTTCCATTCGTAATATCACCAGATGCATTTCCAGAACGACTTGTGGATTGGCCCGCCTGTGTATCGGTGGAAATGACAAATTCATCCCCCTCATACTGCGCTGTCTGCTGATACTCCTTGAGTGCTGCAAGCATATCCCTCGCTGACTGGTAACGATCCTTTGCGTGATAAGCACAGGCTTTCAAAATGATTGCAGACAACTGCTCATCCGCCATTGCCGGTGCAGGCATCGGTGCATTCCCCAGACGCTGTGCCATCGCTTTCTGCGAATCACTGGCATACATCTGCTCTTCTGCCGGAGGCTGAAATGGAAAACGTCCCTTATTTAACAAACGATACAGCATGATTCCAAGCGAATATATGTCTACCGTATGGTCGTACTTTTCTGCCCGAAACACCTCCGGTGCCATATACATATTCGTTCCCTTCTGGGAAAGCGCAGACTGCGTTTTCTCTAACTGCTTGGATATTCCAAAATCTCCAAGCTTAAAGGAATGAAAACCATTGAAAAAGATATTATCAATCTTAATATCCCTGTGGATGATATGTTCCTGTTCACAGGCGGTCAGTGCCTGACACATATCCATTCCCAGCCTGAGAACCTGTTGTCTTGTCATGCCATGATCTTCCAGAAATGTTCCCAGATCCTGCAAAAGCTCCATACGGATATAGATATCCCAGCCAATCTCTTTGTTTCTTGGAATAATCTGATAATCCTCAATCACTACAATATTGCTTGCTGACTTTAGCGATTCCATGATCTGTATTTCATTCAGAAGATTTTTCACCATATCCTCAAAGTAGGTGTGTATCGAATCAAAATCCATTCCGGAACGATGCAGATCATTGATCTCAGAATTGTCCTTCGGAATATGCATTACCTTGACCGCGGAATATGACACATTTCCAAGATCCTCTCTTTTCACTTTATATACCTTGCCAAAGGCTCCCTCACCTATCTCATTAACGGTTGTCCAGTTTGGCCATATCTGATGAATTACATCCATTCTTATTCCTCCCATGCCAGTTGATTCTAATTCACAAACAAATGATCTCTTTTCTTAAAATAAATATAATTAACTACTCCCATAATTCCTGTGACCCCTATATTAACTGTGATGTTCACCGCATATTGTGTCAGTGAAACCGTAAAATTCGTATTGGAACGGATCACTATGTAATACATAATTGTATATAATACGATTGCAGCAGCATTTACCGCAAGCAAACCAATATAATATTTCCATGCGTTCACTTTCCGCTTCGCCATCCATACCAGTACGAACACAGCCGCAATCACCGTAACAATATTGACAGCAGCACCGTAGTAATTGATCAAGCGTAATGACGGTGCCATCTGATAAAGATTAGAAGCCACATTGCTGCCACCATATATATTTCCACTAATATACCGGTATGCCATATATACGCAGCGTAACATCGAATACGGCAGGGCGAGATAAGTCACAAACTGATACCATTTCATTGGCATATCAGGAACCGCTGTCGATTTTTTTTCATCTTTCGTAAAAGTCTCTGAACCCTGATCATATTTCTTAGGATCAATCTTTAGCCGGTCACTCTCCTGCTGCCGCTCAGAATTTGTATTATCCTGAAAAGCATTTTCGGTATTACCAAATGCCGCATATGTTCTTTCATCCGAAAAGTCCTGTGGAATACTGCTTTCAGAATGCTCCTCTTCCGGAATATATGTTTCTGACATATCTGGTTCCGGAATATCCGGTTCATCTACCACTGGTAAAACTCCTACAGTATGCCCTTCTCCAAATGCCGCATACGTCCCTTCATCTTCGAAATTCATAAATCTCATGGAGTCATCTTTCACTTCTGAAGACCGGCTGTCATCTGCCCTGCCCTCTTCGTCCTCACCTTCCATCTCTTCTGTACGCAAAGATGAAAGCTCCTCCGGCTCTGGCTGTGGTCTTTGGGCAGCACTGCCCTTTGTTATAATCTCTGTAAGTTCTTCTGATTGCACATATGCCTCCAAAGCTTTCGCCAGTTCATCCGCTTTCTGATATCTGTTTTCTTTGTCATACGCACATGCTCTGCATACAATCTCGGATAAACCGGTCGGAATATCAGGAATTGCCGGAATTGATTTTCCTGATATTCTCTGAAATGTCGCCTTCTGATCATCACTGTATTTAATTGGATTCGGCCATAACGGCATAAATGGAAATCTTCCCTTATTCAACAGCCGATAAAGCAAAATCCCAAGCGAATAAATATCCACGCGTGCATCATACGGCTCTCCCCGGAATATCTCCGGTGCCATATACATATTCGTTCCTTTCTGCGACATGGCTGCACGGGTTTTCCCTAACTGTTTCGCAATACCAAAATCTCCCAACTTAAAAGAGCCGAATCGATTTACGAATACATTGTCAATTTTCACATCACGGTGAACAATCCCTGCGATCTCGCAATTTTTCAGAGATTCACAAAGATCCATTCCCAGCTGTACAACCTCACAACCTGTCATCGGATGCCTGTCCAGATAGGTCTGCAGATCTTCCAGAAATTCCATCCGAATAAAAACTTCCCATTTCAAAGGTTCTCTCTGAACCACTTTGTAATCTTCAATTCCGACAATTCCATTCGCGGATTTCATTGATTCCATAATCTGAATTTCCGACATCAGATTGTGAATCATGTCTTCGTAAAATGCCTTGATAGAACTCTCGTCCATATCGGACTGCTGCAGATCACGAATTTCTCTCGGTTCCTTTGGAATCTCTATCACCTTGATCGCAGCATATGATATATTTCCATATACTTCCTTTTTTGCCTTATAAACAGAACCAAAGGTTCCCTTGCCAACCAGTTCCACGGTCTGCCATTCCGGCCACTGCTCTTGTATTTTGTCCATCTCCATTGATCCTTTCTATAATTTGGAACCCATTAAAATATTTTTTATCCCGCTGCACTGCACGTGATACTCTGTCTGTTTCCTGCCATTACTTTCTTGACGGTTACTGTTGTTTTCTCCGTCTTTTTGCGCGAGAAAAGTGACTCAATGTATTTCCATATCTGCTGACTGTTTTTCTCCCTAACTGCCTCGGTGCCTTTATCAATAAATTTTTCTGTCATCCCAATAATTCCATACGTTACAAGACCTTTTGCAAAAGTCTTCAATGCCATATTATGCACTATTCCTTCCTGGGATTTGGTTACCAACATTCTAAAGACTGCATTCCAATTTCCTCTTCCCTTCGTCACCGTTGGAATTTTAATATATTTTCCTACTTTACCCAATACAAATCCATCAATGGCACCCTCAACTCCACTATTCAATGTGTCTCCAAAAAGATTCCACATTGTATATCCACTTTTTTTCGTGTATCCTTTTTCGCCAAACAACTTACTTAAACCATTCGTTACAAATGTTTCTGTGGCTCCTCCTGCTGCTCCCGCAACCGCTCCTCCCGCAATTGCTCCCTGCGGTGTTGCGATTAATGCTCCTTGCACAAATCCCCCCGCAACTTTACCAACATGCTTTTCCCACGGGCTTAAGGTTAGTTTGCCATTTTTATAAGAAGTAACTGCATCTCCAATCAATAATGATCCTTCATTAATTACGGCACCAACAATTCCTGTTGCAATCGGAACCGGAATTTCTCCTGTCGGATCTGTATAATTTTCTGCATCATTTCGACAATACAGATATGAATTAACAGACAATGAAGTTACCATTGTTCCCGGTACAACATCTCTGCTCAAAAAACGTCCTGCTTTAGCAGAATATTCTCGGATACCAACATGCTCTAATCCGGTCAACCGATCTTTCTGATAACCACAAAATCCAAATTGAACTCCCTGCTGTCCCTGTCTCAGAGTGTTACCAAATGTATCATAAAGACTTCCCTCATAACAATGATCCCTATCAAACTCAAATAACGGAGACATTTTTTCATCATGCATAATAAATATAGATTTGTCTGTCTTTTGTGCAACAAGCATATTGTCCCAAATATAATTATGACTGCACCCACTCTCAACTGTTGTAAGTGCATTGTTATAATTCTTGGTATAATCATATTGAAACTGCTGACTGCTCTCCCTTCCATCCACAAATCTGGTATGTTCAGAAACCCTATAGCCAAGCGAATTACATATATAGTTACTACTTCCCTGCTCCGTTATCACCTGTCGCAGTAATCCCGCAGCATCATAAGAGAACCGGGTAAGTTCTTTTCCATTTATAAATTCTCCAAGCATATTTCCCGCTGCATCATACCGAAAATCATGCTTTCCATCAGAATCCTCCATGTATATCAACTGATCCAGATTATTATAATGATACTGTGCTGTTCCAAATGAATTTACAGAACATGTTCTGTTTCCAAACGCATCATACTCGTAATGCTCCACTCTCTTTTCATTGCACAACACATCAGTAATACTTCCTCTGGCATCATAACAATACTGATACAGATTACTCTGATTTTCTGGTAAACCGGTTTTTTCCAATTGCTTGATCCGTCCCAATGCATCATATGTATAGCGCAATCCTGTTACAATATTGTCATCTTTTTTATGCTGCAGCTGTTCCAAAACACCAAGTGCATTATAAGAGTATTCGGTCTTATAATGATGCGGGTATAATTTTTCCCGTAATCTGCCATTTGTATCATATCCATATCGGATCGCTTCATCGCCCATTTGTAACTTTGATAAATTTCCCGCCATATCATAAGAATATCGAATTTCACTTCCGTCCGGATATGTCAGGCCTGTACATGCCCCTTTTTCATTCCATCTGTATTGAACCTTATCTCCGTTCGGATATTCAACAGATTCCGGCTTTCCATTTCTATTTCTATGGATAAAGGTCTGCCCTGTCCAATCCTCCAGTTTAATCAGTTGATCTAACGCATCGTATTCCATCATAACTGTTCTTCCGTCAGAATATATGCGTTTTTTATCTAATCCGTTTGGATAATATTCAAATACAGTTTTGTTATTATTCTCATCAACTTTCTCAATCAGTCTTCCACATTTATCGTATTGATATGTTTCTTTTTGCCCTGCCGGATCAATTGAAGAAATCAGATTTCCCATCAGATCCCACTGATATCTTGATACCCTTGTTATATGTTCATTTTTCTGATTAAATTCATTAAGTCTGTCAATATCAATACGATTTTCCTGCATCATGCAAACCAGATTTCCCATGCAGTCATAATTATATTGTGTGGCAAATCCCAACTCATCTTTACTGTGTATTAATTTTCCATTTGCAGAATATTTAAAATGCTTTTTTTCTCCTTCTGCATTTGTAACGGTAATAACATTTCCCAATGCATCATACACATATTTTTCTAAAAGCACACCATTTTTCTGGATTTGTACAATATTTCCTACTGCATCATACTCCAGTCCATATTTCACTTCATCCTGAGTTATAACAGAAACAAGTTTTTCATTGAGATCATATTCATAGGAATTACTTTCTCCATTGATATGTGTTTCCTTCTTTAATAATCCTCCCGGATAATATTCTCTTTTCTCCAGCCATCCTGTCTTATCGCTGATTTCTGAAATCAAATTTAATGCATTATATTTATAAAAGTTTTCATACCCTGTACGATCTTTTTTATAAATACAATTTCCCATTTTGTCATATTGCAGAACACATTCTGTCCCATCAGAATATCTCACCAGACTGACATATCCCCGCTCATCATATTCTGCTTCAACCACATTTCCCATAGAATCAATGGTTTTCACCGGACGATTAAGAGCATCATATGCTAATTCATAAACGCCTTTTTCTGCATCTATTCTTTTAATAAGATTTCCGCAAGGATCATAAAATGCCTTTTGGATTCCTCCATTTGCATCTTGAATTTCTATCAGGTTCTGATACTGATCATAGGAAAATCTGGATTCACCACCATTTGCATCTGTTCTTTTTGTAACATTCCACATATGATCATATTCCCATGTAGTCTCATTTCCCTCTGCATCAATATATTTGCAGGGTTTATTCATTGTATTATATTGAATCTCCAGAACATTTCCCTGTTCATCAATATTTTTGACCATATTTCCACAGGAATCATAAAAATACTGCACACTATTGCCATCCGGTTTTTCAACTTTTATAATTTCATCCGCTGAATTATAATAATATTTCGTTTCATATCCCTTAGGATCAATAGAAGCTGTAATACGATTCAGTTTATCATAAAAATACTCCGTTTCTCCTCCCATAAAATTTGTGATAGAAGTCATACGACCAAGTTCATCGTACTTCATAGATACCTTTGCACCATCCGGATATACAATCCCTGTCATATGATCCTTTTCATCATAATTAAAACAGCACTTCCCCTGATTGGCATCAACAGATTCTTTTTGTCGATTTCTTTCATCGTATATAACAGAACAAAGAACATCGCCATTTACAATATACTTTTCTATCTGTCCCATCTGATTATATTGGAACGCCATATTGTGTCCCAATGCATTTTCAAATTTTGTCAACTTACCATTTTCATCGTAAGTATACAATGATTTATGACCATTTCTGTCTGTAAAAGATGTTCTTTGGTTTTGATCGTTATAAGTAAAGACTTCTTCTCCATTTTCATATACATTTCTTACATTTCTGTATAATTCATCATGATAATATCGAACCGTATTTCCATTCTGCTCTTTATAAACCACGCAATTTTCTCCCTGGTCATAAACATATGATATTGTGCCGCCATCAGGGAATTCCTGCTGAATCGTTCGTCCTGTTCCATCATAAATATTTTTAACTTCTGAAATTCCTCTGCTATTAATTACTTCACATAATTTGCCGGAAAAATCATATTCAAATGTCCACTTTCTATCACCATTCATTCTAATTTCTGATAACATAGAATGATCATACTGCAATTCCAACAATCGTTCATTCTGATCTTCTATACGAATGATCTTATTGTCTTCATTATATGTAAATGTATAACAATTTCCCATATTATCACTAACATGATCGATCTGCTGCAGTGCATTATAGGAAGCATTATATCCTTCCCCTCCCAGATCCTTCTGTGAAATCAACTTTCCTGTTGTATCAAACAGCCAGATGTAATTGTCTTCATCAACAAGTTTATAATTATCTCCATCCTTTTTGATATATGCAAAAGTACCATCACAAGCGACAAATTTCCCATTTCCGTCATTCACAAATTGATACAGAGATGAATCCGTCTTTTTAACCTGAATGATATCATTTTCTTTAATAAGACATACCTGGAAATTCAACATCCATCCGGTTCCTACTGATGTTTCTTCATCATCATTACTGTTATAAAAAAGATGAACTGACATCGGGACTGCACCATCTAAGACGAGACATTCTTTATCATATATAAAATTACCGTTACACAAATTAACCGGATCGACGCTATAATTACTTGCAGCATCCAATCCTTTAACCTTTCCCATCTTACGAAACTCTTTCGAAATATTATTGATCTGAGTATCAATATCATTAAGAATTTCTTTGCTATCCGCCTCTCCTAGCATCAGTTTTGCCAATGCTTTATCAACGTTTTCATAGCTATCCGCTGATATTTTTGCCGCACGGGAACCAGTTTCTAACATCCCTGTAATATTTTCAAAAGATTTTGTTACACTACTGATTTTTCCGGCAAAATTATTTGCTAATAAACTACTCCAATTACTGTTGATCGTATTCATTTCATTGTTTATAGACTGAAACAGAGATGTATACTGTTCCTTCAAAGCGGTCATTTTATTTGCCTGAGTCCTTAATTCTTCTGCTGATAATTTAATATCTGCCATTTCTTCACCTCATCTATTTAATCTTTATCATCGATCACTCAAACTTTCTGTTTTTACATTTATGGAGTTCTTACTTTCCCGTTCCTTTGAGATTGATGTCTGAATACTTAACAACGGAAATTCCTTTTTTAGCAAGTTTATATACGTTAGGTCTTGTTGCCAGTTGAGAACTAACCCCTCCTATAATCTCAATCACTTTTTCTGTTCCCTTCGACAGAGCGAGTACATTTGGAGTAACAGACAAAACCGTTCTTATCACATCATCAACAGATGCAAAAATTGTCGATAAGTTCTTCTCTGTATCCTGAAAGTCCTGTGCAGCCTTTTGAACCGCATTTAAAAATACATCTGAATTTTCTTTTAAAATACGAATCTTATTTTTATTTTGTACGGTATATTCGTTGAGTTGCTTTCGCTCCTTACAGTTCCAATCATTATGCGCCGATATTTGATTCAGTAATTGCATTGCACTGTCAATATCCGCATTTACTCTCTGAGCATTTTGTGCAACACTTTTTAAGTTTTCCGGATCAATACTTAAAAACATACTCTTCGGTCCTTTCTGATTTTTATCGATTAATGTTTCCTGCTGCGTTCTGGTCTAAGTTCTGAAAAGTGTTTGATACGTTCGTTGTATATGAATAAAATTCATTTAAAACGGATTCCATTTTCTTGGCCTGTGTAAGATACTTATTCAGCATATTTACATAGGAAACACTTGCCTCCCCTTCCCATTTATCATTGATCTCCTTGATCAAATTTTCCAAATTTTTATTTAATGTCTGTAATTCCTGTTTTTTTGCAGCAATGGTATCTGCATTTTTCTTTAGTCCATCAATATTAATATCAATTTTTGACATATATATCCTCCAATTATCTGTGTGCCTCTATTGCCGCCTTAACTTCCCGATCCAATCGCTTATATTTTTGTACTGTCTGATTAATCGCATTACAGGTCTGATTTAGATTCGATATCATTGCATCCAGCTGTCGTTTCTGCTCCTGGGCGCGTGATTGTATTGCATTTCCGGTATGACCTTTTATTTCTGAGGACACTGACAAAAGCTGGTTCATCGAATTGCTTGCATCATTAAGCTTCTCTATTGCTGATTTTATCTTTCGAATATCTCTGGCTGCTACAGCATCATCAATTGTAATCCTGCCGTTATAATCATGATATGCCATTTCATCATGCCCCCTTTTCAACCAGAACTGATTGTATCGTCTGGATTATATCCTGATCATTTATCCTTTTAATCTCTTCATTTTCATCTTCCATAAAAACGCTGTTCTCAATGCGAAAGAGTATTCTCACATCACTCTCTCCACCGATCACAGTATTTTTCAAAATATAAATTTCACTTACCTTCTGTTCGTCAAATTCTATATTTTCATCCGTCTCATCTTTGAGAAATCCAAAGATATCTTTTCCATACTCTACGACATCATTCCCCTGCATTTTCTTTAACACAAGCTGATTTTCATCTAATTCCACCAGTGTTGTTTTGTCTTGATCCGTATGGAGTTTAACAATTTTTCTACTATCCTCCTGTACACCACAAATATCGATTTCCGCCTCGAAGTCACCAAAGAATACAGGGCTTAACAATTCTTCTATAGATACGGACACCGTAATTTCTCCGCTAAAGTCCTCCTCGATCAATCCCTTCCCGGCAAGACCATCTACTGCATTGCTCTCGTACATTCGATAATTTTTCTGTATATCACCCATAGCAGATATATAATCATAATCAATATATTTTGCCTGCATTTGTCCCCCAAGATAATATAATTCTTCTGCTGTCAACTTGATTGCATTTTCCATTGCACCCTCCTGTTTATACTAAACGTTAATTAATTTTAATCGAATGCTTTCTTCATTTTCTGCACAAATATCTGCACTTTTTTCCAAAACCTCTATATATCGTTCAAAAAAATCCAGCAACATGATATACCGATATCGTACATAAATTATTTTCGCTTCATATATCTGTTCGGCTTCTCCCTGCCAGCTTCCATGGATTCCCATAACTAAATTCTCCAGGTTCTGCAGGTTATCCCGCATTACACTGACCACCTGCCGCATTTCATCACAATAATGTTCCATACTTACAACATCAAATTCGTACATGCAGTGCCTCCTTTAATTGATATCTGTATCTAACTGCTGCCATTGTTGACAACAGCTAAATACAGACTAACATTACACCAGACCTCTTCCGTTTACTCTCCAAAGCTCTTCATTGTATTGGACAGACTTTGATCCGTCTCCTGCAATTTTGTTGCTGCGGTATCCATTAATTTTGCATAACTTTCAAGCATTTCTGAGAAATTTGTAAAGGTACTCTGCATACTTTCATATTTCTGAACAAATGCATCCAAAGCCTCTCCTTTCCAGATCTCATTCAGTCCGCTGATCAATGTCTTCATCTTTGCCATTGACTCATCGTGCTGCTCCTTGATTCCTCTCAATTCGGATGCCTTACTGGTAAGCATTTCCGGTGTTACCTGAATAACTGCCATAGTTTTTCTCCTTTCATGTCTTATGATGTTGTAATTTATTTATGTAAATCCCCTGAAAAAGAATTACATACACTATTCTGTGGTCTGCTCCTGCAAAATTCCCTTCAACTGTCCATCCACCTGCTCTATTGCAGATGCAGTTTTCTTCATTCTGCTTTTTATTTGCAAAAGCTTGTCCAATGCCAAATCAGCATTGCTTCCTTTCCAAGCCTCCTGCAGACTTCCTTCTGCTGTCTCCAGCATTTTATTTAATAACTGCATTTCCTCATCTATGATCCGCAGCTGACTCTGATATTTTATGATTTCCTCCATCCATTCTGTATCATTCATATGTACTTTCCTTTCGTTTCAACACCAGAATATCTCCATTCCAGATTCCGGCATCCTCCAATGTGTCCCCGGAACCAATAATGCGGTTGGTTCTTATACAAACCACCTCATATCGCAGTGCATTTAAAAATAATTCCGGATTATATCCGTTTAATGCCTCCACAATATCGTTTAGTAATTTATTCATTTCTAATTTGGTTGATACTTCAATGTCATATGAAAAGTGACCTGCTTCATCGGTTACTGTTACAATGATATTTTCCATTGTCCTCTCCCCTTCAAAACACAATTTTCTATAATTTCAATCATATTTTCAGGACTGATTTTCTGAAAAACAAAGCCCTGAACATCTGCTACGATCATCAGAATAATATTGTCCTTTTTTATATATCCAATACTTTCTTGTCGTTTGAAAATGTCCTGACACCGTCTCCATTGTGTCGCTTTGCACAATGAAATTCTTCCCGAGAAAAAGTCAAGCAGTAACGAGACAATCTGTTGATCCTCTATCTTTTGTCCCAGCTGCTCTTCTACATTCTCCATATCAAAGTCAAGTATTTTTTGACGATAATCCGCAATTTCCTGCATTGTCAAGATCCATTGATCTCCATCCTGACATTCCGTTGTATCATTTTTTTCAGCTATTCGACATTGTAATAATCCATTTTCATCTTCTAAAGCAGACTGCGTCAGTAACATTCTTTCCTGTTGCTTATGATAAATCCACTGCGTCACTCTTTTACCACGATGATCATATGTTATTAATCTTGCGAGCTCTTCACATTCGGCGATCATCTTGACTTTGTGATAAATCTCCTGCTTGATATATGCATTTTTCTCCGGGCGAATATTTAATACGCCTCTTTCCTCCAGTGCTGCGATCATTTTCTGCACATTGGACTTGACATTTTCCCGATAACTTAACACTCCTGCATCCATTATTCCCGGAAGCGAGCTGTATCCCATAATTCCTGCCAGAATAATGATTTCACTCATATATAGTTTTTGATCCCTGGGATCCTCTGTCATCTCTATCATATGTAACTCCTCACTATTCTGAAATAACCTGCCGCAAATGATACCATTCCTGAATCAGTTTCCGTATGGACGATGCATCCGCCTGATTAATATTACCATGGTCCACTCCCAACAATCTTTCCAGTTTTTTCAGTTGATCGCTGTCGTCACATTCCAGAAATGTTTCATCACTGTCCGGTGACAGTAAATTTGTAAATTCCGCCTCCAGATCAACGTAGGTATGCGCACGATCATTCAACATTTCCTGTATGGTGTGTTCTGTCTCCTGATATTCCTGTGAAAGCCCTGTTGTTGCCTTGGTAAGTGCTTCCAGTTTTTCGTGAATCAGCATCATATCATTGGAGGCTGTAAGCATATTTTTTAATATTTTAGAACTGCTTGGCTGCATTAGCAGATCCATATCCAGATTCATTGCATGATTGAGCCGGCATATAAGATCCTGAATATCATTTGCCTTTCGCTCCGCTTTTGCGATGCTTTGTTCCATTGTTTCCATTAATTCATAATTTACTCTAACCATAAATTTGACCTGTTCACCCCTATATGTTATGTGTATCTGCCAGCTTTATCTTCTGACATGCTCCATTTTCAAAATACCATGCATTTCCAATACCTGCTTCTTCACTCTTCTCGCTGTACTTAAGGCTGCTTTGGAAAAATTCACTCTGTGCCGGAGAACCCTCCACTGCGATTCCCCGTTGATTTGCTATGATCGCTCTTGTCAGACTTTCTATCTGATTATATTTCACAAGATCATCCGGCAGACCACTTACAAATATCAATACACCCAGCCCCTGCGCCAGTCGGCAGATTCTTTCCATACTCCTTAAATTGTCTTCGGAAACACTGTCGACAAATTCTTTCAGATTATTCACGAAAATACACAGCTGTTCGTAATCCTGTATAAAGCTTTCTTCGTCAAAAGAATCTGTGGAAACTGCTCTTGCTGCATTTTGTGCTCGTTTTCTCTCATTTAGATACTGCACAATTTCTTCCATTACCTGAGTCATTCGATCCTCTTCCGAATTCACCGCATAAAAGTGTACATCATTTTGGACAGCGTCCATTTTTCTTGTATTGCTGTCTATCACAAATATTTTATCCTGCGGTGCTTTTAAATGAATCATATTAACAACATCTAAAAGGATCTGACTGTTTTTGCCGGTATCATTGCCACTTACCACAAATGAATACTGCTCTGACAGATCACAGGAAACCATTTTGAGACTGTTATAGGAAATCCCCATCGGTATGCATGTCCGTTTCTCATATTGCGTACATAACTGCTCAAGTGCAATATGCTCCGGCATTACAGGGATTACTTTCGGCCTTGCTCCCTTCCACACCGTATTCATCTGTGCAAATACATTTTTAAGATTCTGCACCTTATCCATGTCATTCTCTCCAGCCATGTACATAGCAGACTGAAACTCAGTCGGTGGATTTCCTTTCATAAATGCTCTGCCCGGCACTTTATCCAGTTTGCGTCCATCAAGTCTTCCGACAATCTGTGGATAATCGGATTTATCTGTCAATTCAAATGCAATGGCTCCCCGCACATTCTGCATGATTTTATAACGCACTCCTGATGAGCTGTTTGCCGTAAAGATCAAATAAATACCATATGCAGCACCTTCTCTTGCAATCGTCACAAATAAAGGTTCTAAATCTGGATACAATTCAAAGACCGGCGTAATGTTATCAACAGCAATGACCACTGCAGGAAGTTCCTCTGACACCACCGCCCGATACTGAGATATATTACTTACCGTATTTGTAAGAAACAGTTTTTTACGAATCTCTATTTCTTCCTGCAATAAACTGCCAAGCTTTCCCATTTTTTCTTCTTCGGAATCCAGCACAACTCCTCCTACATGTGGCATATCCGCAAATGAGCTCATACTCCATCCGCCAAAGTCCATAATATAGCAGGATACATCTGTAGGCTCATACAGCATTCCCAACGCCAGGATTACATTTTTCAATAATGTTGTCTTTCCGGTTGATGGCGCACCAAATACGGCATAATGCCCATTTTCCACAAAGTCAATATATTGCAGTCCCTGTTGCTGTATTTCCGGTTTGTCAAAAATTCCAACCGGAACACGCAGCCATTCTCCTTTCTGTGTCCATTCGGTGCCATTAAATCCTCCATGAAGAATGTCTTTTGTCAGATAAAGTTCGGCTGGCAGTTCCGGAAGCCATGGTCCTTCTAACGGTTCAACATTCATCCGTTTCGTTTCATCACAGATATACCGTACTACCGCCTTAAGTTCATCAATTTCAGAACGAAAACGGGTTTTCTCATCAACAACCGTTTTGATCCTCTGACCATTCATGGACACGATTCTTACCTGGTTTCCCACTTCCTTTTCCTGCTGTGCCGCTCCCAGATAAGGAGCTCCACTCCAGTACGATTGGAAAAACTCATATATTTCATCACTTCCCACTTTGACATATGCACGACCAGCCTGTGTGATCTGTGCTGCATCCGGGGTTTTAATCATTTCACGGCTGTCTCCAACACTCTGTACCTTTAAGCACAACTGAAAACGGGTATTGCTCCAGATCTGATCATCTACAACACCGCTTGGTTTCTGTGTCGCCAGAACCATATGTATTCCAAGACTTCGTCCTACTCTGGCTGTCTGGATCAATCCCTGCATAAACTCAGGCTCATCCTTTTTCAGTTCCGCAAACTCATCCGCAACAATAACCAGATGCGGCAAAGGTTCTAATCCACTTCCTTCTTTGTATTTCTTTTGATATTTGTCAATATGGTTTACTCCGGCCTCATCAAATAATCTCATTCTTCTTTTGATCTCACTCTGTAAGGAAACCAGGGATCTTCCGATATTAGATCCAATATTGGTAATCTTTCCGACAACGTGAGGCAGCGGCTCTAACAGATTCGCCATTCCGCCTCCCTTATAGTCAATAATGACAAAAGAAACATCATACGGATGATAATTCAGTGCCATAGACAAAATCCAAGTCTGCAGCAGCTCACTTTTACCGGAGCCTGTTGTTCCTGCTACCAGACCGTGAGGACCATGTGCCTTTTCATGAATATCAAGAGAAAATGTTTTGCCTCCTCCAAGCACGCCAATCGGAGCTGCCAGACTCTCATACGCCTTCGCCTGAGCCCATCTGCGTTCTGCATCCAACTGCTCCACTCTCTGCACACCATACCCCTGCAGAAAAGTCACTGATTTTGGTATTGGTGCTGAAACTGCAAATCCCTCCAGCTCAATTGCCGACATTCTTCTCGCGAAAACATCATAATCATCACATTTCAGATCGTGATCCATTGTAAAAATAAACTTATTATTTACTTCATTTCGCAAATATGCACTTGGTCCGTCATTGACATCAACAATCATTTTGCAGTCATGCGGCAGAGAATACAGATCATCAAATAAAAACAGTGAACTGACTCCCATCGCCGGTTCATCCATAAACAGATCACTCATAATCTGTTCCATTTCCATATATCTTTTAGATCCGAAAATAAACACATAGCATGGCAGATTTAATTTTGATTTACCATAAGAATATGCCTGCATCTCTCTTTTTCTCTGCTTTACAATTTCATGAAAATACTCGCACAAATTATGGGCATCTTCTTTTGTAAATGCCAAATATCTCGTCTGCTTATTTTCATCCCAAAAATGTGGAAGCCATCTCAAGCCTTCCCATTCTTTCTGCTCTTCTTCATCAAAAATTCCAACAACATGAACATCCTGATAAGAGTGTTCCGTTGTCAGGGCAACCAGCATATTTTTGACCAAACTGATTACCTTAGTGCGATTGCCTATAATTCCTACGGAGGAATTTTTCAATAATGAAATTCTGGCCGGAACATTATCAACAATTCTTGTCTCTTCAATCAACTGTTCAGACATTGCCAGAATTTCATCTTCCTCCATACTGACAGTTCCGCTATATGTCCTTGTTTTAACCGGAACACACAATTCCTCATAGCCCATTCCCACACGGATATCCAAAAAGTCTCTGTCTCCGGGCATTCTCTCCCAAAGATTCCTATTGGTATTGATCACATTTTGAAGACAGTCTACCGGCGATGGGTTTTCTCTGATTAATATGTCTCTCTGTTGTTCCGCTACCGCATCAATGCGTGCCTTTTGCTCACTGATATAATCAAAGTACTTTTTCTGTCTTAATAATTCGTATTCTTCCAGTTTTTTCTTTCTGCGTCCATTACTGTTCCTCATCGAAACAGCACTGGATACCGGCATCACAAGCATTGCCGCACGCGCAGCCAGAAGAGCCGGAGATGCCGCTCCCATCGTAAGGCTGCTTGCCACCATTGCTCCTGATCCCAGCAGAGATGCTAACATGCCCCTGCTTTTTTCAAATTTAGCCGATTTTGTCGGTGCACTTGCCAGTACGATTTCCTTATCCGGAAGCATCGCCTGCGTTCTTGGCGAACGCTTATATTTTATACTGCATCCTTTTTTTTCAGCGGCAGTTTCTTTTTGGTATGCTTTCTCCTCAGCAATTCCCCGAATGGATACTACATCACCCAGTCCTTTAAAATACAGACACGAATCTTTTACAATGATCCGAACATTTAACAACGAAATAGTATCCCCTGATTTAAGTACAGCTTTCGTAATTTGAGAGCCATTTAAATACACACCATTCGTGCTCTTCAGGTCTTCCACATGAAGTATTCCCGCTTCACTTCGAATGACACAATGTTTCCCTGATATATACGGATATGCAATCGATACATTATTTTCCTGCTTACGTCCGATACTCACTGTTGCCTGATAAGGAAGCTTTAATTCCTGATCCGGACATTCAGCTATATCTGTGACCAGAATTGCTGTTCTGCTCTCCTGATATAAAATTATGATCTGTCCTTTGGGGCAATCCTGTGTTTTAAAAGACATTGGTAGCTTTGTGTCCACAACAATTCTGTTATTCTTTAATTTTACAGATATTTGAGAAGCATTCATTTCTGAAATCATTACAGAATCCTTTTTATGATTTCCAAATGTCACTGTCATTTTATCCTGTAATTCGGCATGATATATTTTATTTAAATGTAATAAAGTTACCAAAACACTCATGGCTGCTCCTCCTGTATCTTATGCATCTCTCATCTTGCTGTATATGTCATTAGCTTATCACGATCGAGCCATCAAACTCTTTCCGTTTTTTTCACTTCCCCATTCTACCTCCTCCCTCTCTTCCTCCTATTCCCCTAAAATTTCGTCAAAAAAATACGCTCAAATGCCCTGTTTATCAGCATTTGAGCGTCTATACAAAATCTACTCCACCATATTACCGTCCATAATCCTGAAACACGCAGAAAAATTGCACAAATTTTCTGATTAAAATATGTGAATACTGCCTATTCCATATTATTTCCGGTCGCTGGATTCATTCTACCACACCCCTTTCTCCCGTTTCTTTCCGATTTTTTCACCCTCACAAACCCAAAACTGCCACATATCAACTTTCCTCGCTGATATATGGCAGTTTCCTGACATTATTTCTTTTTGATATGTACCTCGGGGATTGCTACGCTGTCGTAGACCACCCCGGGCTTGTGTGTTTCTTTTTCGTGCTTCTCTTCCGCCTGTGCGGTCTGTTCCTGCTCCGGTGCCTCATGGGTGTGGATCTCCGGAATAGCCAGATTTTCATAGGTCAGATCGTAATTCTTTTTCTTTTTTCCAAACATTTCTGCATCCCTCCATTAAATGAAATTGATAAAAAATGTTATAACCAGACTGTTGATGAAATCCGCGAAAAGGCTGCCGACCAGCGGAATCAGCAGGTATGCCTTGACGGATGTCGTGTACTTCTCACAGATAGCCTGCATGTTTGCCATGGCATTCGGAGTTGCTCCCATTCCGAAGCCGCAGGTTCCGGCAACGAGTACTGCTGCATCATAATCTCTTCCCATAATATTAAATTCGAGGAAGTAAGTAAATACTGCGATCAGAAGTGCCTGTACCGCTAACAGGATAAACAGCGGAAGTGCAAGGTCGGCAAGCTGCCACAGCTTCAAAGTGATCATCGCAATTCCGAGGAACAGCGACAGAGAGATACCACCCAGATCGTTGATCTCGCCCATGTGGATCGTAAATTTGCCGCTGTACTCACCGATATTTCGAAACAGCGCTGCTGCGATCATGGCTCCGATGTAGATTGGGAAGGTCATGCCGGTCTTGGTCAGAAAATAAGAAAAGATTGTTCCCAGACCGATTGCAAGGATCAGCTGGAATACCGCCGCCGCGTACATATTGGTATGACGCTCATGCTTTTCCTCTTCCTCGACTAACAGACTATCATCCTCCGGGATGGCAGTCTCAAGCAGCTTTTTCTTCTCGATGAGTCGCTTGCCGAGAGGACCGCCGATCAAACTTCCGCAGATCAATCCAAAGGTTGCTGCTGCAGTACAGATTGTTGTTGCTCCGGAAATATTAAAATCCTCGAGAACAGGTCCGAAAGCTCCTGCGGTACCATGTCCGCCGACCATCGGGATCGAACCGGTACACATACCGATGAGCGGGCTTAAACCGAGAAGCTTTGACATTCCAACTGCGACCAAGTTCTGTGACACGATCAGCAGGATCACAAGTCCCAGAAATACAACCAGTGATTTACCGCCACTTTTAAGAACCTTGAGATTTGCCTGAAAGCCAACCGAGGTAAAGAAAAATACCATACACACCTCGCGCAGTGTATCGTCAAAGGAAAACTCTGCCACACCCGTCACGTAACAGATGCAGGTGAAAATGGCAAATAATAAACCACCGACAACCGGAGCCGGAATACAAAACTGCTCCAGAAAATGTATCTTACTTTTCAAATAAGCACCAAGCATCAGAACAAGGACGGCTGCCGCCAGTGTCTGATACATGTCCAACTGTATTTTCATAACTAAATCAAACCTTTCCAGATATCTGCCATATTCTTGTTGTACCGCAGATATCCATTTCCTGTAAATCTGTCCGCACGGAAACGCCCCTGAACGATTCCGTGCATTCCCACCATCCATATATTACCTATTACCGTTTACTTATTCTCCGGCACTTCCACACCTTTGGACTTATAATACGCCTCGGCTCCGGGATGGAACGGGATCGTCACTCCCTGAACCGCCTCCTCCGGCGTCAGCTGCAGATTGATCGAAGTGGAATACTGAATATCCTTGACATGTTCAAACAAAAACCTGGTCAATGTCTGTACGGTCTCATCGGACAGGGTATTGCTTGCAAGCAGAACGGACTGCACGCTGAGCGTCTCAATGTCCTCTGTCTGACCTGCGTAGGTCCCTGCCGGGATCACACAATCATTATAGAAGGGGTATGCTTTCTTTAGCTTCTGTCTGCAGTTCTTCGGTATGGAGAGCACCTTAATGTCGCATTCCTTAGTAAGTTCCTCAATCACTGTCGTGCTGACACCTGCCGTGCAGAAAAATGCATCAATCTTCTTTTCCTCGAGCTTGTCTGCTGCCTGTGTGTAATCCAGATTCTCGGTATCTACCAGTGCATCCGGCAGCCCACAGACCTCCAGGATCTGCCTGGCATTGCGCTCCGTACCGGATTCCTCGGCACCGATGCTGATCGTCTTGCCCTCCAGATCATCCGGCGAATCAATGCCGGAATCTTTTCTGACAACAATCTGGCATGCCTCCGGATACAGACTTGCAACTGCTTTATAGCCGCTGTACTTACCGGAATGAAACGTTCCCTTTCCATAGTAGGCCTCATCGATCAGATCCGCCTGCGCAATCCCAAGTTCAATATAATTGTCAGAAAGCAGGCGCAGATTTGCAGCGGAACCGGCAGTGCTTTTGACCTTCCAGTTAATACCCTTCTCCTCCTCTGACATCAGCTCCGTGTATGCATTTGCAAATGGATAATACATACCTCCGACTCCGGCGGCACCGAAGCGGATTGTCTCCTGTCTGCTGCAGCCTGTCGCAAGAATCATACTCAGACAGACAAGAACAGATATTGCTCGTTTCATACTTCAAACTCCTCTCTCATTAAAATCCTGACCAATCAACAGATCAGCGATAACCCCTTCCGTATGTGAATCATTCCTCGGCGTTTATTGCTTCTATTACTTCCATGGTGTTTATCACTTAGGAACGATCGCATTCGGATATATTTTCTGCAAACGGACATCGTCGTAATGAGTGTCCGACCATTTCTGCCATTCAGAAACTGCCTCCACACCTTTGCTTCGTTCATCATAACGGACCAGTGCCATACACGATACTGCGATGTTGCAGCTCATAAATACAACGAGAAGCCAGACGATCACCTTACCTGCCTTGACCGGAAGCATCTCGATAAGCTTCTCCGTCTTCGGCAGAAATGCCTTAAACCACACAACCGCCGCAAATCCCCAGAAAAAACAGTACAGCAGATTGATCCTGCCCCCAAGATTGAACGGGATCTTGCTGTAATCCCAGAATACCTTTCCGAATACAAGCTCTGTAAATACACTGCAGAGATATTCATACGCACCGCCTAAGAGGGTGCCGGTCAGGAAAAGAAAACGGTCACTCCGGTTGCGGTACTGATAGAGCATCCAGGATACCAGTGCGATTGCAAGCCCCCATACAATGCTAAACGGTCCCCACACTACACTGCTACGGCTCATCCACACTCCGGCACGCACGCGGCAGAAGATCGTCTCTGTGATATCTCCCAGAAAGGCTCCGATCATAAACAGGCTGACAATCTTATAAAAACCGCATCCTGCCGCAAAGCATTTCGTACCGGTCTGCTGCGGGATATCCGAAACCTGCGTCTTCTTCGCCTTCGGATATGCCTTATGAATACGACGATCCACGAACCGGTCAATCTTAGCGCGAAGCTTTGATTCTACCCGGTCAAGACTGTGTTCGGCTGCCTCCCAGCGCTCGGGATGACTGCTTTTGCCGGTCAAAAGCAGGAATGAACCTAATATATCGACCACCAGCACTCCCGCGAGAACCAGAAGAATGACCTTCATCAGGATCCCCGGCAAAAACAGGATCAGCTTTAGCAATAAATAATTGGTCCAGCGCACGGTGATAAAGCCGAACACGCCCCACATCAGAGATGCTGTCAGACAGATATAACCGTCCAGATTCCAATGCCGCTCCGAATAATCCCACCATCGTTCCTTAAATGCCTTCTCGATCAGATGACCGCTGATCCATTCTGCGATCGTCGCATAAATGACCGCAAAAATAAACAGCCAGAATCCATCAAGCTCCTGCAGGCCAATCGCCATACACACCGCTGTGATACCGTATATAACACAAAACGGACCGTTTACAAGACCTCTGTTGGCGAATTTCCTCTGCTTCCATGTTGCAAGAACCGTCTCCAATATCCACCCGCCAAAGGAGTAAATAAAAAACAGCCACAACAGTTCATATCCGGTAAATTGATGCATGCTTTTCTCCATTTCCTGTGCCTGTTGCACATTTATCGTATAAAATATTGTTATTTTACCATTTTTCCTGCCGGAATACAAATAACTCCTGTACCGGAAGAAAATACTTCCAATACAGGAGTTATCGCGTTATGCAAAATACTCTGTTATATTATAAAGGCAAAAGCAGTCCGCTTTGTATCTTTACATACAAATTGTTATCCTGTGTCTGCCCCGCCCGTTTATGTGTTTGCGTTTCTTTTCTTCAAAACGGAAAATAACAGATTGATGATCAGGATGAAGATAAAGAGTACAACACCCGTTGCGATCAATGCTTCCCTGTGAAGATCGGTCGCATATCCCATATCGATTACGATATTGGCGGTCATAGTACGAACACCGTCGAAGATCGATCCCGGCACTCGTGGCTGATTACCTGCTACCATGATCACAGCCATGGTCTCACCGATCGCACGCCCCACACCAAGGATCACCGCTGCCATAATGCCGGACTTTGCTGCCGGCACGACTGTCATAAACACGCTTCTCTCATGAGTTGCTCCCAGTGCCAGAGCACCCTGATAATAAGAATCCGGCACCGCCCGTATCGCCGACTCTGACACATTGATAATGGTTGGCAGGATCATCATACCAAGCAGCACCGAGGCTGTCAGGATGCTCTGTCCCGTTGTTGTCATCTGATACTGCATCAGGATAGGCCGAAAGGTGTTACGCACAAACGGCACCAACACCATCAGACCGAAGAAACCGTACACAACGGATGGAATTCCTGCCAGAAGCTCTACGCCCGGCTTTAAGATCTTATACAGCTTTTTCGGGCAAAATCTTGCCATGAAAACCGCCATCAGAAGTCCGACCGGCACACCTACAATGATTGCTCCTATCGTCACATAGATACTGCCAACGATCGTAGAGAAAATACCAAACAGGTTACTGCCCGGTTTCCATTCTGTTCCTAACAGAAACTCCTTCAGACCAATCTTTGCAATACCCGGGATTCCGTTACTGAACAGGAAGATACAGATCAATGCAACCGACAGAATGGAGATGCAGGCACAGATCAGAAATACGATCTCCATAACGATCTCTTTAATATTACTCACATGTAATTGTTTCATAATGCCATATCCTTTCGCACATCTTAATAATGCATTTGTTTCTCATATCTTATGCATATATTTCATGTCACTGATATGCCAGACAGCCTCACAGCTGCCCGGCATACGAGTTATGTATATCAAATTTCGGTTGTGACACACCTGCGTCAATTACTCGGTCACGTCGTTCCAGTCAGTAACCTCACCGGTGAAGATCTTCTTAACCATGTCGGTTGTGATCTCTGTACGTGTATTCTGTGTATTGACGATTACTGCAATACCATCGAGTGCGATTGCCTGAGAGGTCAGACCTTTATCCTTCTCACTGTCCTCAATCTCTCTGGATGCCATACCGATATCACAGGTACCGTCTGCTGCTGCAGTCATACCTGTTGTGGAATCGCTCTCCTGAATCTCGATCTCAGCCTTCTTGTTTACTGCCTTGTATGCCTCAGCAAGCTTCTCCATAACCGGTGTAACGGATGAGGAACCTGCAACAACAAGCTTTCCGCTCTCCCCGCTGCTCTTAAATGCCTTTGCATCATCTACAGAAGCGATGTAACCGTTGTCCTCAACAACCTTCTGACCTTCCTCGCTCAGGATGTAATCGATAAAGTCCTGCGCAAGCTTTCCCGGTGTTCCTTTTGTTGCAATGTTGAACGGACGGGAAAGGCTGTACTTGCCATCCTTGATGTTCTGCGCTGTCGGCTCAACACCGTCTACGTTTAATGCCTTTACTGTGTCATTTAAAGAACCGGTGGAAGAATATCCGATCGCATACTCATCACCGGAAACGGTAGTCATCATGATCTCTGTACTGTTAGAGATGATTGCATCTGCTGTTGTATTGTCTGTCTTATTGCCATCCGCATCCTTTTCTTCTACACCGGTAAGCTCTACGAAAGCACCTCTGGTACCGGAACCATCCTCACGGGAAACAACACTGATCGGCTGGCTTGCACTGCCGGAATCAGATCCGGAACCTGCATCAGAGCTGCTTGCTCCGTTGCTGCTGCCACAGCCTGTCATTAATGCTGCTGTACACATTACACTCATTGCGATTGCCAATAATTTTCTCTTTCTCATAATTATCCTCATTTCTGCGCTGCATCTCTTCTTTTCTAATTTTATTATCTACACACATCCTATGGAAGCTTTCCTCCCAGACCATGACGGTCCGAAAGGTCACCTGCAGCTTCATATCCGGCAGCGCGCAAAATATAAAGCCACCGTCTTTCGACGATGACTATATATTAAAATGAGAACGTAAAATCTACTATCGTTTTTAAGTCAATTTTGTGTAAAACCTTTGTGAAGTATTTCCTCCATCTCCGGAACGGACAAAGCCCTCGAAAGCTCTCTGCTCCTATGTATCACCTTCCGGTAAAACTGCTTACGCTGTTCTTCGGTGTCAAAATGCTCCTTCACCGCAGGGCGGAGCTGCCCCAGATGCGCATTGAGCTGTCCGTAATACTCCGGGATCTGTTCCTGCAGTTCCCTCCGCAGTCCCTTGATCAGTGCCGGACTGTTACCGCCGCTGGAAAATCCTGCCACAATGTCACCCTGCTTGACCAGTGACGGAAAGTAAAAGCTGCATTTGTCCTTGTCATCGACAACATTGACCAGAATCCTGCGCTGCCTGCACCGCTCAGATATCTGACAGTTACACTGCTCGTCATCGGTCGCCGCGATCACAAAAAACATCCCCTCCAGATCCTTCTCTTCATACTCCCGGCATACAATGGTAAGCTTCGGATATTCTGCCGCCAGCTCCCGGATCGCCTCGCAGATTTCCGGTGCAACTATCCGGATCGATACGCCAAACGGGATCAGCTCCCGGATCTTGCGAAATGCCACGTCTCCGCCGCCAACCACAAGACACTGCTTTCCCTCCAGCTCTATAAAAAATGGAAAATAAGCCATATTTCTCTCCGTTTCGTAAGTTCTTTCGCAAATGCTATCTCCGGTTCCGGCACCAGAAAATAACACTTATCCTGCTTTCTATGTATTTTCTTGTATCTTAGTGCAGGCAGATGTTATTTCTTAAATCTTAACGCAGGCAGATATATACGACATATCCCGCATACATCGCGAGCATCACTGCCCCCTCCCAGCGCACCAGCTTCTGCTTCGTCCACGCAAAGCACAACACGATGGCACTCATCACAACAAGCACAATGATATCAATGATATTCTCCATCTGAAATACCATCGGGTGAAGGGCTGCCGAAATTCCAAGAACAAATAATATATTAAAGATATTGGAGCCGATCACATTGCCGAGTGCCATGTCAACCTCATGCTTGCGGGCTGCCACAATGGAGGTCACAAGCTCCGGCAGACTGGTACCAAAAGCAACGATCGTAAGACCGATCAGATTCTGGCTCATTCCGAAGAATCTCGCAATGGCAGATGCCGCATTCACGACAAGCTGACCGCCCCCTGCGATGGCTGCCGCACCACCGACAATATAGAGAACACACTGCCAGATCGGACGGATCTCATATTCATCCTCATCGGATGCACTCTCACTGCGCGCCTTCTGTGCAGAACGTATCATCCAGAAAAGGAAGCCTGCAAAAAACACCAGCAGGATCACACCGTCAATACGTCCCAGTGTCATGCTGATCCAGCCAAGCACCATCAGCAACAGAGCCACAAATACCGAAAACGGAAACTCTCCGGTAAGGGTAGAGCGGCTGACTGTCAGCGGACAAAACAGTGCGCACATACCACATACGACCATCAGGTTAAAGATATTGGAGCCGACTGCATTACCGACAGCCACTCCGGTATTACCGGATAACGCCGCACTGATGCTGACCGCACACTCCGGCAGACTCGTTCCCATCGCCACGATTGTCAGTCCGATAATAATGGATGGCACACGCAGCCTCTTGGCAATGCTGGAGCTTCCATCGACGAAAAAATCTGCCCCCTTGATCAACAGGACAAACCCTATCACTAATAATAAATAATCCATTATTCTTCCTCTTTCTTTCTGTTGGTATCCTAAAACCCCTGAAACCTGCTCTCATAGCCGATTTCAAATAAGCATATGAACAAATCTTATAGCAGACAGAGGACTTTGTCAATGGCTCAAAACACACTCTCGCTCAAAGCATGTTCTCGAGGAATGTCGCATAGCCTCTGGTAACATCCCGCACAAAGACATGTGTGACAGCGCCGATGCATTTTCCGTTCTGAAGGATCGGCGCCCCGCTCATGCCCTGTACAATACCGCCGGCCTTTTCTAAAAGCTCCGGATCTGTCACATGAATCTCCATGCCTTTATTATCCTTCGAGGAAAGATTGATCTTCTCAATCTCTACCTCGTACTCCTTAACCTGATCATCCAGCTGACAGCGTATCACCGCCTTGCCCTTTCGGACATCCTGCTTGCACGCCGCCTCACATGCTTTATCCTCCTGATATTGGTATGCCCTGTTGGTGATCTGCCCGGTAATGCCTAGCAAGGTATTGTTCTCAATCTCTCCGAGCCGGTTCTCCTTACCAAGCTGAACATACCCTGCCAGCTGTCCCGGCGTACCGTTCTTCCCCCTTACCACATGATCGATCCCCGCCGGATACAGTCCGCCGTTCTGCAGCCGGATCAAAAGATCCGTATCCGCGTCCGTGATTCCATGTCCCAGCGCCGCAAACTGATTCTCCGGCGTCACAAAGGTGAGCGTCCCGATCCCCTCGGTGTCCTCTCTGAGCCACACGCCGATCTGGTAGCTTCCATCCGCCGCCCGGACCGGAGTCAGCTTCACCTGAATCCTTCCGGAATCGCGCTTGACGCTTAGGATCATCTGCTTTGCACCGTTCTTCTGCACAAGACGACTGACATCCCGGATCGTCACAACCTTCCGACCGTTCACTGCATAAATGTAATCTCCTGTCTGCAGCTTATTGTATGCCGGTGTCTGCTCCTCTCCCCCGGCTGCCGCGATCCGCCCTGTTCCCAGCACCATCACACCGTCCGCATGAATATAAAGGCCGACCGCCTTTCCGGCAGGCATGACCTTTGTGCCCTTCCGGATATCGATCCGGATCTTCTTACAGGGAAGCCAGCCAAACAGCCGTACCTCGCCCTGCAGACTGCCGCAGTTCTGTGCGGTCACCGAAAGAGGTCCTGCCATACTGAACCGGATATGCCCGTCTGCCTTCTTCGCATGATCTATGCTTACCCTGGCAGCCTCCGCATCTGTCTGACTGACACGCACCTGCGTAAAAGGGATTCCAAAATCAATATTCTCCACTCTGTCCTGAAACAATGTAATCTCATCCGGTATCCTGCCCCTCAACTCAAAATACCCGTACACTGCCGTAAACGCCATCACTGCGATCAGGACTCCCAGCAGACACAGGCGGTACATCAGCCTCTGTCTCCCTGTCATTGCATATCTGATGCCCTGGCGGTTTCTTCGATACCGCATCCCATCACTCCTTCCAGCCATTCCTCGTAGGTCGTTCTCTTTTACGACATAGCTGTCAGAAATGCTCATTTCCTCAATGTTTACAAAAAGGGCTAAACCAGCGTTTTTCCCTCCAAGAATCACTTTGCAATTCTCGTTGTCTTAGCACTATATTACGAGCATTTTACCATGTTATAAAAAGAACGTCTGTATCTCATTATGATACAAAACGTTCTTTTCTATACGATATCTGTAAGAAATCTGCAAACAGACAACAGCTGCTTATGCCCGCAGCGTAACCTTCACCTTTTCTGCCATCTGCTTCATCTCTGCCGCGCTCTCCCGGACGGAATCCGTGATCTCTACTCCGCCAAGGATTCTTGCAAGCTCTCCGACGGATTCCTTCTCATCAAGCAGTCGGATATCCGTAGAAGTATGCTCATTCCGGCTGGTCTTCTCAATCAGATAATGCGAATCTGCCATTGCACCGATCTGTGCCAGATGGGAAATACAGATTACCTGATGTGTCATACCGATATATGCCATCTTCTCCGCAACCATCTGTGCCGTTCTTCCGCTGATGCCGACATCAATCTCATCAAAGATCAGCGTCGGGATCTCATCGTGCTGTGCCAGCACTGCCTTTACTGCCAGCATGATTCTGGACAGCTCTCCACCGGATGCCGCATCTCCGATCGGCTTCAGATCCATACCCGGATTCGTCGAGAGCATAAATTCCACCTCATCCTGTCCCTGACTGTTCAGATGATCCAGCGGGCGCACGGCAATCTCAAACTGCACCTGAAGGAAGTTCAGCTCCTTCAGTGCCTTGATGATCTCCTTCTCCAGGCGGCGGCTGACCTTCTGACGGATCGCAGTGATCTCAACCGCCAGACTCTTTAGTGTTGTCTCCTGCTGTGTCAGGCTTTTCAAAAGCTCCTCCCGGTACTGCTCATATTCCTCGTACTTCATCAGCTTCTCCTGAAGCTTATCCGCATACTCCTGCACCTGCGCCGTGGTAGCACCATACTTCGCCTTGATCGTCCGTACCAGATCAAGACGTGCCTCCACCTCGGCAAACCGCTCTCCTCCGGTCTCGAAATCACTCATATAATCCGAGATATCCCTGTTAAAATCGGTGAGCAGCGAATCAATATCGGAGAGCTGGTTTGCAAACTCCTCCATCTGCGGACTGTACTCCGAAAGCTTATGCAGAATCCGCAGACTCTGACCAAGCTGCTCGGCAGCCGTGGCATTCCCCTCTCCGGTCATACCGTAGATCTCTCCCAGACCGGAAGCAATCTCCGTAGCATTGGAAAGCATCCGGTACTGTTCCGCCAGCTGTTCCTCCTCGCCATGCATGAGGGATGCCTGCTCAATCTCCTCAAGCTCATACTTCATAAAAGAGATCTCCCGAAGACGCTCCTCCTCCGGCACCTCATGCTGTGAAAGCTCCTGCTGCAATCTCTGATACTCCCGGTACCCATCTGCCATCCGCGTGATTCTGTCTCCCAGCTCCTCTCTGGCGTAGCGGTCCACGATCTCCATATGCTTCGCGCTGTGCAAAAGAGACTGCTGCTCATTCTGACCATGAATATCGATCATGATATCCGCAATGCGGCGTATCATGGCAAGCGTCACACTCTCCCCATTGATCCGGTTCACACTGCGTCCTGCCATGATCTTGCGCGAGATCAGTATCTCATCATCCTCCATGGAGATCCCCATCTCCTCCACAAGCGCACGCTGACGTTCGGTGTCTGCCCGGAAGGTCAGCTCTACAAGAGCATAATCCGCCCCCTTTCGTATCACGTCCTTCGGACTTTTCTGTCCAAGAGCCAGATTGATCGAACCGATGATGATAGACTTACCTGCACCCGTCTCACCGGTCAGTACATTAAGGCGATCGGAGAAGTCAACCTCCACCTCGTCAATGATCGCTAGATTCTTCACATGTAAATTTACTAACACTGTCTGCTCCTTTCTAACAGAATAATTCCGCTTCCCTGTGGAAAGTATAGCATAAAGAAAACGCCTGTTCAAGACTTTTCTCGAACAGACGTTCTTTTTGTGCAAATTGCAAAAAATTTCTAATTCAATTTAGTAATATTGACACGACATGCCATCTTGCATCCATTGACCGTTGCGTAAATATAGGTCGTTCCGACGCTTCTTCCGACAACCTTGCCGTTGACAACGGTTGCCACCCTCGGATTGGATGAGTACCAGGTTGCCGATTCGGTCGTTCCTTCCACAGACAAGGTTTCTGTATCATACTGCCGCATCGTTAAACTGCTGCGGTTCAGAGAAACGACATTGACCGCTACGGTCGAGGTCACACCTCCATCCGCAAGGATCGTGATCGTACAGTTACCGGTGCCGGTCGCTGTCACGACTCCCGCTCCGGATACCTTTGCCACTCTGCGGTTGTCCGATGCAAAGGAAATATTATCGGAAGAGTTGTTTGGCAGAATCGAATAGGAAAGCTTCGCCGAATCGCCCTGCTTCATCGTCAGCTCCGACTGTGCTACTACGATGCTCGTAGCCGGTACCTTCTCAGTTACCTTAATGACACAGACGGCTTTCTTGTTACTTCCGTCCTTTGCCACTGCCGTGATCTTCGTCTCACCCTCGGCAATACCACGAACGGTACCATCACTTTCTACAATAGCAATGCTCGTATCTGCCGAACTCCATTTCACGGAATGAAGCGTTGTATTCTTTGGTTTCATGCTGACATGCAGCTTTCTTGTGCCGCCGACATAGCACACGGCATAATCCGGTACGATCTGAATCGATTTCGCCCTCTGGATAACTCTGACGCGGCAGTTTGCCTTTGCCTTCATCCGGTCTCGTGATACGGCTGTGATCACCGTACTTCCGACCTTCTTCGCCTTGATCTTTCCGGACTGGCTGACAGTTGCGATCTTCTTTCTGGAAGTCTTCCAACGCACTGCAGGAGTCCTGGTATTGTTAGACCAGATCGTTACCTTCATGCGGTAAGTCGTTCCGACTCCCATGCGTATACCGGTCTTGCCAAGCTTCACCGTTGTGCGGAGTGTTGCCACCGTCACCTCGCAGGTCGCAGTGACATTATATTTTGTCAGTGTACAGGAAATCGTACATTTGCCCTTTTTCAGTCCGGTTACCTTACCCTTCTGTGTGACCTTTGCAACTGCTTCATTGGAACTCTTCCAGATAGCCGTTCCATCTGCCTCTACCGGTACAATGACCTTGGTGATCGTAAAGCTCTTGCCAACGGCAATCTCTCTGGCGGAAGGCTTCAAGGTAAGTGATACTCCCTCGATAACCGTTACATTACAGTAAACAACGATCTTTCCTTCATCAGACTGACAGATAATCGTAACCGTTCCCTTTTTGACAGCGGTTACAACACCCTTCTCATCGACCGTCGCAACACTCGGATCAGAGGACTGATAAGTAACCTTCTGATTCGTTGCATCTGCCGGAGTAAAGATCGGTGTGATCTGGAAAGTCGATCCGGTCTCTACTTCCTGCTGTGTCGGTGTAATGTTGAAGTTGATCACATTGACATATGCCTTCAGCACAGTAACCTGACAGGTTGCAATAATATTGCCTTCCACCGACTGGCAGATGATCGTTGTCTCTCCGATGGCAATACCTGTTACAAGTCCATTCTCATCAACCGTTGCTATCTTGTCGTCGGCACTCTTGTAAATAACCTTCTGGTTACTTGCATCTGCCGGAGTAAATACCGGAGTAATATAAAAGGTCGAGCCTACCCGTACCTCCTGCTCCTTCGGCTCCACAGTAAAATCCTTTACCGGAACCGGCGGCTTCACCACGGTAACTGTACATGTCCTCACGATATTACCATCCTCGGACCGTCCGACGATCACTGCAGAGCCCTCACTGATACCATTTACCACACCATTGTCATCCACCGTTGCCACAGCTTCATCCGAGCTGTAATAGTGAATCGTCTTCTCAGTGACATCCTTCGGATCAAATACCGGAGCGATCGTATAATTGTCACCGACATACAGCTCCTTATGAGCCGGTGTCAGCGTATAATCCTTTAACTTGGTCAGTGCACTCTTCACCGTGATCCGGCAGTAAAGCGGCTTCCATACGGTTCCCGTGATCGGATCGTTATATACTGCTCCGATAGAAACCTCACCCTCTGACAATGCAGTAACAAGACCATTGGAATCAACGGTTGCAACCTTCTCATTAGTCGAAGACCAGCTTAAATTCTGATATGTTGCTGTAACCGGATTAAATACACTTTCAATCTGCAATGTCTCACCCACATGCATTTCCGTCTCGGAAGGCTTCAATGTGATGTTATTCGCCGGGACATCCTGACTGATAACCTTTACGGCACAGGTGATCGCACCCGCAATCCCCAGATCCTCCGGAATACAGGTGATCCATGCAACATCCCCTGCCTTCAGACCGGTAATATTACCGTCCTTATCCACGGAAACCACCTGACTGTTCGTGGATGTCCAGGAAACATTTGTATTGACATGATCACTTGGATTAAAGATCAGTGCATTTTTCAGAGAGATCGTATTTCCCTCCTTGATCTCGTACTCATTCTGCGTGAATGCTACGGATTTCAAACGGTTTCTGACATGAACCTTGATAATCTTAAACACGGTACCGTTGGCAACCGTGATATTTGCATCACCCGGAGCAACTGCCGTGATCGTTCCTCCCTGTACCTTGGCGATCTTCTGATCGTCCGTGTTCCACAGAAGCGTTGTGTCTGTCGCATCACTTGGAACGATCGTGGTTGAAACCGTATACTGGTCTCCGGCGATCATATTGATCTCACTGACATCCGTAATGATATCGGTAACCGGATTCTTCTTGATATTGATACAGCATCTTGCGACTACGTTATACGGGTTAAATACCGGCTCAACGGAGATCCACACGGTATCCTCCTTGAGCAGTGTAACAACACCGTTCTTATCGACAGTTGCCACACTCGGATCACTCGTTGTCCATTTCAGTTCTGTATTGGTTGCATTCTTTGGCAGATAATTTGCTTTCAGGAATACAAAGCCTGCGGATAAGAATGTATCCAGATTCTCGCCCTGCTCGATCGTCAGCGAGGTAATCGCCGCCGTCACCGTAACACGGCAGGTCGCATATGCATTATTGTCCTTGTTGATGACAGTAATCGTTGTAGATCCTGTCTTTGTTCCGGCAGTCAGTTTTGCCTTTGTATTGCCCTGCTGCGGCTCAACCTTAACCATATCTGTATCCGCAGAGATCCAGGTCAGATTCTGCTGCCCGGAAAGTCCGGAATCCAGATACTCAATGCTGCCAACCTCCATCTCCAGCTCCGTATGATCGAGCGGGATCGTTGTTGCAGAATTGGTTACATAGATCTTACAGCTTGCCACATGCGTAACTGCCATATCATCCGTCCAGTACAGACTAACCTTTACCGGACTGTCCGCCGGCGTCTCTTTCTTCGCCGTTACCGTTGCATACTGTGCATTGGAGCTGATGGAAATATAAGTCTCTCTCGGATCGGTTGTCTCCCATCGGAAGGAATCTGCCTCCGCATATTCTCCGGATCCGATAATACCGGTCAGATCTAACTTCGATCCTACTGCCATCGTTGCACTCGCCACATTCAGCGAGAACGTATCCATAACATTGACCGTGACATTATAGGTCTGTCCCTGAACAACGCCCGGAATCATCTCCGACGGCATCGAGTTACACTTTACCTTAAACTTGGCAGTACCACGCGTACGTCCGGTCAGGATCCATGTCTGGTAATCTACGGAAACCCAGTTACCGGAGTTATCCTCCACCGACAATGTGAAGTTCTTAAGCAGCGTGTCTTTGGAGATATTAAACGCCTCCGCAAGATCATAGCTGCCACCGATATTGACCGTAACATCCTTATCCTCAAACTTACCGCGGACATCCGCATTAAAATACGACGGCAAACATCCCAGGAAGATGCTGGAATCCTGCGCCTCTTTGAAGTTGTTGTATGTTCCTTTTACATAGAACATAACAATATACTGTCCCGCCTTTGCATCCAGACGGAAGGTATTGGTTGCACTGTCATATATCAGATTCGCATCTGCATTTGCATTATACTCGCCCCCGGCAGAAGAATTGACAAGGGTTCTCGTCGTTCCGCTTCTCTTGGCGATAACCCAGGTTACTTTATCAAGCACACCCTCCAGAGGATTAGAATCAAACAATGCCGGTATCCAGACCTTATCATTACGCTCCATGATCACCGTTGATGCGGAGTCGTCGAGTCTTGCTCCGGAAACACTGTCCTTTCGGATCTGCGGGCGGACATAGACATTGATGGAATCATTGTACTCATTCTTGCCGTCATTGTATGTAACAGAAAGCTGTGTCCTTCCGGTTCCTACCGCCATAACAAGACTTTCACCGCCCTGCTCGCTGACACGGATCACATCGTTGTTGCTGCTGGACCATACAGCACTCTGGCTTGTTGCATCACCGAATATCAAGTTCAGCTTATTGGTATCTTTCTTGGCATTCTTACCAAAGTATACGGTTGTACCGTAATCCATTACAATGGATCGTCTGGAATCGGTGGAACGGATCTTCGTCATCTTCGCCGGAGCTCCCGTGGAAAGGAACTCATTGATGGAAAATACGACATCGATCGCAACGTTACGCGTCTCCATGCTACCATCGGAATGCGTGATCGTACAGGTCAGACCGACCTTACCCATATTCTGAACCGACACACTGACCTGCCGCTGATTGGCTGTTGCCGGCTCGACAGTCAGGATATCCTCATTGGCACTTGTCCATTCACACTTATCTCCCGCCGCATAATCGGACAGACCAAACGTTGCCGTTGCACGACGGAGTTCATAGGTTCCAGTGACCGGATTACCCTCATCGTCAATGATCTCATAATTGGCGGCCTGAGAAGAACCGTTAATCTGTCTGCCTGCTATTCCGAGAAAAATGCCGAAAAATAACAACAATACTCCCAGTATCCATATTCCCTTTTTCGTTGTACGGAATCGTTTTGCCATTTCCTTCCCCCGTTCTCTGTAATGGAATCGTAATCAATTACTCATCCCAATTGTGGTACACATCCTGTACATCATCATCTTCATCGAGCAGATCGAGTGTTCTCTGAAGCTGCTTGATATCGTTCTCATCGGTAAGTGTAACGTAGGTTTGTGGCAGCATTGTGACTTCTGCGCTTGCCATTGGGATTTTTTCTGCCTCGATGGCTTCTCTGACAGCGCTGAAATCATCCGGAAGAGTGATGATCTCATAGCTGTCATCCTCCTCACTGAAATCCTCTGCGCCGGCATCCAGTGCAAGCATCATCAGATCATCCGCACTCAATGTAATATCTGCATCCTCTAATTCTTCCTTAGAAAGGATGATCTGTCCCTTCTCATCGAACATATAAGACACGCAGCCCTGTGTTCCAACACTTCCGCTTCCCTTTGTGAACGCATTTCTTACGTTGCTGGCGGTACGGTTTTTGTTGTCGGTCAGAGCCTTCACGATAATAGCGGTACCGCTTGGTCCATATCCCTCATAGGTAACCTCCTCATAATTAACGGATGCGGCATCTCCTGCTGCCTTCTTAATACCTCTTTCAATGGTATCGTTTGGCATATTATTGGCTTTTGCCTTTGCAATCACATCACGAAGACGGCTGTTGTTAGCAGGATCCGGTCCGCCTTCCTTTACGGCAACCGCAAGCTCGCGACCGAGAATGGTAAATACTTTGCCTCTCGCTGCATCGTTCTTTTCTTTCTTGTGTTTGATGTTGGCAAATTTTGAATGTCCTGACATAATAAAACTCTCCTTTTATCTTTCTTGGCGGGAATATATCCCGTAACTTATATATTTTATCACCTTTCCCCATATCTGTCTACGAAACATTTTCATGCCTGCAGGCAGCCGGCAAAAGGATCAATTTCCGTTTAATTTATCACGCATCTTCTTGTAGAAGCTGACACCGGACAGCTTGACGATCCTTGTCTGATCCTCCGGCACACAGATATCCAGCCGTTCTCCCGTTGCCAGTCCGCGCACGGTTCTTCCATCGACAGCCAAAACGGCGGTATCCTCCTGAAACTCCTTCGTCTGTCCAAGCTCCAGCGTGATCTTATCTCTGGCGGACACCACAAGGCTGCGTTTATTCAGCGAATGGGCACAGATCGGTGTGATCACGGTTGCCTCTGTATCCGGCACCATAACCGGTCCTCCTGCCGACAAATTATATCCGGTTGACCCTGTAGGTGTGGAAATGATCAGACCATCTGCACGATAGATATCGGCTAATTCTTCATTAATATATACTTTTATCGTGATGAGCCTGCAATCGCCCCGCTTGCTGACCACTACATCATTGAGTGCATAGCTTGCTTTTCCTTTGCCTTTCTCTGCCTGCGGGCTGCTCTCACGGAGCATGATCCGGTTCTCGATCATATACTGATCCGCAAGCATCATATCCAATGCCCGTTCCAGATTCTGCTGCTCCACCTCCGTCAGAAATCCCATCGTACCCATATTGATCCCGAGGATCGGCAGACGGCTGTGCACCAGATCGATCGCAGCCTGGATCATCGTCCCGTCTCCTCCGAGTACCAGAACGCACTCGGTCTCCTCCGGGATCTTATCTGCATCTGTATAATGCAGGATTCCCTCCGAGATCACCCGGCGGTTCTCCAGTATATGACACTTGCCGCCCTTTTGCTCAATATATTCCTGAATATATAACGCTTTGCGGTTACTGTCCTCTTTATCCCTGTTTGTGATCACACAAAACCGTTTCATCGCTGTTCTCCATTCTCATACAAATCATTCTACAGTTATCTCCGTTCATTCACAGACAACACTGTGCTTTCCCATGGCACCGGCTGCCATCACCCTGTAACAGCATTCACATGCTCCACGGCACCCGCTTCCTTATCAAGCTTTCCATGGGCAGCCGCAACCGTCTCCCTGATGAGCGCCGCGTACTCCTCCTGAAATGCCTCATCGCTGACCGGCTCTTCCGGTGCAGACGCGGTATTATTGATATAAAGGAGATACTCGATATTGCCCTCCGGTCCCTTGATCGGCGAAAAGCTCAGCTCACGTATTGCAAAGCCGATTGAAAGTACATACTGCATGATCTGCTCCAACACCTCTATGTGTACCTTCGGATCACGGACAACGCCCTTTTTGCCGACCTTCTCTCTGCCCGCTTCAAACTGCGGCTTCACAAGGCAGACACCCTGTCCATCCGGTGTCAGCAAAGCCTTAACAGGCTCTAACACCTTCTTCAGCGAGATAAATGCGACATCCACCGAGAAAAATGCGATCGGATCCGCAATGTCCTCCGGTGTTACATAACGAATGTTGGTCTTCTCCATAGAAACAACTCTCTCATCCTGACGAAGCTTCCATGCAAGCTGATTGGTTCCGACATCCACAGCATAAACCTTCACGGCACCGTTCTGAAGCATGCAGTCTGTAAAGCCGCCGGTCGATGATCCCACATCCATGCAGATCTTTTCCTTAAGCGGCACCTGCCAAAGCTCGATCGCCTTCTCCAGCTTATAGCCCCCGCGGCTGACATATTTCATCGGTGTTCCCTTCACCTCGATCAATACGTCCTCCTTAAAGGTAGACCCCGCTTTATCCTCTCTCTGTCCGTTGACAAAGACATTTCCTGTCATAATAATTGCTTTCGCTTTCTCTCTGGACGCTGCCAGATTTCTCTTGACCAAAAGCACATCCAATCGTTCCTTTGCCATATCCTATGCCTTTCTATCCTGCTGCCAGGACAAGATCTTCTTCGTGATCCCTTCCGGATCCAGACCATATTTCTCCTTCAGTTCCCTGACACTGCCATGCTCAATAAACTGATCCGGCAGCGCAATATTCATTACCTTCATCGGCGTTTCTTCATACCATGCGGAAACTGCCTCACCAAAGCCGCCGTTAAAAACGCCCTCCTCCAGAGTAACTACTCTGGAATGCTTCTCCTTTAGCTGTTCTAACACATTCACATCGATTGGCTTAACAAAACGCATATTGATCACGGTCACCTTCTGATCCTGCGCCTTAAGCTTTTCTCTGACCCACATCGCCGTCTCGACCATGCTGCCGACCGCAAGAAGCGCAGTCTCCTGTCCGGAGCAGATCCACTCAGCCTGTCCCATTGCGATTTCCTGCTTATGATCCTGCAGTCCGGTCCACGCCTCTCCCCTCGGATAGCGCACTGCAACCGGTCCGTTCTGCGCAAGTGCAAATAACATCATCTGCTTTAATTCCCAGCCGTTCTTCGGTGCCATCACCGTAAGATTCGGCATACTTCTCAGATACGCGAGATCAAAGATTCCCTGATGTGTCTCTCCGTCACTGCCGACAAGACCTGCCCTGTCAACAGCAAATACAACCGGCATCTTTCCGATGCAGACATCGTGAAGGATCTGATCATAGGCTCTCTGCAGAAATGTCGAATAAATTGCCACAACCGGCTTTAAGCCGCCTGCCGCCATTCCGGCCGCAAACGTGACCGCATGCTCCTCCGCAATCCCGACATCGAAAAACTGCTTCGGATACTTCTCCGCCATCCCCGTCAGACCTGTTCCTGACGGCATTGCTGCGGAAACTGCCACGATATCATTCCTCTCGGCCGCAGTTTCTAACATGGTTTCACTGAAAATATCGGTATACGTCTGAGCCGATTCGACCGTCTTCCGGCTGCTTCCGTCTTTCAGATTAAATGGAGATACCCCATGGAAATACGATGGGTTCTGCTCTGCCGGGCGGTAGCCCTTTCCCTTTCTGGTGCAGACATGAACGATCACTGCTTCCTTCATCTTGGAGGCACTCTCAAACGCTGTTACCATCTGCTGGATATTATGTCCGTCGATCGGTCCGATATAGGTCAGTCCCATATCCTCAAAAAGCATTCCCGGAATCAACACACGCTTCACCAGATCTTTAAAGCCACGGATCCGGCTTGTCAGCTTATCGCCGAGATGCGGAAGCTTTGAAAGTGCATTCTCAACCTCTTCCTTGAGCTCCGTATAGTTGCCGTTTGTACGGATCTTGCCAAGGTAGCTCGACATGCCTCCTACATTTTTAGAAATTGACATCTGGTTATCATTCAAAACGATCACCATATTAGATTTCAGACGTGCGGCGTTATTCATCGCCTCAAACGCCATGCCGCCGGACAGCGCGCCGTCTCCGATCACTGCAAAGATCTTGCGGTCCTCCCCACGAAGATCTCTCGCCTTTGCCATACCCAATGCGACACTGATCGAAGTCGAACTGTGTCCGGTGTCGAAAGCGTCACAGTCACTCTCCGACTGCTTCGGAAATCCACTCATTCCGCCAAACTGCCGCAGATGGTCAAAGCCGTCCTTTCTGCCGGTCAGGATCTTATGTGTGTAAGACTGGTGTCCCACATCCCAGACGATCTTATCCTCCGGAAGATTGCAGCACAGATGAAGTGCCATGGTAAGCTCCACCACACCGAGATTTGATGCAAGATGACCTCCGGTGTGACTGATCTTTTGTACCAGAAAACGTCTGATCTCCTTGGCAAGCGGACGAAGCTCGTCCTTTTCAAGCTCCTTTATATCATTTGGTTTTTCTATCTTGTCCAATATTTCTCCCACAGTGTTCCCTCATTTCTTTGTAATATAACGTATCCTGACAGACCTGTATCAGGAGTTTCTTCGAAGTTCCTGAATTATTTCGTACGGTTGATCAGATATTCGATCAGATCCTTGAGAAACAGATTGCTTCCCGGAAGCTTTTCAAGAAGCTCCACTGCCTGATGGGAATACTGCTCGACCGCCTGATGCGACTGCTCAATTCCGTAGAGTGTCACATACGTTGTCTTTTCGTTTTTCTCATCACTGTGTACCGGCTTTCCGAGTTCTTCTGTCGTGCTGGTGCAGTCAAGGATATCATCCTGGATCTGAAATGCCATTCCGACACTGCGTCCGATCTGTTCCATCTGCTCCAGTGCCGTCTCATCCGCACCGGCTAACGCTGCGCCCACCATAAGTGCACTCTCTAAAAGAGCACCTGTCTTAAGCGTATAAATAAACTCGAGCACTTCCTTATCCAAAGGCTGTCCGGTGCGTTCCACATCAACGACCTGACCGCCAACCATGCCATAAACACCCGCCTTGCGGGCAAAGATCTGCATTGCCTTTGCTGCCGACATCGGGTCACTGATATGGTCAAAGCACTGTGATGCCGTCTCAAATGCATAATTGAGCAAGGCGTCTCCGGCAAGGATTCCCATATCCTCTCCGTATACGACATGCGTCGTCTTTCTTCCTCTTCGATAGTCATCATTGTCCATCGCAGGAAGATCATCATGAACCAGCGAATAGGTATGTACCATCTCGATCGCTGCCATAAACGGCTCGATCACCTTCATATCCTCACCGCCAAAAAGCCGGTAGGCTTCCCTCATCAGGATCGGACGGATTCTCTTGCCACCCGCCATCAGACTGTATTCCATCGCATCAAATATCGTCTTCTGGAGTCCCTCCCTGTCCGGAAGATACCCGGTCAGTATCTTCTCTGCCTCCTGCTGTCTTTCCTTAAATTCTTTTTCAAATTTTTCTTTATTCATGATAAAACCATGCCTTCCCGCAACCCGCCGTTTCCGCAGCCGCTGTATTTGCAAATTCTTCTGTTATTCTTCTCCGTTTTCCAATACGATCAGCTTCTTCTCAACGCGGTCGATCGAATTGCTGCAGTTTTTGATAAGCTTCATGCCTTCCTCGTACTTCTTGAAGGAATCCTCCAGCGTCATATCTCCCTTTTCCAGCTCCGCAATGATCGTCTCAAGCTGTTCAAAGGATTCCTCTAATATGATCTTTTTTGCCATAATACACTACTATTCCTTTCTCAGCCCGCCAACGTTCCGCCGCAGGCCTGCCCTACTCTCTGATCTCGTCCACCGTGACATCTGCCTGTCCATCCGCAAAGGTCAACGTCAGATGCTGTCCCTTCTCAAGACTCTGAACGGAATCAATATGATTACCCGCCTCGTCTGCTGTATAGGTGTATCCGCTCTGCAGCTTCTGAAGAGGCGATAATCCCTTCATCTCCTCCGCATACAGTGCCAGCCTGTGCTTTGCATCGGTGAGCCGTTTCTCCATCAGCCTCTGCAGACGCTCCTGGCTGTCCGCAAGAACAAGACGCTTCTGCCGCAGGATATCCTCCGGACTCACATGCTGCAAAAGCACCATATATTTCTGTAATTCAAGCTTACGCACTTTCAGGATCTGGTGCATCGCCTGCCTCAGATCATTCCGGTACTCCCTGAGACCGATCTCCATCTCCCGCCACGAATATACCGCAAGCTCGGCTGCCGCGGATGGTGTCGGTGCCCGCAGATCCGCGGCATAGTCCGAGATCGTGGTATCCGTCTCATGACCAACTGCGGAAATGATCGGCTTCGTACAGTCTGCGATCACCCTGGCCAGCATTTCATCATTAAAGCACCACAGGTCTTCCACAGAGCCTCCGCCACGTCCTATAATGATCGTATCTACATCGGTCTGTTCAAAATAATGGATGCCTTCGATCACCGTCTGTGCGGCACCCTCTCCCTGTACCTTTGCCGGATAGAGATAAAGCTGCACATAGGGATTGCGGCGGTATGTCACATTACAGATATCCTGTATCACCGCTCCGGTCTCTGCCGTGACAACACCGATCTTTGAGGCGTACCTCGGGATTGGTTTTTTCCTTTGTTCGTCAAAAAGCCCCTCTGCTAAGAGGCGCTTTTTAAGTTTCTCGTATTCTTCATATAATCGGCCTACACCATCCTGAGCAATGCTGCGGGCATAGAGCTGATATCTGCCGTCTCTCTCAAAGACGCTGATCTGTCCGGTCACGATCACACTCTGACCATCCTCCAATGTAAAGTCAAGTCCCTTACGCTGAGAGGAAAACATCACGCAGGAAATTGCCGCTCCGGCATCCTTCAGCGTGAAATAAATATGACCGGAATAATGATACTTGCAGCCGGATATCTCGCCCTTCACCTGAATCCCGGACAATGTATAGTCCTGCTTAAACAAGTTGGCAATATACCGGTTGATCTGAGACACTGTCACTGCCCTGCTCATGTCTACTCCTCCGTGCAGTCTCTGACAACAGAGCCAAGAACTCCGTTGACATATGATGGTGACTTATCCGTTCCGAAACGCTTAGCAAGCTCTACAGCCTCATTGACTGCGACTCCTGCCGGCACATCCTCATCGTACAGGATCTCGTAAATCGCCAGACGAAGTGCTGTGACATCAGCCTTTGCCAGACGCTTTAAAGACCAGCCGTTTGACTTCTCCTCGATCTTCTTGTCAATCTCCTCCTGATGCTCTGCTACCGCATAAAACTTCTGCTTCAGCTCTGCACGCACCTTTTCAAGACCTTCCTCGGACTCTCCCTTTGCTGACTCAGAGTGGCTGCCAAGTCCTTCCAGAAATGTATCAACCTGGCTGTCTAACTCTTCTGCCGGATAAAAATCCAGTACAAACAGCATTTGGAATAAATGTTCTCTGACCTTTTTTCTTGTCATGTTCTCTACCCTTACCTTTATTAGTTTTCTTCGAGCTTAACTCCGGCGATGCGGACATTCACCTCGGAAACAGATAATCCGGTCATATTCTCGATCTGCTGGCCGACTCTCTCCTGAACCTGCTCAGACACCTCCGGGATACTGTAACCATAATTAACGACAACCATCATATCCACACGAACAATGCCGCCCTCCATCAGGATCTTTACTCCCTTGGAAAGATTCTTCATCCCCAGTTTGCCGATCAGTTCGTTTGTGATATTTCCAGCCATGGAATACACGCCATCTATCTCTGTGGCTGCCAGTGCTGCGATCGCTGCAACAACGTCCGATGCGATCCTAACCTCGCCCAGCTCTTTTTTCTTCGTAATATATTCTCTCGAAGTCTGCTCCTTTGACACGACACACTACCTCCTTTGTTCTTTTTATAAAATGTTGCCAATTATTCTAGTTTATTATACCAAATCTCACCATATTTGCAAGCAGACTTCACGATTTCACGATACCGCCGTTTCACATTTTAACTTTATTGCTGTGTTGTGATTTTATTTCACTGCCACCGGAGTGATCACAATATTGTCCGCAGAAATTTTCGTCTTGCGCGTAACAATATCGGTGATCTGCGCCAACTGCTGCTGTGTCAGTTCTCCTGCGTTCACGATCACATCTGCACTCCCCTTCTCAATGCTGACAACAGAATCCGTAAAGCCCTTCGCCTCCAGCATAAGCTCTGCCGCACTTTCTAACTGTGCGTCCTTTGTAAGCTGTGCCACCTGATCGATCGCGCTTTTCTTATCCTTTGATGCGATCTTATCATTATTGATGATCGTCATCAGCGTTTCCTTATTCTTCGCACGGCTCTGCTCTCTGGACAGCTTTGCGGAAGAAAAATAATCTGCGCCCAGCGAATTGGAAACCATGACTGCTTCGCCCGGATTTTCCTCGGACGCGGATTTTAATTCGCCGCTGTCAGCCACCGTATAGTCACCGCCGTCTTCCTCTGCCGAAATATCAAGCGTCGTATCCGCAGAGGTTTTCTTGCTCTCCTTTTTCTGATCGCCGGTCTCCTCCTGTGCCGCCGCATCCGCATTCTCCCGGACAGCATCCGCATTTTCCTGTGGCGCCGCTGTTTCCTTTCCGCTCAGAGACATCACGCTTTTCCATCCGTTCTTGTCAATCTCCTGTCCGGTAAAATTCAAATACCCCGCCACAGCGATCAGCACCGCAAGCGCCGTAATGATCCATTGATTTTTCCGTGCAAACTTCTTCATAACAATCCTCCATTCCTTTCTTTGACGATAGAGAAACACCTGTTAAGGACTACCTCATTTTCATTACTTTAATCTTATGTGATTCTATAGGAAATAATGCCTCTACTGCTGCAATAATTTCAGAATCCATTGCTCCGCTTCCTGCCCCCTGTGCCACAACAAGAACGCCCTCGATCTGCGGGGATGCAATCTGTATGATATAAGGTTCTTTTCCTTCCTCCCCCACTAATACCGGCTCCGTCTTCGTGCTGCTCTCACTCTGCGTCCGGCTGCCACCGGTGCTGTCCGATTCGTTGGTGCTGCTGTTACTGGAATCCTCCTGCTTGAGGGTGCGTTTTTCCTCCGAGGAAGCGATCGTTACCATCACGTCAACATCACCGATCCCCTTGACCTTCGACAATACTTTTTCCAGCTCCCGTTCCTGCTTTCCGGCATATTCCTCCATCGCCGAAACCGCCGTTTCCTGCACGGTGCTCTGTGACCGCTTTTTGTCTGTCCCTTTTTGCGTACTGTCCTTTTTTTCGGACAGGCTTCCTGTTGGCAGCGACAGAAGTAAAAGAAAGACTCCCGCCAGAAAAAGAATGATGAGCTTTGACACATCCGGCTCCTTTTTTCCTCCCTGCTGCTTTTCCTGACGGCGCAGGCTCTCTATTAATTTTCTCCACTTTTTCTCCATACAATCACCTTCTTTCCCGGAAGCTCATATTTTTCACAGATTGTCTGTTTCAGCTTTCTTGTCCCGGAATCCGTCTCCCCGCTCTGACTGCCTCCGTCGATCACAATATCCTCCACATGGATCGATTTTTCGTCACCCTTTGCCGTGGTCTGCACGGCATTTTCCGGAAGGATCATCGTAACCTTTTTCAGCTTCAGCATTCCATCACTGTCCTTTTTCAGGGACACAGAAGCCTGAACATTCTCCTCCCCCTGCTGTCCGGCAATCTGTGTCAGTTGCCGCTCCAGCTCTTTGCGGCACTCGTCAAGCATCACATTTTCCATATTTCCCTGTGCCAGTGCCGTCTCCTGCTTCAACTGATCCAATTCTCCCTGAAACAACTGCTCCTGCAGATATTTTCCGATCATATCCGCGTCCGAAATATTGGACAGTACCGGACTGATGCATAAAACGATCAGTATCATTCCTCCGACAAACCGGAAAATCCCCCGGAAGCTTTCGCTGGACACAAGTCCCTGTAAAATATTGATCATGATCACATATACCAGAATATTCCGGATCATCTGCTGCAGCATTGTTACCGCCTTTCTATGTTATGTGGTGAAGGCACTGATCATCGCGATCGATGAGATAAATAGCAGTGCCCCGACACCAACTGTATATATGTACAGATCCACCGCCCGAACGGCTCCGGAAAGTCCACGGATCAGCCTTTTGTCCGACACCGGCTGCACCACTGCCGCCGCAATCTGAAAAAGAACCCGGCTCACGATCATCTGCAATAACGGCACCGCACAAAGGAAAAACACGGCAATCACACCTGCCACACCCACGGCATTTTTGACGAGCTTACCGGCACACAAAACGGTCTGCAAAACATTCCCCACCGAATTGCCTACACCCGGTATCGAGCTTGACAACCGCACCATCGTCATGTTTTTGACCTCGGCACTCACCGGAATGATCAGCCCCTGTATGACATTCATCCCCATCATCAGGCCAAACACCGCCTTCACGCCGAAGCGGACGCCGTCCCGGATCAGATCTGCCATCTTGGAAAACATGTCCTCCCCCGAAAGCTGGTTGACAACCTGCAGGAAAAAGTAAAGATGGACTGCCGGCAGGGCAAGTCCCGCCAAAAGCCAGTTGACCACCATGATCATCGCAAGCGCGAACTCATAATACGCCCCTGCTGCAACGCCCCCCTGCGTGAAGGACAGACTGATAAAAAAAGCCGGGATCAATACCTTCACAAACGCAAGCAGGTTCTCCATCGTCTGCCCGGCAAGCTGCGCGATCTGCAGAAACGAAGTTGCCAGGATTGAAAAAAATAACAGATATACAATATAAAATGCGGTTCCTGCCACCTCCTTGCCGTGAAGCACCTTGGAGAAGTTTGAAAACACCGCTCCCACCAGCGCCACAGCGATCAGCGAAACAAACATTTTGCGGTCACTGCTAAAGGAGGAAAGCACAATTTTCCGGAACGAATGCAGTAAATCCACCACCGTGTCCGCTTTTCCATTCCGAATCATGCTTTGTACCATGTCCGCAAAGCCGAAGCTTTCTTCTCCCAGAAGCTGATCCATCATCTGCTGTATCTGGTCATACGACAGCTCATTCGCCAGACTGTCATAGAGCCCGGCACCTTCCTTAGTTCCACTCACCTCATCACCTCCCTCACAGGCCGGACGGCACAAACCGGATCAGCACCTCAAAAAGCGCTGCTAACACCGGAATGCTGACCGCCAGAAGCATCAGTTTCCCATAAAATTCGATCTGTCCCGCCACGGCACTGTAACCGGCATCCCGGCACAGATTCGCTCCAAGCTCCGCCATATATGTCACAGCGATCATCTTGAACAGAACCTTCATATATATACTTCCACCGCCAAGATACTTTTGCAGAGACTTAAGATACCGGAGCAGCTCGCCGATCCGTCCCAACGCCAGAAAGCTGATCAGCAGACACGCTGTCAGGATCAGAAGCATGCCGAATTCTGCTTTGTCCTTTTTGAGCGGGATTGCCAAAAACACCGCCATGATGCCGATCATAATAATCTTTTCCATTGTGCCTCTCCATCCTGTCCGGCTACAAGGTAAACAGCTCCTGTATCGACCGGAACAACTCCAATATATAAGGGATCACCCACAAAAGCACCAGGATCAGTCCGGACAGACTGACAAGAAACGCCTGCTCCTCTCTGCCCGCATGCTTGAGCACCTGTCCCAGAACAGAAACAAGAATTCCGACTGCTGCGATCCGAAATATCAAATTTATACTCATCCATCTTCTCCTCTCACTCTACAAGAGTAGTATCGCAGTGAATATCCCTCCTGTGATCCCCACCAGCCGATATACCTTCGCCTGCGACTGATACTCTGTCTCGGCATCCTGTATACTCCTTCCCAGCCTGTCCTGCAGCACATGTAACGTCTGAAGCTGTGTCTGCCGGTCAAGCGTCCCCAGATGCATTCCGATCTCTCTCCAAAGCATGACGTCCTCTCTGTCCAGCATGCCTGCCGTTTTATCTGCCATGATCCCGTTTTCCCACAGCTCCTGCAGGCTCACATCCTCCGCCCGCAAAAGACCTTCATACATATTCCCGAAAAATCCCCGGAAATAGCATGTCTTTCCGGAAAGCTTCTGAAAGATCTCCACCATATCTACCGCCGCATACTCCACTTCCCCATACAGAAGGATCAGCGCCTGCGCAAGCTCCCGCAGGATCTCGATCCTTCTTTTTCGCTTGCCGGCAAGCCAAAGACCAAAACCGCTGCCTCCGGCAAACACCATTGCGCCTCCAGTCATTTTCAGGATCATCCGCAGCAGATTCATGCCTCTCCTCCTTCCTGCACATCCCCACACGGATGTGCCAGATACGTCCCACGCTCATCGAAAATAGCATCTACCCTGCCGATCTGACTGGCAGACAAAAGCACATACCGCTGAAATACCTTCTCCTGTACCAGCCTGCCAAGAATCGGTTTTTTGCGGATCTCCTCCATGCTTTTTCCATGCACGGTTGCTAATATCTTCACACCGCAGTTCATCACATATTCCAGTGCCTCCACATCCTCCTTTGATCCAATCTCATCCACTGCGATCACGTTGGGCGACATGGAACGCACCAGCATCATCATTCCTTCCTTTTTGGGGCAGCAGTCGAGAATGTCCGTACGATAGCCCAGATCATTCTGCGGTGTCCCCTGATAACAGGCTCCGAGCTCCGATCGCTCATCGACCACGCCCACATTCATGCCATGCCTTTTCGCACTGCCGTTCGACAGCTGTCGTATCAAATCACGCAGCAGCGTTGTCTTCCCACAGCGCGGCGGTGATATGATAAGCGTATGATAAATGCTCTCCCCGTTGATCAGATACGGAAGTACTCTGTCCCCGCACCCTAACAGCTGGTGTGCCAGCCGGATATTGATAAATGATATGTAACGCAGATTCTTCACCTGACCCTTTTCCAATACAATTTTCCCCGCCACGCCGACGCGATGACCGCCCTGTATCGTGATAAATCCCTGCTTGAGTTCTTCCTCAAAGGCATACATCGAATAATTGCTGATGCGCTCCATCGTCTCCTTCACATCCTGCCGCTCTGCCATGACCGGTGCCTCCGGATCCGTGGTCAGACAGCCGCTGCGGCCGACAAAATATTCTTTTCCATGATATACCACCATAAGCGGCGCATCTGCCCGGATGCGTATTTCCTGAAGAAGCCGGTAATCAATGTCCAGCTTTTCCATGTAACGGCGCAGATCCTTTGCCAGCACACGAAGCACCTGATCTCTCTGTCCCATATCTCATCCTCCATTCTTTTTCAATATATGTATGGGACAGGCAGATATTCCAAAATGTTTGCAGAATGTTTGCAAAACTTTGATTGCAAATGGTGATAAAATGTAATAAAATAAAACTATGTGAGGTGAAAAAAAACCTCAAGAAGGAACATTGCCGAAAGCAATGTTATTCACGATTTATATACAAGAAAAGAAAGGATGATAACAACAATGGAAAACATGCCAAAAATGAAAATCGGTATTGTTGCAGTGAGCAGGGACTGTTTCCCGGAGTCGCTCTCTGTAACAAGAAGAGAAAACCTTGTAAAAGCATACGCTGCTAAATATGACGCAGAGGACATTTATGAGTGTCCGATCTGTATCGTAGAGAGTGAGATCCACATGGTTCAGGCTCTTGAGGACATCAAGAAAGCCGGCTGTAACGCTCTCTGTGTATACCTTGGTAACTTCGGTCCTGAGATCGCTGAGACACTTCTTGCAAAGCACTTCGATGGTCCTAAGATGTTCGTAGCTGCTGCTGAGGAGACTTCCGCAAACGGCGGACTGATCCAGGGCAGAGGTGATGCATACTGTGGTATGCTCAACGCAAGCTACAATTTAAAGCTTCGTAACGTAAAGGCTTACATCCCTGATTATCCGGTTGGAACTGCAGAGGAATGTGCTGATATGATCCATGAGTTCCTTCCAATCGCAAAGGCTGTATATGCTCTTAACAACCTGAAGATCATCAGCTTTGGTCCACGTCCACTGAACTTCCTTGCATGTAATGCACCGATCAAACAGCTTTACAACCTCGGCGTAGAGATCGAGGAGAACTCTGAGCTTGACCTGTTCGAGGCATTCAACAAGCATGCAGATGATCCACGTATCCCTGATGTTGTTAAGGATATGGAGGAAGAGCTTGGTGCCGGCAACAAGAAGCCGGAGATCTTAAACAAGCTTGCACAGTACGAGATCACTCTTCTTGACTGGATCGAGGAGCACAGAGGATATCGTAAGTTCGTTGCACTGGCAGGAAAGTGCTGGCCGGCATTCCAGACACAGTTCGGATGCGTACCTTGCTACGTTAACAGCCGTCTTACCAAGAGAGGCATTCCTGTATCCTGTGAGGTAGATATCTACGGAGCACTCAGTGAGTTCATCGGTACCGTTGTCAGCGATGATACTGTTACACTGCTTGATATCAACAATACTGTTCCTGCAGACATCTACAACGAGGAGATCAAGGGCAAGTTCGATTATACACAGAAGGATACCTTCATGGGCTTCCACTGTGGAAATACAGCATCTACAAAGCTTTCCTTCTGCGAGATGAAGAACCAGATGATCATGGCTCGTTCTCTTCCGGTAGAGGTAACAAACGGTACTCTCGAGGGAGATATCGTTCCTGGCGATATCACATTCTTCCGTCTGCAGAGCACTGCCGATGCAAAGCTTCGTGCTTACATTGCGAACGGAGAGGTTCTCCCTGTTGCAACACGTTCCTTCGGTGCGATCGGTATTTTCGCGATCAACGAGATGGGTCGTTTCTACCGTCACGTACTGATCGAGAAGAACTTCCCTCATCATGGCGCTGTTGCTTTCGGTCACTTCGGAAAGCAGCTCTATGAGGTATTCAAATACATCGGTGTTGATGTAGAGGAGATCGGCTACAATCAGCCAAAGGGTGTTCTGTACAAGACAGAGAATCCATTCTCATAAGAACAACCGGATTAAACTGACACTTAAGAAGCTGACAGGATCATCTCTGCCGCTTCTATATGCCAGAGCGGCGGCACGATGCCGCCGCTCTTTTCTATGAAACGGATATGAACCATTGGGACATTATTCCTAAGTTCATTTTCATCACTTACAGTAAGAAAGGATATTATCTATGAATTATTTAATTGGTATTGATTTAGGTACTTCCTCTACCAAGACAGTTCTCTTTGATGAGGAAGGTACCGTGATCGCCTCTGCCGGCAAGGATTATCCACTCTACACTCCAAACAACGGATGGGCAGAGCAGAAACCGGAAGACTGGCGTGACGCTGCACTGGAGACAATCGCAAAGGTTGTCAAAGATTCCGGCGTAGCCGCTGACGACATCAAGGGTCTTGGTATTTCCGGACAGATGCACGGACTTGTTATGCTTGACGAGGCCGGTGAGGTTATCCGTCCTTCCATTATCTGGTGCGATCAGCGTACCGAGAAGGAATGCGAGGAGATCACCGAGAAGGTTGGTGCAAAGCGTCTGATCGAGATCACAGCAAACCCTGCTCTGACCGGCTTCACCGCATCCAAGATTCTCTGGGTCCGCAATCATGAGCCTGAGAATTATGCAAAATGTAAGCACATCCTCCTTCCAAAGGATTATGTCCGCTACATTCTGACCGGCGAATTCGCAACAGAGGTTTCCGATGCTTCCGGTATGCAGCTTCTTGACGTACCAAAGCGTCAGTGGTCTGATGAGGTTCTCGAAAAGCTCGACATTGACAAGAGCCTTTTGGCAAAGGTATATGAGTCTCCTGAGGTAACAGGTACCATCCTTCCTGAGATCGCAGCAAAGACAGGTCTTTCTACTTCTACAGTTGTAGTCGGCGGTGCCGGCGATAATGCCGCTGCAGCAGTTGGAACAGGCGTTGTTGAGGATGGCAAGGCATTTACCACGATCGGTACCAGCGGCGTTGTTTTTGCACATTCCAGCGATATCTCCATCGATCCAAAGGGACGTGTACATACCTTCTGTTGCGCTGTTCCGGGTGCATGGCATGTTATGGGTGTTACCCAGGCAGCCGGATATTCTCTGGCATGGTTCCAGGACAACATCGGAACAGAGTATGCACGCAAGGCAAAGGAGCAGGGCTGTGGCGCATTTGATCTGATCAATGCAGACGTATTAAAGACTCCGATCGGTGCAAACCGTCTGATCTATCTCCCATATCTGAATGGCGAGCGTACTCCGCATCTGGATGCAAACTGCCGTGGTGTATTCTTCGGTCTTTCCAGCATGCACACAACTGCTGACATGGCTCGTGCCGTTATGGAGGGGATCAGCTACTCTCTGACCGACTGTAACGATATCATCCGCGAGATGGGTATCAACGTTACCGAGATGATGGCATGTGGCGGTGGCGCCAAGAACGGCGTACAGCGTCAGATGATGGCAGATATGTTCGGCTGTGACGTTAAAACCGTAACTGCCACCGAAGGACCTGCACTTGGTGTTGCAATCCTTGCCGGTGTCGGTGCAGGTATCTATGACAGCGTTGAGGCAGCATGCCGCAAGATGATCCATACGGATCCTGAGAAGGAATGTCATCCGGACGCAGCTGCTACCAAGGAGTACGACAAGTTCCATCAGCTTTACAAGAAGCTGTATGATGATCTGAAGGATGATTATCAGACACTTGCTACTCTGTAATAATAAAGCCTGATAAACCAAAGGGTTCTGTGTAAATGAAGCTTCATTCACACAGAACCCTTTTTCTTTCCTGTTCATTCACAAAAAACGTTTTATCCTCAACGCTTTGAGCATCCTGCAAGACCGGTATTTTCTGCCGTCTAAAATTTCCCGTATCTTTCCCGGTAATCCTCGTATAAGGTTCGAAGACTCTTGTCGTCATCGCCCTCCTCCTCGAGTATCCCCTCTTCCTCCATTTGATAGAAATATGTAATAATCTCCTCACAGTGCTTAAGTATTTCCGGATTCTGCGTGACCTCCTTCATGCTGTATGCATTGTCCAGAGACAGCATTGGATTTGCATTCTCATGATTGTGAAACAAATAGATCATAATGCATTCGTAACGATTTCTGACGTCCAGAGGACGCATCTGCGCCAACTCCAGAAGCTGATTGATTTCTGCCAGTGTCATTGTCATTCCTATTCCAAAATCAATCAGCATATTCCGTTCCGGTAAAATTCCATGACGCTTTAACTTTGAGTACGCCACCTCAAAGCCCTGTGGCTTCTCAAATCTTCTGGCTAACTGATGAAGACTCTGCGCTTCCTCTCCCTCATACCGTGCACCTCCACGCATTTTAATGTAATTTTCCATATAGTCAATGAGCTTTGAATGTGTTCCCCGGAAAATATCCATATGCTCTGTCATAAATGCATCAAATTCCCACTCATCCGCAATCAAGAGAAGCTTCTCATGCATCACTCCGGTAGTCACCCTGTCACGATACTCCTGATCAAAGCTATGCCCCTGACACATCGCTTCATACCTTTCCCGGTAATGCACTAATGCCGGATACGAATACGCCTCATCCCCGGGATGCTCCTTTCTCTGCCGGATCACATAAATACAGATTGCATCATAGACATCCTTTGCGTACAATGACGCATAGCCACCATAATCCTGCAGAAGCCGATTCAACTGCTCTTCATTCATATCCAGTCCGAAGCCAAGTTTAATAAAATGCTCTCTGCTTCGCGGAAGCACACCGTCCACACACCAGCTCCGGATTGTGTTTTTGCTGAAGCCACAGCGTTTTCCAAACTTTTCATAAGAAAGCTCCAGATCAAACAACTGCTCCTGCATAAATTCCTTCCAGTTTCTCTGCTTTGATTCATAATAATGCAAAAAATCCAGAAGCTCTTCATCCCTGCTACAGCGATTTAATTCCTCCATTAATATTTTCGAAATCTCTGTCATGACATCTTCCATCCTTTATCTCTATCCACACTCCGCTCACTGTTTCTTTTGCCGCATGCACCTCTACATCGGTGGCACCACTTTATTTTGTCCGCTTCGGGATCCTCTGATCGTCTTTGTACTATTATTCAACTCTGACTGTCCTGCCGCTGGATTACTGCCCTTACTCACGATCACCGTAATCTTTGTGTTCTTTTTGACACGGCGTCCAGCCTTCACCGACTGCTCCACTACAAGCCCCTCCGGTACGGTTTCATGATACTCCTTCATGACACAGATCCGAAGCTTTGCCTTTTTAAGCAATCGGCGTGCCTCCTGCTCCGCCTCGCCCCGGACGACCGGAACACGACAATATTTTCTTCCCCGGCTGACGTAAATTGTCAGCTTCCCGAGAGATCCAGCCTCCCACTCCGTCCCCGGCGCAATGCTCTGAGACAGAATTTCTCCCTTCTTTACAGTTGAGCTGTATTTTCTTTTCCAGATAATTTCTAGAGAGGAGTCTGCGAGCTGCTGCAGTGCACCAGCCGCTTCCTTTCGTTTCATCCCCTCCACTCGGATCATCCGGTATGTTTTGGACTTAGATTTGATCGTTTCTACCGGCTTCTCCTTCCGGATATCCTCCAACTTCCCCGCGACTGATGTTTTCGATGATCTCATATATATTCCAGCCAGAACGATACCAACCATACAAAGTCCTGCCAAAAATATCCCTGCCATCCATTTCCATCGATGTGCCTTTTCTTCTACAGCTTCTTCAGTTGTCCCATTTTGTGGACACTCATATAAATCGCGGTATAATTCCTCCATGGATGCCGTCCTTTTCTGAATCTTCAATACCATCCCATGGCTGACTGCTCTCTCCAGCTCCGGTGTCACATCTTCATTCCATACAGACAACGGCGTCAGCGAATCCTCCCCTGTCTCTAACAAACTGCACACTCTTCCCTGTGACGACTGTGCTGCTTTTCCGGCGATCAGGTAATAGAGGGTTGCACATACCGCATACACATCTGTCCATGGTCCCTGCTGCTTAAGCGCCTTACTGCGTTCCCCCTCCCCCGGCTTGCGGTATCTTTGCTCCGGCGGCGAAAATTCCGTCTTCATAATCGTGGTAAACTGCGTACTATCCTGACTTCTCGCCGCTCCAAAGTCCAGAAGCTTCACCTCAAGATCATTGCATAGCATAATATTATCCGGGCTGATATCTCTATGCAACAGTCCCATTTTATGGACTTCCTGCATAGACCGTATCACCGGCTTCATCAGCTCCAGTGCCTCCTTGGGATCAAGCTGTTGATTCCGGTGTTCATCTCTGTACTGCTTCAACGTCACACCCTCCAGCAGTTCCATGATCAGATAGGATGTATCATTCTCATTTTCAATGATATTTTCGATATGTACAATTCCCGGGCAGGAAGAAAGAGAATACAGAATTCTGGCTTCTTTTACAAAATTATCCCGCTCCCTGCTTACCAGATCACTCTGCTTTCGAACCGATACGCTGTAAGACTTGGTCGTGTCCCGCTCTACAAACTCCGACGGATAATATTCTTTGACTGCTACCTTGTGCTCAAGGGCATTATCCCATCCTATGTAGGTAATTCCAAATCCGCCCTGACTAAGCTTTCTGCCAATCAGATATCTTCCGTTTAACAGAGTCGTTCCCGGCGGCAGACATTGTCCGCCCGCAATATATTTCTTCTCCTCAAATCCACACCAAGGACAAATCTCCTGATGTTTCTCTTCTTCAAGAATCCTCATACAATTATAACAACGCTTCTGTCCGTTCATGCTGCCTCCATCTGACCTGTTTTTGTTCAGGCATTTTTCTTTCCGGAGGAATACGAAACTGTTTTGGACCATGAACTCTTCTGCCACTTTCCTTTTACCTTCATACTCGTCCGTATCCGCATCCGAAACTGTGCGGTACCACCTGAATTTCTTTTCATTATAATCTTTTTACGAATATTCCCCTGGTATCGTTTACGACTAAACCATTTTCCACCATGAAAGCCTTTCAACTTCAGTTGAAATTCATATCTGGTTCCCTCTGCCTTCTTAAGAGAAATCACATAATTTGTACCCTTTTCCGTCAATGCCATCTCCGGCTTCATCAGCTTGCGGGCAACAACGGCTCTGACTGGAGCAGACAGCGGATTCGGCTGTTCCAGCGAATCATTTCCCGCCTTAACCTTATAAAAATAAACATTTCCCTTTTTGACCTGACGGTCCACATAATTAGTAGCAGATGTGCTTTTTATCAGAACATAACCTGTCCTTTTCTGCGTAGAACGATAAATCAGATACTCCCCCGCTTCCGCTTTCTTCCAGGTAATCCGAAGTGCGGAAATAAATGCTTTCTTTCCCATGACTTTGCAGTCGGAAACTTTAACACCGCTGACTGCCACTGTCTTTATTCTGGCAACCGCTGTCCCCTGTGGTAATGCCGTCTCCTGTACCGGTGTGCTTGTCTGCGGTACACTCGTCGGCACTGCTGCCGATGCAGTTGGCTCCGGTGATGGCGTCTGCATCCGATCCGGTCCCCAGTAAAACGGAAAATAACTGCTTCCCATATCCTTTGGTGTCACCCAGTCATATCCATTTTCTTCTGCCCATTTTGCTGCATAGCTGCCCGGCTCTGCCACGATCAGTGTTCCCGGCTTAAACGCCCCCGGTCCGATATAGATTACATCCACGCTGATCCGTATAATGCACTCTGCCTCCTCTGAGCCAAATGCACCGGAGGAAATCCGTGTCACACCATACAGATACAGATTCCATATGTTCTCCTCCCGGATCTGCTCCGACAGCTTGTCCTCATTCACTGCCGCCAGCGTATCACTGACACTGATGCAGCCCTGACTTTCGCTGCTGTTTGTCACCCATTCACAGTTACTGTCAAAAGCATAGTCTCCTATCTGTGTCAGATTTTCCGAATACTGCAGTGTTTTCAGGGAAGAGCACTCCGAAAATGCATAGTCCGGCACGCCTGTAATCTTCTCCCCCAAAATAATATTTTCCACACCGCAGACCGTCGATTTCTTTCCCTTTCCCTCCGGCATAAACGCATTCGAATGAATTGTCAGCGTCTTGAGCGAATCACATTTTTCAAAAAGATTACCAAGCATGTCCGCCGTCAGCGACCGACTTGGCTCCATCTCTTCCGGGATTGTCAGTTGCTGCAATGCACTGCAGCCATAAAATACACTTTTATTTTCTGAATCCTCATCTGGAATTTCCACACAGATCTCACGATCCGGAAATGCGATGGACTCCAGAGAAGTACAGTTATAAAATGCCTGCTCATCCACATTATGAAGCAGACTTCCCTCTGCGAAGGAAATGGAGGTAATATTCCTGCAGTGTGCAAAAGCATTTTCCTCTATTCTTCTCACCTTCTGAGGAATCACTACCTCTCCTGCCATATCCGTACTGCAATCTACCAGAACCGTATCATTAATGATCAATAACCCACTGTCCCATTTATCGGTCAGATCAGCAAGCCATTTCGTTCCATCAAATGCCCTTTTACCAATCTCTGTATCCGTATCCGCAAATTCCACCTGTACCAATAAATCGCAGCCCTCAAACGCTTCATCTCCGATCTGTGTTACGCCGTCCGGCATCACAACGGACGTCAGTGTTGTATTATCCTGAAACGCACAGTCCGTGATCCTGTTTACACTCTCCGGGATTGTCAGATTTCCAAAGGAATAGTCATCCTGCGTATCAACAATCGCATGATCCAGTATCGCCAGACCATTCTCATATTTCTGTGTCACCCATGGCGTATTCCGAAAAGAATGACTGCCGCTTTTCTGATAACATTCCTCCAAAGCTTCCAGCGTCACCAGATTGGTACAGTCTGCAAATGCCTCATCCCCGATATTCACCGGCGAAAGAAAATGAACCTTCGTCAGTGCACTTTTCTGAAATGCATACGGATCAATTGTCATCACTCCCGCAGACTGTAGAGTAAGCTCTGTAATGGCTGTCTCATAAAATGCAAATTCCCCAATCTTCTCTGATATCAATGTTCCCACAAGTCCATCCTGCGCGTCTGCAAGTGTCCCTAATCCGGTACAGCCACAGAATGCATATTTGCCTATTTTCTTCGTCACACGATCAAGTCCTGTCACCGTTGTCAGCGATGTACAGTCCATAAATGCAAATTCCCCAACCTCTTGCAAATCCGAACTGACAAGCTCGACTGATTCCAGAGATGCACAATCCTGAAACATCATATCGGGAAGCTTTGTAATCGAGGCACAAAGTTTCATATTCTTTATCCCTGTTCCAAAAAAGACGCCCTCTCCATAATGTACTACATTTGCAGAATCAGTTACCTTAACAAGGTTATTGCAATTAACAAATGCATACGCACCGACGCTCTTTACACTGCCGTTCATATCTATTTCCGTCAATGAGGAACACATTGCAAATGCATTTGCCCCAATGTATTCGGCATTTTTAAGATCAATGCTGTCCAGACTGATGCATCCCGAAAACGCCGAAGTGCCCAGACGTTTTACTGCATTCCCCAGCGTCACCCGCTGAAGATCCCTGCAGTTTTGAAACACCGCTTCTCCAATTCTTGTCACGCTGTCCGGAATCACAACACTCTGCAGTCCTGCAGAAGACTGCCAGAAATCATCCTCTCCATAAGTATCCAGTGCCATTACCGTCATTCCGTCCACTGTCTGCGGAATGTTCACTGTATTCTCGACCTTTTCTCCCAGATACTTTGTCAGTACCAGCTTATCTTCCGTCAATTTGCGGTATTTCCATTGTCCGTCACTGCTCTGCAGCATCGTAACTGCTGCCTTTGCCGTTGGAATGCCGTTTACTCTTCCCGCACCTCCGGCACCACCCAGACTTCCGATCACCAGCGCTACAGTAAGCGCCCATATCCAAAATTTATTCCTGTAATGCTTTCGTATTTTCATCACTTTCTCCATTCCTGTATAATCTGTTATGTCTATGATAATATCTTTCCCGTTCTCTGTCAAAATGAAAGTATCCCCCTTTTCTTCCCCCCCGTTTCATCATCGGTCAGTTCGTTTAAAACACGTCTGATCCGACTGGTATAATGTAGAAAACAAAGAAAATAACTGCCTGAATGGCGAAATGGAGGAAATTATGAAAAAGAGACATTTATTTTCCAGAAAAACATGGTTATCCGTGTTCACTGCTATCACTTTCATGATCACAGAGGCATTTCTTTGCCAGCCATCTGTACCAAAAGATGTACAGGCCCAGGAATTCACAACTGCAGAAACCCTTCCGGTAAACACCCCTGTCACTGACATTACCGGGGACAATATCAAATATTACACCTTCCAGTCCACGGAGGACGGCTACTTTACAATCAATATCAAACACAAAGATATTACACAAACCGGTCGCTGGTGTATGGTTCTGCGAAACAAGGACAGAAGCTATGTCTACGAAACCATGTATGGAGATTCTATCACCTCACATAAATGGCCCTGTGTCAAAGGCAAAACCTATTATATTGATCTAAGCGACAGCTATGGTTCCAGCAAACAAGCCTATGAGCTTGTCGTCACCCAGACTGCCGATCCCAACTGGGAACGGGAAGAAAATGATAATCAGGAGACTGCCACACCGTTAGCCTGTGACAGTCCGATGAATGGTATGGTAGAAAACGAAGGCAGCGACTGGTTCAAGCTGGAAACTCCGGCTGCCGCCGGCTATGTTACCTTTTCACTGGTTCATCCGGACATTGCCGAGAAAGGCGGATGGACAATGACCATTCAGGACGCATCCGGCAAAGTATACGGCAAATACAATGGTTCTTCGATCAATACGATCAAATACGGCTTTGCCCCTGGAACTATACTTTATATCAAGCTTACGGCAAACTATGGCGATGACCGTCAGCTTTACACCTTAACAGCATCATTTACACCATCAGTCACCTTCGAAAGCGAGCCAAATGACAGTGCTGCCAATGCCGACAGCATTGCTTATAACACCGATTACTGTGGCGTCATCAACTCCTCCGCAGATGATGTGGATTATTATAGCTTTACCAATCCTGCCGCCGGCAAAGTGACGATCCATTTCGGACCGGTTGACATATCAAATACCGGAAAATGGAATCTGACACTCGTGGATGCAAGCGGCAACGAAACATCTCTTCTTCAGACAGAAACCACACAGGATGTCACCTCGCTTCTCAAAAAGGGAACCTATTATCTAAAGATCACGGATAGCTGGGGAGCTTCTAATAAAGACTATACCTTCCGTCTGAGCCGCAAAAACTATAATATTTCCGGCAAAACAAAGATACAAAAAGCAAAGCTTTCCAGAAAACACATTATCAAATACATTAAATTAGGAAAACGCGCCAAAAATGCAGAAAAGTATGTGGTTAAGATTTCCCGCAAAAAAAATATGTCCGATGCATCTTCTGCGGAATTTAATGCTGTCAAAAAACTGGATATTGATTATTATGGTTATTACAAGACCACCTATTATATTCAGGTAAGACCATATGTTACCGATGCCTTTGGCAACCGCTGGTACGGCAAAAAGTCTAATATTGTAAAAATTAAAACGAAACGTCTGTAATCAGAGAAAGATCCGTTAATTCTTTTCCTCTATACAGTCATTGTATCACAAATTTGCAACGCAAGGGAGCTTGTTGGCTTGCGCAGAATTTGTGAACGACAAAATCTTAAAGCGCAGTGCGCGACAGCTGCAAAGCAGCTGGATTTTGGAGTTATTATATCATCAAAAATTTACCAAAAGATACTAAAAAGCTTCGGTCTTTCATCTCTGAGAATGTCCGAAGCTTTTTACTTTTAAGATATGCTTTCACGGCAGCTTTTTACCGTATTGGAATTTATGCTTGTCACTGCTTTCTTCAACGATTATAATAGTAGATAGTGCTATATCATATAGTTACGCATTCAAAAGCAGCAAAGCTTTAAAGCGCAATCTGCGCCAGCCGTTAGAACAAAATAACGTTCGAACCCAACATCTTATAATTACTTAAAGGAATGATTTATCATGAACGAATCCGATAACATGTTTGAAGAAGAATATCTCACCTGTGAACGGAGGCACATCTTTTTCGTATTGATGGGAGTCGCCGGCTTCTTTGGTGCATTCACCTACTCTATCCGCGGGGGCATTTTCTGTAATGCACAGACCGCCAATTTCGTTTTATTTGCAATGGCACTCGGCAACGCCCAGTGGAAACACGCCCTCTACTTTCTGATCCCAATGAGTGCCTATTTCCTTGGTGCCGTGATCTCCGAGGCGCTGCCCGGCAGCATCAAAAAGCTGCAGTTTATTCGCTGGGATACGCTGTTTATCATGATTGAAATGATCGTTGTCGTCTTTCTCGGGCTTCTGCCGGAGAGTGCACCGGTTCAGATCTCACAGGTTGCGATCAACTTCATCTGCTCGATGCAGTATAACACCTTCCGGCAGGCAAGGAGTGTTCCGATGGCAACGACCTTTTGTACCAATCACTGGCGTCAGGTTGCGATCGCACTGACGAAAGCTATCCGTCACCGGGATACTGCCTATCTGCCCCGCATGTCCCAGCATCTTTGTATGCTGCTTGTGTTCGTGGTCGGCGGTGTGATATCCACGATTCTTTGTAATCTTTTCCTTGGCAAAGCGATCTTTGCCGCACTGATTCCTCTGATGATCGTGTTTATCGATCTTTTATATGCGGATCTGAAACGCGAAAAGGGTGCTCTGGAACGGATTCCGCATGGGCATTGAGAAGGTGCGTGTGGCGAATATTAACCCGATTTGTGTCAATAACATGATTGCATGATTTTTTGAAAACAATCCATACTATTTACAGTACCCCGAAAATTATTTACTAAGACTTCATTTCGGAAGGAGCAATAGTATGAGCCACGATAAAAACGGTACGACCGGTCTAAACCATATGAACAAACGTCAGCTTGCCGAAGGTCTTGAGTTTCTCGATGATCTGACGGAGGATGAGCGCAAGCGTTTTGAAGCACTTCCCGACGAGGATAAGCATCGGTGTATCGCCCAGAATCTGATCAGTCACCAGGATGACAAGCTCTGGGACAGGGATATCGGCATCAGCCAGCTGGAGGGACGCATCGTCACAAAATCTTTTCAGGGATAGATGATTGACGTTTCTGCCAATTGACCTTTTCTAATATCTCTCTGCAGATCCGCCAATTCATATATTTTTACCTGTCGGGAAATTAATTATCTGACCGATGAAACGATCAAAACAAATCGAGAGCAGCCCACGTTTACAGGCTGCTCCCTGTTTGTTTATCCATGAAATTTTATTGATTGATCCATTAGTCGGCAAAGAGCTGTGTAGAAAGATATCTGTCTCCTGAATCAGGGAGAAGTGCTACAATCACCTTGCCCTTGTTCTCCGGACGGGCTGCAAGAATAGTTGCTGCCTTTAATGCTGCTCCGGAAGAAATACCAACGAGAATACCCTCGCTCTGGGCAAACTTCTTGCCCTCGACAAATGCATCATCGTTCGCGATCGGGAGAATCTCATCATATACATCTGTGTTCAGTACCTTTGGCACGAAGCCTGCGCCAATACCCTGAATCTTATGTGCTCCCGGTGCTCCACCGGAAAGAACCGGGCTGGTCTCCGGCTCAACAGCTACGATCTTGACATTTGGATTCTGCTCCTTTAAGTACTCGCCGATACCTGTGATTGTTCCGCCTGTACCAACACCTGCTATGAAAATATCTACTTTGCCATCGGTCTGATCCCAGATCTCAGGACCGGTTGTTGCCTTATGTGCTGCCGGGTTAGCCGGATTGTCAAACTGACCAAGGATAACAGAGCCCGGTGTGTTTGCCTGAAGCTCCTCTGCCTTTGCGATAGCTCCCTTCATTCCCTTTGCACCTTCTGTCAGAACAAGCTCTGCTCCATATGCTTTTAATAATGTACGACGCTCGATGCTCATGGTATCCGGAAGAGTAAGCACTGCATGATATCCCTTTGCTGTAGCAACAGCGGCAAGACCAATTCCTGTATTACCGGATGTTGGCTCGATAATTGTTGCACCCGGCTTTAAGATACCCTTCTTTTCTGCATCCTCGATCATTGCAAGACTGATACGATCCTTAACAGATCCTGTCAGATTCAGATACTCTAACTTTGTCAGGATCGTTGCATCTGTAACTCCTGCTGCTTCACTGTATTTGCTTGCCTTTAAGATTGGGGTTCCTCCGATCAGTTCTACTGCACTCTCTTTAATCTTTGCCATAATAATGTCCTCCTTCATTCTCTAAACATTCTGCTTCTCTGACCCTCCCTCTTCAGAAACAATCCTGTCTGAAATCTTGGATAATCAGTTGTTTTCTTTAATTATACTATTCATACTGTGTTTGTATGAATTGATTTTATAATGGTATTATATTCCTTCAATTCCTATCTGTCAATAGGAATTTATAAAATCTCTGAAAAAATCTGTCGTTATGCTCAATTCGAAAACAAATCAGGGCTGGCATACTCTCTGTTTTACAGCCAGTATGCCAGTCCTGATATTAATTCTCTTCATTTTAGAATCGGCTGATCTCCTCCGATTCATCATCACTTTTACGGATCTCACGGATGACAACATCGTATTTTACTCCATTTTCCAGCTCTATTGTAACCGTGTCGCCCACACGATGCTTCAACAGACATTTCCCCATAGGTGATTCAATGCTGATCATATTATTCATTACATCTGCACGGATCGTTGTGACAATCTTATACTCTTCTTCACAGTCATCCTCCGGGACATAAACGACAACGGTATCATTGAGTCCAAGCTCTTCCTCACCGGCATCGTCCTCCACGATCTGAGCCGTCTTGATCATCCGCTCCAGATAGCGGATCCGGCTCTCGTTACGATTTTTCACTTTCTTGGCTGCTTTATATTCAAAGTTCTCGCTGAGATCTCCCTGCGCTCTCGCCTCCTTGACGTCTTCCAGGGCTTCCTTACGCACGACAAGCTTGCGGTGCTCCAACTCCTTTTCCATCTTTTCAACATCCTGTCTGGTTAGTCGATCATACATTGTTTCATCCTCCCTTTTATTGCAAAAAAGATCTTCTATGCAAAACAAACAGATATTTATATGTTTTTTGTTTATTTTTGACAATGATATTTTATCACATGCTGTGTATAATATATATAAGAAATCTGAATTGATTTCTTCATCACACAATGAGTCCTGTGACTGTTCTGACAGGACATTAATCAAAAAATGACAGAGCGATGAGAGGTGTGACGGTTCTGACACCTCGGTAAACAAAAAGTGACCGAGTGATGATATCTATATGGGAGAGTTGTTACTCTCCCATTTTTACAAAGTAAATACATCAATGAATATATTGCTTATATAAAAAACACAAATTCCACCAAAGATCAAAAAAAGTTAAAACGAAAATACATTTATTCCACATTACAATATTTCCATAAAGAATTAAAGATTTAGAACAAAAGGGCAAAACCAGCGTTTGACCCTCCAAGAATTGCTTTGCAATTCTCGTTGACATCCCACCACATTACGAGCATTTTCCTATACCAAAACAAAACAGAAGGCTACCCATCAGTGGATCAGCCTCCTGCACGATTATTCCATAAATTCAATTAGCGATAGATGATCTCGCTTCTCTTTGGTCCGTTTGATACCATTGTGATCGGCACACCGATCTCCTTCTCGATGAACTCGATATAACGACGGCAGTTCTCCGGAAGTTTGTCATACTCGGTAATACCTCTGATGTCGCAGTTCCAGCCCGGCAGTGTCTCATAAACAGGCTTTGCCTTAGCAAGCTTTGCGGTTACAGGGAATTCCTTTACAACCTCTCCATCGATCTCATAACCAACGCAGACCGGAATCTCCTTGAGATATCCGAGACAGTCAAGAACAGTCAGTGCTACTTCTGTTGCACCCTGGATCTGACAGCCGTAACGGGATGCTACTGCATCGAACCAGCCCATACGACGTGGACGTCCTGTTGTTGCACCGTACTCTCCACCGTCTCCGCCACGCTTACGAAGCTCCTCAGCCTCTACCTCATCGTGAATCTCACTGACGAACTCACCGGCACCAACGGCACTGGAGTAAGCTTTTACAACAGTAACGATTCTCTTGATCTCATATGGAGGAATACCTGCGCCGATTGCGCCGTATGCAGCCAATGTAGAGGAAGAAGTAACCATTGGGTAAATACCGTGATCCGGATCCTTCAGGGAACCAAGCTGTCCCTCTAACAGAATACCCTTGCCCTCCTTGATCGCCTGACGAAGAAAAGCAGATACGTTGCAGACATAAGGAGCGACCATATCACGATACTCATGAAGTGTATTTAAAAGCTCATCCGGATCAAGCTCCGGCTTATTGTAAAGATATTTCAGGGTAACGTTCTTCTGCTCGCAGATGCGTGCGATCTTATCCTTTAACACATCATCATCGAACAGCTCGGATACCTGAATACCGATCTTAGCGTACTTATCAGAATAGAACGGAGCGATTCCGGACTTTGTGGATCCGAAGGATTTCTTTCCGAGACGCTCTTCCTCATACTGATCAAACAGGATGTGATACGGCATCAGGATCTGTGCTCTGTCAGATACCAGAATCTTTGGCTTTGGCACGCCCTGCTCTACTAAGGAATTGATCTCCTTAAACAGATATGGAATGTTCAGTGCAACACCGTTGCCGATAACACTTGTGGTGTGATTGTAAAATACACCGGATGGCAGAAGATGCAGTGCAAACTTACCATAATCATTGATGATGGTGTGACCTGCATTGCTTCCTCCCTGAAAACGTACGATGATATCGGACTTCTCACCTAACATATCGGTGATCTTTCCTTTTCCCTCATCGCCCCAGTTTGCTCCAACGATTGCTGTAACCATAAATAGCCCCCATTTCTGTACTGCCCTGACCTGGTTCCCATGCCTGGCAGCACAACGACACGGGAATGGAAAATACTTCTTACTTCGGTTCACTCATAGAAGCATACTTCCGGTAATTGATTCCTACACGTTTATCTCGGACTTCATTCCAAGGATTTCCTGATTCTCATCCAGAATTGGCTGAACAATCTCCTGAATAAACTCCTCTACCTGTGAAGCAGAACGTCCTGTATATCTGGATGGCTCCATCAATGCCTGCAGCTCCGGCAGTGTCATCGGGAACTCATCGTCTGCAGCGATCAGCTCCAGCAGATTGTTTTCTTTTCCTTCCTGCTTAACATTCTTGCCTGCTTCCATAGAGAGCTGACGGATCTTCTCATGAAGCTCCTGTCTGTCTCCACCTGCTTTGACGGCATCCATCATGATATTCTCGGTTGCCATGAACGGCAGCTCGGCCATCAGACGTTTCTCGATCACTTTATCATATACGACAAGACCATCCACAACATTTAATACCAGATCAAGGATACCATCTGTCGCCAGAAATCCCTCCGGTACGCTGATACGCTTGTTGGCGGAATCATCCAGCGTACGCTCAAACCACTGACATGCCGAGGTGAACATTGTGTTGGTGACATCAGCCATCACATAACGGGAAAGAGATGCAATACGCTCGCTGCGCATTGGATTTCTCTTGTATGCCATTGCGGAAGAACCGATCTGATTCTTCTCGAACGGCTCTTCAATCTCCTTCAGATGCTGAAGAAGACGGATATCATTGGAGAACTTGTGTGCACTTGCTGCAATGCCTGCAAGTACATTTACAACTCTTGTATCAAGCTTTCTGGAGTAGGTCTGTCCGGATACCGGGAAGCACTCCTTAAAGCCCATCTTCTTGGCAATGATCTTGTCGAGCTTCTTAACCTTCTCCTCATCGCCGTCAAACAGCTCCATAAAGCTTGCCTGTGTTCCTGTTGTTCCCTTGGAGCCGAGAAGCTTCATATGATCAATGACATGATCCATGTCTTCCAGATCCATCAGAAATTCCTGCAGCCACAGAGTTGCTCTCTTACCTACAGTTGTAGGCTGAGCCGGCTGAAAATGAGTAAACGCAAGTGTCGGCTGTGATTTGTACTTCATCGCAAAACGGGACAGCTCATCAATTACGTTGATCAGCTTGTTGCGGATCAGATGAAGCGCCTCTGTCATAATGATGACATCGGTATTATCTCCGACATAACAGGAGGTAGCTCCCAGATGAATGATCCCCTTTGCCTTCGGACACTGAACACCGTAAGCATATACATGTGACATAACATCGTGACGAACCTGCTTCTCTCTCTCCTTGGCAACATCATAATTGATATTATCTGCCTGAGACTTCAGTTCCTCGATCTGCTCCTTTGTCACAGCAGGATTGCCGTTTTCATCCAGAAGTCCAAGTTCATTCTCTGCCTCGGCAAGCGCGATCCATAAACGTCTCCAGGTTTTGAATTTCTTGTCCGGAGAGAATATGTACTGCATCTCTCTGCTGGCGTATCTCTCGGACAGTGGACTTGTGTATCTGTCGTTACTCATATCTAACCTCATTTCTGTGCTGTTTCGCACACCTTTGTTTTATATGTTCAGTACAAATTGATCCGGCACAGAACCGCTTCAACCTATACCCACAACACCTGCATTATTTGTCGTAATCTCCACGGATATCTTCCTTCGGAGGATCTAACGGATAATCTCCGGAGAAGCAGGCATTACAGTACCCCTGATCTCCATCGATCAGTTCACTGAGCCTGTTCAGATCAAGATATCCCAGAGAATCTGCACCGATCATCTCTGCGATCTGCTCTACCGTATGGCTGAATGCCGGCAGCTGATCACTGGACGGTACATCTGTTCCAAAATAACATGGATATTTGAATGGTGGAGAACTGATGCGCACATGCACTTCCTTCGCTCCCGCATCCTTGAGCATCTTCACAATACGCGCACTTGTCGTTCCACGGACGATGGAATCATCAACCATGACAACACGCTTGCCGCGAACGATTTCACGAAGAACATTCAGCTTAACCATAACACTCGACTCTCTCGCCGACTGCTTTGGCTTAATGAAGGTTCTTCCCACATAACTGTTCTTGACGAAAGCCGTTCCGTACGGAATGCCGGATTCCAGGGCAAAGCCCATCGCTGCTGCATTACCGGACTCCGGTACACCCACAACGATATCGGCGTCGACAGGATGTGTCTGTGCCAGGATCCTTCCGGCTGTAATCCGGGAACTGTGAACGCTGATGCCATCTATGTAACTGTCCGGTCTTGCGAAATAAATGTACTCAAAAATACATTTTGCATGACTGCCTGTCATCAGAGACTTGTCCGAAGAAATTCCCTCCGGCGTGATCGTCACGATCTCCCCCGGCTCCACATCACGGATAAACTCTGCGCCAACCGTATCAAGTGCACATGATTCACTGGACAGGATATATGCCCCGTCTCTCTTGCCGATACAAAGCGGACGGAATCCAAACGGATCTCTTGCTCCGATCAGCTTACGCGGACTTGCCACTACAAGAGAATAAGCTCCCTTGATCTTTTTCATGGCTTCCTTGACCGCTTCCTCTACCTTGCCGACCTTCAGACGTTCTCTCGCGATCAGATATGCGATCACCTCTGAATCAATCGTAGTCTGGAAGATCGCACCACTCAGCTCCAGCTCGCGGCGAAGCTCCAGTGCATTGACCAGATTGCCGTTATGTGCCAGTGAAAGGGTTCCCTTGATATAGTTCAGAACCAGCGGCTGTGTATTCTCGGCAACACTTGCTCCTGCTGTCGAATAACGCACATGACCAACTCCGATATCACCTTTCATCTTGCCAAGATTCTCAGCATTGAATACCTCATTGACGAGTCCCATTCCCTTGACGGAGGATGAATTCCTCTGAGGACCGTCTGTACGGCTCACTGCAATACCGCAGCTCTCCTGTCCTCTGTGCTGGAGGGAAAACAGTCCGTAATAGATGGTAGACGCAACGTCCCTGCCTTCCATATCGTACATTCCGAATACTCCGCACTCTTCCCCGAGCTTCGGTTCTTCCGCCTGTGCAAGCAGGCAGCCGGAACAATGGCATTTCTCACATGATGTCTGTTTGTTACATTTGGTATGCTCACTCATTTTTGTCTCCATTCCTATGCAATTGTCCTAAACACCCTAATAACACAAGATATATTATATCAATTTCACGGAAAATCTCAAGACTTGTTTGTAACTTTTTGTGATTTACTCTGCTTCCTTCTTCTGTGCGGTATCCTCGAGAGTCATAATTCCCTTCTGAAACTTTAATTTCAGAATACGCTGAACCGTATCATTTAACCGTTTCTCCGTGATCTTTCCTGACTGCACACGTTTTAAAACAGCATCGAACGCCCCCGGCAGATCCTCCGGCATCAGAATAATGTCTGCCCCTGCTTCGAAGGACTTGACTGCGGCATCTCCGGCAGAATATTTGTCCGTGATCGATGCCATATCGAATGCATCGGTAATGATCAGTCCGCTGTAATTTAACTCCTCACGCAGGATCGTTGTCATGATCAGATTTGACAGGCTTGCCGGTTCGCTCGTCTCGGTAACGCGACTCACCGAAATATGGGAGATCATCACAAAATCCGCTCCTGCATCCATTCCGTTTACAAACGGAACAAAATCAATCTGTCGCAGTTTTGATATGCTGCTGTCAATGTCGACACTTCCCTGATGGGTATCTCCGCTGGAGGAGCCCTGTCCCGGAAAATGCTTGAGCGTGGAGCAGATATTCTGGCTCTCAAGCCCCTTTACATAGGCACTGACATATTCTGCCACCTTTTTCGGATCATCACCAAAGGAGCGCGTTCCGATCTCACTGTTCATCTCGGTCGTCTTAACGTCTGCTACAGGAGCAAAATCGACATTAAAGCCAAGCTCTCCGATCTGGCTGCCGATCGTCTCAGCCATATAATATACATAATCGGCATCCTCTGTCTTACCGATCTCTTCCATACTCGGAAATGTGTCCGTTTTCATTTTCGGGTTATTTCCGATCCGTGCCACATCGCCGCCTTCCTCATCCACACACACAAACAGCGGTGTTGAGGAATTCTTCTGCAACTTGCGGATCAGCTTTTTGGTCTGCTTCCGGTTCCAAATATTTCTGGAAAACAATGTAACTCCACCGACCGGATACTGCTCCAGTGTTTCTTTCATTGCTTTTGTAAGCTTTTTATGTTCGTAATACTGTCCCTTCGTCTGGTCTAAAAGCTCCAGATTGACATTGAAAAGCTGTCCGACCTTCTCCTCATCACTCATCAGATTCAGATATTCCAGAGAGGCATAGGTTGCATCTTCGTCACTCATCCCGATTACTTCCGGCTCCTGCGTGCATTCTACATCTGTAGATTTCGGCGGCGTATATACGTCACGGCTTTTATCTTTGCCAAACGGCAGACCGGAGCATCCTGTCAGAAGCAGACAAATACTAAGACCCGCTGCACATAATTTCTTTCCATATCTCATTTTCCGGTGCCATACGTCTTTTCTTTTGTGTTGATCTCTCATTGTGATCTTCCATGCCTTTCTTTTATTTTATGATATTGGAATCAAAGGTATTTTGCCCTTTGCATCATTTTTGATTATTTCGGAAACTGTCCAAGCCGCCCTGCATAGGTTAAAAATGTAAATATATCCTGTCACTGATAATGACAGAACGGAGGTTTTCATGAGTGATTTAGCAGCAACCGATTGCGGATGTGGATGCAGCAACGGAGGAAATGATAGTGGATGTAGTTGGATCATCATTCTCCTTCTGCTCTGCTGCTGTTGTGGAAATGGCAACAACTGCTTCGGCGGCTTTGGCGGCGACAGCTGCTGCAGCTCCATCATCTGGATCTTACTTATCCTGTGCTGCTGCGGTAACGGCTTCTGACAACCGTGCAGACCCTGACCGTTAATGGCATTTACCGGCGGTCAAAACTACTTATGTGGCTGCCCTTACGGGGCAGCCTTTTCCTTTTCAGTACCGTTCTTCATAACTGCTTTACCACTGTCCCTTTGAAATTCTCTTCCGGCACGCCTCACACTCCCGGTCGATCTCATAAATCGTATCTTCCTCGATCACAAGATCATCCTCCTGTTTCTGTCTCCGGTCTTCCTCGGATGACTCAACTGCCGTCTCTTTTGCCTTTTCCGGTCCGTAATAAAAGTATCTCATAATACCCTCCATTCTATCCCCGGAATTAAACTCCGGTGGATGTTTATGTAAAATGGAGTTACTTCATCATATGCATCAGAAAAGATTCTGTCTCCTTTTGACAAACTGCCGGAAACTGTCCAAGCACTGATACATACTATAACAATGTAAATAAATTTGACTGTCAGATCTTCTGACAGAATGGAGGTTACCATGAGTGATTTAGCAGCAACCGGTTGCGGCGGCGGATGTTCATCAGACAACGGAGGATGTAGTTGGATCATTATCCTTCTTCTCCTCTGCTGCTGTTGCGGTAATGGCAACAACGGCTTCGGCGGTTTTGGCGGAGATGGATGCGGATGCAATTCCATTCTCTGGATCCTGATCCTTTGCTGTTGCTGCGGAAACGGATTCTAAACATATCGTTTCCTTTTAAACGAGCAGACCAAATTGGTCCACCGGCAGTTTCTTCGGATCTGCCGGTATTTTTATTGTCCGGGAAAATACTCGTAACGTAGAGTGAATCAAGGGCAAAACGCTGGTTTTGCCCTTTTTTATTGCCTGATAAAATGCTCGTAACGTAACGTGAATTAAGGTCAAAACGCTGGTTTTGCCCTTTTTATTGCCGTTTCCAGAACTCCTGAATCTTATCCAGTCTTGATGTCATTCCAAGAAGCACCATATCAAGCACACAGAATGCACTCATTGCTTCCACAACCACAACCGCTCTCGGCACGATCACCGGATCATGTCTTCCCTTAATAGAAATCTCAATGTCCTCGCCATCACGATTAACCGTCTGCTGCTTACGTGCAATGGACGGAGTCGGCTTCACCGCCGCCCGCAATATAATATCACTGCCGTCACTCATTCCACCGAGGATTCCTCCTGCATGGTTTGTCTTTTTGGCAATGCTTCCATTCTCTGCTGCCACAAAGCTGTCGTTATTGTCAGAGCCAAAGGCAGAAGCCACAGCAAAGCCATCTCCGATCTCCACGCCCTTAACTGCACCGATGGACATCACAGCCTTCGCCAGATTAGCGTCCAGCTTTTCAAAAACCGGCTCTCCGATCCCGGCAGGCATGCCCCGGACAACACATTCGATCACGCCGCCTGCAGAATCCTGTTCCTTCATCTTCTGCTCCAGCAAGAGCTCTGCTTTCTCAGATGCATCAAGATCCGGCATGTAAAGCGGGCTTTTCATGATATTATCCAGGGAAGCCTTCGTTTCATCAATGTCGATCCCACCGATCGACCTTGTATATGCCTGTACATGAATTCCAAGGCTTTTCAGCACCTCCTCGGCGATCGCTCCGGCAGCAACTCTGCCAATCGTTTCTCTTCCTGAGGAACGTCCGCCTCCACGATAATCCCGGAAGCCATACTTCTCATCAAAGGTATAATCTGCGTGCCCGGGTCTGTAATAGCCTGCAATTTCAGAATAATCCTTCGAACGCTGTGTCTTATTGTAAACCACCAGTGAGATCGGTGTACCTGTGGTCTTTCCTTCAAAGATGCCTGACTGGATCTCCACTAGATCCTCCTCCTTACGCGGTGTGGAATATCTAGTCTGTCCCGGCTTTCTCCGGTTCAGATACTTCTGTATCGTCTGCTCATCCAGTGCCAGTCCTGCCGGACAGCCGTCCACCACAACACCGACGCCCTTTCCGTGGGACTCTCCCCATGTTGTCACCTTAAATATACTGCCAAATGTAGATCCTGCCATTTCTTACCAAGCCTTTCTTCATTTCTTGTAGTTTTATACAGACAAACGCAGCAGAAACTCTGTATAAGCAGTTTCCTGCTGCGTTGCCATTATCATGTATCCTGATCACAGACGGATCTTTTTCACACTCTGATCCAGTCCATATGCAATCTCTTTAAGCAGTGCCGCATTCTCGGAAATATCCTGTACAATGTTGGTAACCTCTGCCACGGAAGCGGATGTCTCCTCGCTGCTTGCAGCGTTCTCCTCTGCGATCGCAGAAAGGTTTTGAACCACATCGACTACCTTTTCTCTGGAATCATCCAGATTCTCTGTCTTACCTGTAATATGTACCACACTTTCCAGTGCATTTGCAACACCATTGTTCACCTGATGGAACATCTGATCTGTCTGCGTCATCTTGTCACTCTGCTCATCCATGATATTGCGTACCTGCTGCATTGTCTCAACTGCCCTGGTCGAATCCTTGATCAATGCAGATGTAATATCATCGATCTGGCTTGCTGATTCATTCGACTGCTCCGCAAGCTTCTGGATCTGCGAAGCAACCACAGCAAAACCTCTTCCCTGCTCTCCGGCACGCGCTGCCTCGATGGAAGCATTCAGAGACAACAGATTCGTCTCCTCCGCGATGGAGGCGATCAGTGAGGTTGCATCCTTGATCTTCTGTGCAGATGCATTCGTGATGTTCGTCTGCTCATAAATCTCCTCAATGGAAACCTTGGTTCTCTCATTGACTGCCATCAACTCATTCAGGATGGCCATCGCATGATCACTGGAATTCTTCATGCTCTGGGAATTATTCTCCAGAATCTCCGCTTCCTTGTTGGTTGCTTCGATCATATTCCCCATATCAATAACATGCTCTGTCGCGTTCTGTGTCTCCTGTGCCTGATTGGTCGCACCGCTTGCAATATCACCAACAGCATTTCCAACCTGCTCTACGGTCTTTGCCGTATCGGATGCATCCCGGTCCAGTCGCTCCGATGCACTGAACAGATCGTTACTCTTGCTCTGGATCTCCTCGACCATCGTCACAAGCTCTTTCCGAAGATTTGCCACAGACCGGCTCATCACTCCTGTCTCATCTTTGCGCTTCACTAACTTCTCCGCTCCCGGTGTCGGCGTAAAGTCCATCCCTGCCATCTTGCTGACAATATCTGATATCCGGCCGATCGGACGCAGATTCGTTGAGATCATGATCAATGAAAGGATCGTCATAAAGATGACTACAATAACCGCCGCTCCAATGCTGATATAAACGACTCTGTGTAACGGCGCCAGAATATCCGACTCATCGGCAGAAATTACAAGCACGGTATCACATGTCTCATCCACATAATAGGACGCGTACTTTTTCACTCCGTTAAAGTCATAAGTAACTACCTTCGACTCCGGGCGCTGCTTCTGCGCCATCTGTTGTACAACCCCCTTGATTGCAGCGTTCTCCACCGGCTTGCCAATCTTCTCCTCGGTCGGATGATACTTCATTGTTCCGGTCGAATCCACAACATAGGCATAGCTGGAAGCAACGCCCTCGATGCCAACATCCTTAAATGCAGAACGCAGGAAATCCGCGTTCTTGTTCTGAGTCTGCATACGAAGCACATCCAGTTTCGATCCGTCGCTTACCGTCACATCCTGCAGATAATTCATCGTCTGATCCAGCAGTGTCCTCTGTGCGGCCGGAATGATCAGAGCCAGAATTACGGAGCATGTCACGATCACAGCGCAGATCATCAGCACGGTCATACGGAACTTCAACGAATGGATCAACCCCACTTTATCCTGTCGTCTTTCCTTTTTCTCCTTTTTTGTGCTCTTTTTTGTGCTCTTTTTTCTTCCCATAATACTACCTCCAAAGAATTACTTAATGACATATATTTTACCACGCCTGTCCATGGCTTTTCAATCCCCTTTTGTGTCTCCGAAACAATTAATATGCTTTCAGTTCCTTCCACATATAGTTGTAATATTCCTCCATATCCTTGCCGAGATAGCGGAACATTTCACAGTTCTTTACTACATCCTCCGACTGGAAGATCACCGGATCATCCTCCTTTTCTTCCGGATCGATCTCATCTAACACTGCCGTATTCGGTGTAGAATAATATACATACTCAAAATTCTGCATGGCAATATCTTCGCGGCACAGGAAATCCAGAAACTTCACGGCACCCTCGTAGTTTTCACCATCCTTCGGGATCACCCAGCTGTCCATCCATACATCCGAGCCCTCCTTGGGAACTACAAACTCGAGATCTTCATTGTAGTCTCTTGCAAGCCCTGCCTCTCCGGAATAGATCACTGCCATCGCCGCCTGCTCGTTTGCCATATCATCACGGACCTCATCCACCAGATAAGACTGTACCAGCTCCTTCTGATCGATCAGCAGCTTTTTGGCCTGCTGCAGCTCGTTCTTATCTGTGGTGTTGATCGAATAACCAAGCTGGCACAGTGCCGGCACAAAGCTGTCACGGACGCTGTCCTGCATAATAATATTATCTTTATAGTCCTTCCTCCACAGATCCTTCCAGCTGTCCGGCGTAAAGTCAAGCAGCTTCGGATTGTATAATATTCCGACGGTCCCCCAGAAATACGGTACACTGTACGCATTATCCGGATCAAAGTTCTGTGACAGCTTCCAATAGGTATCACCGATATTGTGTGCGTTGGAAAGCTGCTTCATATCGATCTTACGCACATCCTTTTCCTGGATCATTTTGTCCAGCATATAGTCCGAACAGCAGATCAGGTCATAATGGATCGTTCCGTTCTTAAACTTTGTGTACATTGCCTCCGGCGTCAGAAACTCCTCATATGCTACGGATATGCCTGTTTCCTTCTCAAACTGCTTTAGCACATCACGGTCAATATAATCTCCGTAATTAAACACAACGATCCGCTTGTCCGACTTCTTCTCCGTCGTGCCGCATGCCGTCAGCAGACCGGATGCCGACAATAGCACCGCCATTCCTGCCGCCGTGAGCCGGCTTAACATTGTTCTTTTCCTCATGAAAGCCCGCCCCCTTTCCGTTCTGCCTTCTTCGTTGTACGCCATGCCTTCCGGTTCATCAGGAAAAGCACCAGAAGCACCAGCACAAACACGATCGTGGACAGCGCATACAGCTCTGTCTGGATACCCTTGCGGTACTCCGCATTGATCATGGTTGACATCGTATGAATACCCGGTGCCTTCGTGAAATAGGTTACCGAGAAATCATCCAGAGACATCGTAAAGGAGAGCATAAAGCCTGCCACAATTCCCGGCACAAGCTCCGGCAGCACAACCTTCCAGAATGCATAGGAATGGGATGCCCCAAGATCAAGCGCCGCCTCATACATACTCATATTCAGATGCATGACCTTTGGCTGTACACACAGAACCACATAAGGAATGATCAACGTGATATGTGCGATCAGCATAGTCCAGAAGCTCAAGCTGATAAATCTTGAAAATAACAGCATCAACGCCACACCGGTTACGATATCTGCATTCAGCATCGGAATATTGGTCAGCCCCATGATCCAGGTCCGGGTGCGTTTGCGCATACCAAGCATACCGATACACGCCATGGTTCCAAGGATCGTAGACACAAACGCAGCCCCTGCCGCTAGCAGGATCGTTGTGCCGAGTGCCTGCATGATCATGTCATTTCCAAACAGCTTTGTATATCCGGACAACGAAAATCCTCCCCAGACCGCCTTGTTACGCGGGGAAGCATTAAACGAGGATACAATAAGTATCAGGATTGGAAGATAAAGCAGGATCAGTGCAAATGCAAGATATATCCTGGATGCTACGTCCGTCACTTTCTGTTTTACCATATGCCGCTTTCCCCCTCCTCTCCATCAAAGAACCGGTAGATCACCATGCTGATCAGGATCAGAACCATCAGACTCAGGGAAAGACCGGAGCCCGCATGGATATCTGCATAACCGGAATTAAATGCCTGCTCGATCACATTTCCGATCAGATAAACCTTGCCGCCGCCCAGCATGGATGCAATGACAAATTCACTGATCGAAGGCACCATGACCATCGTGATCCCGCTGACGATCCCCGGAATGCTGAGCGGGATGATGATCCGACGCAGGATCGTCCCCTGTCCTGCACCAAGATCCTGTGCCGCGCTGATCACATCGTTGTCAATCTTAACAAGGGCGTTATAGATCGGAAGCACCATAAACGGCAGATAATCATAAACCGTACCTAAAATAACCGCCCACATCGTATTCATCAGATGAACTCTTCCAAAGCCAAGGGATGTAAGTATCTGATTCAAAATTCCATTGTTCAGAAGGATCAGCCGCCATGCAAGAGTACGAAGCATGAAATTCATCCACATCGGCAGAATAAAGATCATTACGATAAAGCTGTTCTTGTTGCTGGAATATTTACGCAGGATCAGTGCCAGCGGAAAGGACAGCACCAGGCATATCCCTGTCACCAGAAGTGACATTCCGATACTGCGTAAAAACGGCTTTCCATTGACCGGATCAAGGATCGCAGCCACATTGGCAAGTGTAAAGGATCCGTCCGATGCCGTAAATGCATTATATACAAGCAATATAAGCGGAACCACCGTAAACAGAAGCATCCACATCAGATATGGTCCCGCAAGAAGTTTTTTGCCTAATCTTCTCATGTCAATTCCTCCATTCCGATCTACTCGAGCGTACGCTCCTGCTCCTCATCCTCCGACTCCGGCTTATGCATGATCTGGATATTAAACGGATCTACCCAGATTCCCACCTCGGTGCCCGGCTCCTTCAAAACGGTGCTGTGAACAAGCCATTCAAAGCCGGCCGCCTGCACTTCCATCTCATAATGAACACCCTTGAAGATTGCAGAGGTCACGCGCCCGCAGATAATTCCCTTTGATGGTTCTGTCAATACAATATCCTCCGGACGGATCACCACATCCACCGGCTGGTTCCTGCCAAAACCCTCATCCACACAGACAAATTTCGTACCCAGAATATCCACCAGACGATCTTCTACCATTGTAGAATCAATAATATTACTCTCTCCGATAAAATCTGCCACAAATGCATTCTGCGGCTCATTATAGATATCCTCCGGCGTACCGATCTGCTGGATATAGCCCTGATTCATGACCACGATCGTATCGGACATCGTCAGAGCCTCCTCCTGATCATGTGTCACATAAACAAACGTGATCCCGAGCTCATTTTTCAGACGGATCAGCTCATACTGCATGTCCTGGCGAAGCTTTAGATCCAGTGCTCCAAGCGGCTCATCCAAAAGCAGGACTCTCGGTTCATTCACGATTGCACGGGCGATTGCAATTCTCTGCTGCTGTCCGCCACTGAGCGAATCCGGCATCCGCTTCTCATAGCCGTCCAGATTGACGAGCTTCAATGCATATTTCACTTTATCTCTGATATAACTTTTGGACTTATTCTTGATCTTTAAGCCAAATGCGATATTCTCCTCAATATTCATATGGGTAAACAGTGCATACTTCTGAAAAACCGTATTGACCTGACGCTCATTGGGCGGCAGTGACGTAATATCTCTGCCCTCAAAGATCACTCTTCCCTTGTCAGGCGTCTCAAAGCCACCCAGGATGCGCAGCGTTGTCGTCTTTCCGCAACCGCTCGGTCCCAGTATCGTAAGAAATCTGTTCTCGTTTAAATATAAATTTAAGTCGTCTAATATCACCTTATCTCCATAGCTTTTGGAGATACCGATCAAGTCTATCAATTTCTTTGCCATTTATGCCTCTTTTCTCTGCTATGATCCAGTTTCTTATACATTTCCCGCGTCATCTGCATAACATTTTAATTATACAATCTCTGCATTGGTTGTCAATCATATTTCCCATGCGGATGCATATTCATATAACAACACGAAATCATGCATTTACAGAAAGGAGACGATCCTATGACCACAGAAGAAAGAGACCGCCGTATGGCGATGCTGCGTGCAGCACAGCCCTACACCTCCGGGCGTCAGCGGTACGCACTCGACCTTGTACTACAGGCAAATACACTGTTATCAACGGCGCGCGGCGGCATGACAGGTGATCTGGAAGCATGCGAAACGACAGCCCGGCCCGAGGAAATGCTGATGCACATGCAGGAATTCTGCACCCCGCGGGAAGCCGATCTCGTACAGATGATCCTGAATTTCATCAAAGCCGGCCATCTGTTCCAGAATTACCGGGATTTCATGGCACAACAAGGTCCCGATGAAAATCCGGATCTGCATGCTGCCGGATTTTCCTCCCCATCTGCCAATCCGCTCCAGATGCTTTTGCAGCTCATGGGCGGCTTTGGCGGTGTTGGAAGCTCCAACCATCTGATGGAATTTCTGATCACACAGCTTTCCCCGGAACAACAGCAGCTTTTCGAACAGCTAAAGAGCTTCACACAATCATCCGGTGAAGAAAAGGAGGCAGATTATGGAACCATGGCATCAGAATGAGGCATTCCGCTCGATGGAGCCTGCCAAGCAGAAAATGATCGAGCAGCTTGCCGCTTCCCTGCAGGGAAAAAAATTAACCGAGGCACTTCCTCTGCTGATGCAGTGGAAACAGACGATGCAGCGGGAAAATATTCAGTTTACGGAGGAAGAAAATCAGATATTGACAGAAATCTTTTCTGCGCAGCTCTCACCGCAGCAGAAAAGACAATTTGAATTTATTAAGAATTCCTCTTTTCATAAAAATTTGAACAGAAAATAATATCCAAGCTCTATTTGTCCGGAAGCTGAGGTGTCACAACGATGTTTGCCATCCTGCGCACTTCGTCCTCCGGCATTTTCAGATCCGGAACACAGATTACCGGTATGCCGGCGGCAACAGCCGCGCGCACACCGTTCTCGGAATCCTCAAGAACAACAGCCTGCTCCGGTTTTAAGCCGCAAAGATGCGCTGCCTTCAGGAAAATATCCGGCTCCGGCTTAGATCTCTCTACCATCTCTCCGCCTACGATCACCGAAAAATACTTACGGATGCCGGCACCCTCCAGATAACGTTCCACGATATCGGATCTGGTAGAGGATGCCACGGCAGCTTTAAGTCCCTGACGGCGGATCCACTGTAACAACGTCACAATGTCAGGCTTTAACTCCAGACCGACCGTTGCTGCGATCGCATCTACGTGCTCTCTCGCAATTCTGCCAAGCTGTGCAAACGGATAATCCATACCATATTCTGTCAGCATCAGCTTCTCCAGACTCTTACCGGTAAGCCCGAGACTCTTGCAGTAAACCTCCCTGCTGAGGCGGTATCCGCGCTCTGCCATCACAACGGCAAGCTGCTCCATAAACAATCTCTCCGTGTCAAAGATCAGACCATCCATGTCAAAAATAAATCCCCAGGCACTCTCAAAGCTCTGTGCGGCGTCCAAAATATTGTGGTAATCTCTCATAATAATGATACATTCCTTTCCCGGCTAATAGTTTCCGGTGCTGCGGTATTCTCTCGGCGTACATCCGATCGTCTGTAAAAATACCTTGTTGAAATAACTGATATTGTTAAACCCGGACAGGTTGGCGATCTCTCCGATCTTCTTGTCGGTATCCTGCAGCAGACGGCAGCTCTGCAATATCCGGTAACGCATCAGATACTGCATCGGCGACATCTTCATCGTCTGCTTAAAGATCCTGCAAAACTGTCCCTCACTCATCGGAAGCATTTCCGCTAACTCCGATAATGTGATCTCGTAAGCGAAGTTGTCCTTCATATACTTCACAACAGGCTCAAGCCTTCCTGTCTCCCCCGGCTCATCCCTTCTCGACACGCGTATACTCTGTCTGTTCAGCCGATCCCAGATCCCCATGATATGGCTTCGAAGCATCAGCTCGTACGGCTCCGTGTCATGCTCGGGACATGCATACAGCTCCCGAAGCAGCCTGAGCACCTGCTTCTGCCAGCCTCCATCGTCCCACTCTGCCTCAAGCTCCGGCTGTGCAGGAGTCCTTCTCCGGTTGCCTGTATCCGCAAACTCCGGCCGGTACGGCTCATCCGGACAACGCATGGAGATAAACTCCGGGAAAATGATCTTACCATCCAACACCGGTTTGAGATACTTTCTGCCGAACCGGCTGTGAATGTCCTCATGCAGAAACTGATAATGAAAATCGATCGCGAAAAAGCTGCATGGCTTTCCGTCCACTGCCCTTGCCGAATGAAGAAGATTGGAATTGATAAATACACCGTCTCCCTCCTGCAGCAGATATTTGCGTTCCTCGATCTCAAAATTGATCTCTCCCTCCGTCACCATCAGGATTTCAAACTCCTGATGCCAGTGAAGATAAAAGATCGCATCCGTGCCGGCCGGATAGCTCATTTTATGCAGTCCGACCGGAAGCTCGACCGTGCCGTGCTGCTGCTTTTCTTCGTATTGCTTTTTCCTTGCCATCCGTACCACCTCCGTATAATTTCTGCATGCCGCCTGCCGTCACAGACCGCATATCGTCAATTTCTTTTATTATAGAGGATAACCGCCAAAAACTCAACGCAACATTTACAACACCCCTGTCAAATGGTATACTGTGTGCAACGTTCGATAACAAATGATAGAAATGAGGCCAGATTATGATTGAACACAAGGAACATTTTCACGGAAGTGATCTCGAAAAGATAGAAGCTGCCTACGGCATCAAAAAGGAGGACATCACAAGCTTTTCCGCCAACGTCAATCCTCTCGGTATCTCCTATAAGCTCCGCGAGGGTCTGATGGAACATATCGATGCCATCACCTCTTACCCTGACCGTGAATATACAAGCCTGCGCAAATGTATTGCCGAATATACCGGCACAGATTATCGCAACATTCTCGTTGGAAACGGTTCCACCGAACTGATCTCGCTGGTGATCCAGTTAAAGCATCCCAAAAAGGCACTGATCGTCGGACCGACTTATTCCGAATACGAACACGAGCTGAGTCTCGAGGGCGGCCGCTCCCACTATTTCCGCTTGAAGGAAAGTGATGACTTCAAACTGAATATCGATGAGCTGACACAGGCATTGGACCGCGATATTGATCTTCTCGTTCTGTGTAATCCAAACAATCCTACCTCGTCCCAGATTGACCGCCAGAGCATGCGGATCATTCTGGATACCTGTAAGGAAAAAGGAATCTTTGTCATGGTAGACGAAACCTATGTGGAGTTTTCCGAGAAAGCGGATGAGATCACTTCGATCCCTCTGACCAACTATTATAATAATATCATTATCCTGCGCGGCATCTCCAAATTCTTCGCAGCGCCGGGTCTGCGCCTTGGCTATGCCATCTGTGGCAACCACCAGCTTCTGCAAGACATCGACAGCAAGAAGAATCCATGGACAATCAATTCACTTGCCGCGGTTGCCGGAGAGATCATGTTTCAGGATAAGGAATATATCCACGACACGAAGGAGTTAATCTCCTCCGAGCGCCGCCGGATCTGCGGTATCCTTGACAAGTGTCCGAACATCAAATATTATCCGCCTCACGGCAATTTCATTCTCGTCCGCATCCTCCGGGATGATGTGACCTCCATGGATCTGTTTGAGGCAGCGATCCGAAAGGGACTGATGATCCGTGACTGCTCGACATTCCCATTTCTAGACAACAAATATATCCGTTTCTGTTTCATGAATCCGGCGGATAACGATGCTCTTCTGGACGTCCTGTTCGAGCAGCTGAACAAATAATATGATAAGTTGCCCGTGATATTACAATATATATCTAACTAAGTCTTCCCATACCAAGGATGGAAATTTGCCCATAATATTTCTTATGTCCGGAAAATAAAATATCAATTTTGCCTGAGAAAT
>ERZ773264.40-NODE-40-length-182028-cov-84.415507_pt1 | contig 182028 bp, 159 predicted proteins | sample MGYA00511910_ERZ773264 | MGnify/ENA primary metagenome ERZ773264 (study PRJEB29015, sample SAMEA2737739) | human gut metagenome | biome: human gut; feature: human-associated habitat; material: faeces | place: China | collected 2012 ...
TTGGCTGGCAACGTAAAGCTGCTTAGCCATTATCTCAAATTTTAACGAACTATTGATTATAGACATGCCTGTGTTATTTGAAAGATATGTATATGCTTTGCTGAATGAAGCGTATGGCAAATCTGTGCAGTATCAGAAAGGAACAAAAGCAGATCGTCCTGATTTCTTAAAGCCTGATGAACAGCTTATTATTGATACCAAATACATTACTGATTGGAAATGTCGCATTAATAGTGACAATGTTCGTCAACTTTCCGGCTATGCCCGTAGCAAAGGCATAAGGAGGCGTCTGCAGGTATCTGATGATTCAACGATTTGTCCTTGTATGATTGTCTATCCTAATTCTGATGGTATAGCAACGTTTTGTCCAGTATCTGCAATAGATAGTAAGAACGATATCCAATTAATTGATGGTTATATACAGTTCTTTAAAGTCGGCGTCTCGTTACCAATCGTTTATAGTGATTTTTCCAAACTTTAGATGAACAATAAGGTAGAACTATTCCATCAGCACGTTTAGCACCATCATCAGCACAAAACTGATAGCGAAGCCGATAGTGCTGAGGTCGCTGTGCTGACCGCTTTGCTTTTGGTATCTTATAAAAAAACGAGAGTAGAGAGTGGAATGTTGAAAGTTATGACTACCTTTGTTGGGAATTATCGTTGTTTGAAGAAACAACATATCATTCAACCTCTAACTATTAATATTAAATATGGCATTATCCAATATAGAGAAGCATTACAACAAGCACCCCGAAGACCTTCGCTTGCAGCGCAGGCACGGCATCGTAGAGTTTGAAACCACCATGCATCACTTGCGCCGTTTCATCAAGCCAGACTCGTTCCTGCTCGACATTGGTGCAGGAACGGGACGCTACACCTCGGCTCTTATGGCTGAAGGCTATCGGGTGAAGGCGGTGGAGCTGGTGCGTCGCAATATAGATGTTTTCTTGAAGCGTGAGCCTACGGCAGACGTTGTGCAGGGCGACGCGCGCAATATGCCGTTTCTGCCTACGGGGGGTGCTGACGTTACGCTGTTGCTCGGTCCGCTCTATCACCTCATCGGCGATGAGGAGAAGCTGAAGGCCCTGAACGAGGCAAAGCGCGTTACAAAACCAGGAGGACTGATTTTCGTGGCTTACTTGATGAACGAATACAGCATCCTGTCGTATTGCTTCGACGAGGACAGGATAGAAGGACTGATGGAGCGTGGGGCGGTTGACGGGGATTTCCATATTCAGGCTCAGGCAGACGAGCTGTACGACTATGTGCGTATAGACGACATCAACCGACTTGACGAACGTGCCGGCTTGAAACGTGTAACCATCTTCTCGCCAGACGGGGCTTCCGACTATATGCGCACGCGTCTCAACCGTATGAGTGACGAGACGTTTGCGCGTTTCATAGAATATCAGAAGTGCATCTCCGAGCGTGCCGACCTTATTGGAGCCGGCAGCCATGTGGTGGATGTTGTAAGAGTTTGAATTGTTGAATAAGTGATAGAATTATGAAGACCCTTCCATACATAGTGTTCAGTTTTCTTATGCTCTGCGCATTGTGCACAAGCATAAGCAGTTATCGCAGAACAGAACATATGATAGCGCAGGATGTAAATAGAGCATTGGAGCAGGTCCTTGCGACGATGCCCGACAATGTGGTCACTACAGATACCATACGCTGCTATCGCAACAACCTCACCATAGCCGAGTTGAAGGACACGGCAGGAATAGCCATGCGTACCGTGCGTATGGATGGACGTTGGGAGACCCGGCTTGTGGCAGAGGCTAACTGTGGCTTTGCCACCACCTTTGGGATGTCCGATCAGAGGGCATCAGGTTCTATATTGTTTGTCGGTATGCTATGGCTGTTATGTAGTTTGTGGTACGTAAGGAGGAAAGGACCGGAGCTGGTGTCGCAAGGCATATCATACGGCGGTATTGTCTTCCATAACGATACGTTTATGACGCAAAGGGGTGAGCGGATTCGTCTTACGCCTATGCAGCATTCGCTGCTCGAAATGTTTATGACGAACGACACGCATACGCTATCGAAACAGGATATTTGCGAGCGGCTATGGCCGAAGAAACCTGATGCAAGCGATACGCTCTACACGCTGATAAGACGCATAAAACCTATTGTAGAGACTAATAGTAGGTTGAAGATAGAGTCGGATAGGGGCAGAAGCTACAGTCTGAGACTCAAGTAGATAGCCATTTGTCAGCCACTTGTCAGGGAAATGTCAGACTAATCGATAGAATTTCTTTTAAGAGGAGTGTACTTTTGCACCAGAACAAAATTTGGTGCAAGATGAAACGATTGATTACACTTTCTATTATTATGTCTTCCGCATTCGGTGCTTATGCCCAGGATGTGGAGGGGCGCGTTACGCTCGATGAAGTTACTGTTAAAGCAGCTAAGGTTGTGAACAAAGCAGACGGTATGATAATATATCCTACCGATGTTCAAAAGCGGTATTCCAACAATGGTTACAGCATTCTTGAGAAACTGTCGTTTGCCAATCTGCGTATCGACAACATCAACCACACGATTACGGCTATCGACAATAGGGGAGAAGTTCAGCTCCGAGTCGATGGTGTCGTAGTGGGCAAGGTGGAGATGTTGGCTCTCGATCCGAAGGACATCGCAAAGATCGACTACATAAACAATCCAGGTGTGCGTTATGGCGACGACATAGCATACGTCATAAATATCATTACACGCAGAAGCGAGAGCGGCTATACCATTGGTACCGACCTTACGTCGGCACTTACCACTCTGCAGGGCAATGGAATGGTGTACGGCAAGTGGAGCCGTGGCAAGAGCGAATGGGCGCTCTCGTATGGTATGAGCGGTTATAAGACCAAAGGCGTAAAGAGCAGACAGACAGCAGAATACACGTTGGCTGACGGCAGCGTACACATAATAGACCGTAACGACGTAGAATCGCTTCGCAAATCGATAGCGCACGAAGCAAAACTTACCTACAATTGGGCGGATTCTACTGCCACAGTCTTCCAGACTTCATTGAGCGGAGCGTTCAACAACGCCCCTGACAACTGCGATGTTAAGGATATTACGGACGGCACTCGCCAATACATTGCAACAAGTCGCAACGCAGACAAGAGCTGTTCGCCGGTATTGGATATTTACTTCTTTCGCCAGTTCACCCCTCGCCAGTCCATTGCCGCCAATGCTGTAGGCACATATATCTACACGCAGACCAACTCCTTCTATGACGAGGGCTCTCCATATAAATATAATGTGGACGGCAGGACGGCTTCGCTGCTCACAGAGGTGATCTACGAGAACCGATTGAAGCCTTTCACGCTCTCTATGGGCGTAAAATATAATTATAAATACATTAAGAACTCCTATCAGGGCGATGCTTCTTCTTTGACAAATACGGATAACAACCGCTTGTATAGCTTTGCCGAAATTAAAGGCACGCTCCGACAACTGCGCTTTTCTTTAGGTGTGGGCGCAAGTTACATTCATTACACGCAGAACGGCCATAGATACAACTTCGGGACATTCCACCCGAAGGCATCGCTCACATATAACATCAGCAACAACGTACAGTTGAGTTATACGTGTCAGATGCAGGATAAAGTGTCTCGCATTGCGATGACGAGTGATGCTATGATTCGCACCAACAGTATGGAATGGACAGTGGGCAATCCCGACTTGAAGCCGTCGCATGATATGGAACACCGTCTGCAAGTCTCATACAACAACAACCGCTTGCAGACCTTCTTCGATGGCTACTTCAAGCAATGCTTCAAACCGAATATGGCTCACTATGAGCGAACTGGCGACAATCATTTCGTCTATACACAGACAAACCAAAAAGAGATTGATGCATTGAACGTTATGGCATACGCTGGCTACTGGCTCCTGCCCGAAAAGCTTCAGATTGCTGCTAACGGAGGATTGTTCAGATGCTTCAACTTCGGCAACGACTATACTCATTGCTATACCTCGTGGTTCTATGCTTGCAGCATCACGGCTTATCTCGGCAACTTCACATTGCAGGGATATGTTGACAACGGCAGCCGCTTCTTGGAGGGCGAATCGAAAGGATACAACGGAGCCTATTCTGTCGTGAAAGCATCTTATACGTGGCGCGACTGCCAGTTGTCGTTGTCGTGGGCAAATCCACTTGACAATAACTACAAGGCATACGAGAACGAACTGCTGAACCGTAATCTTTATAAGCATACCATCGGCTATTCGAGGGGCAACGGCAACCAGGTGGCTCTAAGCATTTCGTGGCGGCTTAGCCGAGGTGGCAGGCATAAGGCTGCAGAGAGGAGGATAAGGATGAGCGATACGGATAATGGTATTATGAAATAAAAAAGTCTATTATTCTTTGCAAAAATGGTTGTATGTAAAAATAAAAGTATAACTTTGTGGACAGTTTGATTAAATAAAACTAATTTGTCATGGTTAAAATCACATTTCCGGATGGTTCTGTTCGTGAGTACGAGCAGGGCGTAACGGGGTTACAAATCGCCGAGAGCATTTCGCCGGCTCTCGCTCGCAACGTTGTATCTTGCGGTGTTAATGGCGAAACAGTTGAACTCAACCGTCCTATCAACGAGGATGCAACTATCGCTCTTTACAAGTTTGAGGACGAGGAAGGCAAGCACACTTTCTGGCACACTTCTGCCCACCTCTTGGCTGAGGCGCTGAAGGAACTCTATCCTGGCATTCAGTTCGGCTTTGGTCCGGCTGTGGAGAACGGCTTCTTCTACGACGTTATGCCGAAGGAGGGTGATGTCATCAGTGAGAACGACTTCCCCAAGATTGAGGCTAAGATGAAGGAACTGGCTAAGAAGAACGAGGCTGTCGTTCGTCGCGATGTGTCAAAAGCTGAGGCTCTTGCTGAGTTCAAGGCTGACGGTCAGGAGTACAAGTGCGAGCATATCGAGGAAGACCTCGAGGATGGCACAATTTCTACATACACACAGGGCAACTTCACCGACCTCTGCCGTGGTCCGCACTTGATGAACACTGGTGCTATCAAGGCTGTGAAGATTACGAGCGTAGCCGGTGCGTTCTGGCGTGGCGATGCAAAGCGCGACCAGATGACACGTATCTATGGTATCTCGTTCCCGAAGAAGTCGATGCTCGACGAGTATCTCCTCATGCTTGAGGAGGCTAAGAAGCGCGACCACCGCAAGATCGGTAAGGAGATGGAGCTCTTCATGTTCTCTGACCGTGTAGGTAAGGGTCTGCCTATCTGGCTTGCTAAGGGTACACAGTTGCGTCTGCGCTTGCAGGAGTTGCTCCGCAAGATGCTTAAGCCGTACAACTACGAGGAGGTTATCACTCCGGGTATCGGTGGCAAGAGCCTGTACGTGACTTCGGGCCACTACGCTCACTACGGCAAGGACGCTTTCCAGCCTATCCACACACCTGAGGAGGACGAGGAGTATATGCTCAAGCCGATGAACTGTCCTCACCATTGCGAGGTGTTCGCACGCAAACCGCGTTCGTACAAGGATCTGCCGTTGCGCATCGCAGAGTTTGGTACTGTATTCCGCTATGAGAAGAGCGGTGAGCTTCACGGTTTGACACGTGTTCGTACCTTCACCCAGGACGATGCTCACATCTTCGTGCGCCCAGAGCAGGTAAAGAAGGAGTTTGAGAACATCATCGACATCATCCTTAAGGTGTTCCGCATCTTTGGTTTCGAGAACTACGAGGCACAGATTTCACTTCACGACCCGAAGGATACTGAGAAGTACATCGGTAGCGAGGAGATTTGGGCAGAGAGCGAGAACGCTATCCGCGAGGCTTGCCGTGAGAAGGGTCTTGAGACTCACGAGGAGGTAGGCGAGGCTGCGTTCTATGGTCCGAAGCTCGACTTCATGGTGAAGGACGCCATCGGCAGACGTTGGCAGCTTGGTACAATCCAGGTTGACTACAACTTGCCGCAGCGCTTCAAGCTCGAGTATACTGCAGAGGACAACTCTAAGCAGACACCGGTTATGATTCACCGCGCTCCGTTCGGTTCGCTCGAACGCTTCACAGCCGTACTCATCGAGCATACAGCAGGTCACTTCCCATTGTGGCTCATTCCTGATCAGGTGGCTATCCTCCCGATTTCGGAGAAGTATAACGACTACGCTCGCGAGGTGAAGACGTTCTTCGACAAGGCTGGCGTACGCGCTCTCATCGACGACCGCAACGAGAAAATCGGCCGCAAGATTCGCGACAACGAGCTCAAGCGTGTTCCGTACATGGTTGTAGTTGGCGAGAAGGAGGCTGCAGAGGGTCTCGTTTCTATGCGTAAGCAGGGTGGTGGCGAGCAGGCTACCATGACTAAGGAAGAGTTTGCAAAGCGCATCTGCGATGAGGTTGCAGAGCAGCTGAAGCTTGCTGAGGATTAAATTACGTAGGAGTCTACGGCATCCTTGCCGTGGACATGTGGTATGAGAAAGATTGCTCACACCTCCTATGCTATAATTTATCAATGCCCATTAATCAGATTTCAATGTCTGACTAATGGGCATTTCTTTTGTCGCTTTTTCAAGCAAAGTTGAGGTGTTGAGGAGTTGAGAAGTTGAGGAGTTGAGATGGTGAGTGTTGTAAGATGTTGAGGTGTTGAGGTGAATAAAAATGGGGCAAATTTTTGCTATTTCGCATATAATAACTAATTTTGTACTTATGAGTGAACCATTAGCTGAAAGAATGCGCCCGCGCTCGTTTGACGATTATGTCGGACAGCAGCATTTAGTGGGCAAGGATGCCGTGCTGCGCAAGATGATTGAGAGCGGACGCGTGTCCTCCTTTATATTGTGGGGACCGCCAGGAGTGGGCAAAACCACTCTCGCACAGATTATTTCGCATCGTCTTGAAACACCGTTCTACACGCTTAGTGCCGTGACGAGTGGTGTTAAGGATGTGCGCGACGTGATAGAGCGTGCCAAGAGCGGACGCTTCTTCAATTCGGCTTCGCCCATTCTCTTCATCGACGAGATTCATCGTTTTAGCAAGTCGCAGCAGGACTCTTTGCTCGGAGCAGTGGAACGTGGCATCGTCACGCTCATAGGTGCCACCACAGAGAACCCGTCGTTCGAGGTGATACGCCCGTTGCTGTCGCGCTGTCAGCTGTATGTTTTGAAACCTTTGGAGAAGGAAGACCTGCTGCAACTGCTCAACCGCGCCGTTACAACCGACGTTGAACTTTCAAAACTCAACATCCAGTTGAAAGAGACAGATGCTTTGCTGCGCTATAGCGGTGGCGACGCACGCAAGTTGCTCAACATCCTGCAGCTTGTCGTTGAGTCGTGTCCCGGCGATCAGATAGTGATAGACGACGAGATGGTTGTGGCGTGCCTGCAGCAGAACCCGCTTGCCTACGACAAGGAGGGAGAGATGCACTACGATATTATCTCGGCGTTCATCAAGAGTATTCGCGGAAGCGACCCTGACGGCGCACTCTATTGGATGGCGCGCATGATAGAGGGTGGGGAAGACCCGCAGTTCATAGCCCGTCGCCTTGTCATTAGTGCGGCAGAGGATATCGGACTCGCCAATCCCAATGCACTGCTGCTTGCCAACGCCGCCTTTGATGCGGTTATGAAGATAGGATGGCCCGAAGGACGCATACCACTGGCGGAGTGTGTGGTCTATCTCGCTACCAGTGCGAAGAGCAATTCGGCGTATCTCGGCATCAATCACGCCTTGGATATTGTGCGTCAGACTGGCAACCAGCCAGTTCCGCTCCATCTGCGCAATGCTCCGACGAAGCTGATGAAGGACCTCGGCTACAGCGACGGCTATAAATACTCGCACGATTACCCCAACCACTTTGCCCCACAACAGTATATGCCCGATGCGCTTAAGGATACACGCATCTGGCAACCGCAACATTCGCCAATCGAGGAGCGGCAGTATCAGCACATGCTCCAGTGTTGGGGCGATAAGTATAAGAACGAATAAAGTAATTCAACCAATAATATTGACAGGAATATGAAGATAGTAGTGTTAGACGGTCAGGGTGTAAACCCTGGCGATATCTCTTGGAACAGAATTGAAGAACTTGGCGAACTTACCGTTTATCCGCGCACAGCGCCCGAAGAAGTGCTGCAGCATGTGGGCGACGCAGAGATTGCGCTTACTAACAAGACGGTGTTCGACGCCAACATCATAGCCCAGCTCAAGAACACGAAGTATATCGGTGTGCTTGCTACTGGCTACAACGTGGTAGACACAAAGGCGGCACGCGAGCGTGGCATCGTTGTGACGAACATTCCGGCGTACAGCACGGACAGCGTGGCACAGATGGTGTTCGCTCACTTGCTCAATGTCTCTAACCATGTAGAACACTATGCTGAGGAGACGCGCAACGGCGTATGGAGCCGTTGTCCAGACTTCTGCTACTGGAATAAGCCGCTCTTTGAGCTTGCAGGCAAGACTCTCGGCATTGTAGGACTTGGAAACATTGGCATGAAAGTGGCGCAGATAGCGCAGGCATTCGGCATGAACGTGCTTGCGTACACAAGCAAGACTCCTGATCAGCTCCCAGAGGGTATTCGCAAGACAACGCTCGACGGACTCTTCGGCGCTTCCGATGTCGTATCGCTGCATTGCCCGCTTACAGACACAACACGCGAACTGATGAACAATACTTCTATCGAGAAGATGCGTGACGGCGCGATACTCATCAACACTGGTCGTGGACCTCTTGTGAACGAAGCAGATGTAGCCGACGCACTTGCTTCGGGCAAGCTCGGTGCTTATTGTGCTGATGTGCTTTCATGCGAACCACCATCGCCGTCAAATCCTCTTGTCGGTGCACCACATGCATTCATCACGCCACACGTGGCATGGGCTACGCTTGAGGCTCGCTTGCGCTTGATGGATATCGCTGTGAACAACATCAAATCGTTTCTTGAAGGCTCACCTACTAATGTTGTTAACTAAATATGATGCCTACAGAAGATATCTACCAGCCCCTACTTAACGTTATTGAGTTTCTGGGTACCTTCGCCTTTGCTATCTCTGGCATCCGTCATGCCGCAGCCAAGCGCTTCGACTGGTTCGGAGGCTTCGTATGTGGCGTTGCCGTGGCTATCGGTGGAGGTACGCTGCGCGATATAATGCTCGGCGTAACGCCGTTCTGGATGACTTCCTCTATTTATCTCATCTGTACGTTCATGGCGCAGATGTTCGTCATCGTCTTTGCGCGATCGTTGAAGAGTCTTGACAATACGTGGTTCTTCTTCGACACGCTCGGCTTGGCGCTCTTCACCGTAGCCGGCTTGCAGAAGACACTCGACTGCGGTCACGCCTTCTGGGTGGCTATAATCATGGGTACCATAACGGGTTCGGCAGGCGGTGTCATCCGCGACGTGCTGTTGAACAACGTGCCCGTCATCTTCCAAAAGGAGATATACGCTATGGCGAGCATCATCGGCGGATTGGCTTATTGGGCACTCGTAGAGCTTGGTTGCGATATGACCATTTCTGTTATCATCGCCTTCCTCCTTATCGTAGCAATACGCATCCTCGCCGTGAAGTACCACATCTCACTGCCAGTGTTGCGAGGGGAGGAATAGTTATATTGTGTAGCATGGTGTGTAATACAAATTCAAATGAAAAGTGTTACACATCGTGTTACGCCTATCTTATTATATCTTCGTCTTGATAGTCAGCCTCACCTAAGAAGGCGGTATGTGACATTATTAATGTCTGCTTGGGTATTATGTGTATATAACAAAAAAGGAGCTTTGACACAACCTCAACCAGGGCTTTGTCGGTAAGCAACGCCTTATGCCGTACTTCAACCGACAAAACAACGATGACCTTATCCTCGCCATCCAGTCCGCAGGAGTGGAGCGAGGACGCAACGGCTTCCGCAAAAACAAGTCTATGGAAAAGCAGCCGGAGTCCGAAGAAGACCTTCTCGAACACCGAACCGACGGCACCGATGCCTTCGACACACTCTATATCGGCTGCGAGAAATTCCCACAGCACGATTTATATCCAATTGCAATTGGTGGTGTGAGATAATTGTTATATCTTTGCACAATATTGAATTTAAATTAGTAAATATGAAACTTTGGACTTTAGTTGACATAAATAGAACACATGAGAAATTTGGCGAATATAAACTTCTCATAGCAGACAAGAATTGGAACGATAAAGGTTATTATACTCTTTACAAAATTACATATCAACAACCGAAAGATTTCTACAATAAATGTTTGGGAGATATAAAGATATTCAACCCAAATTATGAGGAAAATTACAGGGCTTCTATAACAGATATTCATACTCCGTATGTTGCTTTCATTTTAGATAAAATTTGTGCAATGGCTTTATTTTTAGTTCTCACGCCTGCAGAAAGAAAAGAGTTGATTGAAACCTTACATATAACATTCGATTGTACGAAATACCAATCTCTTCCAGTCTTTACAGAATCTGTTTTAAGAGGTTATACATTAGAAAGCTTTATTAAAGAGCAAGATGAAATAAAAAACTTATGTTGTCAGACATTAATCCTGCCCATTATATTTCGTCAACGGGTGAAAATGACATAAAAAATGTTCTCCGTAATTTTTCTGAAATTAACATAGAATAAGAAAGCGGAACACTGCCAAATATGACTTCTACAAAGGCACAAGGCGAATGAAGCTGCTGGACTCTAACGAAATCCGGCAGCTTCGCGATGTGTGTATATTTGAGGTGAATGGGATTGAGGTGTTATGTAGACCCTCCTTTATTTTATTTTCCTAAATCGTTCTTGTAATTCTTTCATACGGTCTATAAGTTCTGCAAACGATAGTTTAGTACCGTATATGAAGTAGTCGCACATTTCTGCATAGTCTGACTTCCAATCTGGAATAAGTCCTTCATGAGAGTACTCAAATCTAATTATATGCAGAAATGTATTAATACTAAATTAACTTATTTTAAGTAGAAAACATCGCAAAAGTTTTCTACACTACTGTAAGGATTAAATATGTAAAGATAATATAAATCTATCATCTCTACATAGAATTATGGTATTATATCCTCAAATCCGCAACTAAGCCCTTCAACGTCCTTATTGCGTGCGCACGTCCTCTCATTACTGAATTATCAGATAAATTGAGGCTGAAACACCCACTTCTGCCTACAATATCCCCTTACCCCACAATGCGACTTGAGACAATACGCTGTATCATGTTCAAATCTCTCAAAGAACCTCTTCTTGAAATCTTACTGATTGCTCGTAATGTACTGATAATCAATACTAATTGGAATGGCAAAATGACGAAAGAAACAAATTAGAAACAACAAAACCAAGAAACCTAACATTGAAAGCATGAGAAAACAAAAATTAACACGAAAAACAATGGTAATTTTCCGATTTTGACATTTTAAGAACATGGCAAATAGAACAAATATTTATGAACGCATATATGTATCTTGCCATGTTGGGAAACCAATTGCTTAGTCCCATTTTTGCAGATTATATTTCTATTTTGTCTAAATTACGACGGAATACAGCAGATATTCAAGGGATTTGGATGGATTATCACGATAAAATATTATTTTTGTAGCGTAAAAACGATAAAAACATAAAGTTAAATCGCATAAGAGCAGTCTTAGAGGACAAAGGGATAAGCCAAACATGGCTTGCAAAGAAGTTAGGAAGGAGTTTCAGTACGGTCAATGCTTACGTATGCAACCGTTCTCAACCCAACCTTACCACACTTCTTGAAATTGCACAGTTCTTGTCTGTGGATATGAAAGAATTTATCACGGACAAAAAGGAACGCAATGATTGAAGAGATTATGAGAGACAAAATAATATCATAGCATCATTTTGTGGATAAACTAAAATATAGTATTTGCAAAATAAATTGAACTTTTCTCATAAGAAAAGAAATATGCTATAAGAGTTCATATCTCTCTACATATTAAATTGTTAATTGCTGATAACTATGAGACTGAAGCCAAAACTACTCAATGCAATAATATTAGGATTGACAATGTTCCTTTCAATGCAAACAGCTTTTGCTGCTTGCAAACAGTCATTTGCCGTTCAACAAAAGAAGGTAGCGACCATTAGCAAAAAGAAAGTTGTCAAGAGCAAGAAGAGAACCTATCGCAAGGCTTCGGCGCGTAAATATTCGCATAGGGAACTGAACTCCATTATGCGGATACTTGAGCGGAAGTTCCTGTCGGAAGACAAGACCCCGGCCTTGCGAAATGTTGTTGGATTTGGAATGGGATCCAACTCCATTGATGTTGCGCTCCGTTGGAACACGAAGGAGAAGCAGCAGGAGTTTCGTAGGCAGATTTACAACTCGCCCGCCATCAGGTTTGAGGGCAAGTTGGACCCTATCATCGACAACAGGGAAGGCGTGAGCACCTACCAAGGTATCTCCCTCAAGGCGGAGAAGCCTTCCTATCCATTGGGCACCACGGAGATCAGATTCACGATTACCAACCATAGTGGCGAAGAATTTGTGTATGGCGATGCCTATAGCATCACGGCCCAAGGAGCGGATGGCAATTGGTTTGTTGTGCCCACCGATTGCTCGTTCACGGCCATCGGTCATGTTTTAAGCGATGGTCAAAGCGGCACCATCACAGCCCATCTTTTTCCCGATATTCTGCCAAACAATCCTGGCGTCTATCGCTTCTTCTACGAAGAAAACATAGATGGCAATAAGGTGCTGCTTATGGCAACCTTTGAGTTGAAGTAAATAAAAAGAATTGTTGCTTATGAAAATACTCTTCAGTTTATTGGCATTTTGTTTATTTGCCTCATGCGTCCATTCCCAAGAGGCGGTGGACACGGTAAGTGTGCGTGTACAGTATCGTGCATTGTATAAACACACGCAGGAGCAAAAGGAAGCGTATGATGATATAAATCTGTTGGATATAGGGGGACATTCGTCTCGGTTTTATAGCCAACGGTTGAGCAGTTTCTGCATCTGCGTGATTCTGTGAAGAGTGTGAATACCGACCCCATGAGCTATTTGCAGTTCCTGGCAAATACGTTTGGCTCTAAGAAAGGACGCGAGTATGAAGTTTATAAGCACATTCCACAGAGGGGCACGCTCACTTATACGGATGTCGTGCACAATGACTTTTCATTCTGTTATGAGGAATCCATCCCGACCTTCTCTTGGGAACTCGCCGAGGGTGACACTATTATTATAGGTTATCCCTGCCATAAAGCCGTTTGTCAGTTCCGTGGGCGCACTTGGACAGCGTGGTATTCGTTGGACTTGCCTTTTGATAATGGTCCATGGAAGTTAGGTGGCTTGCCAGGACTAATACTGGCTGCTTCCGAAAGCCGACATGAATTCTCGTTTGTTGCTACAGGCATAGAGCAGATGCGGCAAACAGCAACCATCAGCTTTCAGCCCAAGCGTTATTTGCGCTCAACTCCTGTCAAGTTTCAACATCTGCTTGAGGATTACTGGAAAGACCAATGGAATACCACTAACCGCTTGCAAGGCAGTGGATATAGTGAACCGCCTAAGGCACAACGGAGTTTCAATGCCTGTTTAATGGACAAATATGAATAAGTGATATGCAATAACCATTTGGTAAGCAATGAGATATGCCATATTTTTCATACTTCTGCTAACAAATCTTTCGCTCTCTGCACAAACCTTCACAGGAAAGGTGAAGGGTAAGAAAGGAGAACTCTTGGTAGGTGCCTCGGTTGTGGCATCAACTGAGAGCAAGTCGACCGTGGCGTATTGTCTCACAAGCAACAAGGGTGGATATAAGCTGACTATTCCTAAAGGGAAAAATCCTGCAAGCATAACGGCAAGTTATATTGGTTATCAGAAGAAGACAATGCCGTTTGCTGATTTGAAGGATGGCATGACTATCACGTTAGTAGAAGGCGACTTTCAATTAAAGGAAGTAAAGATAAAAGCGGAGCGTATAAAGAGTTCTGGAGACACGCTCACATATTCAGTTGCGGGTTTTCGCCAGGGGCAAGACCGAAGCATTGCCGACGTGATAGCCAAGATGCCTGGACTTGAGGTAAAAGCGGATGGCAAGGTGGAATACCAAGGAAAACCTATCAACAAGTTCTATATTGAGGGACTTGACTTAATGGGGTCGCAATATGGTGTTGCCAACCAAAACATCTCAGCCGATAAGATAAAGAGTGTGCAGGTGTTGGAGAATCATCAGTCGGTGAAGTCGTTGCGTGGCGTGTCGTTCAGCGAACAGGCTGCTCTCAATCTTGTGTTGAAGGATGATACCAAAGCCGTATGGACGGGAGCGGCTGACATAGGTTTGGGTTATGGGGATGATTTTCTATACGACTGCCGACTGATAGGTATGCGTTTCAACAAGAAGTATCAGACGCTTATGATGTACAAGAACAACAACATCGGCAAGCAACTCGACAATGAGGTGCTCGATCTTGCTGCATTGTTGAAGGGAAGAACTGGCTCTGAGTCGGGCTTTCTCTCAATGATGTCGGTTGCGGCTCCCGACCTTGCAGACAACCGATATACTTTCAACAATAGTCATCTTGTTGCTGGCAACTGGCTTTGGAAGACTGGCAAGGATTCGGAACTGCGTGTGCAAGGCAATGGATTTATAGACAAGACCGATATGCAGGACTATAGTTCATCCACTTATCTCACCCTTGCCGATATGCCAGTCATAGTTGAGGAGCAGAATGTCAGCAACACCCGAAGCGAATGGAAGGGTGAGGCCAACTATCAGTACAACGGCAGCAAGAGTTTCATCAAGAACAACCTTAAAGGTTATATTGACTTCAACAAGAGTGTCGGCACGATGATGTACAACGGACAGCGCACCGACATGATGGTGAAGCCGCACAAGCGCAGTATTACTGAGGATTTTCAGATGTCGCACACAACGGCAAAGGGCAACATATACAATGTTGAAAGTTATTTGACCTACAGCTATCTGCCGGGACAGTTGCTCACCATTGATGGAATGACAGAACGGCTGAATCTCGGTTTCTTCTCAACACAGAATGAAATGCAATATAAACTGAAAGTCGGCAGACACTATCTCAACAATGAATTGGGAATGAACTACGACTACCAGAGCATTGGTGTGGCAATGGACGAGGAAGCGGAGAAGACGAATGTGTATCAGTTGCTTCGCATGTATTGGTCTCCTTCTATGTCGTTCCTTTTCGGAAAGCACAGGATTGGAATAAAGTCGAAGATAAGTTATGCTCGTCAGTCTTACCGTGAGTCAAGAAGCAATCATCTGTGGATAGACCCTGCGGTGGGTTGGAGTTGGAAGGCAACGGTTGTTTCTGAATTTTCGGCTAATGTTGGTTATGCTAATGCGCCATTGATGGGAAGGTCTATCTATGACACTCCTATCTTCACAAGCTATCGCACGCAGAAAGTGAATAGAGGCAAAACGGATGCTACTCACTCTATTCATGCAACGGCAGCATATAAATACACCAATCCTGTGTCGGGACTGTTCTTTAATATTCGTCCTTCATATAATAGAATGTCGGGAAACATCCTTTACGAGAGTGCGATGAACGGCAATATCTACACCATGACTGCTACCGACAAGGAATATGCCATGCAGACAATAGGTGTTTCCGGTCGTGTAAGCAAATCGTTTGGATGGGCAAAGACACTTGTCGGTATTGGCGCCTCACACAACATCACAGATTATAATATGCTTGTGTCGGGCATTGTGAATGACGCACGTATGAACACAACCGCCGTTTCGTTCAACTACTCATTGCGTCCAGCGAGATTTCTTTCTGTTGAGGGTAAGTCGAATGTGAACATTTACAAGCAGAAGAACCTCACGGCTCCCAAACTCTCTTCCGACCCCACAACCGACTGGGAACATTTTCTTAAACTATATGTATTCCCTGCCAAAGGATGGATGCTGAGCGTAAAAAACGAACTCTTCCATACCAACGACAAGAGCATCGGTGTAAACCACTTTCTTGACCTTGCCATTGCCTACAAGGCTAAGCGTTGGGAATTCTCCGTCACAGCAAACAACCTTATTGGCACTTCTGAGTTTGAACGAAGAACTCTCGGCAACACCATTGAGTCGTATAGCATTACTCGTCTTCGTCCAAGAGAAGTGCTTGCAAAGTGGAGTATGGATTTGTAAACTACAAGAAGTTCTTTAATGCAAGAAAGATTACTAAGAAAGTCATAATCGTAGATTTTCAAGGGATTATAACCGATTATCACTACAAAATGTTATTTTTAGATACTAAAATTTTTAAAATGAAGTTTTTATTTTTTTGCATATTATCTTTGGGGATATTCTCATGTAATATCCCCAAAATAATGCCCCAAAAGCAGACTCTGAATACCAAACAAAATCTTCCTCAAGTTCTAATAAGAATAAAGACTCTCTGTATATAGAGCTTAAACAATGTCGTTTTTCACAAGGAGATTCCATTGTTATACTGTATAGTATTAAGAATCAAACACAGTGGCATTATATATATCTTTCAGATGAGTATTGGATAGAAAGACAAGTAAAAGGAAAATGGATTCGTATACAAAATGATTTTGGTTCCATTTTGATGGGAAAAGAAATACCTGCATATAGTTGCATAAATGATTATGCTAAAGTTTTTTTAAAGGCAGGTCACTATAAATTCTGTAATACAGCATATTCTGATGATGCAAGAATAGACAATAAGAAAATAGTAATGAAAGCTTATTTCGAAGTAAAATCTTGTAAGCACTTCAATTAGGATATATCACATTTTAGAACTAATGATTTGTTTTACCTCAAATCCGCAACTAAGCCCTTCAACATCCTTCTTGCGTGTACATGTCCTCTCTTACTGAATTAGCAGATAAATTGAGATAGGATTACTCTTGCAGGGTGATGTATTTATAATACATTACCTCGAAATAGACCAAAATAAATACAGCTGACTATGAACCTCTAATTATACAAAACCCAATAGAGTATTTTAAGAATAATCCACAATGGCTATTAATAGACGATACAATAAAAGTGGTACTAAATGACATTAATATAGAACATAACGAATAGTTGTTCTGTCTTTTCCCCACTCACACATCGTTCATATCTTTGCCCTAAAAAAAGCATGATATGAGCGATTTTTCATTTATTCCACCAACATCCGTTGTCACCATCCCAGGTGCCAACGCCTCCACTGCCTTCACCTCCAAGACAAGTGAAGTCTTCAAGGAGGAGCACAACATCGCACCAATCATCATCAACGACAAGATGAAGTACATCCCGTGGGGAGGTGACAACCGTATGCCATATAACATCATCAATCTCATCGAGTCCGACGAGACACTGAGCACCTGCCAGATGTTCAACGCCGAAGTATGCTACGGCAGCGGACTCGTCTACAACACGGAGCAAGCCACCGAACGAGTCAGATCGGAAGTCGACGACTTCACATCTGACAACGACATCGCTTCATACTTCCTCGGAGTGTGCCAGGACTTCAAGCACTTCGGCTTCTGCGTCAGTGTGATCATCCTCAATGAGGATGCCAGTCGCATTCGTTTAGCCAAAGGGCAACGTGTTCGCTGAATGGAAAAACTCAGAAACAACCAAACTCTTTGAAGACCATGGTTATAAAAATAAAAAGCAAGCAGGAGGCTACTTTTTCTAAGAAAAAATTGTTATCTTTGCCATTGACTAATAATAATTAGTATGGATAGGGGTAGAAAAATTTGCGACGTACTGAAAGCTGTCAGAAAAAAGATTGCTGACATGAATGGCATTGCATACGAGCCAAGAGTTTGCCACTTCAAAGGACATTGCAGTGGAACATGTCCAGCATGCGAGACTGAAAGAAAATATATAGAGTCGGAATTGTCTTTACGCAAACGCATGGGAGAGGCTGTTTGTGTTACAGGTGTTGCCATTGGCATTTTGGTGACCCCATATAATGTATATGCCCAAACTTCGTCACCATCTGTACCTATTGGTAATGAAGTAATCGCAGCAGACTCTCTGCCAACAAGAGCACAAGTTACAATCAATGGATGTGTGAAAGATGCTGACGGAACTCCTATTGTTGGTGTAATTATTGTTGTAGGAAACAAACAATCCGGCAGCATTACAGACATTGACGGAAACTTTTCTGTTACCTTTCCAAGGGATTCCACGCTACGATTGGAATATATTGGTTATAAAAACAAGGTCTATTCATTCAGCGAACTGGACTTGAAAGGCTTTAACACGCTTTGCCTAACGGAAGAAGACGATGATCTTTTAGGAGAAATGGTTGTAGTTGCACCACAAAAGCCTAAAACAAAGAAGCGTCGCAAGAAAAAACAGGAAGGAAAAATGGTTGTTGAAAATAAAGATTTTGACACAGGGCCATTCTATCCTGGCGGCAACAGTGCCCTGCTACATTTTGTAGAACAAAATTTATGTGTACCTGAAACTTTACAAGGAGCATATCAGCAGCGCATAAATGTTTATTTTTATGTGTTGGGTGATGGCAGTCTTGCCGATGTTAAAGTCATAACAATTTGTCCTCAAGAGATGAAAGAGGAAGTGTTACGACTTGTAAAAGCGATGCCTAAATGGAAGCCAGCCTTAAAAGACGGCAAGCCGACATGTGCGAAAATTATGATACCAATAGATATTATGCTAAAGTAACTTATGCCACCATTAGAAGCACCATTGATAGGAATTGACCGTCACCGCTTGGCTACAGACGGTGACGGCATCACTACTCTCGTTGCATTTCATGAATGTCCACTTAGATGTGCATATTGCATAAACGCCCAATGCTTCAACCCAAATCGGTCATTAGAAAATGACAAGAAGCTTTTTCTAATGACCGCCATTAGAAAAACAGCTTTGTATATGCTTGATTCATAAATATTTACTAACTTTACCACGAAAAAAAGAATATACTCCGATGCGAAACTGTGACATAAAGTTCGTAAATAAGGAAATAACACCTTTTGGTGGTCTTTCCCTGTTCTTCAAAATGCTTGAAAAATGTCTTTTTGAAGAGCATGTTATGCAAAGTGGTGTACCTCTTCAAGGTTCCAACCGTGGTTACAAACCGATCCAACTGATATTGGGATTGTTTGCGGGTGTGTGGTGTGGCGCAAGTTGCTTTGGCCATCTTGACGTGGTTCGTTATGACGCTGCACTATGTGACCTATTAGGATGGGAACGTGGAGCAGACCATCGTGCATACCAGCGCTATCTCAATAAATTCTCTCAAGCTGTCAACCAGCGTGTTTTCGGAAATTTGTTCCGTTGGTTCTTCTCCGAGTTGAAGTTCGACAACTACACTTTAGACTTCGATTCTACAGTGATGGTCCGTGAGGGAAGTCAGGAAGGAGCAGCCAAAGGATACAACCCAAAACGTCCTGGACGACTCTCGCATCATCCTCTCCTTGCATTCGTTTCCGATGTAAGGATGATAGCAAATTACTGGCTACGTCCAGGCAACACATCCGCAAGTACCAATTATCTGTCGTTTCTTGAGGACACGCTCTCAAAACTTGAGGGCAAACGTGTCGGGCTGGTCCGCATGGATAGCGGTTTCTTTGCGAAGGAAATACTTGACTATCTGGAAATGAAAGGGTTACACTATATCATTGCCTGCCGTTTCAACAATCGTATAAAGTACAGTCTCACCCATGAACGCAAATGGATAGAGCTAACAGACGGATTGGAAATATCCGAAACCATCTATCAGGCAAACGGTTGGGAGAAGCCTAGACGCATTGTGATGGTCAGGCAAGAAATAGACAAGCGCCCCAAAGCTGCAGGAAAGAAAATCAAGCAACTGGAGCTTTTTGAGGATGAGCAGGATTTCGGAATATACCGATACAGCTGCTTTGTAACAGACCTTGACCTGCCGGCCAAGATTGTATATGACTCATATCGCGGAAGAGCGGATTCTGAGAATAGGATAAAAGAATTGAAGAATGATTTCTCTATCGATGACTTTGTCACAAATAACTTCTGGGCAACAGAGGCATGTGGGAATTTCATTGTTATGGCATATAACTTCATGTCGTTGTTCAGACATGCGCTGATCAATTCCAACAAGAAGAAATTTCTGAAGACTATCCGATACGAGTTGATATCGACACCAGCCTATCTGGGAAAAACAAAAGACAAGCACATCCTATATTTGGCTAGATCACTAAAAACACGACAATCATTCTTATCTATATGGGAAAAATTAAAGGATTTCTCTTTGCCGTACGACACAGAGAAATCATAATGACCGATTTGGGTTCAAAGAATCTCCAGAATGTAAGCTTACTGTTGATAAACTGATAGAACGCTTGATGCCTGACAATATTTATTTTTTGGCTACGGGTGGAGGAGTTACTTTTGGTGGTGGTGAGCCACTGCTGTACGCTGATTTTATAAGTGAGTTTACTCGAAAAATGCCAGAGGAATGGAAAATCACCATAGAATCTTCATTGAATGTACCGAACAAAAATATCTTTAAAGTTGCTCAATTTGCTGACCTTTTAGTGATTGACATCAAAGATATGGACGAGTTTATTTACAAGCAATACACAGGCAAGGACAATTCTTTTGTATTAGCCAATCTCAAATGGCTTGTAGACAATGGGTATGCAGATAAGACCATTATCAGAATTCCTCTCATAAAAAACTACAACAATAAAAGCAATCAAATCAAAAGCAGGGAAATTCTCGAAAGCATTGGCTTTTCTCGCTTTGATATCTTCCGTTATGTTATAAAATAATCTTGTCTTTTCTCACCATAAAATGCTTCCGTACTTTCGCAGTATGGAAGCATTTTTCGATTTATCTCTACCCACAGATTGGCAGTCACTATCTGACAGCCAACTTCAATATTTCTTCACGCAGTTCTCGCATGATTTGCCCATGGAAGAAATACTCACGCTCTGTCTGTTCAAATGGGCAGACCTAAGAGTGTTATGCAAGACGCATGACGGCAGCTATCTTGTGAAGCAGCGCCATACGCCCAAGCAGGAAACAACGCTGACCATCAGACAAGTGCAAGCAGCCACGGCTTCATTGCACTTCTTACGTCAATTCGCTCTGTTGTCGGTTCGCATCACAAAAATCGGAAGAGCCAAAGCCGTCGAAGCCGACTTCCAGGGCGTGCCGTTCTCGACATTCATATCTGCCGACAACTACTATCAGGGCTTTCTCCACACCAAGAACGAGGCTTTGCTTAACCACCTCGCCACGCTTCTTTACCCAAAGGTCAAGTCGCACCACCTGACAACACCACTTCTGCTCAACGCCTTCTATTGGTTCTTGTCGCTGAAGCAGTACCTCGCCCGATTGTTTCCGCACTTCCTGCAGCCGATGTCAGCTGACGAGCAGAACCTACTTGGCTACGCACCGCCCATCGGCGAGATGCTTCGCCAAAGCATGAACGCGCAGATCCGTGCACTCACCGGTGGCGACATCACCAAAGAAGACGCAGTCTTAAACATGGACACATGGCGAGCACTCACGGAGCTTGATGCCAAGGTAAAAGAAGTTGAAGACATCAAACGACAAACGAAATGACAGACAATAACATCAATTGGGATGCCACAGCCTTCTTCGCATCCCTCACCGAAAAGAACAAGTTCGCAAAGGCTCACGACTTCGTCTTTGCCCGGGTCTCCGGACTTGACGACTTCGAGGAAGTCCTGCAGCAGCTGCAATCTGCCACCGCCATTGTCGCCGTCAGCGACATCAGCCAGGGCTACATCGTCTGCTTTCCGTTGGGGTAGGGAAGCGTAATATACAGAAAAAGAGGACATTACGTAAAGTAATATCCTCTTCTCTTATTTTTATTCGTTAGAAATTCTCATGGAGTTTTAAAACTCTATTTGAACTCTGTGTGACTCCGGCAGGATTCAAACCTGCAACCTTCTGATCCGTAGTCAGATGCTCTATTCAGTTGAGCTACGAAGCCTCCTAATATTAAGCAATTAGGCTTGTTCCTTAATTGCGAGTGCAAAGGTACGCATTTATTTTGAAACTCCAAAATATTTGCGCACCTTTTTCGTGGTTTTCTTTAATTTTTCTTCTTTCCGAGCGACTTTAGCCAGTTTAATGGCTTTTTAAGGATAGTTGTAAGTGTGGTTGGCTGTTTTATTGCTGGCACATTGGGAGTGGATTTTGCTGTGGTGCTCTTTCCATTCTCCTTTCTATCCTGCTTGCGATTCTGAGTTGAACGGCGTGAAGCGTTGTCCTTACGCTGGCGACGTTGCTGATTGTTGCGTTTTGTCTGTCCGCCCTCACGGTTAGGTTGTTCGTTGTTTTGCTTTGCCTGTTCGCCATCACGTGCAGCACGTTCATTGCGTCTCTTAGCGTTATCGCCCTTGTTATTGTTTGCATTGCTCTCTTTGGCTCCATTCTCCGCCTGCTGATTGTTGCCGCCTTCTGCATTGGCAGGCTTGCGGTTCGGCTTGCGTCTGCGCTTCTTTTGCGTAGTGGGTTGTGTGCCGTCCGGAGTAGTTGTTTCTGCAACGGTCTCTTGAGCATTTGTGGTCTGTGGCGTTTCTGTAGCAGAAGTCTCGTTATTGTTCTGCTCCTTTGCGCTGTTCTTCTTTCTGTTGTCGCGGCGCTTGTTGTTGTCGCCCTGCGATCCATTGCTTTTAGAGTTGTTTCTTGGGCGTTTTTCGTCGCGTCCCTTTCCGCCTCTGCCTCTTGAGCGTGGTGCGTTGTAGTCGGGAGTCTCGCCGAGACCTTCGGGCAGTTCGTTCTTGTCGACAACACGTCCGAGGAATTTCTCTATCTGTTTGAAGCTGCTGATTTCGTCTTCGCTTACGAATGTGATAGCGATGCCGTCGCGTTGTGCTCGTGCAGTACGTCCTATACGGTGAACGTAGTCTTCCGGGTCGTGGGGCACATCGAAGTTTATGACCATGGCGATGTCGTCGATGTCGATGCCGCGAGCCACGATGTCAGTAGCCACGAGCACGTCGATCTGTCCGGTCTTGAACTTGTAGAGAATCTCGTCGCGTTCAGCCTGCTCGAGGTCTGAGTGCATCTCGCCAGAGTTAATCTTCATCTGCTGCAGTGTGCGGTTGATAGCCTTCACCTTTTGCTTCTTGCCCGAGAATATTATTACGCGGTTGAGGTCGCCTTTGCGGAACAGGTCTTTTATGATACCTATCTTCTGTGTTTCGTAGCAGACGTATGCGCTCTGTTTGATTTTCTCTGCAGGCTTGCTCACTGCAATCTTTACCTCTACGGGGTTCTTCAGCAGACTTTTTGCGAGTTCTTCAATCTTTTCGGGCATTGTAGCCGAGAACATGATAGTCTGGCAAGTGGCAGGCAATTTGCTTGCAATCATCTTGATATCCTCAGAGAATCCCATGTCGAGCATTCGGTCTGCTTCGTCGAGAACGAAGAAGCTCACCTTGCTAAGGTCGGCAGAGCCGAGAGAGATGTGGCTGATAAGGCGACCGGGCGTGGCTATCACCACATCGGCACCCATCTGAAAGCTCTTCAGCTCCTGATCGTAGCGGTTGCCGTCGTTGCCACCATACACAGCCACGCTGCTCACGCCGTTGAGGTAGTAGCCGAAGCCCTGCATAGCTTGGTCTATCTGTTGTGCGAGTTCGCGTGTCGGGCTCATGATGACGCAGTTGATGGCATCGTGCGGATAGCCACCGTCGTCGAGTTTTGAGAGTATGGGGAGGAGATAGGCTGCAGTCTTGCCCGTACCTGTCTGCGCCACACCAAGGAGGTCACGACCTTCGAGGATAGGCGGAATACATTTTTCTTGTATTGGTGTGCACTGATCAAAGCGCATATCATATAATGCGTCGAGCACATTGTCATTGAGTTGTGTTTCGTCGAAATACATATTATGTTATGGGTTTTATTTTTTTAATTAGGGGCTTTTTTATAGCAGAAATACGCAACGATTGCAAAGATGAAGTTCGGAATCCATGCAGCCAAAATAGGTGGCGTATTGGCATTGATGGCAAATGTAGACGATACTGTTTGTAGCATGATATAGCCGAAGCTCAAGGCGAGTCCCATGCCGAGATACATACCCATTCCTCCTTTGCGTTTGCGCGATGATAGCGACAGACCGATGGTGGTCAGGATGAACGATGCGAACGATGAAGCTATTCGTTTGTGGTATTCCACTTCGTATTGTACGACGTTGCCGTTACCGCGATTTTTCTGTTTGCCGATATACTCTTTCAGCTCCGGATTGGTGAATGTTTCTTGCTGTCCTTTCGAGTAAACGAGATCGGTTGGCTCCATCTGTATGATGGTGTCGCGCTTTGTTCCGCTTGTGATATGTTCGCGCAGTCCGCGCAGCTCACGTATCTTCCAGTTGGAAAGAGTCCAGTGATACTTTGAGTCGGAGATGGTGTCGTACTGGATATCCATTGCCGTAAGATGGCTCACGAGTTTCTTGTTCTCAAACTTGTCGAGAGAGAAGCCATATCCACATTTTTGATTGTTGTCGTAATGCTGTATGTACGCAATAGTGCCTTTGTCCACTTGCAGCATAACGTTCTCTGCCGATGTGTTCTTCTTTTTGTTTTTGTACATAGTCTCGAAGTTCTGTCTTATCACCGTTCCATGTGGAATGACGTATGCACTGAGGAAGAACGAGAGTGTAGAGATAAGTACGCACGAAATCATGTAAGGGCGCATGAGGCGCTTGAACGAAACTCCTGCAGCAAGCATGGATATGATTTCGGAGTTTGAAGCCAGCTTGGATGTGAAGAAAATTACCGCGATGAATACGAATAGCGGACTGAATAAGTTGGCGAAGTAAGGCACGAAGTTGGCATAATAGTCAAATACGATAGCCTTTAGCGGTGCGTGGTATTGAGTGAACTTTACGAGGTTCTCGTTCACGTCGAACACGATACTGATAGAGATGATCAGTATGATAGAGTAGATGTACGTGCCGATGAACTTGCGTATGATATACCAGTCGAGAATGCTGATATAGTGGAATGGGTTTATCACGTTCAAGACACGGAGAAAGCGCAGCTTGTGGCATAACCATGCCCAAGCTGTGCGTATTCCTTTAGTCTTTCTGCGTACAGTCTGCTGCAGATGTAGCAGTTTGTGTAAACGCCTGATGTTTTTTATCTTCATTTAAATTCTTCTTCCGAGGTTGTCTATAACGCTTGCTTTCCATTGTATGAAGTCGCCTTGCTCAATATGTTTGCGTGCGTCAGTGACCAGTCGTAGATAGAAAGCCAAGTTATGAATGCTCGCAATCTGCATAGCCAACAACTCCTGGGCTTTGAAGAGGTGGTGTAGATAAGCCTTCGAGTGTATGCGGTCGATGTCGCATCCGTCGGGATCAATCGGCGAGAAGTCCTGCTCCCACTTCTTGTTGCGTATGTTTATTGTGCCCTCGTAGGTGAAGATCATCGCATTGCGTCCGTTGCGGGTAGGCATCACACAGTCGAACATATCCACGCCGCGTTCTATTGCCTCAAGGATGTTCTGCGGTGTGCCCACGCCCATGAGATAACGTGGCTTGTCCTTCGGCAAAATCTCGTTCACCACCTCAATCATTTCGTACATCACTTCTGTTGGTTCACCAACAGCCAATCCGCCGATGGCGTTGCCGTCAGCTCCCTTGTCAGCGACATGTTTCGCCGCCTCACGACGCAAGTCCTTGTATTTGCAACCCTGCACGATAGGGAATAGGCTCTGATTGTAGCCGTAGAGGGGTTCTGTCTCGTTGAAGCGCTTGAAGCAGCGGTCGAGCCAACGTTGTGTGAGTCCGAGACTCTTCTTGGCGTACTCGTAGTCGCTTTCGCCTGGAGGGCATTCGTCGAATGCCATCATTATGTCGGCTCCGATGATACGTTCTGTGTCCATAACATTCTCTGGTGTGAAGATGTGCTTCGATCCGTCAATGTGTGAGCGGAACTCGCAGCCTTCCTCACGCAACTTGCGTATGCCGGTGAGTGAGAACACTTGAAAACCGCCAGAGTCGGTAAGTATCGGACGGTCCCACGTGTTGAACTTATGCAATCCGCCAGCCTTTTGCAGAGTGTCAAGACCTGGGCGCAGGTAGAGATGATAGGTGTTGCCTAAGATAATCTGTGCCTTCACCTGTTCGCGGAGTTCGTTGAAGTGTACTCCCTTCACAGAGCCAACTGTGCCTACGGGCATGAAGATAGGGGTCTTTATCTGTCCGTGGTCGGTGGTTATTATACCAGTGCGAGCGTCGCTACACGGGTCGGTATGTTGCAGTTCAAAAGTCATTCTTTCGTTTCTTCTTCAATTTTAAAATTAATCGGATTGTCTACAATCTCATCAGTGAGTGCAAACTTCCACACATCTTGTACGTTCTCGACGTAGTGGAACTCCACACCCTTGCGGTACATCTCCGGAATTTCCTCAATGTCCTTGCGGTTTTCCTGGCACATAACAATGTCGGTGATGCCGGCACGCTTGGCTGCAAGAATCTTCTCCTTGATGCCGCCTACCGGCAGAACCTTTCCGCGGAGCGTTATCTCGCCTGTCATGGCTGTGTTCTTGCGCACCTTGCGTTGTGTGAGAGCCGAGGTAATAGACGTAGCTATCGTGATGCCTGCCGACGGACCGTCTTTCGGCGTTGCACCTTCTGGTACGTGGATATGTATGTTCCAGTTGTCGAAGATGCGATAGTCTACGCCGAGCGTATCGATGTGAGCCTTTACGTATTCGAGGGCAATGACAGCCGACTCCTTCATCACGTCACCGAGATTTCCGGTCAGTGTCAGCTTGCCAGTCTTGCCCTTGCTGAGCGATGTCTCGATAAAGAGAATTTCGCCGCCCACGCTTGTCCATGCTAAGCCCGTAACGACACCTGCATAGCTGTTGCCCTGGTATATGTCGCGGTAGAAAGGTGCTTTGCCGAGCAGTCCCTCAATTTCGTTAGGTGTAATCTTCTCGTTCACGTCGCTGTCGAGGGCTTTCTTGTATGCAATCTTGCGCAGTGCCTTGTTCACCTGCTTCTCCAATTGGCGCACACCGCTTTCGCGTGTATATTGCTCGATGATTCTCTCGATAGCAGCCTTTGTGAATGTAGGCTTCTCCTCATCCTTGTCCAATCCGCAGTTCTCTATTTCACGCGGAATGAGATGGCGTTTCGCTATCTCAATCTTCTCCTCCGTTATGTATCCGCTCACTTCAATAAGTTCCATACGGTCGAGCAGCGGACGCGGTATAGTGTTGAGGTCGTTGGCGGTTGCAATGAAGAGCACCTTCGAGAGGTCGTAGTCAACATCAAGATAGTTATCGTGGAAGGCGTTGTTCTGTTCAGGGTCGAGCACCTCAAGCAAGGCTGATGACGGGTCACCATTGACGGTGTTCTGTGTCACCTTGTCAATCTCGTCGAGGATAAATACGGGGTTTGACGAACCTGCCTTCTGTATGTTCTTGATAATTCTGCCAGGCATGGCTCCCACGTAAGTGCGGCGGTGTCCGCGAATCTCGCTTTCGTCGTGCAGACCACCTAATGACATGCGCACGTACTTGCGCTTCATGGCAGCGGCAATGCTCTTGCCAAGTGAAGTCTTGCCGACTCCCGGGGGACCGTAGAGGCAGATGATGGGCGACTTGAGGTCGCCGCGCAACTTCAGTACAGCCATATATTCGAGAATGCGTTCCTTCACCTTCTCCATGCCGTAGTGGTCGTGGTTGAGCACGCGCTGGGCACGTTTCAAGTCAAGGTTGTCCTTGGTGTATTCGCCCCAAGGCAGTGCAATCATCGTCTGCAGATAGTTGTACTGTATGCTGTATTCTGGGCTCTGCGGATTGAACATGTCCAGTTTGTCAAGCTCCTTGCGGAAGAGCTTTGCCACATCCTCCGACCAGTTCTTCTTAGCTGCTTTCTGCTCAAGCTCCTTGCGTTCCGGTGATCCTTCGCCTCTGCCCAGCTCCTCTTTGATGTTTTTTATCTGCTGCTGCAGGAAGTATTCGCGCTGTTGTTCGTCGAGATCTTCGCGAGTCTTCGTGCGAATGTTCTGTTTTAGTTCGAGCAACTGTATCTCCTTGTGCAGCACCTTCAGTGTCTTGATGACACGTTCCTTGATAGAACTTGTATAGATAAGTTCGGCTTTGTCGGCAATGTCGAATGGCAGGTTTGTGCAGATGAAGTCTACTGCGATTACATCATTCGAAATGTTGTTCAGTGCAAACTGCGACTCATCAGGCAAATCTTCGTTCTGTCGGATGTATTCCGTAGTGGTAGAACGCAAATCTTCCATTGCCGTGTTGAACTCCTTGTCGTCTGCATCAGGCAGTTCCTCCATGGCTGGTGATATTTCGCCCATCAAGAAAGGCTTGTTAGCGGTGAGCTTGTTCAGTCTGCAGCGTCCTAAACCTTGGATGATTGCGGTGATGTTATTTCCAGGTCCGGGCAGTTCGAGTATCTTCACGAGGCGTGCGTACACTCCATACTCAAAGAGGTCTTTGGTGTCTGGGTGCTCAACTTCCTGGTCGTGCTGGCAGAACACGGCAAAGCTCGCATCCTGAGTCTTGCGTATATGGTTGAGCAGATTAAGACTTTGTTTTCTTCCAATGATTACGGGAGTAATCACTCCCGGGAACATTGCCATGTTACGTGTGGCAAGAATGGGCAGTTCGCCTTCTATGTTTACGTTGAACAAATTTGAAATATCGCCGTCATAATCGGCTATCATCTGTATTGAAGTACTCGTTCTCTTATTCATATCTCGTTAACTGTGTATCGGGGGCGTGTGTATTTCCGTGCAAAGTTACTTAAAATTCTGCTAATGAGTGAATTTTTGTTGTTATTTTATATAGAAATCGGCGGTCAGTTGTGCGTACCATTCTGATCTTGAACCATCAATATCTTGTAGGCATACTTCTTCCATTTCTCTCTCGCATTTGTGGTCTGCGTGGTGGAATGCTACAAGGTGGCGTTTGGGCTGTTTGCGTGGAGTGGTGCGCACGGCGCATTGGCGCGACATGGCAAGTCCTGCCTTGTATGCCTCGGCAATGAATGCTTGTAGACATTCGGTTGGTATGATGGCACTGAACTCGCCGTCTGTATCGAGCAATGCTTTCACGGTAGCGAACAACTCGCAGTATTTCAGCGTGCAAGCATGTCTTGCTGTAGAGCGTTGTGCGTTGGGGTTGAGCAGACTGTCGATGAAAAACGGAGGGTTTGATACGATAGCGTTGTACTTGTCTTGGGTGGAGTGGTGTTGTATTGCTGTCTCCACTATCTTTATACGGTTTGCAAACTCGGTGTTGCTAACGTTTTCGTATGCTTGTAGAGCTGCGTCATGGTCAATCTCTACTGCATCAATGATGGCATCAGTATAGCGTTGCGCCATCATCAGTGCAATGAGTCCGGTGCCAGTACCAATGTCGAGAATACGTTTGCCGCCATTTGCCCATGAACCAAGTAGTACGCCGTCGGTACCAACCTTCATGGCGCAGTGGTCTTGGTGGATTACAAACTTTTTGAAAGCGAACATTTATGATTGTACGATGTTGTTGTGGAAGGCTTAGTGCCTTCGCTGTTGTTTACAAGTCGAATTTGTGCTGTACGGCTTTACTCCATTGTTGCAGTTTTAGTCGACTCTTGCTTATTTCTTCGCGTATTATGTTTATCTCGTTGAATAGTTCTGTGGCTGCGTTCTGTAGGGCATTCGGCTTTCTGAGATTTCGGTCAGCCTGTGAGTTTACCACAATCTTAATGCCTTTTGGCTTCAACTCTACGTCGATATCAGCACCCGTCATAACTGGGTCGCCGTCGTAGTGGATAGCTCCTGGTGAGTGGCGATGCACGCGTAGTTTCTTGCAGCGGAATGTCTTAATCTTCGAGTTGTTCTTATCGAGTGTTTTGTTGAACATCTCAATGCTGATTTGTGGGGCGTCAATCAGTCCGAATGGCTCCATGATGATGACATCCATTAGTCCGTCGCTCATAGACGCTTGTGGTGCGATGTATGCGTTGTTGCCATATTGTGATGCGTTGGCGCACGATATTAAGAAGGCTTTGTGCTGGCTCGTCTCGTCGTCAGCCATCACTGTGTATGTCTCAGGTTCGTACTTCAAGCCTTCTCTAAGTACATTTTCAATGTATGTTAGCGGACCGCGTTTGCCAGCTTCTGCGAATTTTAGGCTGATGAAGGCATCAAAGCCCATGCCGCATGTGCAGAAGAATGGGTATCCGTTGATGATGCCATAGTCAAGATCGCGCACCTCAAAGGTGTTTAATATTTCTATCGACTTCTTTACATTAATAGGTAGCTGTAGGTGGCGTGCAAGTCCGTTTCCTGAACCGCATGGGATTATGCCAAGTGCGGTGTTGGAGTGTACTATGGCACGTGCTACCTCGTTGACGGTGCCGTCGCCTCCGACTGCCACTACCAAGTCGACGTTTTCGTCTTTCGCCTTTGATGCAATCTCTGAAGCATGGCCAGCATATTGAGTTATTGCGATTTCATATTCGAACTTCTCTTTGTCAAGAAGTTGCTCAATCAGTTCGGGGATGGCAGCTTTGTCAGATGTGCCAGAAATTAGATTGATTATGAAAATGGCTTTTTTCTTCATATTTATTGATGCTATAAATAAGGCACAAAGATAATAAAATAATGTTATAAGCAAGGTTGTGGTTTGGTGAAAAATACCAAAAAGTCATATTTCTTATGAAAAACGTGCGTGTTTAACATATTTTTTGTACCTTTGCACCTTGGAAATAACAAAATTGAAATATACCTATTTAATATTATAATGGGACAGTTACAAGAAAAGTATAAAAGCTATCGTCTTCCGCAGAAGTACATGGCGGAAGGTGTTTATCCCTATTTTCGTGAGATTACGAGCAAGCAGGGCACAGAAGTAGAAATGGGCGGACACAAAGTTCTGATGTTTGGCTCAAATGCTTATACGGGTCTTACTGGCGATCAGCGCATCATCGATGCAGGTAAGGCAGCTCTTGATAAGTATGGTTCTGGTTGTGCAGGTAGTCGCTTCCTGAATGGTACGCTCGATATCCACGTGCAGCTTGAGAAAGAACTCGCAGAGTATATTGGCAAGGACGACGCTCTTTGTTTCTCTACTGGTTTCTTTGTAAACAGTGGCGTTATTCCTGCAGTTGTTGGTCGTGGCGACTATATCATCTGCGATGACCGCGACCATGCCAGTATTGTTGACGGACGTCGTCTGTCGTTTGCAACACAGCTCCACTACAAGCACAACGATATGGAGGATCTTGAGCGCGTGCTGAAGAATCTTCCAGAGGAGGCTATCAAGCTCATCATCGTTGATGGTGTGTTCTCAATGGAGGGCGATCTCGCAAATCTGCCGGCTATCGTAGAACTGAAACACAAGTACAACTGCTCTATCATGGTTGACGAGGCTCATGGTCTTGGCGTATTCGGCAAGCAGGGTCGTGGTGTTTGTGATCACTTCGGCTTGACAGACGAGGTAGACCTTATCATGGGTACATTCTCTAAGTCGATGGCTTCTATCGGTGGCTTTATTGCTGGTGACAAGGATACAATCAACTGGTTGCGCCACTCTTGCCGCACCTATATCTTCAGTGCGTCAAACACTCCGGCTGCCACCGCTGCCGCTCTTGAGGCACTTCACATCATTCAGAAAGAGCCGGAGCGCATCGACGATCTTTGGAGAGTAACACGTTACGCACTCCGTCGTTTCAAGGAGGAGGGCTTCGAGATTGGTGAGACAGAGAGTCCGATTATTCCGCTTTATGTTCACGATGTTGAGAAGACATTCGTTGCGACAGCTAAGGCTTTCGAGTATGGTGTGTTTATCAATCCGGTTATTCCGCCGGCTTGCGCACCGCAGGATACGCTTGTTCGTTTTGCACTCATGGCTACCCATACAGAAGAACAGGTGGAACGTGGCGTTCAGATTTTGAAGCGCGTGTTCAAGGAGTTGGATATCATTAAGGATTAATATCTGCGCTCTAATAATATTTTAGTAAGAAGTGTATATTAAACTATATAATAAGGAAAAGGCAGGCTGTCCGTGTGGATAGCCTGCCTTTTTATTTCTGTCAGTTGCTGTTGTTTGCTGATAGCGCAGCGACCTCTTTAGCAATCGCGCTGTGGAAACATGGTTATAGTAGCATTGTTTTGATCCGCATCGACCGATGCAGACATCTGCGTCGGTCGATACGGACATCTGCGTCGGTCGATGCGGACATCTGCACCGGTCGATGCGGACATCTGCGCCGGTCGATGCGGACATCTGCGTCGGTCGACGCGGATGACAAACTCTGCTGTTACGTTGTTTGTTACCAAACAACAATAATTACTTAATCAAATCAACTGAACGCTTCAAGAACGAGTCGAGTGCAGCACCTTTCAACATGCCGTTCTGCAGCAATGCAAGGTCGATAAGCTGATGTACAACCTTGTTGCCTGCTGCGTATGTGGCGATGATGTTGTTCTTCTTGGTGCGCTGCTCTTCAAGGGCACTCTCTGTGTTCTTCACATCGTCCTTTTCTTCCTGAGAAATCTCCTCCTGCTTCTTGCCATTCTGGCTCTGGTGCAATGCCGCGAGGCGTGCTTCGAGTCCTTTAAGCTCGCTCTCAACGGGCTGCAACTCTGTGGCGCAAGCTGTCTTGCCGTCTTCGAGAACCTGCTTAATGAGCGGATGGTCGCTATTAAGTACGAGATTGAATGCGTCGGGCATTTGTGCGTAGAATGCCATGCCAGCCTGGAACTTGCTTGCTTCTTTCATACGGCGCATATACTCGCTCTGTGTGATGAGTACCGGCAGAGTCTGGTCGCCGAGAGCCTGCACGTCTACGTAGAACTCGGTCTTTTCCATCTTCGGCAGTTGTGAGCGGAATGTCTGCTCCAGGTTGTCTTTTTCGTTCTTTGCCAATTCGCTTTCTTTCTTGTCGTCTTTCTGTATGAGGCGGTCGACGATGTCGGCATCTACACGTGAGAAGCGTGTCTTCTCCAACTTCTGTTCGAGCATTGAAACCATTGGGTTGTCGAGCTGTCCGTCGAGCAATAATACGCTGTAGCCCTTAGCCTTGGCTGCTTCGATGTAGCTGTATTCGCCTTCTTTGTCGTTAGCGTAGAGATAGACGAGATTGCCTTCCTTATCGGTTTGGTTGTCCTTGATGAGGGTTTGGTACTCCTCGTATGTGAAATACTTGCCGTCTACGTCCTTCAGCAGCGCAAAGTCCTTTGCACGGTCGTAGAAGTCGTCCTGCGAAAGCATACCGTAGTGGATGAAAATCTTCAAGTCGTCCCACTTTTCCTCGTAGTCCTTGCGATTCTCCTTGAATATTGCAGCAAGGCGATCTGCCACCTTCTTTGTGATGTATTTTGAAATCTTCTTTACGTTAGCATCGCTCTGCAGATACGAGCGACTTACGTTCAGCGGAATGTCCGGCGAATCGATTACACCATGGAGTAGGGTGAGGAACTCTGGCACGATGCCTTCCACCTGATCGGTTACGAACACTTGGTTGCAGTAGAGCTGAATCTTGTTGCGCTGCAGCTCAATGTTCGACTTGATGCGTGGGAAGTAGAGTATGCCGGTGAGGTTAAACGGATAGTCGACGTTGAGGTGTATCCAGAACAGCGGCTCGTCCTGCATCGGGTAGAGTGTGCGGTAGAACGACTTATAGTCCTCATCCTTCAGAGTGCTGGGAGTCTTTGTCCACAGTGGCTCTACATTATTAATAATATTGTCTTCGTCGGTCTCCTGCTGTTTGCCGTCCTTCCACTCGGTCTTCTTGCCGAAGGCTACTGGTACAGCCATGAATTTGCAGTACTTGTTTAGCAGTTCCTCTATCTTCTGCTTTTCGAGGAACTCCTTGCAATCGTCGTCGATGTGCAGTACGATGTCCGAACCGCGATCATCCTTCTCCGCGTCCTCAATCTCAAACTCTGGACTACCGTCGCAGCTCCATTTGATTGCCTTTGCGCCCTCTTTGTAGCTGCGTGTGATGATGTCCACCTTCTTGCTTACCATGAACGAAGAGTAGAAGCCTAAGCCGAAGTGACCGATGATTGCGTTAGCGTTATCCTTGTATTTGTCGAGGAAATCGGTTACGCCAGAGAATGCAATCTGATTGATATATTTGTTAATCTCCTCCTCGGTCATACCGATACCTCGGTCGCTGATGGTCAGCGTGCCTTTATCTGTGTCGAGACTGACGCGAACGGTAAGGTCGCCCAATTCGCCCTTGAAGTCGCCGCGTTCAGCGAGCGTCTTCAGTTTCTGTGTCGCGTCGACAGCGTTAGACACCATCTCGCGGAGGAAAATCTCGTGATCTGAGTATAGAAACTTTTTAATGACAGGAAATATATTCTCTGTCGTTACTCCAATATTGCCTTTCTGTGCCATAATATGAGTTTATAGTTTTAATATTGATGTTATTTTTTTACTTGTAACTATAAAATCTAAATAACAAATAGTGTGCCACAATGAAAAGTCGGTGGTTGTTGGTGGAATGTGCAAAAAACTTGCTTGAAATTTTGCGTATGTGAAAAAATAGTTATACCTTTGCACTCGCAATTTGAGAACGGGGTGTAGCGCAGTCCGGTAGCGCGCCTGGTTTGGGACCAGGTGGTCGCAGGTTCGAATCCTGTCGCCCCGACTTCTCTCTGATTGTAAACGTTGGTTTCTTATGTTAGAAACTATAGGCTAATTCAGCAAACGGGGTGTAGCGCAGTCCGGTAGCGCGCCTGGTTTGGGACCAGGTGGTCGCAGGTTCGAATCCTGTCGCCCCGACTTAAAAAGAGAAATGTTTCGATGAAGCGTTTCTCTTTTTTTTTATGCCTTTATTATTCATTTTGGCATTGCTGCGCAACTCTTGCTACTTTTATCAAATATTATTTTGCTCACTTTCCTAAATTTTATTACTTTTGCACAAAGTTTCAAGTAGTAAACAAAAATAAATCAATATAATGGAGATTTCATACAAATGGCTTAAGGAGTATGTCGATTTCGACCTTACACCGCAAGAGACAGCCGACGCGCTGACATCTTGTGGTCTCGAAGTGGACGCTCTTGAAGAAGTGCAGACCATCCGTGGCGGATTGAAAGGTCTGTACGTGGGCAAAGTGCTCACATGCGAACTGCATCCTAATTCAGACCACCTTCATATCACAACCGTAGACCTCGGCAAGGGCGAACCGCAGCAGATTGTTTGCGGCGCACCTAATGTTGCTGCAGGTCAGAAGGTTATTGTTGCCGACTTGGGCTGCGTGCTCTATGATGGTGACAGTGAGTTTACTATCAAGAAGTCGAAGCTTCGCGGCGTAGAGTCTTTTGGTATGATTTGTGCCGAAGACGAGATTGGTGTGGGCACAGCTCACGACGGCATTATCGTGCTGCCAGAGGATGCTCCTGTTGGTCAGCCGGCTGCCGAGTACTATAACTTGGAGAGCGATTGGGTTATCGAGATTGACATCACAGCCAACCGTTCTGACGCACTCTCTCATTGGGGCGTGGCGCGCGACCTCTATGCTTGGCTCAAGCGCAATGGACACAAGACATCGTTGCATCGCCCCGACTGCTCTGAGTTCAGCGTCGACAACAACGACATGCCTATCGATGTTGAGATTGAGAATACAGAGGCTTGCCGCCGCTATGCTTGCGTAAGCATCACAGGTTGTGAGGTGAAGGAGAGCCCAGAGTGGTTGCAGAACAAACTGAAGATTGTAGGTTTACGTCCAATCAACAACATCGTCGATATCACCAACTACGTTATGATGGCATACGGTCAGCCAATGCACTGTTTCGATGCAGACATGGTAGAAGGCAAGAAGATTGTTGTGCGCACTCAGCCCGAAGGCACTAAGTTTGTCACTCTCGACGGTGAGGAGCACACTCTTGGCGAGCACGACCTCAGCATCTGCAACGCCAACGAGCCGATGTGCATCGCTGGCATCTTTGGCGGTAAAGGCTCCGGTACATACGACACAACAACAAATGTCGTTCTGGAGAGTGCCTACTTCCACCCGACGTGGATTAGAAAGAGCGCACGTCGTCATGGTCTGAGTACCGATGCAAGCTATCGCTTCGAGCGCGGCATCGACCCGAACGGCACTATCTACGCTTTGAAACAAGCTGCCATCCTCTGCAAGCAGTTGGCTGGCGGAAAGGTGAGCATGGAGATAAAGGACGTATATCCGTCGCCAATAGCTGACTCGCGTGTACAGCTCGACTACGAGTATGTAGACCGCTTGGTTGGCAAGAAGATTGGCAACGACATGATAAAGAGCATCGTTGAGAGCCTTGAAATGAAGGTGGTAGAGGAGACAGCCGAGGGCTTGCTGCTCGATGTTCCGGCTTATCGCGTAGACGTACAGCGTCCATGCGATGTAGTGGAGGACATCCTGCGCATCTATGGATATAATAATGTGGAGATTCCGACACAGTTGAAATCGTCGCTCACAATTCTCGGCGACGAGGACAAGGCATACCACTTGCAGAACGTGGTAGGCGAGCAGCTTGTAGGCTGCGGCTTCCGCGAGATTCTTAACAACTCGCTTACAAAGACAGCATACTATACTGAACTGAACCGATATACAGAGGAGACAACCGTTAAGGTGATGAACCCGTTGAGCTCTGACCTCGGCGTTATGCGCCAAACTCTGCTCTTCGGCGGTTTGGAGAGTATAGGTCGCAACGTGAACCATAAGATGCCTAATCTACGCTTCTTCGAGTTCGGCAACTGCTACCACTTCTCACCAGAGAAGAAGAACGACGAAGACCCGATTAAGGCTTACACCGAAGAAATGCATCTTGGTATGTGGCTTACCGGTAAGCGTGTTGAAGGCTCATGGGCACACGCTGACGAGCAGTCTACATTCTATGAACTGAAGGCTTACGTGATGAACATCTTCACACGCTTGGGCGTCAACCCAGGTGTCGTTGTTGCAGAGTCGTCAGACAACAACGTGTTCGGCAAGGCTCTCGCTTTGAAGGCACGTTCTGGCAAGGTACTCTGTGAGATGGGTATCGTTTCGCACAAGGTGCTTAAGAAGATGGATATCGACCAAGAGGTGTTCTATGCAGACATCAACTGGAACAACATGATGCGCGTCATCAAGAAGAACGAGGTGCTCTATCATGACATCTGCAAGTTCCCATCGGTTAGCCGCGACCTCGCATTGCTTATTGACAAGAACGTACAGTTCGAGCAGATTGAGCAGATTGCACGTCAGACAGAGAAGAAACTCCTCAAGAGCGTAGAACTCTTCGACGTATACGAAGGCAAGAACCTGCCAGAAGGCAAGAAGAGCTACGCCGTCAACTTTATTCTGCAGGACGAGACAAAGACCCTTAACGACAAGCAGATTGAGGCAATTATGACGAAGCTCATCAGCAACTTGAAGTCAAAGTTGGGAGCAGAACTCAGATAATAAACAATAAAAACAATATACAAAAATGGGAAGAGCATTTGAATATCGCAAGGCTACAAAGCTGAAGCGTTGGGGCCACATGGCTAAGACATTCACCCGTCTGGGTAAGCAGATCGCTATCGCTGTTAAGGCTGGCGGTCCGGAACCTGAGAACAACCCGTCACTCCGTTCTATCATCGCTACATGTAAGCGTGAGAACATGCCGAAAGACAACATCGAGCGTGCTATCAAGAACGCAATGGGTAAAGACCAGAGCGAGTACAAGGAAGTAACATACGAGGGATATGGTCCTCACGGTATCGCTGTGTTTGTTGACACGCTTACTGACAACACTACACGTACTGTAGGCGACGTTCGCTCGGTGTTCAACAAGTTCAATGGTACACTCGGTACAACAGGTTCACTCTCTTATCTCTTCGATCACAAGTGTGTGTTCACATTCAAGAAGAAGGACGGCGTAGATATGGAAGAGCTTATCCTTGAGCTCATCGACTTCAACGTTGAGGACGAGTTCGACGAGGATGATGAAGAAGGTACAATCACTATCTATGGTGATGACGTAAAGGCTTACGCACAGATACAGAAGTTCCTTGAGGAGCAGGGTTTCGAAGATATCGGTGGCGAGTTCACATACGTACCTAACGACCTTAAGGACCTTGACGCTGAGCAGCGTGCTACTATCGACAAGATGGTTGAACGTCTTGAGGAGTTCGACGATGTACAGAACGTTTACACAAACATGAAGCCGGAAGAGGCTGAGTAAGAATAAAAAATGAAAAGAGTGGTTGGCTACAGCCACTCTTTTTTAGTTGAAAATAGATGTTCCGCAAGTATTGTTCCTGTGGAATGCTTCAGAAGAAAACAATATTAGTTATGAATCACTTAGAATACGTAACCTGTGGCACATGCAGCCGACTTATCACTATCGACGTTGATGCAGCCGGCATCATCCGCAACCTCTCTTTCCTCGGCGGCTGCAGCGGTAACCTTAAAGGTATTTGCGCACTCGCCATCGGCAAGCCGGCTACAGAGATAAAGAATGCACTTAAGGGTATCACATGCGGTAGTAAGGACACAAGTTGTCCGGACCAGCTTGCTACAGCCTTGGAGCAGATGGGCTACTAACTTTGGTGCTGTCGTGACACAGCGCATCTTATTATATAATAAACAAGGAATATATGGAGACAAGAAACTGGAAAACCATTGAGGGTTTTGACTTTAAGGAGATTCTCTTCGAAGAATATAATGGTATAGCGAAGATTACAATAAATCGTCCGCGCTACCGCAACGCATTCACCCCACGCACCACGTGGGAGATGTCACAAGCCTTTGCATGGTGCCGTGAGGCGCAACGCATTAGCGTTGTAATCCTTACTGGTGCAGGTGACAAAGCGTTCTGTTCGGGTGGCGATATGCACGTGAAGGGACGTGGTGGTTATGTGGGTGAGGACGGAGTGCCTCGTCTAAATGTGCTCGATGTGCAGAAGCAGATTCGTTCGCTGCCAAAGCCGGTTATCGCTATGGTCAATGGTTACGCTATCGGTGGCGGTCACGTGCTTCATCTGGTGTGCGACCTTACTATTGCGAGCGATAACGCAATTTTTGGACAGACCGGACCGAAGGTGGGTTCGTTCGATGCAGGCTTCGGCGCAAGCTATTTGGCTCGTATCGTAGGCCAGAAGAAGGCTCGCGAGATATGGTTTCTCTGTCGTCAGTATTCGGCTATTGAAGCAGAGCGTATGGGCATGGTGAACAAGGTTGTGCCTTTCGACGAGCTTGAGGATACCTGCGTAGAGTGGGCAGAAACAATGATGGAGCGTTCGCCGCTCGCTCTGCGTATGATAAAGGCAGGTCTGAATGCGGAGCTCGATGGACAGGCTGGTATTCAGGAACTTGCCGGCGACGCAACAATGCTTTATTATATGCTTGATGAAGCACAGGAAGGTGGCAAGGCATTCCTCGAAAAGCGCAAGCCCGACTTCAGCAAGTATCCGAAACTACCGTAATTTTTTCAGTTGAGAGTAGATTTAGTTGAGACTTGAGAATTGGGAGTTGAGAGTTGAGAATTGAGAGTTATGATTACCAATGATTGTTTTTGAAGTTGTTGGAATTATACATATCATAACTCTCAACTCTCAACTCTTAATTACTTATTGTACTCTTTTGGTGTGTACACTTTCTCATAGTAAGTAACCTTTGGGTCTTTGCCCGAACGTAGTGTCCATGCGAAGTTGAAGCCTTCTTGTTTGTATGCACGCAACGATGTACTTTCGTCAACTTGCTTCATGAAGTTGTCAACAATTAGCTTGCGATTCAACTCAAATATTTTTGCATCATCCAAATCGTTCATTACAGATAAGTAATAATGATAGGTTCGCGTGCTGGTTTCAAAGACAACACTATCGGTACGCATATAGTTAAGAACTGGGGTGGGGCAGTTCTTTTCTGTGTATTCACGTGCCTCGCGCTGGGCGCGCTTCTCAATACTTTCGTGGCAACTGCAGAGCAGTATAGCACTTGCTATAGTGCAATATAAAAACGTTTTCATTTTTCTTAGTTGTTTTTCTTATGCAAAGATACCTAATTGTCAGAAAAAATAAGTAAATTTGCACGTAAAAACTGATATATATCAATGAATAATATAAGGAATTTCTGTATTATTGCTCATATCGACCACGGTAAGTCTACACTTGCCGATCGATTGTTAGAGCGTACACAAACAATCAAGATAACTGAAGGCCAGATGTTGGATAACATGGATCTGGAGCGTGAGCGTGGTATAACAATTAAAAGTCACGCTATTCAGATGGAGTACAAGCATAATGGCGAAACATACATACTGAATCTTATTGATACTCCGGGACACGTTGACTTTTCTTATGAGGTGTCGCGAAGCATTGCTGCCTGCGAAGGCGCATTACTCGTAGTCGATGCTACACAAGGCGTGCAAGCACAGACTATCTCTAACCTCTATATGGCTATCGAGCACGATTTGGAAATTATCCCCGTGCTCAACAAGATAGACATGCCGAGCGCAATGCCAGACGAGGTGGAGGATGAGATTATAGAGCTTATTGGATGTAAACGTGAGGATATTCTGCGCGCGTCGGGTAAAACCGGTGAGGGCGTCGACGAAGTGCTTGCTGCAATCGTAGAGCGAGTGCCGCATCCTAATGGTGACACGAAAGCTCCGCTTCAGGCACTTATCTTCGATTCTGTATTCAACTCGTTCCGTGGTATCATCGCTTACTTCAAGATAGAGAATGGCGAGATACGTAAGGGCGATAAGGTGAAGTTCTTCAATACTGGTATGGAATACGTAGCCGATGAGGTAGGCGTACTGAAGATGGATATGGTGCCTCGCGATGTGCTCAAAACAGGTGAGGTTGGTTATATCATCTCTGGTATTAAGGACGCAACGGAAGTGAAAGTGGGCGATACCATTACACATGTCACACGTCCATGCGATAAGGCGATTGCTGGATTTCAGGAGGTGAAACCAATGGTGTTTGCAGGTGTATATCCGATAGATCCGAGCGAATACGAAAACCTGCGTGCTTCGCTTGAGAAGTTGCAACTTAATGATGCCTCACTGACATTCGCTCCTGAGTCGTCCGTAGCTCTTGGTTTCGGTTTCCGTTGTGGTTTCCTCGGCCTCTTGCACATGGAGATTGTGCAGGAACGTCTTGATCGCGAATTTAATATGGATGTAATCACTACGGTTCCCAATGTGTCGTACATGGTATATGACAAACAAGGAAATGTGAAAGAGGTGCATAACCCATCCGGATTACCCGAGCAGACGATGATTGACCATATCGAGGAGCCGTATATCCGTTCTACTATCATCACGACCACCAACTTCATCGGTCCGATTATGACGCTCTGTCTTGACAAACGTGGCGAGCTTATCAATCAGGAGTACGTTAGTGGCAATCGTGTTGAGCTGCATTTCATGCTTCCGCTTGGTGAGATTGTCATCGACTTTTACGACAAGTTGAAGTCAATAAGCAAGGGTTACGCATCATTCGATTACCATATTGATGGTTTCCGTCCGTCGCGTCTTGCAAAGCTTGATATCCTACTCAATGGTGAACCCGTGGATGCTCTCTCGGCACTCACACACCAGGACAACACAGTGACTATTGGTCGCAAGATGTGCGAGAAACTCAAAGACCTCATTCCGCGTCAGCAGTTCGATATTGCAATTCAGGCTGCTATCGGTGCAAAGATTGTGGCTCGTGAGACTATCAAGTGTGTGCGCAAGGACGTTACAGCAAAGTGTTATGGTGGTGACGTCAGCCGTAAACGTAAGTTGCTTGAGAAGCAGAAGAAGGGTAAGAAGCGTATGAAGCAGATAGGTAATGTAGAGGTACCGCAGAAAGCATTCCTTGCTGTGCTTAAGCTCGACTAATTGACAGGTCTATTAGACTACTTATAAACAACTGTTTACTAAAATAATAGAAAGGAAAGTATCTTATGAAAGAGAAGTTCAACGCCAATACTCGCGATGTTGCCCGCGAGTTAGCGCGAAGATACAGTACTATGACGCATGAAGAGCTTGATGCCCTTGAAAGCATTCTTGTCCCGATAAAGTACCAGAAGGGTGAATTGGTGCTTAAAGAGGGTGACGTGTGTCGTAATTTTTACTATATCGACCGTGGATTGATGCGTCAGTTCTACTTCAAGCATGGCAAGGAAGTGACAGAGCATTTGGGTCAGGACCATTCTATAGTGATGTGTATTGAGAGTCTCTTTAAGGAGGAACCGACACACCTGCAGATAGAAACCCTCGAACCCACTCTTGTATATGCTCTTCCAAAGGTTGACCTTGAGCGGGTAGCCCTGCACAATGTCAATATACAGATACTATACCGCAAGATACTTGAGGAGAGTCTTATCACTTCTCAGGTACATGCCGACCTTGTGCGATTTGAGACGGCACAAGACCGCTACAAGAAGTTGTGCAAGCTCATGCCGCAGGTGGTGCTTCGTGCTCCGCTTGTGTACATAGCAAGCTATCTGCAGATGACACCGGAGACGTTGTCGCGTGTGAGAGCCTCAACGCTTCTCGACTAATAAAAAAGGAATAGTGTAGCAATTGCTACGCTATTCCTAATAATTCTATTTCAAAAATGAGTGTAGAGCCGCCAGGTATTCCTGGCTGGGAGAATTTGCCATATCCCATGTTTGCAGGGATATACACTTCCCATTTATCGCCTACGCACATCTGTTGCATGGCTACAATCCAACCCTTTATCAAGTCGCTTAGGCGGAATGCTATAGGTGAACCACCACGGCTGGAGTCGAACTTCTTGCCGTTTATAGTGCGACCAGTGTAGTGAACCGTAACGATGGAACGTGGTGTAGGGTGTTTACCGTCGTTATTACCAGAACTTAACACCTTATAATATATACCTTCAGGAAGAACCATTACGCCTTCTTCCTCAGCCTTTGCGGCAAGCCAATCGAGGTTTGCCTTAGCATATTCGCGTTTATTCATTCTTTTTTATTCTGTTCAAATTGATTATTCTGCTGCTGTTATTCGTGCGAGATAGTCGTAATGTTCGCCTTCCTCGATAATCTCACATTTCAGTCCGCATTGTTTGCAACTTGCTGTTAGGAGCGTAGGGTCTACGTATAGCCAGTCGAACGAGTCGCCTTTTACATTCTTATAAACCATCTGATAGTCTACTTCGCCATAGTAGTTACCGCCAAGGTCTATATCCATTGATCCGTCCTCGTTCTCGTAGATGTACTTAAGGTCACTGGAGTCGATAAGAATCTGTGCACCTTCAGCCATCAGTTCTTTCAGGCGATTGAGTAGTAATGGTAAGCGTGATAGTTTGCCGGCAATGCCTGTGCCGTTCATCAGCAAAAGAATTGTGTCGAACTTGCTTTGCAGCTGTGTGTCGAAAAGGTTTACACACTCTACGTCTTCTATTCCACGAGCCTTCATCACGTCGCAGCTTAGTGGTGAAACGTCAATGGCTTTCACTTCAAATCCATTCTCCTGCAACGCAAGTGCATGACACCCGGCTCCTGCACCCACGTCCAACACTCTGCCACGCACAAGCGTTAAGGCTCGTTTTTCAAGTTGTGGCATCTCTTGTTCTGAGCGGAACAGATGAGCTATAGGCATCTCGTCCTCTTCGAACATGGAAGAGAGCACACGCAGATGTGCCGCTCTTCCGTTCTTATAGTAGTCGCTGATAGCACTGCCCATCGGGTCGCGCGAAGGGGAGATGGTTGTTGTGTTCATTGTCATAGCGTTACGAAAAGAATTCGGTAAATACCTTCACGCAGTATTCGTGGTCAACCACGCTTCCTGTTTCTCTGCAACTATGCATTGCAAGGATAGCATTACCCATATCTACACCACGCAGTGGGATAGATGATGCAAGAATGTTGCCCAAGGTACTACCGCCTGCCACGTCACTATGGTTTACGAAGCGCTGGCATGGTACGCCTGCTTTCTCACATAATCCAGCAAAGACCGCAGCCGAAACAGCATCCGATGCGTACTTCTGTGCAGCGTTGAATTTGATAACAGGTCCACCGCCAAGCATTGGGTGGTTCGTCGGGTCGTACTTCTCAGGGTAGTTCGGGTGCCAAGCGTGAGCATTGTCTGCCGAAATCATAAAGGCACGTTCAACGGCTTGATAGTACGCTTCCTCTGTATGACTTTGTGACATTGCAATACGCTTTAGTATGTATGCGAGGAACGGACTGCCTGCGCCCTGCTTTGTCTGTGAACCAGTCTCTTCGTTGTCGAAGAGAGCGAGCACTTGCGTTGTGTCTGTTGTATCGGAAGCAATGAGTGCTTCAAGACCTGCATAGCACATAGAGAGGTCGTCGAGTCTGCCAGACGATATAAACTCGTTGTGTACGCCGAATGTGCAAGCCGGTGTTGCGTCAGCGAGGTAGAGGTCGAAGTCGAGAACATCTTTGGCGCAGAACTGGCAATCGGCTATTGTGCTGTTTAGCTCTTCAAGGATAACATTCATCAAGAGATTGCCTGTTTCGAGTTGGCTTGTAATCTGTCCGAGCAACGGCAGCACATCCTTCTGCTTGCTGAGGGCTACGCCGTCATTCACCTGGCGGTTGAAGTGTATAGCCAAGTTGCTAATCTGCAGCAGTGGGCGCTTGATGTGCAGCAACAGAGTCTCGGGCTGCATAACGTCTTCACCTCTGACAATCACGCGACCGGCGAGAGTAAGCGGACGGTCGAACCATGTAGACATAATCGGACCTCCGTACACCTCGGTGTTCAGCTTCACGATGCCGCCCTCTGTAAGCATTTCTGCGTTTGGCTTGATGCGGAAAGTTGGCGAGTCGCAGTGAGCGCAAATCATGTGGAAACCAGCATCAGCAATCGGCTTGTTGCCGATGCGGAAAGCATAGATAGAAGAGTCGTTCTTGGTAATGAAGAAACGGTCGCCACTCTTCACTTCGCCTAATGGCAGTGCTGGGTCGATACGGCGGAAACCATTAGCCGCAAGTGTATCTGCAATATTCTTGACAGCCAGAAAATTCACTGGCGATGCATCAAGGAAAGAAAGAAGTCGTTTTATCATTGTCGTTTGTTTTAATACATGAATAACGTTAGATACTATATAGTGATTATCGTTAGCTGCATAATATAGCGTTTCAAAGTTAAAGTTTTATTTCGGAGTGTGCAAGTAAATGGAGTTTTTTGTCTACTTTTGTATTTAAATTTTTGGTCTATGAAAATATTCAAATCTCGATATTTCGCAGTTGTGTCATGGCTTGTTTGTTTGGTCATGCTGACAGCCTCGTGTTCTGACTATAGCGACAAAGAAGTAGTAGGTTTGAATGAACGAGCATACGAAGTACATTATAAGAGTCTGGATTCAACGAAGACGTATGCGGAGAAGGCTCTGTCGTTGTCTGTGCCTAAATCGAAAGCGTGGGCACACGCCATGAACGATTTGGCTTTCTATTACATTGCAAAGATGCAATACGGAGAAGCCGAGAGAATACTCAACGAGACGGTTAAGGCTACCGACGATGAGATTGAGTTGATGATAAGTCGTGTGCAGCTTATGCGTCTTTGTCAGCGCAAGTCGGAGAATAAGAATTTCTACCACGAACGCCATTATGCTTTGCAGCACATGCAGAAGATAGAAAAGGAGTATGCCAATCTGTCGGCAGCGGAACGTAAGCGTTTTGTGTATGCACGTTCAGAGTATTGGATAGTGCTCTCCACCTATTTATATTATATCGGTCAACCGCGTGGAGCATCGGAGGCAGTGCTGAATATAGAGGAAGATGCCCTGCTGATGAGCGATATGCCACAGTTGCTGACATATTATTATACTGTAGGTTCGGGCGGTATATTGCAAGGCCAACAGCATGAAGAACTGATGCGTACAGAGTTCAACTACCTCATACGTTGCTATATGCTTGCTCGCCAGTGTGGTTATATCTATTGGGAGGCGAACTCTATGCAGGCATTGAGCGAGAAGTTGCAAGACGAAGGCAGACGTGAGTTCCTTATGCTGAACTTCCGTCCAGAAATCAATTTCCTCAATGTTGATAATATGCCAGACACTCTGCTTGCCGGCAATCTTGCGGAGCGAGCACTGGAGTTGTTCAAGAAATATGGCGATGTGTATCAGATTGCAGGCGCATGGCGTACTTTGTCGGAGGCATTCCGCAAGGTTGGCGACAATAAGTCGGCACTTATCTGTCTGAAAAACGCTATTGCCAACGACACAACCATAAATGCAGCTCCCGACCTTGTTGCGTCCATTCGCGAGCAGATGTCAATTGTATATTCGGCACTCGACAACAAGAAAATGAGCGACTACAATCGCAATGCCTATCTTGACATCCAGGAGTACACACGCCAGGATCGTATGCTTGAGGCACGTGCCGAACAACTCGCTTCTTCGTTACGTAAGCAAGACATCATGATTGTGATTGTGGTTGTGGCAATCATTCTGCTCATTGTGGCTATGGCATTCTTCGTCTATAAGACACGAAAGAAAGCCGCGGAGTTCCCGATAAACACTCTGCTGCAACCACTTGAAGATTGGCAGAAAGCACGTTCCGACTATTACGAACGTACTGAGGTTGAGTATGAGGAGAGGCGCGAGCAGATAGCCATTCTTCAGAATCAGTACGAGCACTACTTGGAGAAGAATATTGAGCAACGTGCCAAGGTGTCTTTGGCATCGTCAGTTGCTCCGCTTATCAATCGTTTGTTGCACGAAGTGAAGATGCTTTCGTATGATAAGGAAACAACCGAACAACGCAATAGTCGCTATGAGTACATCGGTCAGTTGGCTTCTTCCATAGAGCAAACAAACGAGCGACTTACCGATTGGGTGAAACTGAAGCAGGGCGAGATAGCGTTGCGCATAGAGAGTTTTGCTTTGCAAACACTGTTCGACACTCTACGTAGTAGTGATATAGAATACAAGCTCAAGGGCATCGCACTTAATATTGTGCCGACCGAAAGTGTTGTGAAGGCAGATAAGGTGCTGACTCTCTTTATGCTCAACACTATTGCGGAGAATGCACGCCGCTTCACTCCAAATGGTGGCAGTATTGATGTGTATGCTGAGGAAACTGACAGTTATGTTGAGGTGTCAGTTAGAGATACGGGTAAGGGTATGGACAAGGAGCAACTTGACTCTTTGTTCAAGCCTTGCTATATAACCGACTCCAATGATACGACGAAAGAAGGTGGTCATGGTTTCGGACTTCTCAACTGTAAAGGAATCGTAGAGAAGTATAAGAAGATGAGCTCATTCTTTAGCGTTTGTTCCATAGGAGCAGAGAGCGAAGATGGTAGTGGTAGCCGTGTCTTCTTCCGATTGCCTAAAGGCATGAAGAAAGTACTCATGCTTTGCGCATTGCTCCTAAGTGTGTTCTGTTCGTGTGCAAAGACCAATTCTATGGGGGTCGTAATTAACGAAAATGATAGAACACGACAGGCAAATACGTTGGTCGATAGTATATATTATAATAATGTGTCAGGCAACTATCATCGCACGTTGGAGTTGTCGGATAGCTGCATACGAGTGCTTAACCACTTGTTTGCAGATAGTATGCTTATAAGCAACGGTGCACGTGGAATGATGCTTAAAGGTACGGATGCAGACGAAGCTATCGAACTGAAGTGGTTTCGTGACAGTGTAAAGATGGACTATAGCTTGCTTCTTGCCCTGCGTAATGAGGTTGCGGTTGCGGCTCTTGCCGTGCATGACATCGATTTGTACACATATAACAATCAGGTGTTCACGAAGCTCTTTCGCGAGTGTAGTGCCGACCGCTCTATTGCTACGTATGTACAGACGATGCAGCGTGCTGAGAACAATCGCAATGTAGCGATAGCGTTGCTCGTGCTGTTGCTGCTTGCCGTGTTCCCTGCCTACTACTTCCTGTACTATCGCCATAAGCGTTTCTATAATTTATGTATCGAACGTATCGAGCAGATCAACGAATTGTTGCAATCGGATAATCTGTCGTCGAATATGAAGGTTAGACAAATCAGAGCCTTGTGGAAGAATGACATAAAGGTTTCGAAGCAGATTGCGGTGATGAATAAGAATACCACACAGATTTCGGGCATAGTGAATCGTATCTGTCAAGTTCTCGCAGAGGATGTCACAAAGACCTCAACCATGGAGCAGGAGTTGGTTATACTGGAGGAAAACACGAAGCGTATCACGGTCAATCGCGACCGTCTTTACGTCATAAACAATATCCTTGACAATCGCCTTTCGACGTTGAAGCACGAGACAATGTTCTACCCATCGCGTCTGAAGCAAATATTGCAAGCTCGCAGTGGTAGCACCTCTATGTCTGAAAAGGAACTCTTGGCTGCATTGGATGAGATAGCTTCCTACTACGAAACAATGTACACAACGCTGCTAAGCCAAACTGTTCGAGTGGCGCAGACAATGTCGTCGTTTGAACCGAGTGTTGCGATGCAATACGTGTTTGTGCTACTGAAGCGAGCGAATGGAGGAAGACAACTGAAACCGATAGAGTTGGATGCCGACGATGGGTATTTGAAACTGGTATTCAATCTCGCTTCGCAGTACCCTGCAGCCAGCAATCAGCAGTCAATATACGACTACCTTGTGCTTTGTCAGATAATGCGCGACATGGGTGAGTATTATCGTGCACGGGGTTGCGGAGTAGAGACAAAGACCGCAAGTGACGGAACATCAACAATAGTAATTTATATAAAGAAAGAGATATGGAAAAGTTTAAAGTTATCATAGTGGAGGACGTGCTGCTCGAACTCAAAGGCACAGAAGGACTCCTGCATAGCGAGGTGCCCGAGGCAGAGATTATAGCTACAGCCAATTCGGAGGACTCGTTCTGGGAAGTGTTCGCATCCAACAAGCCCGATCTTGTGCTTCTCGACCTCGGTCTTGGTGGAAGCACAACCATCGGTGTGGAGATTTGCAAGAAGCTGAAGACGGAGCATAAGAATGTGAAGGTGCTTATCTTTACAGGCGAGATACTCAACGAGCAGTTGTGGGTAGATGCTCTGCACGCCCATTGTGACGGCATCATTCTGAAAAGTGGCGAACTGCTCACACGCGATGATGTATTGAGCGTGATGAATGGCAAGAAGTATGTTTTCAATCAGCCTATTCTTAAAAAGATTGTAGACAAGTTCTGCGACACAATACAGCAGCAGATGGATCATCAAGAAGCACTTATACGCTACGAGATTGACGAATACGACGAACGCTTTCTGCGTCATTTGGCGTTAGGATATACAAAAGACCAGATTTCGCAACTGCGTACAATGCCGTTTGGCGTGAAGAGTCTGGAGAAAAGGCAGAACGAACTGGTCCAGCGTTTGTTTCCCAACGGCAATGGCGGAATGGGAGTAAACGCTACGCGTCTTGTTGTTAAGGCTTTTGAACTTAATATCCTTGATGTAAATAATCTTTATTCTGACGATGCATAAGTTGCGGTTAAGCAGTATTAAAGTTGCGGTTAAGCAGTATTAAAGTTATGGTTAAGCAATATTAAAGTTACGGTTAAGCGGCTTTAAAGTTATTGTTTAGTAGTTCTAAAGTAAAACCTTAGTCGTGGTATAGCGGACGCAACCCAATTGGGTTGCGTCCGCTGTCTGCATAGATTGCGTTCGCCGTCCGATCGGGCGGCGTTCGGTGTCCGATTACTTTACATCTCCTTAATAGTGTTTTCTATAAGACTTCTCTCCGCCTCATCCACACCATATTTTTCGTAGAGCTGCTTGTCTATCTCCTCAATGGCAGCACTCCAATTTATATCTGATGCAGCTGTAAAGTTCTGCAGCGGCACAAACATGAACTTATCTGGCGAGAGGTCTTGCGAAGTGATGGTCTGCAAGATGAGGTAGCGCACAAACTTGGTCTTCAGATAGGTGAGCAAGTTCTCTGCCTCCTGCGCTGTAGGATAAGCACCTGCAACGAGGTAGCTCTGCGTGCAGACACATTGCGGTTGCAGTATGGCGAGGGCGGAGAGCACGCGGTACTGTCCGTTGCGGTCGGGTGTGCCGGCATGTTCGCATGTAGCCTTCGAGAATATAACCTTATGGAGGTCAATCCACTGCTGGTTTTTCTTGATATCATCACGCAGAACGTAAGATGGTTCGCCCGACGACTTCAGCATAACGGCAGTTGGGGCAGTATCGGGTTGCGCAGTGCCACGATATGTAGAAACGAAGCCGAATGGAGTCTGCGGACTAATCTGTGCGTTGAGCATTGTCTTCGACATAGCCTTCACCTTGTGAATGAGCGAGAGCGCACCATTGTTGCGCACGAAGATGTTGAACTCGTCAAGTTTACGAGGCAGCGTGTTGGCGTTGCCACCAAAGTGGTTCGTAAACTGGCAGGTTGTCTTGTGCTTCGCGTCCCACAGGAAATAGCTTACGCCTCCGGAGATGTCTACGGTAGGGAAGCAGTCCTTTGAGTCGACATAGTCGAAGATGGCGCGTATGTGTGTGTCGCCAAGCATTGATTGACGGAACTGATCGAGTCCGCGTCCGCCCGTGAACCATCGCGAAGGGGTAATCATTGTGATGAATTGTGGGCGCATCTGACGGGCTATGTCTACAAATTGGTTGTAGAGAGGTATGCCGTAGTTGTCTTTCTTCTCACCGATGTTCATCTGATATGGTGGATTGCCAATGATTGCGTCGAATTTCATTTGCTGATTGGTGCTTAAATTGGGATAGTTTTGTGGGTCGCTGATGGTGCTTGCGAGCTTCGCTTTGTACACAATTACTTGACTGTTGAGGTCGGGTATGGTGAGTATGTTTGGTCGTACATTGCTATCGAAGCCAACGAGAGTGCGGCGTGTTATGCTGGCTGCCATAGCAGTCTTGCAGACAGCAAAGATGTTATGCTCAACGATTTCCTTCCACATCGAGCACGATTCTTGGTCGGACAGCATGTCGAACAGACCTTGCGACTGACTGCTGCGCACCTTGTATAAAGAATAAGCTACGTAAAGCGAGTAAAGACCTGTTTTTGAGCAGATGTCGAGTATCTGTGCGTTGGGAGTCATCAGCGTGCGGTTGGTCACGCCTTCGTTGTAAACAAAGCGTGGCTGAGCAAGTGGCTTCGTAAACTTATCGTCAAAGAAGCAGTAGCCACCGAGTGTGTCAGAGAGATGACGATTTACGACATTCCATGGTGTGAGGATAGTCTCGCGATCGGGGTATGAGAAGTCGGAGAGGATGCTCGCAATCTCAGCAATGCGGTTGTCTGGGGGAAGTGTGTCGGCATGACGCAAGCGTGCAACAATAGCCTTGGCTGTTGCTACAAAGATGTCCTCGCGATAGAGATGCTTAAGGCGCTTGAAAAGTTGCATGGTGATACCACGTGGCATGAAATGACGCCACGACTCTGCATCGATGTTACGCAAGAATGAGTCGATAGTCAACCCCTCGATATTATCCACCGTACCATATATCATGATAGGGAAGCGAGTGGATATCTGACTGAGTATGGCAATGGCACGCTGACGCGGTGTGAGGCGAGTTATGCCTGCATTTTCTCTTGCCTGCGTGTTAGGAATGTCATTCTGCTTTGCCGCATCTTCAGCCGTCTTGTCTTTTGCTTTCTTCGTCTGTTTCTTGGCAGACTGTATGTCGTTGTTTCTCTGTCGACGCTCTTCAAGTACTGCATTAGCCATAGCTTCTGCCACCTCGTCGAGGAGACGGAGGTCGTTTTTGCCGAGATTGTTCAGGTCGGTGTACAGACAGTCGCCGTGGAAACCATTGCGGATGAGGCTTGTAGAGTAAGAGGTGTTGATGTTTCGGATGAATGTATCCGTGTCCATTCGGTTGCGTTTGCCACCATCGACAACGATAGTAGGGCAGTAGTGCAGGAATTCAGTGAGCTTCTGCACACGTGCTTCGTGCTCAGTAGATTCAAGATTGTTGCTGATATATTGGTCGATGGCGGTGAGTGTTCGTGTCGGTGAGAAGTCGAATGTGTAACACTCTGCTTTTATGCCCTCGCGATACGGACTCTGGCAGCGGAAGATTGTCTGGAAGTAATGAGCGCAACCAGTGTCGGCAGAGCCAGCGAGCATGAATACGGCAGTCCATTCTGGTACAGAGACACCAGTAGTGAGTCGTCCGCACGATAATGTTATTGTGCGTTCATTAGTGCTGATAGCGGTTCTTACCTCCTCAAGAGGAGATGTTTGAGAAGAAACGCTATCACCGGCAACGTTTACAACCTTATAGTTACGGAACGGATTATCTGCAGTTGGCTCAGCGAGTATCTGTGCAAGACAATGAGCCGCGTTGACACCAGGCACATACCAAAGGGTATGGCATAACGATTGGCCCATCGCTTCATCGGCGAATGGATACAGCGGAGCGGTTGCGAGAAGGTTTACGAATTTTCTTACGTCGGCTTCGTGCACAAAGCACATCTGCGCCTCGTCAACACGAAAGAACTCGGAAAAGTTAAAGCCTTCGTTGTCTGTAAGGAAATAAGGTGCGAAGGTGTTGCGCAGATTATAAGTGACAATGTTCATACGTGCCATATTTGCATACGGGTTGGCTGCACCGCTGTTAGAGATATCCCACTGCTCCTTTGCACGTTGCTCCATGCAATAGTCCCAGTTGTACACGTCTGTGGTGTCGAAGGTCTGGCGGATGCTGTAGGGTGTGCCCGAGAGATAGAGCGTGCGCAGACTACGGCGTTTCTGTAGTTCGGCGATAACGTCGTTGCCAAGGCGTGTTGTGATACCCTCGTGTGCTTCGTCAACAATAAGAAAATCCCACTTTGCAGAGAATACATCATCGTTCTTCACAATACCTTTCTGCTGGTTCACGCGCTTTGAAGAGCGTAAGTCCTGCATTGATGCGAAATAGACGTAGTGGGTTGCAGGGTCTTTGGCTATGTCTTCAAGTTCGGCAAACGACGCTCCGCGACGTTTGCGTTCCTCTTCGGGCATAGCAGATGTTGTTTTGCTGCCGTACAGCCAGCCTTCAAGCTGCAGTTTCTCAATAGAGTCAAACCACTCTTGTCGCACAGCAGGGCGATGAGTGAGCACGAGTGTGCGTCTGTACCCAAGACGATGTGCTGCTTCGATGGCGCAAAGCGTTTTACCGAAGCGCATTTTTGCATTCCAAAGTACCTTACGTGAGCGTTTTAGTGTCGTCACGGTGAAGTTGATAGCTTCTTCTTGTTCGGTTCGGAATACTATGTTTTCTGTTGATATCATTCTTGTTTTGTATTTTAGTTGTGACTATTATAGTCGTAAGCCTATTTCATAATGTCTTTGTAAGTCATTTTCTTGCCACTCAGTGGTTCGGTATTGTGCCATTCCATGATTATTGCGTAATGGTCGGAGTTGGGAACGTTGAAGTTCAGTCCATCCATTTGCCAAATGTTCCACGAAATGATTTCTGCAGCCTTCAATACGGCATCGCGGTGTGGGTGTCGATGCCAACGTTCGGTGTAGTATTCACAGAACGAAAGGAATAGTGACTCACGTGTAAGAAAGACGTTGTCGCCCTGACTGTCGAAGCCATATATCGACTGAAGTGCTTGGTAAGCTTTGCGTATCCATTGACGTTTGTTAGCCTTTGTCGGCTCGGAAGGGGTATTCTCGTTTATTATGCGAAACTTGCGGTCCAACATACCAATACGTTCGCTGATAGGAATTAGTCGACCAGTGGTGGCATCATAGCGCGAAATAAGATACGGCCCTTCTCCGCAAGTTATCTCCATGCGTCTTGCCCTCACGTACGACATCCATGAGCGTTTTGCCGGAAACACGATAGGTGGCTTGGATGTTAGCCATCTGTGTTCGCCTTCCTCATTTATATATTCGGTATTGAATACATCTTTTCTGCCAAACCATTGTTCGTCGACGAGATTGTTCTGTGCATTACATATCCATGCAGGAGTGAACACTTCAGCACGCGACTTCGAGCGAGAAGTCTGCATGGATGGTTGCTTCTTTATACGTGGTTGTATAAGATCCGGGTGGCTACTGATTAACTCTGGAGTGATTTGTGCGTTAAACGCAAATGGGCTATTGTCGCCCATCTCGTCAGTGACGCAATAATCGTCAGTTGCCCATGAAATATATGTGTTTTCATTGGGCAAACTGAGCGATTGGTCTTTTAGGAGCAGTTCGAGGAGTTGGATGTCGTTCCTCATTATGCGTTTTTAATCTTTATCTCGCAGTTCTCAAGCGATTCGATTATAGCAAGCGACTCTACACGCACACCTTGTTCGCGCAGATATTGTCCACCGTCCTGGAATGCTTTCTCGATAATGAATCCCATGCCCTCGAGTGTGGCTCCCGACTGCTTGCAGAGGTCGATGATACCCTTTGCTGCGTTGCCATAAGCAAGGAAATCGTCGATGAATATGACATGGTCATCGGGGCAAAGATAATCGCGTGAGATAACCACGTCGTAGTCGCGCTGCTTAGTGAACGAAGTGACCTTCGTGGCAAGCATGTTGTCAAGCGTGTTAGGCTTTTTCTTCTTTGCAAACACTACGGGAAGGTTCATCAGAAATCCCATCATTATAGCTGGTGCAATGCCCGATGCCTCAATAGTAAGAATCTTGTTCACCTTTGTGCTTGCAAAGCGACGTATGAACTCTACGGCGATGTCCTTCATTAAGTTAGGATCCATCTGGTGATTAATGAATTTGTCTACTTTGAGGATGCCACCAGGGTAGCATTTGCCATCTTTCAGAATTCTGTCTATGAGTGCTTTCATTGTTATTGAGTTTTTATTTTTGTTTATCTAATTGATTATATTTAAATGTTTCAAAGTCGATGGTGTTATCGTATAGTACAACGAGCTATTTGCTCTTGCTACTCGTTGTAGAACCAATCCATGAATTTTCCAATCCAAGGAATCTGTATTCGGAACCAACGATATTCTGCAACTTGTTTGCCACCGAAGTTTAATATGAACTCTCGCATAGGGTTGCGTTTGAAAGGCAGACCGGCATCGAGGAAGTACATATGTGCAAAGCCTTGTTCGTGTGCATACTTCAGCGCAGACCATACCGTATATGAAGCAGGGTAGAGCATCATAAAGCTCTTACGGAGTGAAGCCAACTGCCACATATAGGCGTTGCCGCCGAAAAAGAAGCATACGCAGGTGCCTATGACGCGATTTTTGTATTTAGTTGCGAATATCTTGCATTGCTTGCTTGTAGCTAAATGCTCGAAGAGTTTTGAATTACGCACCGTGCGGCGAGGTTTTAGTCTGAAATAATGGCGCATGAGTTTCACTGCTTGTTGCAGCTCTTTGCTATCTGAGTTTACGATTTCGGCTTTCGCACCGCGTTGTTCGGCTATAGATAGCTTGTCGCGCAATTTCTGCGGTAGACGCTTGTAGGGGGATTTGGAGTGTAGCGAGTTGTGTATCTTTTGCCATTGTATAGGAAAATATCCATTCTCGCGCAGTTTGGCATATCCGAACATCTTACTACTCAAGTCGCTTATTTCAATAAAAAGGCATAGCTTATGAGTAAGTTCGTCGGTTATCGCCTTCACGAACAGCGAGAAAATTTCCTCTTTATTTTCCACTTCTGGTGCATAAACACCTTCGCCATATATGTGACAATGTGAATAAGCAAATGGGGGTAATAGCAAGTGGTGATAAGACACTACTGCCAAGAGATGTGCCACGATACGTCCTTGCCCGTCAATTGCTAATGCCATGTATGGTTTCTGTTTTGGCGTGACTTCAAGTATCTTGAATAGCTCCACGCTGTGAAAGAAATCATCGCATATAATGTCGGGCAAATCGGATGCTTTAGTAATCAGACTAACACTTACCTCTTCTTTCATGTGGCAAAAATAGCAAATCTTTTTTAAAAATCGACTCGTTTGCTGTGCTTTTTCTGCGAGTTTGTTTACTTTTGTAACTACAACAGGAAAAGAACTTATGAAAATAGTAATGATAGGTGCTGGCAATGTGGCTACCAATATTGCCAAGACTCTTGCCAATATAGGTGAAACACCGGTGCAGATATGGAGCAGAACGCTTGCTTCTGCAGAAACACTTGCAAATGCTGTAGGTACTTGTGCAACAAGTGATTGGGACTCTGTGGTAAAAGATGCCGATGTATATATCGTGGCGGTTAAAGACGATGCTATGCTTAATGTGATAGATTTGCTTTGTGCTCATTGCAAGCATGGGGTTTTTGTTCATACCGCAGGCACAATGTCGATGAGTATGTTCACGGGTAAAGCGGAACATTATGGCGTGCTTTATCCGATGCAGACATTCTCGAAGCAAAAAGAGGTGGACTTCCGGACTGTTCCGTGTTTCGTTGAGGCTTCCGACAAACATACTTTGGACATAATAATGGAGTTGGCGCGACTTCTCTCTGATAATGTTCGAGAGCTTGCGGAGTCTGAACGCAAATGGCTTCATATAGCAGCAGTTTTCTCCTGCAACTTTGCCAATGTGTGCAACGCTATGGCTGCACAAATACTTGAACGTCACGGACTTAGCTTTGATGTGATGCTTCCACTTCTCGACGAGACGGTAGCAAAGCTTCACCGACTCCATCCAAGGGAAGCGCAGACCGGTCCGGCTTCAAGAGGAGATGTGGGAGTGGTGAGCAAGCATCTTGCTATGCTCGAAGACAACAAGGAACTGAGCGAGGTCTATAGCGTTCTGTCGAATTATATCTTGAAGAATAGAGAATAGGCACTTTGTGTTTAACTGTTTAGGTTAGAAGAATGATTGATTACGATTTGAAAAAGATACGTGCTGTAATATTTGATGTAGACGGCGTGTTATCTTGCGATACTGTTACCGTCGATACTACGGGCGAACCTCTGCGTACTGCCAATCTGAAGGATGGCTATGCCATACAGTATGCTTGCAAGATTGGTCTGATTGTCTGCATCATTACGGGTGGAAATACCGAGGCCGTGCGCAAACGTTATGAAATGCTCGGCGTGAAGGAACTGTATATGGGTTGTAGCGTGAAGGTGAAAACCTATAAAGAATTCAAGGCTAAATATTCACTATCTGATGATGAGATTATATACGTCGGCGATGATATTCCTGATTACGAGGTGATGTCGCTTGTAGGTTGTCCTTGCTGCCCGGCGGACGCAAGTGTGGAAATAAGGTCGGTAAGCAAGTATATAAGTCAGCGTCGCGGCGGTTGCGGAGTGGGACGTGATATCATAGAGCAAGTACTTAAGGCACAAGAAAAATGGATGGCAGACAATAGAGCTTTCGGTTGGTAAAACCAGTGCTCTTTATCACATAAAGTTATAGTCGAAGCCTTTACTTGCGTCTGCTGCATTCTGGACATTCGCCCTTAATGATAAATGACAAGGAGTTTGCTTTGAACCCATCGGGTAGGGCGACGTTCTCTACCGGAATGTCTTTCAGACAGAAGGTGCGTGCGCACTTTTCGCAATAGAAATGGGCGTGACTTGCCGTATGGTCGTGCGAGTCGTGATGAGAGCACAGCTCATAGTTGAGCGCACCTTTGCCGTCCTCGAAAGCATGCACGATGTCATGTTCGAGGAAAAGTGTAAGAACGCGGAAGATGCTCGACTTGTCCATAGGCAACAATATTGCCTCCATCGCCGAAAGACTCATGGGGCGATGCTCGTTTTGAAGCGTTTTCAGAATGAGAATGCGGTTAGCCGTAGGACGCACACCTTTTTGTTTCAGCAGTTCTTCTGCATTATTGCTGTCTATATTGTTCATATTTGGATATTGCGAGACAAAATGTTCTTGTTATTAGACGCAAAGTTACAATGAAAAGATGTAAATGTGGCAATTAATCATAATTTATTTGTAGGATAGAAATAATTGTTATACATTTGTTTGTAAAATAACAACTTTTAAACTGAAAACGATGGATTTGTCTTTGATCCCTCTAAATATAAAAGGCTGTGGGCTGCGTCCTTTTGTTATAGCTGGTCCATGTTCGGCAGAGACAGAAGAACAAGTTATGTCTACTGCCCGACAACTCGCTTCGCTTGGTTGTAACGTGTATCGTGCTGGTGTTTGGAAACCCCGTACCAAACCAGGCGGTTTCGAAGGACACGGCGAGAAAGCATTGCCGTGGCTGAAGCGTGTGAAGGAAGAAACAGGAATGTCTGTGGCTACAGAGGTTGCCACCCCCGAGCATGTAGAACTTGTGTTAGAATATGGTATCGACATTATTTGGATAGGAGCACGTACCTCTGCCAATCCCTTCGCTATGCAGGCACTTGCCGATTCGCTTAGTGGTGTAGATATTCCCGTACTTGTGAAGAATCCCATAAATCCAGACCTCGAATTGTGGATTGGAGCGATGGAACGTCTCAATCAGGCAGGCATCAAGCGCTTGGCTGCCATTCATCGTGGCTTCTCGAGTTACGACAACAAGATATATCGCAATGCTCCGATGTGGCAGATACCTATAGAGTTGCGCCGCCGCATACCGGAGTTGCCGATAATCTGCGACCCCAGTCATATTGGTGGTCGACGTAACCTGATAGCTCCACTTAGTCAGCAGGCTATGGATCTTGGTTTCGATGGCTTGATTGTGGAGACGCATTGCTCTCCGAACGAAGCGTGGAGCGATGCAGCACAACAGGTTACGCCCGACGGACTTTATAATATATTGTCGCAACTTACAATTCGCGACGGACATATTGACATAGAAGGCATACACGGCTTGCGTGAGCAGATAGATGCTCTCGACAACAATCTTGTTGAACTTCTCTCCAATCGTATGAACATCTGCCGCAAGATAGGCTGCTATAAAAAAGAGCATAATATGACAGTTCTGCAGGCTAATCGATACAAAGAGATAATAGACAAGCGTGGAGCACAAGGCGAACTGTTCGGTATGGACTCGGAGTTTGTCAAGCATATATTCGAACTCGTTCATGAGGAGTCGGTACGTCAACAGATGGAAGTAATCAACAAGCAATAGTACACAAAGATGAAGATTATATTATCAAGCAATTCGCCACGACGCAGAGAGCTTCTTGCTGGTCTTGGCATCGATTTTGAAGTGAAAGTAATAGAAGGTGTTGACGAGTCGTATCCCGATACACTGCCGTCAAAGGATGTTGCAGAGTATATTGCGCGTGAAAAGGCTGCTGCGTATGAAGTGGCTGACGATGAACTCGTGATAACTGCCGACACGGTTGTGATTGTTGGTGACGACATACTCGGCAAACCGCATGATGCAGCTGAGGCTCATGTTATGTTACGCAAGATAAGCGGACGCACTCATCATGTCATTACTGGTGTTTGCATGAAGACAAAACGGGAGCAGCATAGCTTCTCGGTTGTGACGGGGGTTACGTTCAAGGAGCTGACAGATGCCGAGATAGATTATTACATTGAGCACTATAAGCCATTCGACAAGGCAGGAGCCTACGGCATTCAGGAATGGATAGGATATATCGGTGTTACAGGATTGGATGGTAGCTATTATAATGTAATGGGTTTCCCCGTTCAACGTGTGTACGCAGAATTGACAAATCAATTTAAGATTGTTCAATATTAGTGAAATGTTTCGACTATTTAATATATTTTAGTCTATATATTTCGCCTCTGTTTTATTATTTCTGTAATTTTGCGCTTAATTTATGGTGCGGCTGTAATGGTCGTGCAAGATTTAACGAGTAAATATTAAACATAAACTATTATGTCAGAATCAATAGATATCCGCCAGCTTAACGCTCGGATAGAACAGCAAAGCAGTTTTGTCACCAACTTGGTGACTGGTATGAACCAAGTGATTGTTGGACAAAAACACCTCATCGAGTCGTTGCTTATCTCGCTTCTTAGCGATGGTCACATCCTTCTGGAGGGTGTGCCTGGTTTGGCAAAGACTCTCGCCATAAAGACTCTCTCTCAGCTTATCGATGCCGACTACAGCCGCATTCAGTTTACCCCTGACTTGTTGCCTGCTGACGTTGTCGGTACGCTTATCTATTCACAGAAAGACGAGAACTTTCAGGTGAAGAAGGGCCCGGTGTTTGCAAACTTCGTACTTGCCGACGAGATTAACCGTGCGCCGGCTAAGGTTCAGAGTGCCTTGCTTGAAGCTATGCAGGAGCATCAGGTAACAATCGGTGAACAGACATTCAAACTTCCGAATCCGTTCCTCGTGATGGCTACGCAGAACCCTATTGAGCAGGAGGGTACATATCAGTTGCCTGAGGCTCAAGTGGACCGTTTTATGCTTAAAGTGGTTATCGGCTATCCTACACTTGAGGAGGAGAAGCTCATTATCCGTGAGAACTTGCGTGGTGAGGAGAAGAAGGTGTTGCCCGTAACTACTGCTGAGGAGATATTGAAGGCTCGTGAGGTAGTTGAAGAGGTATATATTGACGAGAAAATTGAACAGTATATTGCTGACATCGTCTTCGCTTCACGTTACCCCGAGAAGTACGGCTTGGGCGAACTGAAAGATATGATTACCTTCGGTGGCTCGCCACGTGCAAGTATCTCGCTTGCAAAGGCAGCGCGTGCCTATGCTTTCATCAAGCGTCGCGGCTACGTAGTGCCAGAGGATGTGCGTGCCGTTGCACACGACGTGCTGCGCCATCGCATAGGTCTCTCATACGAGGCTGAGGCAAGCAACATCACAAGTGAGGAGATCGTATCTAAGATAATAAATAAGGTAGAGGTGCCTTAAACATAAGACAATGGAAACGTCAGAGATACTTAAAAAGGTTCGCAAGATAGAAATCAAGACGAAGGGTCTGAGCCAGAACATATTCGCAGGCCAGTACCATTCTGCCTTTAAGGGTAGGGGTATGGCGTTTGCCGAGGTTCGCGAGTATCAGTTTGGCGATGACGTTCGCGACATAGACTGGAATGTCACAGCACGTTTCCGCAAGCCTTACGTGAAAGTGTTTGAGGAGGAGCGCGAACTCACCGTTATGTTGTTGATTGATGTCTCGGGTTCGCTCGACTTCGGCACACGCAAGTGTATGAAGTCGGTGATGGCTACCGAGATTGCTGCTACCATCGCATTCAGCGCAATGCAGAACAACGATAAGATTGGTGTGGTGTTCTTCTCCGATCGCATTGAGAAGTATATTCCGCCAAAGAAGGGACGTAAGCACATCCTGTATATTATACGAGAGATGCTCGACTTTCACCCACAAAGTACCAAGACAGATATAGGTGAAGCGGTGGCTTACTTCACACGTATGATGAAGCGTCGCACAACAGCGTTCGTAATCAGCGACTTCTACGACAACAAGGACTTCCTAAAGCAGTTTCAGATAGCCAACAACAAGCACGACCTTATGGCTGTGCAGGTGTACGACCGATGGGCAAAGCAACTGCCTGACGTAGGACTTATGAAGGTGCAGGATGCAGAAACGGGTAGTGAGATGTATATCGATACCTCAAGCAAGAAAGTGCGTGCTGCTCATGCACGCTATTGGAAGGAGCGTGAGGCAATACTTCGTGAGACATTCTCTCAGGCAAACGTCGACTGGATGTCTGTGGCTACCGATGAGGATTTCGTGAAAGCGATGATGACTTTGTTCTCATCAAGAAACAGTTAAGCAATGAAAAGATTAATAACTCTTATATTGTTCGTGTCATCACTCACGATGGCTGCCGCCCAGCAGGTAGGTGTTGAGGCTAAGATCGATTCTGTGGCGATAATGATTGGCGAACAGGCACATCTTCAACTTACCATCACGGCTCGCCAGGGCGCAAAGATTGTGTATCCACACTATAAGCGGTCGCAATATCTTGTGCCAGGCGTTGAGGTGTTGGATGATACGAAGGGTGATACGGCAGTTGTCGATGGTTATTGGAGTGTGAAAAAGATACTCACACTTACGAGCTTCGATGAGCAATTGTATGCTATACCAGGCATCACTGTAAAGGTAGACGGCAAGAGCTACAAGTCGAACCCCGTAGCACTTAAGGTAATCACTTGCGATGTCGATACTCTCAATATGGATAAGTTTTTTCCACCGAAGTCTGTACAGGACAATCCGTTCCTTTGGGCAGAGTGGATGCCGCTTATTTGGATGACGCTTATTGTGTTGTTACTTATTGCGTTAGGCTCATGGGTTATAGTACGTCTGAAGCAAAACAAACCGATTATTGCCCGCATACGTATCGTGAAGAAAGTGCCGCCACACAAGAAGGCATTGGACGAGATGAACCGCTTGAAGGGCGAGTCGCATACAGCCGATTACGACCAGAAGGCTTACTATACGCAGCTTACAGACACTCTGCGCCAGTATATACGCGAGCGTTTCGGTTTTAACGCTATGGAGATGACCTCTTCGGAGATTCTCGAAAACCTGCGTAGTGCCGGCGACGAGAAAATGCTTGCAGAGCTAAGCGAGTTGTTTATGACCGCCGACCTTGTGAAGTTTGCGAAGTATTCGGCACTTCTCAACGAGAAAGACATGAATCTTCTGAACGCCATCAACTTTATAGACCAGACCAAGCGTGAGGATGTTCCTACAGAAGAGCGTATAGAGCCGACACTTAGTGAGGAAGAGGTGCGTACACGTAAGACTCGTGTCGTGCTTAATGTGCTTCTTTGCGCTATTGCTGTCGCTATCATCGGACTTGCAGGTTATGTGATTTATCGTGTGTGGTTGCTCCTTATGTAGAGTCTAACGATACGTAACGAAAGTAATATACAACAATGGAATTTGTAAATAAAGAATACTTTATACTGCTCACGTTGCTGATACCTTATATAATATGGTATTGGCGCAATCGTAAGCATAGCGAACCTACGATGCGTGTCAGCACAGTGGTAGCTTACTACAAGGCACCTAAAAGTTGGCGACAGCGCATCGTACATACACCGATGTTTTTGCGTTGCCTTGCTTTTGTGATGATTGTGTGCGTTATGGCACGTCCTCAGACACGCAACTCTTGGGACAATAAGTCGGTAGAAGGCATCGACATCATGCTTGCTATGGACGTGTCGACATCTATGCTGGCAGAAGACCTTAAACCCAATCGCCTTGAGGCTGCTAAGAACGTAGCTGCAGAGTTTGTGGCAGGTCGTCCGAACGACAACATCGGTCTAACAATCTTTGCAGGTGAGTCGTTCACCCAGTGTCCAATGACTACTGATCATGCTTCGCTTCTCAATCTGCTTGGTTCTGTTCGCACCGACATTGCCGCACGTGGCATCATTTCAGACGGTACTGCCATTGGTATGGGACTTGCAAACGCCGTGTCGAGATTGAAGGAATCGAAGGCAAAGAGCAAGGTGGTCATCCTGCTTACAGACGGCAGTAACAACATGGGCGACATCTCGCCAATGACGAGTGCGGAGATAGCGCACAGTCTTGGTGTGCGTGTATACACCATTGCTGTAGGAACTAACAAGGTGGCACCTTATCCCGTGCCAGTAGCTGGAGGCATTCAGTATGTGAATATGCCGGTAGAGATAGACACGAAGACTCTGAGCGAGATAGCACAGATAACGAATGCCAACTCTTATCGTGCTACCAACAATCGCGAACTGTCGCAAATATATAAGGACATCGACAAACTCGAGAAGACAAAGATGGACGTGAAACGCTTCTCCAAGCACTACGAGGCTTATCAGCCATTTGCCATCGTAGCATTATTCCTGCTTGTGGCAGAGTTTCTGCTGCGCTTTACTGTTCTTCGCCGGATACCTTAAGGTTCTTTGTTGGCGTAGCCTTTGGTTTTTGCCCATATTAAAACTCAAAATTCAAAGTTAAGAAAATGTTCAGATTTGAGAGCCCCCAATATTTATGGTTGCTATGGCTTGTAGTAGTGCTCGTAGCGGTCAGATACTATAGCCTATGGCGCAGGCAGAAGAAGATAATGCGCATTGGCGACAAAGATCTTGTGCGTCAGCTTATGCCCGACGCTTCGACCATGCGTCGCCGTGTGAAGTTTTGGCTTACGATGGCAGCTGTAGCTGTGCTTGTGGTTGTTATTGCTCGTCCGCAGATGGGCTCCAAGATAAGCAACGAGAAGCGCAACGGAATAGAGACAATCATTTGTCTCGATATTAGTAATTCAATGTTGGCACAGGACGTAGCACCTTCGCGCTTGGATAAGAGCAAGATGCTTGTAGAGAATCTTGTTGACAACTTCACTAACGATAAGATTGGTCTTGTGGTATTTGCTGGCGATGCTTTTGTTCAGCTGCCAATCACGAGTGATTATGTTTCAGCAAAGATGTTCCTTCATGGCATAAGTCCGGCACTCATCTCTACTCAGGGTACCGACATTGCACGTGCCCTTTCCGTAGCAGCAAGCAGTTTCACTCAGCAGCAGGGTGTAGGCAAGGCTATCATACTCATCACTGATGGCGAAGACCATGAAGGTGGAGCATTGGAGGCAGCAAAGGAAGCGCGTAAGAAAGGCATCAATGTATTTATTCTCGGCATAGGTAGCACAAAGGGTTCCCCGATACCCGTTGGGGGTGGTGAGTATATCCGCGACAACACCGGTAACATCGTTATGTCGGCTCTCAACGAGGACATGTGTCGTGATATAGCCCGTGCCGGTAGTGGCACATACATCCATGTAGACAACACCAACGACGCTCAAGAGAAATTGAACGACGAGCTTTCTAAGCTCCAGAAGGGTGAGACAGAGAGCGTAATCTACAGCGAGTACGCCGAGCAGTTCCAGTCGTTCTGCATAGTGTTGCTCGTTCTGCTGATAGTGGAGGCGTGCATCATGGAGAAGAAGAATCCGTTGTTCAAACATTTTAGACTATTCAAGAAATAAACGATATTCAACATGAAGAAGTTTTTAGTTCTTTCAATCTTGATGATTCAGGCATTGGTAGGCTTTGCGCAGACCGACCGCCAGCACATACGCTACGGCAACCGTTGGTTCAAGCAGGACAACTATGTAAAGGCAGAGGCAGAATACCGCAAGGCAGTAGACAAGAATCCGTCCAATCCGCAAGCGCTCTACAACCTCGGTTGCGCATTGCTCATGCAGAAGAAAGACTCGGCAGCCATCCAACAGTTTGAGCATGCTGGCAAGATAGAGACCGACCCGAAGCGTAAGGCTATGGCATACCACAACATCGGATGGATATGCCAGTCGTTGAAGATGTACGGCGAGGCTGCGGAGGCATACAAGGAGAGTCTGCGCAACAACCCGTCTGACAACGAGACCCGCTACAACCTTGCGCTCTGTATGCGCCAGCAGAAAAAGAACAAGCAGGACAAGGACAAGCAACAGCAAAAGAAGCAGCAGAACAAGGGCGAGAACAAGAGCAAGGAAAAGAAAGAACAAGACAAGAACCAAAAGCAACAGCAGCAGAAGCAGCAGGAAAAGATGAGCAAGGAGAACGCCGAGCAGATGCTTAACGCCGCCATGCAGCAGGAGCAGCAGACACAGCAACGCATAAAGGACGCCATGCGTCAGAACAGATCGCGCAAGTTGCAGAAAAACTGGTAGACCACATAAAAATACATCATTCAGAATGAATAAGAAGATAACCACACTATTACTGACATGTTTTGCGTATGTACTCTCGGTATGTGCGCAAAACATTTCTGTTTCTGCCCCCACACACGTTGCAACTGGTGAGAACTTCCGTGTGTCGTACACTATAGCTAATGTGTCGGTAGACGAGTTCCGTTCGGCTTCCATCCCTTCCGGTCTGGAAGTGATAGCTGGTCCGTACACATCGCAGCAGTCGAGCTATCAGATTGTGAACGGACATACCAGCCGCTCGTCGTCGATAACCTATACCTACACGCTCTATGCGGAGAAAGCTGGCTCATACACCATAGGTGCAGCACACGCCAAGGCAGGCGGCAAGACAATCGCCTCGCGGCCATTCCGCATACAGGTGTCGGGCGCCACACGCAACAACGGTTCGTCGGCTCCCAATATGCACGACGACGCAGTTTCGCCTTCGCACAGTTCGGGTGGCAGAATATCTTCGGAAGACCTCTTCGTGAAGGTGACTGCCAACAAGAAACACGTACACGAGCAAGAACCTATTTTGCTTACGTATAAGGTGTACACTCTCGTTGACCTTACTTCTCTTGATGGTAAGATGCCCGACTTGAAAGGCTTCCATACTCAGGAAATACCATTGCCACAGCAGAAGAGTTTTCACATTGAGAAGCTGAACGGCAGAAACTATCGTTGTGTAACGTGGAGCCAGTATGTTATGTATCCGCAGATGACGGGCAGGATGACGATACCGAGCCTTACGTTCAAGGGCGTTGTGGTTATGCAAAACCGCAATGTAGACCCGTTTGAGGCGTTCTTCAACGGCGGATCTGGATACATAGAAGTAAAGCGCAACATCGTAGCACCAGCTATTGACATACAGGTAGACCCACTGCCACAGAAGCCAGCCGATTTCTCGGGTGGTGTAGGTCGCTTTTCAATATCTTCGCAGCTGTTGAATAACACAGTGAAGGCAGGCGCACCAGTTACGTTGCGTGTAGTGGTAGGTGGCAACGGCAACCTGAAGCTCATCAAGCAGCCCGTGGTTACCTTCCCGAAGGACTTCGACAAGTACGACCCGAAGGTGACCGACAAGACAAAACTCACAACCAACGGATTGGAAGGCAATATGGTGTACGACTTCCTCGTTGTGCCTCGCAATCAGGGTAACTACACCATCCCTGCTGTGTCGCTTACTTATTACGACACATCGAGCAACATGTATAAGACAGTGAAAACTGCGCCGCTTACCATTAAGGTGGAGCCAGGCGACGGCAAGGGCACTTCTGTTACCGATTATTCGGCTGTTCAGCAGACTGATATTAAGCCGATAAAGCAGGGCGGTTATGATACAATTGACACCGAGAAACTATTCTTTGGTTCTACTTCATTCTTGTTATGGCTACTTCTGCCATTTGTTTTGTTTGTAGCTCTTGTGGCTATTTTCCACAAGAAGGCGGTAGAGAACGCTGATATCGTGGGTAAGCGTGGTAAACGCGCCAACAAGGTGGCTACCAAGCGTCTTAAAACTGCCTATAAGTTGCTCACCGCTGGCAAGCAGAACGAGTTCTATGATGAGGTATTGCGTGCACTTTGGGGCTATGTAGGCGACAAACTGAACATGCCTGTAGAGCAACTCTCACGCGAAAATATAAGTGATCAACTTGCTGCACACAATATCAATGCAGAGATAATAGAAAAGTTCATCTCTGCTCTTGATGAGTGTGAGTACGAACGTTATGCCCCAGGTAGTGCCGAGGGCAATATGACTAAGACATACGATAGTGCAATGATAGCTATTACGGAGATTGATGGTGTTTTGCGTGACAAGATGGTGAAGAGAAACAGTGGTGATACGGTGAGAATAATCTTGCTGTTTGTGGTTTTGTGTTTTAGTGGCTTTGTAAATGCTTCTGTAGACACCGCAAAGTCTCAACAGGGCGATAGCAGTGAAACTGCCGCAGCTGCTTATGCAAAGGGCGATTATCAGCAAGCTGCAGAGTGCTATACCAAACTGCTGAAGGTAGGGGAGAGCGCAGAACTCTATTATAACCTCGGCAACTGTGAGTATCGTTTGGGTAATATCACACAGTCGATAATTGCCTACGAACGTGCTTTGCGCCTTAATCCAGGCGATAGCGATACTCGTTACAATCTTCAGTTTCTTCGTGCTAAGACCATCGACAAAGTAGTGCCTGTTGATGAGATGTTCTTCGTTACGTGGTATCACTCGCTGCAGAATCTTATGAGCATTGATGCTTGGGCTATCCTCGCTGTTTCAGCCTTTGTGCTTGCTCTCATTCTGATATTGGCATATCTCTTCGGCAGTAATATTCTTCTGCGTAAGATTGGTTTCTTTGGAGCACTTGTCGGACTTCTGATTTTTGTGTTAGGACTCCTGTTCGCTTATCAGCGCAAGGTTGCCCTTTCAGAACATAACATCGCCATAGTTCTCACGCCAACGCTCAATGTAAAGGCAACGCCTGCGGAGAGTAGTTCAGATGCCTTCGTTATCCATGAGGGCACACGTCTCACCATTACCGATAGTTCGATGAATGCTTGGTATGGTGTACGCCTTGATGACGGCAAAGAAGGCTGGTTGCCAAAGAACTCAGTAGAAGTAATTTGATAAAAACTCAGCGAAAATGAATATGGATACCCTCTTACAGGCCGACACCGACCTCCTTCTCGCACTCAATGGCAGCAGTTCGCAGTTTGTTGACGGACTGATGATGGCTCTTACTTCGGGCTTCACTTGGATACCTATGTACGTTGCCTTGCTGTATCTTGTGGTAAAGAACAGCGAGACGATGGGACAAATCGTACTCGTTGTGGCATGTGCTGCGCTCTGCGTTTTGCTTGCTGACGGTATTGCTGACGGCATTGTTAAGCCCAGTGTAGAACGCTTTCGTCCTTGTAATGACCCTTCGCTATGTAATCTTGTGCAGCTTGTTGATGGATATTGCGCCAATGGTAAGTATGGTTTCTTCTCAGCACATGCAGCCAACACTTTCTCTATTGCAGTGTTCTTCTGCTTACTTGTACGCAGTAGCATATTGAGTATTTCCCTTCTTGTGTGGTCGCTCGTCTGCTGTTACACACGTATGTATCTTGGTGTTCATTATCCGTTTGATATAGCTGTTGGATTATTATGGGGTGGCACGGTAGGATGTGTTGTCTATTTTGTTTATTATAAATTCAGAGAGAAACTCTCTCAGTCGAAACGCTTCGTATCTACACAGTACACATCAAGTGGTTTTAGCCACTCTGATGTTGATATTGTTATGCTTGTGATAGTTCTCACATTAATCTACGCTGTTCTACGTGGAGTGCTGCATTAAAATCAATTGTCTTTTGGTCTTCGCATTGTAGGCCAATATTATTATATAAATAGAGCGAAATCAATGCAAAAGTCATCGTTCTTCGAACGCAGTCCGATCCGTTCGCGTTCGCAATCTGATTCGTTTGCGTTCGCAATCTGATTGGGCTGCGTTCGCAATCTGATTGGACTGCGTTCGGAGAACGATGACAAAAGTTTAGTTTTAAATACCCCTTTGTAGCAGTTGTATGCAATAATAGAGCATGATGCGCATTCGTATAAGTTCTGTTATGTCGACAATGTTGTGTATTATGCGTGTATGAATTTTGCAAAAATATTGTGCTGTAGGATATGTATGTCAGAATTTATAATTAACTTTGTGGGATTTAGATAGTATTGCCTTATTTGTAGGGCAGTAGACAAAGAAAACGATTATGGAGACAAAACACATACATATCAAGGATTATAATTATGCGTTGCCGGACGAGCGTATTGCTAAGTTCCCGTTGGCGCAGCGCGATCATAGTAAACTATTATTGTATAAGCACGGTGAAGTGTCGGAAGACACGTTCTGCAACATAGCTAATCATCTGCCCGAGGGTGCTCTGATGGTTTTCAACAATACCCGTGTTATTCAGGCGCGTATGCACTTCCGCAAGGCTACTGGAGCACTGATAGAGGTGTTCCTGCTTGAGCCGTATGCTCCGGCTGACTACGAGCAGATGTTCCAGACGCGAGGCGAATGCGAATGGCTGTGCATGATTGGCAATCTGAAGAAGTGGAAGGGTGAGGTGCTTCAGCGCACATTCGATGTGAACAGCGAGTCGGTGACACTCAAGGCCGAGCGTCTTGAGGACGTGGGCAAGAGCTACAGAGTGCGCTTCACTTGGGACAACGCAGAGGTGTCGCTTGCAGAGTTGTTGGACGCTGTGGGCGAGCTACCTATTCCGCCGTACTTGAACCGCGAGACGCAGGAGAGCGACAAGACGACGTATCAGACAGTTTACTCGAAGGTGAAGGGTTCTGTGGCAGCTCCAACGGCAGGTCTGCATTTCACACCAGAGGTATTGGCGGCAATCGACCGTCGAGGCATCGACCGCGAGGAACTGACACTGCACGTTGGTGCTGGTACGTTCAAACCAGTGAAGTCGGAGGAAATTCAGGACCACGAGATGCATACCGAGTATGTGTGTGTGCATAGAGAGACGCTCGAGAAACTGATAAAGCATGGAGCGAAGGCGATTGCTGTGGGCACGACAAGTGTGCGCACGCTGGAGAGCCTCTACTATATGGGCGTGAAGCTGGAGCAGAACATGGACCTCTCGGAGGAAGAGCTGCACGTGAACCAGTGGGAACCGTACGAGAATGAGGCTGCGAAGGGCGTGACACCAATGAAGGCTTTAGAGAATATCGTGGCTTATCTGGACAAGCACGGATTGCGTGCTCTGCACTCGAGCACGCAGATCATCATTGCGCCGGGCTATGAGTATAAAATCGTGAAGATGTTGGTGACGAACTTCCATCAGCCACAGAGCACGCTTCTGCTGTTGGTGAGTGCGTTCCTGCACGGCGACTGGCATAAGGTGTATGACTATGCGCTGGCGCACGATTTCAGATTCTTGAGCTATGGCGACAGTTCGTTGCTGATACCTTAGTTAAGAGTAAAAAAGTAAAAGTAGGAGGTATGGGCATCCTGCCCATACCACGCACCCTATGAAGATGTCTAAAAGTAAAGAAGTAAAGTAAAATGAAAATAGGAGACAAAGTACAATTCCTTAGTGATATCGGCGGCGGACGCATTGCCGGTTTTCAAGGTAAAGATATAGCGTTGGTGGAGGACGAGGACGGTTTCCAAATTCCGACACCTATATCAGACCTCGTGGTGATGAGCAGTAGCGACGACTACTCGATATCGAAGTCAATACAGAAGAAGAGTGGGGCAGAGGAGCCGATGGCTGCCGACCCTGATACGTTCAACATGTCAGTGAAAGCGAAGATAAACCAGATGGATGAGGATGTGTTGGAGGACGAAGATGAGTATGACGCTGCTGACAGAGAAATCACGTACAAGGCGAAGGTGGAAGAGCGCAAGGGCGGCAACGTGCTGAACGTTTATTATGCGTTCGTGCCAGAAGATGTGCAGAACTTCTCTAAGACCAGTTTCGCCTGTTACCTTGTGAACGATAGCAACTACTACGTACATTATTTGTACATGAGCGTAGATGGTGGCACATACACGTTGCGTGGCGAAGGAGAATTGGAGCCGAATACGAAGATGTATGTGGAGAGTCTCGCTCTTGAAGACCTGAACGATATAGACCGCGTGCGCTTCCAGCTGCTTTCGTTCAAGCGTGACAAGGAGTTTGTGGCTAAGCCGGTTTGCGACGTGCAGTTCCGCATCGACAAGGTGAAGTTCTACAAATTGCATACCTTCCAGAAGAACGATTTCTTTGAGACTCCGGCGTTGCTGTACCCCATCGTTAAGAACGACGGGGTTGCGCAGCTGAAGCCCATTGATGCCGAAAAGCTGATATACGTAGACGAGGAGAAGGACGAGAAGAAGCTCGAGAACAAAGGAGGCGAGGCGATGAAGAACGCTATGGAGAAGTTGAAGAACAGCAGTCTAAACACTTCTGCGTCGCATCGTAACAACCGAGCTAATGGCGACGATATTCTGGTGGTAGACCTTCATGCCGACGAACTGTTGGAGACTACGGTAGGCATGGGCTCGGCAGATATCCTCAACTACCAACTCGACTACTTCCGTCGCACCCTTGAGGAGAACAAGCATAACAAGGGCAAGCGTATCGTATTCATACACGGTAAGGGCGAGGGCGTGTTGCGCCATGCTATCGTGAACGAACTGAGATACAGATATAAGAACTACAGATACCAAGATGCTTCGTTCCAAGAATATGGATATGGAGCAACGCAGGTAACGATACGATAAAAGTAAAAGAGTAAAAAGTAGGATGTATGGGCATCTTGCCCATACCACGCAGCCACAAAACTTTTGAAAGTAAAAGAGAAAAAAGGGCTTTTATGAATTACGGATATATAACTGTTGCTTCGGCGATACCTCAAGTAAGGGTTGCCGATGTAGACTACAACGTAGAGCAGATAGAACGCTTTGTTGTAGACGCAGATAAGCGCGGTGTGGAGATCTTGGTATTCCCCGAACTGTCGGTTACGGGTTACTCGTGTCAGGACCTCTTTGCACAACAGGCTTTACTTGATCGTGTGGAAAAGAAGATTGCCGACCTGCTTGAGGCTACAGAGCGATGTGATGTGATAAGCGTTGTTGGCGCGCCGGTATGCATTGGCGGCGGCGTGTACAACTGCGCCGTGGTATGTCAGCACGGCAAGGTGCTGGGTATTGTGCCGAAGCGCTTTCTGCCCAACTACGGCGAGTTCTACGAGAAGCGATGGTTCGCCTCGTCAGACGACCTTACCGAATCTGTTGTGATTGGCTACGCCGGCAGTTGGGTGAGCGTGAGTAGCGAAGAAACGTTGTTCAAGACGGCACGCAGTGTGAAGTTCGGCATAGAACTTTGTGAGGACGTATGGTCGCCATTGCCCCCGTCGAACAACCTCGTGCTGTCGGGAGCCGACATCATATTTAACCTCTCGGCATCCGATGATCTCATCGGCAAGAACGCCTACCTTAAGAGCCTGCTTGCGCAGCAGAGTGCCCGACTGATATGCGGCTACGTATACAGCTCGTGCGGCTTCGGCGAGAGTACGCAAGACGTGGTTTATGGGGGCAATGCGTTCGTCTACGAGAACGGTACCCTGGTGGCAGAGTCGAAACGCTTCTCGTTGGAAAAACAACTCGTGGTGAGCCAGATAGACGTGGACAAGCTTCGCACAGAGCGCAGAAGAAACACCTCGTTCGTACATGCCCAGCGTGGACATAAAGCCAGAGTGTTCGATGCAGACGAAACAGACGAAAGAAGATTCGAGCTGTTTCGCTATGTCGACCCACATCCGTTCATACCGGAGAACGACGATATGTACGCTTCGTGCGACGAGATATTCAGCATTCAGGTCTGTGGCTTAGCAAAGCGCCTGGTACACACTCATTGCAAGTGTGCCGTGATTGGCATCAGTGGCGGTCTTGATTCTACACTCGCTCTGCTTGTCTGCGTTAAGACCTTCGACAAACTTGGTTACGACCGCAAGGGCATTGTGGGTGTCACGATGCCAGGCTTCGGTACCACAGACCGTACATACAACAACGCCATGACGCTTATGAAGGGTTTGGGTATCACTATACGTGAGATAAGCATACGCAAGAGCGTGATGCAGCACTTCGAGGATATAGGTCACGATATAAACGTACACGATGTGACATACGAGAACGGACAAGCACGCGAACGCACGCAGATACTCATGGATCTCAGCAACGAGTTGGGCGGCATGGTTATCGGTACGGGCGACTTGAGCGAGCTGGCACTCGGATGGGCTACATACAACGGTGACCATATGTCTATGTATGGTGTGAACGCAAGCATACCGAAGACCCTCATACGTTATCTCGTGAGCCATGTGGCAGAGAACAGCGTAGACGAACAGTCAAGAGCAACCCTGCTCGACATCATTGACACGCCTATCTCGCCTGAGCTGATTCCAGCCGACGAACAGGGCAACATAAAGCAGAAGACAGAAGACCTCGTAGGTCCGTACGAGCTACACGACTTCTTCATCTACCACTTCATGCGCTTCGGTTTCAGTCCGGCAAAGATATACATGCTTGCACGCCATGCGTTCAGCAAAGACCTCTATTCGGACGAAGTGATAAAGCATTGGCTGAAGACATTCGTAAGAAGATTCTTCAACCAGCAGTTCAAACGTTCGTGTCTGCCCGACGGTCCGAAGGTAGGCAGCGTGAGCCTTAGCCCACGTGGCGACTGGCGTATGCCTACCGACGCATCAAGTGCGTTATGGCTGGCAGAATGTGAAAACCTCTAAACGTAAACAATGACAGAACAATTCAGATATACCGACGAGCAGTTTGCCGACATACAGATGCTGCGCTACCGTCTCGACGGTTTTGAGGCACTGACCCTGCGTCAGAAGCTATACATATACTACTTGGCTAAGGCAACGCTCTGCGGTCGCGACATAACTACCGACCAGTTCGGACGCTACAATCTGCGCATACGCAAAGTGCTCGAAGCTATATACGAACGCTACGAAGGCGACCGCACGACCGAAGAGTACAAAGCATTGGAGACATATCTCAAGCGAGTGTGGTTCTCGAACGGCATACACCACCATTACGGCTGCGAGAAGTTTGTACCAGCTTTTACTGAGGAATACTTCAGACAGGTTGTGGACTGTTGCGGTTGCGAAGACGAGAATATCGATGAGCTTTGCAAGGTGATATTTGACCCGATGGTTCTGCCAAAGCGCGTGAACCAGAAAGCCGGTGACGACCTCGTGCAGACATCTGCATGCAACTACTACGACGGAGTGACGCAGCAGGAAGCGGAACGCTTCTACGACGACATGCGCGACGAGAACGACCCGATGCCGATTTCGTATGGGCTTAATTCCACGCTCCGAAAGACTGCCGACGGTACGCTGAAGGAAGACGTTTGGCACGAAGGCGGACTCTACGGCGAGGCAATAAAGCACATCACGTATTGGCTGGAGAAGGCATCGGAAGTGGCTGAGAACGAACTTCAGACGAAGATAATCGGTATGCTCGTAGATTACTACCGAACAGGCGACCTAAGCATGTTTGACGCATATTCGATAGAATGGCTCAAAGAGCACGAAGGACGCATCGACTTTATCAACGGCTTCATTGAGGTGTATGGCGACCCGCTTGGTATGAAGGCATCGTGGGAAGGCATCGTGACGTACAAAGACCTGGTGGCAACTCAGCGCACGCAGACAATCAGCAAGAATGCGCAATGGTTTGAAGACCACTCGCCTGTAGACCCACGTTTTCGCAAGCCGCAGGTGGTAGGTGTGACGGCAAACGTGGTGTGCTCGGCTATGCTCGGTGGCGACGAATATCCGTCAACGGCGATAGGCATCAATCTGCCCAATGCTGACTGGATAAGAGCACAATACGGATCGAAGAGCATAACGATAGGCAATCTGACACACGCATACAATCAGGCGGCGAAGGGCAATGGATTTCTGCAGGAGTTCGTGGCTGACGAAGCGACACGCGCCATGATTGAGAAATATGGTGACGTGTGCGACGACCTGCATACCGACCTGCACGAATGTCTCGGACACGGATCGGGACAACTGCTCGCAGGAGTGTCGGCAGACGCACTCGGTTCGTACGGCAGCACGATAGAGGAAGCACGCGCCGATTTGTTCGGCCTGTACTACATAGCTGATGCAAAACTCGTAGAACTGGGGCTTGTGCCCGACGCAGAAGCATACAAGTCGCAGTACTACACATACATGATGAATGGTCTGCTTACACAACTCACACGCATTCAACCCGGAAACGAGATAGAAGAAGCACATATGCGCAATAGAGCACTCATTGCCCGCTGGACGCTGGAGCACTATCCGTCGGCAGTAAGACTTGTGAAGCACGATGAGAAGACCTACGTGGAGGTGAGCGATTACGAGATGTTGCGCGAGGCGTTTGCTAAGTTGCTCGCAGAGATACAGCGCATAAAGAGCGAAGGTGACTTCGAGGCGGCAAAGCTGCTCGTAGAACATTACGCAATATATGTAGAGCCGAAGTTGCACGAAGAACTTCTTGCACGCTACAAGTCGCTCGGCATAGCACCGTACAAGGGCTTCCTGAACCCAAAGATGGAGATTGTGAGCGACAGCAAAGGCAACGCTACAGATGTGCGCCTCGACTATACGGAGGCTTATGACGAGCAGATGCTGCGCTATTCGAGCGAGTATGGCTTTCTGTAGATATATAATAATGTGAGAATATGGAAACAACCGAACAGGTAAAACAGATAAAGCAATCTTTCCGTCTGTATATGAACGGTGTAACGTCGACATCAATGCGACAGAAAGGACTCGACTATAAGATAAATTGGGGAGTGTCGCAGATGGACCTGCGACACATGGCAGAGCAGTACGGCAAGAACAAGGCACTTGCTGTGGCTCTGTGGCAGGAGAATATACGCGAGTGCAAGATACTGGCAACACTCATAATGCCCGCAGACGACTTCACGGCAAGTGAGGCAATGGAGTGGGTTGCAACTTTGTTGACAGTAGAGATGGCTGAGATGGTGGTATTCAACCTCTTCCAACACATGAATGAGGCAGAAAAACTCTCACTCATGCTATTCGAAAACGACGATAAGTTAGTGCGCATATGTGCGTACAATCTTGTCTGCCGTCTGTTGAAACGCAATAATGAATGTGCGCCGCAGCTATATGCTACGTTGTTCGAAAAAGCTGCTATTGACCTTAAAAGTGCCGACCGTCAACAGCTTCATCCACTTGTCAACTGTCTCGATTATGTTTCGTCAACTGATAGAGAACAGGCTAAAGAGGCTGTACAATTGTTGAAAGCGGCTGGATTTGACGCTTTTTAGTGTTTCTTTTTGGTCACTTTCTCAAAATAATGTAACTTTGCATACTGATGAAAAATGATAAAAAGGTAGCAGCACGCGCCGCACTGACCAAATACATAGAAGAGAACAATTGTAGAAAGACTACAGAGCGTTTTGCGCTCCTTGATGCTATGTACGATATCGATGGACTTTTCACTATTGAAGAGCTTGCAGAGCGAATGGCAGTGCAGAACTTTCACGTCAGTAGAGCAACACTGTACAACTCGCTCAATCTGTTTGTGAAGTTATGTCTTGTTGTAAAGCATCGCTTTCAAACAGAGACAAAGTACGAAGCGTGTTGCGATACTTCCAATCATTGCTATCAGACGTGCACCATTTGTGGCAAGGTTACAGAGATTGATTTGCCAGAAATAGGCAAGGTGCTTGACAGTGTGCGCTTGAAGCGTTTTCGCAGAGAATACTACTCTTTGTATTTCTATGGTGTATGTCAAACGTGTCAGGCTCGCAGTAAACGTAAAAAGAACTTAAAAGGAACGAAGAAATCAAATATTGATAAAAATGAATAAAGGTAAAGTTGATGTCCTGCTCGGATTGCAGTGGGGCGATGAAGGCAAGGGTAAGGTAGTAGACGTACTGACCCCTAAGTATGATATTATCGCACGTTTCCAGGGTGGTCCAAACGCTGGTCATACCCTTGAGTTTGAAGGTCAGAAGTATGTCCTCCGTAGCATCCCGTCAGGCATCTTTCAGGGTGGTAAGGTGAACATAATTGGCAACGGCGTTGTTCTTGCCCCCGACCTTTTTATGAATGAGGCAAAGGACTTGGAAAAGAGTGGTCACGATTTGAAGGGTCGTCTGCATATCTCTAAGAAAGCTCACCTTATCATGCCAACACACCGCGTACTCGATGCTGCTATCGAGGCTTCAAAGGGTAAGAACAAGGTAGGCACAACTGGTAAGGGTATCGGTCCGACTTATACGGATAAAGTTTCGCGCAGTGGTCTGCGTGTGGGTGATATTCTCGACAACTTCCAGGAGAAGTATGAGGCGCATAAAGCTGCTCATCTCAAACAGATTGCAGCACTCGGTTACACCGACTTCGACATTACAGAGGTTGAGAAGGTATGGATGGAAGGCGTTGAATATCTTAAGCAGTTCCAGATTGTGGATAGCGAGCACGAGATAAACAAGATTTTGCGTTCGGGTAAGGATATTCTTTGCGAGGGTGCTCAGGGCACAATGCTCGATGTTGACTTTGGTTCTTATCCGTTTGTTACTTCTTCTAATACCATCTGCGCAGGTGCTTGCATCGGCTTGGGCATTGGTCCGAACCGCATTGGCAATGTATATGGTATAATGAAGGCTTACTGTACACGTGTTGGTGCAGGTCCGTTCCCAACAGAACTCTTCGACGAGACAGGTGCAAAGATACGCGACCTCGGACATGAGTATGGTGCTGTTACCGGTCGTGAGCGTCGTTGCGGTTGGTGCGACCTCGTTCAGCTGAAGTATTCTATCATGATTAACGGCGTAACAGAACTCATTATGATGAAGAGTGACGTTCTTGATGGTTTCCCCGTAGTGAAGGCTTGCGTGGCATACGAGCTGCCCGATGGAACACAGACCACCGACCTGCCTTACGAACTCTACGGTGCTAAGCCCGTGTACAAGGAGTTTAAGGGTTGGAATACGGATATGACAAAGTTTACATCTGAGGATCAGTTCCCACAGGAGTTTAACGATTACGTTAAGTTCCTTGAGGAGTATCTTGAAACTCCTATCCGTATCATCTCTATCGGTCCGGACCGCGCACAGACAATCGTAAGAAAATAAATAACAGAACTAAAGAAGTTAAAGTGATAATCTTTGCTTTAACTTCTTTAGCTTTTTTAAATTCCATAACTTAAATATTAATGGCAAAACCAAGTATACCCAAAGGTACACGCGACTTCTCGCCAGTTGAGATGGCAAAGCGCAACTATATATTCGACACAATTCGTAGCGTTTACGCTCTTTATGGCTTTCAGCAGATAGAGACTCCAGCAATGGAGACATTGCAGACTCTTATGGGCAAGTATGGTGAAGAGGGTGATAAACTTCTCTTCAAGGTTCTTAATTCGGGCGACTGTCTCGCGAAGATTGATGACGAGGAGCTGCTCGGTCGCAACTCGCTGCATCTTGCTTCGAAACTTTGTGAGAAAGGATTGCGCTACGACCTTACTGTGCCGTTTGCGCGTTACGTTGTTCAGCATCGTGAAGATATCCAACTTCCGTTCAAACGCTACCAGATTCAGCCGGTATGGCGCGCCGACCGTCCGCAGAAGGGTCGCTACCGCGAGTTCTATCAGTGCGATGCCGATGTCGTTGGTTCCGACTCGTTACTCAACGAGGTAGAGTTGATGCAGATTGTAGACACCGTGTTTACAAAATTCGGCATCCGTGTAGCTATCAAGATTAACAATCGTAAGATTCTTACTGGTATTGCCGAGGTGATAGGCGAGGCAGAGAAGATTGTGGACATCACTGTGGCTATCGACAAACTCGACAAGATTGGCATCGACAATGTGAACGAGGAGCTTCGTCGTGTAGGCATCTCTGAGGAAGCTATCGAGAAACTGCAGCCAATCATCGCCCTTGTCGGTACCAACGATGAGAAACTTGCTACTATTGCAGAGGTTTTAGCTGGTTCTGAGGTTGGTTTGAAGGGTGTTGAGGAAACACGTTTTATCCTCGACACGCTGAAGACTTGTGGTTTGCACAACCAGATAGACCTCGACCTCACACTTGCACGCGGTCTGAACTACTATACTGGTGCTATTTTTGAGGTGAAGGCTCTCGACTATGCTATTGGTTCAATCACAGGTGGTGGTCGCTACGACAATCTTACAGGTATCTTTGGACTGCCAGGACTTAGTGGTGTAGGCATATCGTTCGGAGCAGACCGCATCTATGATGTGCTCGGTGGTCTCGATCTCTATCCAAAGGAAGCCGTGAACGGAACGCAGCTTCTCTTCATCAACTTCGGTGAGAAGGAGAGTGCATATTGTTTGCCTGTTCTGCGCCAGTGTCGCGAGGCTGGTATCCGCACAGAGATTTATCCGGATAGCGTAAAGATGAAGAAGCAGATGGCATATGCTAATGCAAAGCAAGTGCCGTTTGTGGCTCTTGCTGGTGAGTCGGAGATTGCTGAGTGCAAACTCACATTGAAAAATATGACCACTGGCGAGCAGACTCTTGTAACACCTGAAGAACTGATTACTACAGTGAAGGCGTAATACGAGTATACCTCTTTGCACTACTTAAATAATTTACTAAAACTTTAGATTTCAACAAGTGTATATAGGAATAGCAGGAAATATTGGTTCTGGTAAGACAACACTGACAGAAATGCTTGCAAAGCATTACCAATGGGAACCGCGGTATGAGTCTGTAGTGAACAATCCATATATGGACGATTACTACAAAGACCTGCAGCGATGGTCGTTTGCTATGGAGGTGTTTTTCCTGAAGGAACGCTTCAAGGATGTTCTCGAATTCTCACAATCGAAGAACATTGTTATTCAAGATCGCACGCTTCAAGAAGGAGTATTTGTGTTCACGGCTAACAACTACTTGCAAGGCAATATGTCCGACCGCGACTTTGAGACATATATGGAACTCTATGAGATTATGGTGGAGAAGGTGCAACTGCCAAACCTTATGATATATCTTCGAGCTTCAGTCCCTCATCTTGTGGAGAATATCCAGAAGCGGGGACGTGAGTGTGAGCAGAAGATTCCCATCGAGTATCTGCAGGGACTCAACGATCGCTACGACGACTTTATCCTTAACAAGTACAAAGGGAAAGTCCTCGTTGTCGATGTCGACAAACTCGACTATAAAACACGCCCGGAAGATTTCCAATTCATTACAGATAAGATTGACACAGTCTTTCCTTTCTCTCTTACCAATTCTAAAAAATAGGAACAACGATGCACATAGCAGTAGCCGGAAACATCGGCAGTGGCAAGACCACACTGACCAAGATGTTGGCAAAAAGATACAACTGGTCACCCCGTTTCGAGCCCGTAGAACATAATCCCTACCTCGACGATTTCTATCGTGATATGTCGCGGTGGTCGTTCAATCTGCAGATATACTTTCTCAACAAACGCTTTAAAGAGGTGGTCGAGATAAGCCAAAGCGATAAGGATATCATTCAGGACCGCACCATTTTCGAAGATGCTTGTATCTTTGCGCCGAACCTTCATGGACAAGGATACATGTCCGACCGCGACTTCAACAACTATTCAGACCTCTTCGACACAATGATGACCCTCGTTAAGCTCCCCGATCTCATGATTTACATCCGTTCTACGGTGCCTAACCTCATCAATCAGATTGGTAAGCGTGGACGTGAATGCGAGCAGACAATCCGCATCGATTACCTTACAGGATTGAACGAGCGCTACGAGCAATGGATTAAAGGATATAAGGGTAACCTCATCATTGTTGATGGCGACACCATGAAGTTCGAATCGGATACAGAAGCCTTCCGCAGCATTACAGACAAGATTGATGCAATGCTCTTCGGACTTTTTAAATAGTCTTGTACATTAGTGTCCCGATTTTAACGGGACACTAATGATTATAAATATAAACCTATAGTATTAGTTCCGTTAGCTATAAAACAGGAACAAGGGCAAAAAAGTTACTTTTGCCAGAGAAAACAGCCGCTTTTGTTGTGTCATGTTATTAAAAAATCTTAACTTTGCAGTCGATTTAGAATAACATTTAGGTTTAAAGGTTTTCAGGTATTATGATGATTAGACAGTTGGCAATCCTTTTCGGTTGCCTTGCCTTGGGTGAGCTTGTCATCTATCTCACCCACATTCCGCTTCCGTCAAGTATTCTCGGAATGTTGCTTTTGACTTTGCTTTTGAAGTTGAAGGTGATACGACTTGAGTGGGTGCGCAGTATTTCAGACTTCCTCGTTGGTAATATCGGTTTCTTCTTCGTTCCGCCAGGAGTTGCCATCATGCTCTATTTTGATATTATCAAGGCGCAGCTTCTGCCAATAGTTGTGTCTACGGTGGTGTCAACCATACTTGTGTTGGCTGTTACGGGTTGGGTACATCAGTTTTACGGTAAAGCAAAAGACAAATTGAAAGGATAGGGATATGGAATATTTTTCAAACGAGTTTTTTCTCATAGCACTCACGTTTGGCACATATTTTTTGGGTAAGCTACTGCGGCGTTGGACAGGTTGGGTGGTGATGAACCCCATACTCGTGTCGATATGCTCTCTAATTGTGTTCCTGAAAGTAACAGGCGTGAGCTATGAAACGTACAATCAGAGTGGAAAAATGATTGAATTCTGGCTGCGTCCGGCCGTTGTGGCACTCGGCGTGCCTCTCTATATGCAGCTCTCTACGATAAAGAAGCAGCTCACGCCGATACTTCTTTGCGAGTTTATCGGATGCGTAGTAGGTATCGTGTCTGTAGTGTACATCGCTAAAGCGATGGGAGCGTCGCGCGAAGTGATACTCTCGCTTGCATCGAAATCGGTAACTACGCCGATTGCAATGGAGGTGACAAAGAGTATAGGTGGTATTCCTCCGCTTACGGCAGCTGTAGTGGTTTGTGTTGGTTTGATGTGTGCCGTGTGTGGCTATCGCACGATGGGTTTTGCGCGTGTGAAATCGCCCGTAGCACAAGGCTTATCTATGGGAACGGCAGCTCATGCTGTGGGCACGGCTACGGCGATGGAGAAGAGTCCAGTACACGGAGCATACGCCAGTCTCGGACTGACGCTTAATGGCATCCTTACATCGTTGCTCACGCCGTCTATAATCCCATTGCTGGGCGTGTAGACCGCCTGCGAATTATAAAAATAGAAAGTATAAAATGTAAGAAGGGCGTGTCAAAAGCCAATAATCATAGGCTGCGAGCATCTGCATCGACCGTTACGAGCATCCGCATCGGCCGTTACGAGCATCTGCGTCGACCGTTACGAGCATCCGCGTCGACCGTTACGAGCATCCGCGTCGACCGTTACGTATGATGCTCAAGGTCATTTAGGCACACTCTTTTTGTTCTTTTGTCTGTTGCTGTCTGGTTATTCGTGATGGTAGCTCTCGCCCTTTATGATAGTGCAGGCGCGATATAGTTGCTCGGTGAATATCAGTCGCACCATTTGATGAGAGAATGTCATTCGTGAGAGTGAAATCATTTCGTCCGAACGTTTGTACACGGCATCGGAAAAACCATATGGTCCGCCGATGACGAAGATAAGTCGGCGGGCTGTCTGCTGCTTCTTCTGAAGCCATGCACCAGTCTCCATACTTGTGCGCTCTGCTCCGTGCTCGTCGAGCAAAACAACCGTGTCAGACGGCTGTATGAGTCGCAGGATCTGTTCGCCTTCAGCCTGTTTCTGCTGGTCCTCGCTGAGGTTCTTCGTGTTCTTAAGGGCAGGGATGGTGGTTATGTTGAAAGGCATGTAGTGCGAGATGCGCTCCGTGTAGTCCTTAATGCCGTTTATGTAGAGTTTGTCGTTGGTCTTGCCGACAAGTATCAGCTCAGTCTTCATACTCCTCCTTTCTTTTGGGGTTCATAGGAAACCAGCCCTTCTTCACGCGTTGCTTCTGCTCGAACAACTCGCCTATGCTCCACAGGCAAGAGGCTCCGAGTACGCCAAGAATCGAAGAAGCTATGACATTAGCCATAAGCATGGAACCTACTATGAATGCGATGCCTGCAAGGAGGAAAATCCACCAAAGGCGGACACCGAAATAGTATTCTACTTTAATGACAATGGGGTGGAACAGTCCGATAACCAAGAACGTGCTGATAGCTATCGAAAGTCCCGTAAAATGTACATTCTCCATATTTTTATACGTGTTTTGATGCAAAATTATAAAAATTATTGAAGATGTGCGTGTTGTATGACAAAAAAGCGCCAAAAATATTTTGCAGGTCGGCTAAAAATAGGTAACTTTGCACCCGCTTAAAAGAATTAGCTTATCAAAAATAGTTTAATGAAGAATGACAAAATGAAAAACCAGTACCGCGTGAATGAGCAAATTCGCGTTCGGGAAGTACGTGTAGTAAGTGAAGGTGGTTCAACCGTTATGGCAACTCGCAGTGCTCTTGAAATGGCACGCGAACAAGGCGTAGATCTCGTGGAGATTTCTCCTAACGCACAACCTCCTGTTTGTCGACTCATTGACTATAGCAAGTTCCTCTATCAGCAGAAAAAACATGCGAAAGAGATGAAAGCTAAGCAGGCTAAGGTTGAAATCAAGGAAATCCGTTTCGGACCACAGACTGATGAACACGACTACAACTTTAAGTTGAAGCACGCACAGGAGTTCCTTTCAGAAGGTAATAAGGTTCGTGCTTACGTTTTCTTCCGCGGTCGTTCAATCCTCTTTAAGGAGCAGGGTGAGGTGCTTTTGTTGCGCTTTGCTAACGATCTTGAGGAATATGCAAAGGTTGAACAGCTTCCGAAGCTCGATGGAAAGAAGATGTTCCTTTATCTCGCACCAAAGAAAGCTGGTGTTGTAAAAAAGAGTCAGCAAAAGATGGATCGCGAGAAGCGTGAGGCTGAAGCTCGCTCTGCAAAGGAAACGGAGAACGGAGTAGAGGAGATGCCGACAAACGGTGGACTTCTTGCTAACGCTAAAGTAAGTGCAGAGGCTCTCAAAGCTCTCACAGGCGAGGAATAAGCAAACAGAGACAACATGATAAATGTGCGTAACGCCTTGGTATATGCGTTGCCACATATAATAAATAACAATTTAAAATTAACAAAAATGCCAAAAGTAAAGACTAACTCCGGTGCAAAGAAGAGATTCCGCTTTACCGGTACAGGTAAGATTAAGCGTCATCACGCTTATCACAGTCACATTCTGACTAAGAAGACAAAGAAGCAGAAGAGAAATCTGGTTCATCAGACAATCGTAGACAACAGCAACCTTAAGCAGGTTCGTGATTTGCTCTGCCTCCGTTAATTTTATTAGTCAAAACATTTAAAGGAAAGAAAAAACTATGCCAAGATCAGTCAATCATGTTGCTTCAAAAGCAAAGAGAACAAGAATCCTGAAGCTCACCAAGGGTTACTATGGTGCAAGAAAGAATGTTTGGACAGTAGCGAAGAACACTTGGGAAAAGGGTCTCACATACGCATACCGCGATCGTCGTAACAAGAAGCGCACATTCCGTGCATTGTGGATTCAGCGTATCAACGCTGCTGCTCGTCTTGAGAACATGAGCTACTCTACACTTATGGGTGCTCTTCACAAGGCTGGTATCGAGATTAATCGCAAGGTACTCGCTGACCTCGCTGTTAACAACCCAGAGGCTTTCAAGGCTATCGTAGAGAAGGTAAAGTAAATCGAAACCTCATAGGTAAGATTTAATTATCTCAAAATATAATAAGGGTGACAATGTTTCGCACATTGTCACCCTTATTGCTTTTTCTTCATTTATGAAGAATGGGTTTCTGTATCTAACTTTGCTGCATTTCTTTAAGCAGCTGTTTTTGTCGTTCGCTGAGGTTTGTGGGCAACTTCACGTTGTATGTGATGATGAGGTCACCCATAGTGCCGTCGCCTCGGTCGTATCCCTTTCCACGCAAGCGAACCTTCGTACCATTCTGCGTTTCGGGCTTTACTTTTAGTTTAATCTTCGATCCGTTGCCAAGCTGTATTATCACCTCGCCGCCAAGTAGGGCGGTGTAGAGGTCGATATTCACGTTGGCGTTCATCTCGCCCGTATTCTGTCGTGCCGAGCTGCGTGTGCGGCTATGTGTGCGACCTGCTTTTGCGCCGAACAAGTCTTGGAAGAAGCTTGAGAAGCCTCCTCCGCCTTCGCCGAAACTTGAGAAGTCGAAGCCCTCGAATGGCGAACCGCCACCGTTGCTGCTCCAATACTGCTGACCGCCAGCTCCGCCTTGTTGTGCATAAGCGTCGGCTTCGCGCCAGCGTTCGCCATATTGGTCGTACTTTTTGCGCTTTTCAGGGTCAGAAATAACGTCATACGCCTCGTTTAGCGCTTGGAACTTTGCCTTCGCTTTTGGATCATTAGGGTGAAGATCGGGATGGAAGAGCTTAGCCCTTTTGCGATATGCCTCGCGCACTTGGTCTTGTGGAATGTTACGGTCTACGCCAAGTATTTTGTAGTAATCAATAAATGCCATAGTCTTTACCTCCAATTGTATATATGTTTGTTGTTATTGTTCATAAGTCAATATGCAAAATCTGTGCCTAATTTATTAGGTACAGATTTACTCATATGATTAGAACAAACTTCTGAATATGGTTGGGATAGGGGTAGAGAACTCCATTGGTTCGCCAGTCACAGGATGTGTGAAGCAGAGCATGTATGCATGTAGGCATAAGCGGTGCAATGGGTCGTCTCCGTTGCCATATTTCACATCTCCACAAACAGGATGCCCCATGTCGGCAGAATGTACACGTATCTGATTCTTGCGACCAGTCTCGAGCTTATACTCTACGAGTGAGTGTTCGGTAGTACGATTGAGTACCTGGAAATGTGTGACAGCATATTTGCCACCATTGTCAGTTGGTGACGAATAGGTTATGTATGCCTTGTTGTCCTTCAGCCAGTTGGCAATGGTACCATTCTCTTGCTCCATCTCGCCACTTACAACAGCTACATAACGGCGGTCGTAAACAATTTGGTGCCAGTTGTGCTCCAATATCTGTTCTGTATCAATGTCCTTAGCGTAGACCATAAGTCCGCTTGTGTCGCGGTCGAGTCGGTGAACAACGTGAGCGCGGCACTTCTGGCGCGACTTGAGGAAGTAGTCGTCGAGAACAGACTTCACATTGAGCGAAGAATGGCCTGCTGCCATCGACAGGATGCCGATATTCTTCTCTATAACTACGAGCCATCTGTCTTCGTATACAATCTTAACGTAGCGACTCTTGAACTGGTTCTGCTTCTTGTGGCGGCTGATTGTAATCTTGTCGCCTGCCTTAAGCTGGTAGTCGAACTGAGTTACCATTCTTCCGTTCACGGCAATGCCACGACCTTGCAGCGTTGCCTTCAGCTTGGAGCGGCTCTCGCTCACGTTATTGATGAGATATTCGAGCAGGGGAGCGTTCTCCTTCACGTTGATAACGAGATTGTCGCCACCTTGTGTCTTGTATGTATTGTTTGTATTGCGCATTTATTTTGAATTTATATAGTTTCTATTCCGTTTGTATGTCAGCTACAAATATATGTATAGACTTGAATTACTGCGTTCTGCAATCATTAAATGTCAAGGACAAAGACCTTGCAGTCGGGGAATTGCTTATCGAATACCGATTTGTCTACCTTTTCCTTGAATATGCCGAAGAGACTGCTGCCACTTCCGCTCATTTGTGCATAAACAGCTCCCATGTTATACAGCTTTTCTTTGATGTTTGTTAATTCTGGATGATTTGGGAAGATACTTTCTTCAAAGTCGTTCGTCAATCGGTTGCGCCATGTTTCAATCGGTTGTGCAACTATTTCTCTACATGAAATGCTTGGCTTGTGAGGGCGTATGTGAGCAAATGCCTCTTTTGTTGATATTGCCAATGATGGTTTTACTACAACTATATAATAGCCTTTAAGGTTGTTTTCTGCAATATTAACTGGTAATAAAATCTCGCCAATTCCCTCAGCGTATTCAGGTTCTGCTGTGATGAAGAAAGCACAATCTGCTCCCAATTTGGCAGCGTATTTTTCCATATCCTCTCTGCCGAGTTTTAGCTTGTACATGTCGTTCAAGATTCTTATCATGAACGCTGCATCGCTCGATCCTCCACCAAGTCCAGCTTCTGTTGGAATGTGTTTATACAGATGTGCATGAACTCGTGGTAGATCAAAATCGGTTGCAAGAAGATTGTATGCTCTTGTTATGAGATTGTCTTCCTCGTTGCAACATACACCGTTACCAGTCACTTTCAAATCACAATTAAGTGTTGACGGAAACGCCTTGTTCATATCCTGTACCTCCAAAGCATCGCAGAGTGGGATAGGGAAGAATACGGTTTCGAGGTTGTGGTAACCATCAGGGCGTTTCTCAGTGATATTGAGTCCGAGATTTATTTTTGCACAAGGAAAATTAATCATAATTTATAATTTAAATTGCATTATTCAATACCTTTATATACAGGTTCTATCATTGTTGAGACATTAACACTACAAAATTATAAATAATAATCCTAAATCATAAAATATTACGTGTTTTTTTCCCTCGTTTGAGAAAAAGTCCTTACATTTGTATGCGTTAAAACAAAGCTTGATTTTAATTCTAAAAACTACGATATTATGTTTTCTAACCAAGATTTAAATCAGATAGCACAGCGGGGTAATACACCTGAAGCTATCAAACATCAACTCACAGAAATAAAGGAGGGATTTCCGTTTTTGAAGATAGAAGCAGCTGCAGCTGTTGGTAATGGTATATTATCGCTTGATTCTGCACAAGTAGAGAAGTTCGTTAACGAATGGGCTACTTATCTTAGTGATCAGCACACCATTGTGAAGTTCGTACCAGCGAGTGGTGCTGCGAGCCGAATGTTCAAGAATCTCTTTGCGTTCCTTTCTGCTGACTATGATGAGCCGACAACAGATTTTGAGAAATACTTCTTTGAAAATATAAAGAAGTTTGCTTTCAAGAAGGCTCTTTGTGCTAAATGTAAGGAGAACGAAGGCGAGTGTGTTTGTGATCTTATTAAGCACGGCAAGTATAAGGCTGTTGTAGCAAACCTGCTTGAGGCAAAGGGTTTGAACTATGGTCAGTTGCCGAAGGGTTTGCTGCTGTTCCATCAGTATGAGGATGGTCCGCGTACACCGATGGAGGAACATCTTGTTGAAGCTGCATTGTATGCTTGTTCTGACGGTAAGGCGAACATCCACTTCACAGTCTCGCACGACCATCTCGAACTCTTCAAGAAGAAAGTAGAGGAGAGTCTGCCTTACATGGAGAAGAAGTTCAACGTTAAGTTCAACGTTAGCTTCTCTGAGCAGAAGCCGAGCACAGACACAATAGCTGCAAACACAGACAATACTCCGTTCCGCAACGAAGACGGCACATTGCTGTTCCGTCCAGGCGGTCATGGCGCTCTTATTGAGAACCTGAACGAGATAGATGCAGACGTTGTATTCATCAAGAATATCGACAACGTTGTGCCGGATAGAATCAAGGACGAGACTGTTTTGTACAAGAAGCTTATTGCTGGCGTTCTTGTTGACACACAGAAGAAGGTGTTCGAATATCTGCGCGAACTCGAGGCTGGCGTGCCTTCTCGCGAGAAACTTGGAGAGATGTTGCGTTTCGTTGAGACAACATTGTGCTGTAAGAAGGCTGGCGCTGCAGAACTAACAGATGCCGAATTGGCTGAATACCTCAAGATAAAGTTTAATAGACCTATTCGCGTTTGTGGTGTAGTTAAGAATGTTGGTGAGCCAGGTGGCGGCCCGTTCCTCTGCTATAATAGTGACGGTACTGTTAGTCCACAGATTCTTGAGTCGAGTCAGATTGATACGAACAATGAGGAGTATGTACGTATGTTCAAAGAAGGCACTCACTTCAATCCTGTTGATCTTGTTTGTGCAACAAAGGACTATAAGGGCAATCGTTTCAATCTGCCAGAGTACGTTGACAAGAAGACTGGTTTTATTTCTTCGAAGAGCAAGAATGGCAAGGAGTTGAAGGCTCTCGAACTTCCAGGTCTTTGGAATGGTGCGATGAGCGATTGGAGCACCATCTTTGTAGAAGTGCCAATCGGAACATTTAATCCAGTGAAGACCGTTAACGATTTACTGCGTGAGCAGCATCAATAATCAATGTGTCACGATCGATGCGTATGTGCGTATCGGTCGTGGCGTATTATGAAATGATGAAATGCGCTCTGTTCCCGTTGGAGTTTGCTTCATCAAATTTAAATTTAATCATAATTATTAGATGAATATCAATTTAAGGATATTAAATTATTTGTTTGTGCTTGTTTGCCTGATTACAGAAGCAAGTGTGTCTGTGCGTGCAGAGGAACGTACGTTTACTCGAATCAATAGTATTTCGGAGTTGGAAAGTGCTGAAGGTTTCATTGTCGTTAATGAGTATTATAAGCGTGCTCTTTCGGAATGGGAAGGAACAACGGGTTTTAATTCTGTAGGTGTAAATTTAGACAATGGAATTGTAACGGCAAGTGATAAGGTTACAACTCTTAAGGTTGAAAAAAATGGTAATTACTATTATTTGAAAACTGCAGATGGTCTATATTTGTCAAATGCGTCAGCAGGTACTGCAAATGCTTGTAAATTGAAGGATGTACCAGATGAAACTTCCAAAGTTGAAATAACATTTTTCACAGATTATGTTAATGTTTTCTTTGCAAAAAATGTAAAAAGATCTCTTCTTTATAGTGACAATTATAAATTCTTTACTTGTTACAATTCTGACTATTATAAGCAAGATGTTCGAATGATATCATTATATAGAAGTACTGGTGAAGTAGTTCCTCCTAATCCTCCTGAGCCTCCAACTTTACAACCAACTTCAGTCAAATTTAGTTCAACATCCTTGACAATACTCAAAGGCAAGGAATATACTTTACCTACAGCAACGGTTCTGCTTGATAATGGCGAAGAACTTACTGACGCACAGCTTGCATACTCAAGTAGTGATGAGAATGTCGCATCTGTAGATGCGTCAACGGGAGAAGTGCCGCTAAAAGATTTTGGTACGACAACTATAACTGCTAAGTATGCAGGTTCTGATATGTATAAAGGATCTGAAGACTCCTATACTTTGATATATCAAGACAGATTAGGTAATCCTACAATTGTATTCTCGGCTCATGATGGAGCCTTTGCAGCAGTTACTACCAAAAAAGCAGATAAATCTGATGATGTTTGGAAAAACTATCAATTTATTTCAAGTAATGGGGATGCTTATCCTTTTAGACTTAGAACATGTTATAGGGATAGTCATGGTTTCTTAACAAATCTACCAGGCGGATCTGACTTTCTTGAAGCACCAATTTTTAATGCAGACAAAGGTTTTATTGTTAGAGTGACCTTTGATCAAAAGAGTATAGAAAACTGGCCGACTATAGTTGGTATAGATAATACAACATATACAAAAAATGGTAAAGGAGAGGTCAATGGCACAATTGAGTACGAATTTACAGAACGTATTGAGGGGGCTATATCTTTCCGTCTCAGAGCTGCACATCTTTGTTTTATTAAGAAAATAGAGATATTTATCAGTTCAAATCCACCTCTTGATATTGATGAGAAGGATACAAAGACTGTTGAGACACTGAAGCAGAACGATGATAAGGTAGTACAATTCAAGTTAAATAGACGTTTTGTAAATGATGGAAAGTGGTACACGATATGTCTGCCTTTTAATATCAGTCAGCAACAATTAGCAAAGGCATTCGGGGTTGACTACGTAGACTTGCGAACATTCGATCACATGGAGGGAACAACAATGTTCTTTAAGACAGAAGAGAATATTGAGGCAGGTGTACCATATCTTATAAAACCTAATACGGATATAGACGGAGTAGTGTTTGATGACGTTAAAATAGCTATGAAGGCTAATCCTACACTGCAGGTAGGTAAGGATGGATATTACATGCAAGGCGTGTACGAGCCTACCGACTTGTACATTGATGGAACACACGTGTTTCTTGGCAGCGAAAATAGATTCTTCCGACCATCTGAAACTAATCGTACGATGAACGGCATGAGGGCATACTTTGTTATTCCAAAGGATGCGGTGAATAAGATATTAAGCTACAATGCTGATTCAGAAGCTACCGATATTATTGCTATAGATGCTAACTTACAACCAAAGGATCATAAAGTGTATAATATAAGTGGTATGTATGTAGGCGATAGCAATTGCGACCTTATGCCAGGTACGTACATTGTTGACGGTAAAAAGGTTTTAATATCAAACCAATAGTTTTAGATATCAGTAAATAAAGAAATGGGGCTATAGAACAAACTATCTATAGTCCCATTTCTTATGTCTTTTGTTGGTTGCATTATAGTGCTATGTCATGCAAAATCTCTCCAATGGTTGGGTGGATATGGATTGCGTTTGCAAGGTCAGTGATGGTTGCACCTTTACTCATCAGAGCGGAAATCTCCTGCACCATGTCTGACGAGTGTGCTCCAAAGGCATGACAACCGAGGATTTTTCCGTCAGCTTTATTTACAAACAACTTCACCATGCCGTCTGTCTCGTTCATGGCGAGTGCCTTGCCGTTAGAACGGTGGAAGCCCTTACGGCATTCGTATTCGCATCCCTCTGCTTTCAGTTGGTCTTCGCTCTTGCCTACGCTTGCTGCTTCAGGATAAGTGAAGATTGCTGACGGCATAACATCAAAATTGATTTCGTCCTCTTTGCCGAGAATCTTGTTTACGACATGCAGCCCTTGGAAGGTTGCTGCATGAGCGAGCATACAGCGTCCATTTACATCACCGATGGCATATATGCTTTCAACGTTTGTGCGGAAATCATCGTCTACAGCGATTCCCTTTGGCGAGTATTCAACGCCTGCGAGTTCGAGGTCAAGACCTTCGATGTTTGGTTTACGTCCTGTGGCAATGAGCACCACGTCTGCATCCACCTGAGCAGGCTTGCCTTTCTTCTCGTAGGTGATGGTGAGCTGGTGCTTGCCGTCCTCTGTAGTTGTCTCTGCGATTGACTTAACAGCCGATTGCATAGAGAAGTCAACACCGCGTTTGCCGATAGTCTGGCGTAGACGCTTTGCGATGTCCGAATCAAGAACCGGCAAACACTCCTTGAGGAACTCAATCACACTCACCTTGCTACCAAAGCTGCTGAACACGGAAGCGAACTCCATACCGATAACTCCTGCACCGATGATGCACAAACGCTCAGGAATATTGTCGATGTCGAGAAGTTCTGTAGATGTGATAACGCCTGGTAATGTTGTGCCTTCTATTGGTGGACACTTCGAGTCGCTGCCAGTAGCTATCATAATGTTGTCGGCTGTGTACTCTTCGTCGCCTACGACAACAGTCTTGCTGTCCTTGAAGTGAGCGAAACCACGAACGAAGGTAATGCCTGGAGTCTGCATCAGAGTCTCGATGCCGCTGCGTAGCTGTTCTACAACCTGCTGCTTGCGCTCCATAACTTTCGGGAATTGAAGTTGGAAACCATCAAGTGCCACGCCGAAGACATCAGCATGTTGCATGGTGTCTATAACTTCTGCGTTTCGACAGAGAGTCTTTGTCGGTATACAGCCGCGGTTCAAGCATGTGCCTCCAGCCTCGGCTGCTTCAATGATGGTCACGGTGAGTCCATGTTGCGCAGCATAGTGCGCAGCACGATAGCCTCCGGGTCCCGAACCTATAATGATAAGATTTGTTTTTGTCATTTTGTTTATAGTTGATATTAAAAAGGTGTGCCAAAATAGAATATATCGGGCTGAGCCCTATTTGTCTTATGTTCTATTTTAACACACCCTATATGGTTAATTAGTTGGAAAGCTGCTTCCAGGTAAGTACCGGTTGCTTGGCTGCCAGCACGTCATCAACACGACCGGTCGGAGTGTTGTGCGGAGCTGTCTTCACCTCTTCCGGAGTTGCCTTTGCCTCCTCTGCAATCTTACGCAGAACAGCGATGAACTCGTCGAGCGTTTCCTTGCTTTCGTTTTCTGTCGGCTCAATCATCATTGCCTCGTGGAACAGTAACGGGAAGTAAATTGTAGGAGCGTGATAGCCGTAGTCGAGCAAGCGTTTTGCTACGTCCATTGTTGTCACACCCGTTGACTTGTCCTTCAAACCGTTGAACACGAACTCGTGTTTGCAGACTGTTGGTATTGGCAATTCATATACATCCTTCAATGCCTCCTTGATGTAGTTAGCGTTGAGTGTAGCAAGCGGACCAACCATGCGTATATGTTCCTTGCCGAGAGTGAGGATGTAGGTGTATGCGCGGAGCATAACTGCGTAGTTGCCAAAGAACTCACCAACATGCACGTTGAAGTCCTGATCGTTTGAAGTTACGATGTGATAACGATCGCCAACCTTCTCAACCTTCGGTACAGGCAAGAACTGCTCCAATTCCTTACGTACGCCGACTGGACCAGAACCAGGACCGCCACCACCATGAGGTGTAGAGAATGTCTTGTGCAGGTTGATGTGCATAACGTCAAAGCCCATATCGCCAGGACGGCAAACGCCAAGCATCGGGTTAAGGTTTGCTCCGTCGTAGTACATCAAACCACCACACTTGTGAACGAGTTTCTGTATCTCAGGTATCTCGCGCTCGAAGAGTCCCAATGTGTTCGGGTTAGTCATCATCACTGCAGCTACGGTGTCGTCAAGCAGACCGCGGAGGTCGTTAACATCAACCACGCCCTGAGCTGTAGACTTCACTTCCACAATCTCTAAACCACAGACAGCTGCAGAAGCCGGGTTTGTGCCGTGAGCAGAGTCGGGTACAATAACCTTTGTACGCTTCAAGTCGCCACGGCTCTGATGATATGCACGGATAATCATCAAACCGGTAAGCTCGCCGTGAGCACCTGCAAACGGATTGAGTGTGAACTCCTCCAAACCGGTTATTGCAGAGAGAGCCTTCTGCATGTCGTAGTACACTTGCAATGCGCCCTGGCATGTATCCTCAGGTTGCAATGGATGTAATGCTGCAAACTGCGGCAAAGCGGCAATCTCTTCGTTGATGATAGGGTTGTACTTCATTGTACAGCTACCGAGAGGGTAGAAGCCGTTGTTGACACCGAAGTTATTTGCGCTAAGATTGGTGTAGTGGCGTACCACGGTCAGTTCGTCACACTCCGGCAATTTAGCATCTTCGCTGCGACGCATTTCTGTCGGCACCTCATGATGTCCGAACTCGTTCTTAGGGAGCGAGTAGCCACGGCGTCCGGGTTTAGACAACTCAAAAATCAAGTTTCCATAAAGACGATTGTTCATAGCTTTTCCTCCTTTGCAATATTAACGAGTTTATCAATTTCTTCCTTAGTGCGCTTTTCGGTAACGGCAAACATCAATGTGTCTGTGTCAACCTTCACACCGCCTAAGATGCCGTTCTCGATGAAACGTTGTTGCAAACGGTCTACATCGCCGTTATATTTAACGCAGAACTCATTGAAGAACGGACGCTCGTATTTGTCTGAGAACAAACCGGTTGCAATCAAAGCGTCGTGCAGATAATGAGCACCATCGTATGACATCTGAGCAGCCTCCTTCACACCTTCCTTGCCCATTACAGACATATAGATAGTGACGAAGAGAGCCATCAACGACTCGTTAGAGCAGATATTCGATGTAGCCTTCTGACGGCGGATGTGCTGTTCGCGGGCCTGCAATGTAAGGACGAATACGCGTTGTCCGCGATTGTCTACAGTCTTGCCGACGATACGTCCCGGCATCTTGCGCATGAGCTTTTCTGTGCAGCACATATAGCCTACAGATGGTCCGCCGAATGTCATCGGAATGCCCAACGACTGACCGTCGCCTACAGCTACGTCAGCACCCCATTCGCCTGGAGTTTTTAGCAATGCAAGGTCGGCAGCTACGCTATTCACGATGAACAACGATTTCTGTGCATGACATGAATCAGCAAAGCCAGTGAAGTCTTCAACAATACCATGATAGTTAGGCTGTTGAACGATTACGCCAGCTACGCCGCCCTTTTCGAGGCGAGCGTCCATCTGTGCCTTGTCTGTAGCACCATCGTTCTCGGGGATAAGCTCCACATTGAAGCCGTGGAAGTGGGCGTATGTCTTCACAACATTAAGTACCTTCGGGTCTACAGAAGCCGAAACAAGCACTGTGTCGGTCTTCTTTGTAGAAGCGAGAGCCATGATTGCAGCCTCGGCTGTAGCGGTAGAGCCGTCGTACATGGATGCGTTTGATACGTCCATGCCGGTGAGTTCAGCCATCATGCTCTGGTATTCGAAGATGTAGTGGAGTGTACCCTGCGAAATCTCTGCCTGATACGGAGTGTAGCTTGTGAGGAACTCTGAGCGCGAGATGATGTTCGGCACTACAGCTGGTGTGTAATGGTCGTAGCATCCTGCTCCTGCAAAAACAGTCAATCGGCGATTCTTCTCGCCAAGTTTCTCGAACAATGAGCGAATTTCTGTCTCGCTCATCGGTTCGGGCAAATCGTATTCACCACGGAAGCGAATCTGCTCAGGCACGTCGGCATAGAGATCGTCGAGCGAATTCATGCCGGCCTGCTTGAGCATCTGTTCTATTTCTTTCTTGGTATGTGGAAAAAATTTGAAGTTCATAGTTTGATCGGTTTATTGCCAGCTGTTAAGCTGACAATGAGTGGTTTGATGTGCTTCGGTTATTCTTTGTTGCACAACTCCTCGTATGCAGCAGCGTCCATAAGAGCGTCGAGTTCAGACTTGTCTGACAGCTGAACCTTCATAATCCAGTTCTCGAAAGCATCCTCGTTGAGAAGCTCTGGTTTGTCCTCGAGAGCTTCGTTCACTTCAACAACAGTACCCGAAACAGGAGAGATAAGGTCGCTGGCAGCCTTCACGCTTTCTACAGCACCGAAGTCCTCATCGGCTTCAACCTCGTCGTCTACCTCAGGCATATCAACGTAAACCACGTTGCCCAATGCGTGCTGAGCATAGTCGGTGATACCTACATAAGCGAAATCGCCTTCAACCTTTACATATTCGTGTGACTCTGAATAGAAGAGTCCTTCAATTACTTTTGCCATAATAGATTTGTTTTTTAATTGTTATTTAGATTAAATTTTATTCTTGTATTATAGGGGCGTGTAGATAGGGGTGCGTGGGTATGGCAAGGATGCCATACCCTCCTGTTAATTGTTCTGCAGTTACTTCTTGTAATGCTTGTCGTAGAATTTCTTCTTTACAACAACGCCCGGGAAGGTCTTCTTTCTGATCTGAATCTCAAGCTCTGTGCCGAGCTTTGCGAAGCGTGCGTCGATGAGAGCCATGCAGACCGACTTGTCTGAAGAGATGGTGTGGTAGCCGGTAGTTACCTCACCAATTTCTTCACCCTCATGGAGCACCTTATATCCGTGACGTGGAATAGCACGGTCGCTGAGCTCGATGCCTACCACCTTCTGCTTTACGCCTTCAGCCTTCTGTGCGGCAAGAGCCTCCTTACCGATGAACTCAGGCTTGTCAAGCTTGCAGAACATGCTTAAGCCTGCCATTACCGGCGAAATCTCGCTTGAGAGTTCGTCGCCGTAGAGCGGCAGACCAACCTCGAAGCGAAGGGTGTCACGGCAACCGAGTCCGCAAGGCTTGCAGCGGCCTGAAGCCATGAGCTTATCCCACTGCTCGTTGATGAAAGCGTGTGAAGCATAAATCTCGAAACCATCCTCACCGGTATAACCGGTGCGGCTGATGATGACTGTTTCGCCTGCAACGTCAATAGTCTTTGTTGTATAGAACACGAGGTCCTTGCACTCCAATCCGAGCACTTCCTCTACTACTTGTTCTGCCTCCGGACCCTGCACTGCGAGCTGCCCGTAGTATTCTGAGCGGTTCTCGAACTCTACGTCGAAACCTTCCAAGTGGCTTTTCATCCATTCTACATCCTTGTCAATGTTTGCAGCATTGATAACGAGGAAGAAGTCGTTTTCAGCCATCTTGTAAACCAAGAGGTCGTCAACGGTGCCACCATTCTCGTAGCACATCATGCCGTAGAAAATCTTGCCTGGCTCAGCTCCACGCACGTCGTTAGTGAAGATATGGCTTACGTAGCGTTCTGCGTCAGGACCCTTAACTGTAACTTCGCCCATGTGCGACACGTCGAAAACGCCACAATGCTGGCGCACGGCGTTGTGCTCGTCGGTGATGTTCGAGTACTGGATTGGCATGATAAATCCGCCAAACGGTTGCATCAAAGCTCCGAGAGCTACGTGCTTGTCATAGAGACATGTTTTCTTTTCCATATTAGTAGTGTTTAGGTTTATTTCTTATACATTATTTATTAAGTAGAAGCTCAACAAAGTCAGCTTTCTTCAGATTGAGTATGACATCGTCGAGTCGGTCGGGTAGGGCTGCTTCAACGTCTTCTTTAGTGAGATGCTTGTCGATGAGTGGGGCTATCACTTGCTGACCGATGTCGCCTACGAGGAAGTAGTCGCCCTTGATGTCCACATCCTTTATTACGTCGTGCTTCATCTCGATGTTCACGACAAAGTCGCCCACGTCTTCTATTCTGCCTTGGCGCTGAATGTTGTATCGTGGGTTGTTGCCGTAGATGAATTCTGGCGTCAGGTATTCCTCTTCGATGCGCGAAATCTCGTTCATTGCAGCCTTGTCGAGCACCACCTCTCTACTGCAGAGATCGTTCTTGACGAATGCCTTGAACGCCTCAATGTCCATCTCGATGTGGTCTTTAAGCAGCGTGATGTGCTGTCTGACACTGTTTATGCCCTTCGATACGAGTTTCTCGTCCGAAGGTGTTATGGCTCCAACCATATTCTGCATATTGGTATCGTAGAGCATAGTGCCGTGTACGATGCTTCGACCGGGTATGTGGTAGAACGCATTGCCCGACACCTTGCGGTCGCCAATCATGATATCGTTGCGTCCGCTTGCTGTCGCCGGCACTCCGAGTTTGCGGAGCATATCTACGACCATACCTATATATTTGCTGAACGTGAGGTTCACGTTCTCGTCATGTGTGATGTACGAGAACATAATGTTGTTCTTGTCGGCGTATACGCAGCCTCCACCGCTTTTTCTACGGAATGTGTTTATGCCATGTGTGCGGCAGTATTCCAAGTTTACTTCGCTCTGTATGAGCTGGTTACGACCAAATATAACGGTAGGGGTCACTTGCCACATGAAGAAATAATCGTCGCTATCCATGTGTCGTGCAACGTATTCCTCCATAGCAAGATAGTACGTTAATCGCTTTTCTTCCGTGGTAGTAGGTAAGGTTACGTATATCATAGTTTTAGGTTTATTGTTTGTCGTATGCAAACTTACATAAAATTCTTTATTCGCAAGTGTTTTTAAGAATATTTTTTCGGATGTTGTAGTAGTTTTTTAACGTTTATTTCCTTTGCGACTGAATATTATCTCGTTGTTAGTTGCTTGTTTAGTGCTTTTAAAGTGGTAGATGTATGATAGACCCCGACCGCAACCTAATCAAGTTGCGGTCGGGGTCTATGTCGGTTGCGTACGGAACTCGGATGGGTTGCGTTCGGTACACCATGACTTGAGTTCTGCTTTAATGTTACATTTGTTCAACTTTAGCGTTGTGAAACAAGCACTTTAGCGCAATGAAACAAGCGTTTAAACATTGTTATTGGTGAGCTTTTCACGCAGATAATATCCTGTTATACTTTCTTTGCAACGCACGATGTCCTCCGGAGTGCCGCAACAAACAATGTTTCCACCTTTGTTGCCTCCTTCAGGACCTAAGTCGATGATATAGTCGCCGCACTTGATGACATCAAGGTTATGCTCAATGATTACAATGGTGTGTCCACGTGTTATGAGGGCATTGAACGAGTCGAGCAAGCGATGAATGTCGTGGAAGTGCAAGCCGGTTGTTGGCTCATCGAAGATGAACATCGTGGGCTCCTGACGTTCCTGACTGATGAAGTAAGCGAGTTTTACACGCTGGTTCTCACCACCGGAGAGGGTCGAGGAGTTCTGTCCAAGTTTGATGTAGCCCAAGCCGACATCTTCCAACGGCTTCAGACGCGTAACGATGGTATTGTTGCCATACTCGGTGAAGAACGCGATTGCCTCCGAGACGGTCATCTCAAGCACATCATATATATTCTTGCCGTGATATCGAACGTCAAGGATTTCCTTCTTGAAACGATGTCCGTGACATGCGTCGCACTTCAATACCAAGTCTGCCATGAACTGCATCTCAACCGTCACCACTCCTGCGCCTTTACATTCCTCACATCTACCGCCTTCGGCGTTGAACGAGAAGTATTGCGCTGTGAAGCCCTCCTGCTTGGCAAGTGGCTGGTCGGCAAAGAGCTGGCGTATTGCATCGTAGGCTTTCACGTAAGTGGCAGGGTTCGAGCGTGTGCTTTTGCCTATCGGGTTCTGGTCTACGAACTCTACGTGTGCCAGCTTTTTCCAGTCGCCTTCGAGCGAAGAGTAGTCGCCTGGCATGTCAGCCACCTCGTTGAGATGGCGCTTGAGGGCAGGGTATAGGATGCCCTTTATCAGCGATGACTTGCCCGAACCGCTCACACCGGTAACTACGGTCATCACGTTCAGCGGTATCTTCACGTCGATGCCACGCAAGTTGTTCATGCGTGCGCCTTTTATGTCTACCGACATGTTCCAAGGACGGCGCGATTGTGGAACAGGAATAATGTCCTGTCCGGTAAGATAGCGCACCGTGTGGCTGTTGGTTTCTGGTTTGTCGGATCGCTGATCGGCACTTTTATTGAGAATGTCCTCAATAGAACCTTCAAACACAATTTCGCCACCAAGACGTCCGGCATCAGGACCAACGTCGACAATGTAGTCGGCTGCACGCATTATCTCTTCGTCGTGTTCTACAACAATTACTGTGTTATGCAGTTTCTGCAGTTCGCGTAACACGTGTATGAGTTTGTCGGTGTCGCGGCTGTGCAGACCGATGCTCGGCTCATCAAGAATATATACCGATCCGACGAGTGAACTGCCAAGATTTGTTGTGAGGTTAATGCGCTGACTCTCGCCACCACTCAATGTGTTTGATGGACGGTTGAGTGTGAGGTAGCCCAAACCCACATCCTGCAAGAACTGCAGGCGACTCGTAATCTCGTGCAGCAGTCGCTCGGCAATCTTCTTCTCGTTTCCTTCCAATACAAGGTTGTCGAACCACGCCTTCAGATTGTCTACCGATTTCTCGATAAGTTCGGTGATGCTCATGCCTCCAATCTTTACCCATGTGGCTTCCGGGCGCAGTCGGGTGCCATGACATTTGGGGCATATTGTTTTGCCACGATAACGGCTGAGCAGTACGCGGTATTGTATCTTATGCTGATTCTCCTTCACCATTTGGAAGAAGGCATCAATGCTCACTTGCTCTCTTGGACTTAAGTGCTTGTCAGACGGCAGACCATGCCACAACATTGCCTTCTGTGTTGCGGTCAGCTCGAAGTAGGGGGTGAAGATAGGGAAGTTGTCGTTGGCTGCTCGTCGGCAGAACTCCTTCATCCACATGCCGAGCTTCTCGCCATGCCAGCATTGCACACAACCGTCATATACACTGAGCGAGGAGTTGGGTATAACGAGGTTCTCGTCTATTCCAATCACTTTGCCATAGCCCTCACATTCCGGACAAGCACCGGCAGGCGAGTTGAACGAGAACATATTGTCGTTTGGTTTCTCGAAAGTCATGCCATCGGCTTCAAACTTTGTAGAGAAGTCGTAGACGAGGTTGGCTGGGAAGAAAACAATGCGGCAACTGCCATTGCCTTCATAGAAAGCTGTCTCTACCGAGTCGGTAAGGCGTGAGATTGTATCTTTGTTGTTGCTGACACTCATTCGGTCGATGAGGATGAAGATGTCTGCAACATTTGCTGATTGCAATACTGTTGTATTAGCGATGAAATCGTCAATTCTTACAAACTCGTTTTTGTAGAAGATGCGCGAATAGCCTTGCTTTATCTCCGAAGAAAGTTGTGTGGCTATATCTCTGCCTTCGACCAATGTAAGTGGGCTGAGCACTGCAAACTTTGTGCCTTCGGAATATTGGCGTGTACATTCAATAACATCCTCTACGGTGTGGACCTTCACCTCGTTGCCGCTAATAGGTGAATAAGTGTGGCCTATGCGTGCAAAGAGCAGGCGCAGGTATTCGTAGATCTCGGTTATGGTGCCGACTGTGCTTCGCGGATTGCGTGATATTACCTTCTGTTCTATGGCTATAGCCGGTGGCAAACCTTTTATGAAATCGCACTCTGGCTTGCACATTCTTCCCAAATACTGTCGGGCATAAGACGATAGCGATTCAACATAACGTCGCTGACCTTCGGCATACAATGTGTCGAAAGCCAGCGACGATTTACCGGAGCCTGAGACTCCGGTAATAACGATAAACTTATCGCGTGGTATCTTAAGGCTCACGTTCTTTAGGTTGTTGACACGTGCACCTTTGATTTCAATGTATTTCTCCATCTTAAGAATTCATAGATAATAGGAATTCCTCGTTGTCGCGGGTTTTGCTCATGCTGTCGTGGATGGTGTTCATCGCCTCTATCGGGTTCATGTCGGCAATGTACTTGCGCAGTATCCACATACGGTCGAGTGTGGTCTTGTCCTGAAGCAGATCGTCGCGGCGTGTGCTTGAAGCAACAAGGTTGACAGCCGGGAATATACGCTTGTTGGAGAGTGAGCGGTCGAGCTGCAACTCCATGTTGCCCGTACCCTTGAATTCCTCGAAGATTACTTCGTCCATCTTCGAACCTGTATCGATGAGTGCAGTTGCAATGATTGTAAGCGAACCGCCACCTTCAATGTTACGTGCGGCACCGAAGAAACGCTTCGGCTTCTGAAGAGCATTAGCGTCCACACCACCAGTAAGCACTTTGCCTGATGCTGGCGATACGGTGTTATATGCACGCGCAAGGCGAGTGATTGAGTCGAGGAATATAACGACATCGTGTCCACATTCTACCATACGCTTTGCCTTCTCAAGTACTATGCCTGCAATCTTTACATGGCGTTCTGCAGGCTCATCGAATGTAGAGGCGATAACTTCTGCATTCACGGTACGAGCCATATCGGTAACCTCCTCTGGACGTTCGTCGATAAGAAGCATCATCAGATATGCCTCGGGGTGGTTGGCTGCAATGGCGTTGGCGATGTCCTTCATCAAGATTGTCTTACCGGTTTTTGGCTGAGCCACAATGAGGGCTCGCTGACCCTTACCGATAGGTGAGAAGATATCTACAATGCGAGTGCTAAGATTTGTTGTAGCCTTGTCACCGCAGAGATTGAACTTCTCGTCTGGGAAGAGTGGGGTGAGGTGTTCGAAAGCGATGCGGTCGCGCACTTCCATTGGCTCTCTGCCATTGATAAGGTCAATACTTGTAAGTGGGAAGTATTTTTCACCATCATGCGGTGGACGTACATGACACTCGACAACGTCACCGGTCTTGAGACCGTAGCACTTGATTTGCTGTGTAGATACGTATACGTCGTCAGGAGAAGACAGATAGTTGTAGTCGCTTGAACGCAAGAAACCATAACCGTCCGGCATCACTTCAAGCACACCGTTAGCTGTGATAAGGTCGGTGAAGTCGAAAAGCGGCTCTGCAGGCTCCTGCTGTTGATATGCTCCAGCCTGATCCTGTGGCATGTTGTTGTTGGTAGGATTGTCGAACATGTCGTATGTTGGTACAACACCTTGGTCTTCAATAGGCAAATCAACTACGGTGATGAAATCGGTGCCATCAGCAGGATCTTCATCCCAATACATGTCGTGAGGCATCTCTGACTCTTCTTCATTTGAAGAGTTGTGAGCATTTATCTTTGCCTGCAACTGCTCGATTAAACTTGTATCAGGAAGTTGATTTTCTGGATGGGGCTCACCATGGAAGGCTTCTTCTGGTATAACATCATTTGTATTGATGTTATTTGTATCCGTATCGTCTTTATTGGTGTCTTCTATGTCAGTGCTGTCTGCTACATAGGGAAGAGGCTCGTCGGTATTAGTATTTGATATTTCTGATGGAACGGCATCTTCTTGTTCGTCCGTAGGCATCTGCTGCTTGCGTGCCTCTATAGCCGACAACAATTCGAGTTCTTTCTTAGATTTGCGTCCGCGATGTTTAGGAATTGCCTTGAGCAGCTCTTCGGGTGATAAAGTTTCATCGTTTGAAGTTGTAGTTTCGGGTTCTACAACTTTTGTTGGTTCGGTATTAGTTGCTGCTACTTTATTCTTCTTAACATCGAAATTCTCTCCTTCAGAACCATTTACTGTATACACTTTGTCGGTGTCTTTCTTGACAATGCGTGTACGACGGCGTTTGGTACCTCCTAAAGGATTCTTATTGCCTTCTACTTCTGCTTGTCTGTCAAGGATTGCATATACTAACTCTTCATTATTGGTGTTATCTTGAACATCAATGTCTAAGTTGGTTGCAATGTCCTGCAATTCGGAAGTATTCTTATCTGATAGTTCGTCTTTGCTATACATAAATAAAATTTTAATTGGAAAGCTACGTTTCAGAACAGAAACGTAAGTGTTTTGAATTATTGTTTTGCAAAGTTACTGATTTTATTTGAAATATGGCGATAATTATTTGTTGTATTTTTGTTCGTTAACACGCATTAACATAGAGGTTGGTCTGATTTGAATGGCAATGAAAAAAGGCGACTGCTATGAGCAATCGCCTTCTTATTAATTGTATTTATGGATGCAAATATCAATTATTCGCCCTTCTCCATCTTAGCCTTGAGCTCTGCAAGAGCGTCGAGGTCACCGAGAGTTGTGCTTGCAGCTACATTGTTGATAACTGGAGCAGCCTCCTTCTTAGCAGTGTTGTGCTTGCGTGGAGCCTTAACCTCGTCCTTAGCAGCCTCAAATGTGCGGCTATGTGAAAGAATGATACGCTTTGTCTCCTTAACGAACTCAATTACCTTGAACTCGAGCTCCTCACCAAGCTGTGCCTGTGTGCCATCCTCCTTAACGAGGTGCTTAGGAGTAGCGAAGCCCTCACCACCCTCGTTGAGAGTGATAACAGCACCCTTGTCCATCATCTCTGTAATCTTGCCTGTGTGTACAGAACCCGGTGTGTAGAGAGTCTCGTATGTATCCCAAGGATTCTCCTCAAGCTGCTTGTGACCAAGGCTGAGACGACGGTTCTCCTTGTCGATTTCGAGAACAACAACGTCGATGCTTGCACCTACCTGTGTGAACTCTGAAGGATGCTTTACTTTCTTTGTCCAAGAGAGGTCAGAGATGTGGATGAGACCATCAACACCTTCCTCAAGCTCTACGAAAATACCGAAGTTGGTGAAGTTGCGAACCTTAGCAGTGTGCTTGCTGCCTACCGGGTACTTAACCTCGATAGCCTCCCATGGATCTTCCTTAAGCTGCTTGATGCCGAGAGACATCTTGCGCTCTGCGCGGTCGAGTGTGAGGATAACTGCCTCTACCTCGTCGCCTACGTGGAGGAATTCCTGTGCTGAACGGAGGTGCTGGCTCCAGCTCATCTCTGAAACGTGGATAAGACCCTCAACGCCCGGAGCGATCTCAACGAATGCACCGTAATCAGCGATAACAACTACCTTACCCTTAACGTGATCGCCTACCTTGAGGTTCTCGTCGAGAGCATCCCATGGGTGTGGAGTGAGCTGCTTCAGACCGAGAGCGATACGCTTCTTCTCGTCATCGAAGTCGAGGATAACAACGTTAATCTTCTGGTCGAGTGCTACAACCTCGTGTGGATCGCTTACGCGGCCCCAAGAGAGGTCTGTAATGTGGATGAGACCGTCAACACCACCGAGGTCAACGAATACACCGTAAGATGTGATGTTCTTAACTGTACCCTCGAGGATCTGACCCTTCTCGAGCTTGCCGATGATCTCCTTCTTCTGTGCTTCCAACTCAGCCTCGATGAGAGCCTTGTGAGAAACAACTACGTTGCGGAACTCCTGGTTGATCTTAACAACCTTGAACTCCATTGTCTTGCCTACGAATACGTCGTAGTCGCGTATTGGGTGAACGTCAATCTGGCTTCCCGGGAGGAATGCCTCAATTCCGAATACATCAACGATCATGCCACCCTTAGTGCGGCACTTGATGTAACCCTGGATAACTTCTTCGTTCTCAAGAGCTGCGTTAACACGCTCCCAGCTCTTGCTAAGACGAGCCTTCTTGTGAGAGAGTACGAGCTGACCCTTGCGGTCCTCCTGGTTCTCTACATAAACCTCAACCTTGTCGCCTACCTTCAGCTCCGGGTTGTAACGGAATTCAGATGCAGGGATGATACCGTCGCTCTTGTAACCGATGTTTACGATAACCTCTTTCTTGTCGATAGAGATTACAGTACCCTCAACTACCTGGTGCTCAGATACCTTGTTAAGTGTTTCGTCATAAGCCTTCTCAAGCTCCTGCTTGCTTACGTTCAAGCTACTTCCATTCTCAAACTCGTCCCAATTGAAGTCTGCCAATGGCTGTACGTTCTTTAAATTTGACATAAAATTAGTAAAAATTGAAAATTAATAAAGTTAGACTTTATGTGAATTATTAAATCGAGTTGCAAAGGTACGCATATTTTCTCGTAACGATACAATTATATATAATATGTGTTTGTTTTATTAATTATCTTTAACGTTTTTGAGTTTGAAACGGTGCTTCTTACTTGCCTTGTGTGGCTCATAAACGGTTGGAACATCATCGGTTGGGGCTAATGACGATGCATTTCTGACGCCTCGATACTTCTGCCAGCGGCTATATATGGCACTAACGTAGTTGGCAGTCTCGCTACCACGCATATATCCGTATTTTACAACAGGGTCATTATAGTATTCCGGAGTGCTGAGCTTGAGTACATATTCAGCTACGTGTATCCATTTGTGTGGGTTTTTGCCGTTCTTTTTTGCCAACGCCATGGCATCACGTATATGGAAAAAGCCACCATTGTAACTCGCAAGGATGAAGAATTTGCGCTCTTCATGGTTTCGTATGTCCATAAAGCGTGTGTTTAACTCGTTGATGTAACGTGCTGCTGCATAAATGTTTAGCTCAGGTTCGTACACGTCACTCTCTGCAAGTCCAAGGTGTTTCGCTGTTTCGGGCATAATCTGCATCAGTCCTTTTGCGCCTGCCCACGAATAAGCCTTCGGGTCGAAGCACGACTCTTGGTAGCATTGGGCTGCAAGAAGACGCCAGTCCCATCTTGCGATAGGGGCGTAGCGCTTGAAAAGGTGGTCGTAGTTGGAGATGATGCCTGCTTGTGTGTTCAGCATTGGGGCATACACATGTCTGTGGATGCTTTGTATGGAGAACAACTCTCTTTCCTCACGTTTTACATTTGCTGCAATCTCAGGCTTGTACCAGTTCTTGATGCTGTCTGCTAATTCTGTATTGTCGTCTCTTACAGCCCAGGAGAGTTTGTCTTGGTCTGTGCTGTATCCGCACGGTATTATACCTTTTGTGGAGGTCGGAATAGGGTATACAATCATATCTGCATCTCCAGATTTGAATTTTTTGACCATTTCATCGACGCTTCTGCAAATGTCAACGCGTAGAGACACGCCGATTTTCTGTGCAAATTTCTCGCACATAAGATACTGCGTGCCTAATTGTTTTCCTCTATATTCGTAATAAGTGTCTGGTCCACTTATAGTTAAAACGACCATTTCACCGCTTTCTTGAATGTCTCTGAGCGAGAATGTCTGCGATGTAGTGGTGTCTGTTCCGAACGTATCGCCCCAAGGAGTTTGCGTAGATTGTTGTTTCTCCGTGCAAGCTCCGAGTGCTATTATGAGTAGGAGTATGAGGATTGATTTTGTATGCATATAAACTTGTTCTCAAGAGCCTACAAAAGTACAATAAATCTTGCATAATACCTAAAAATAACTTACTTTTGCGTGTTAATATTTGGGTTAAACTTTTTGAATTGTTGTTTATGAAACCATTAAAGGAATTGGTACGTACAAATGTGTTGAATATGGATATGCAAGTCTCAGACAATGATAGTCGGGTGCGTACAGAATCGTGTGTATGGCTCGATAGAGACGAGAACCCATATAATTCACCATATAATCGCTATCCAGACTCTTCGATGGCTGTATTGAAGGCGTCAATAGCTAAAATTAAGAATGTTCAAACTACGAATGTGTTTATTGCAAATGGGCGTTATGCTTTGGTGGATTCTATGTATCGTTGCTTCTGTACGCCAGGTGTTGATAATGTTGTGATTGTTGAGCCTACGTATGATGTATATAGGACGATGGCAGAGTTGAATTGTGTTGAGAATAGAAGTGTACTTTTGGATGCTGATTTCCAATTGAATGCTGATCGAGTATTGGAGCAATGTGATGAGAAGACAAAACTTATTTGGCTTTGTTCACCGAATACACCGACAGGTATTGCTGCAAATCCTGCAGAGGTTGAAGTACTGTTAGAGATGTTTGACGGAATAGTTGTTGTAGACGAATCGTATGTTGATTTTAGTAGTCAGTTATCATGGCGTACACGGTTAGGAAAGTTTGATAATCTTGTTGTCTTGAATACAATGGATAATTCATGGGGATGTGCCGCTATTGGCGTTGCTATGCTTTATGCAAGTAGCGAACTCGTGAATATGTTGAATAGGGTGGCGTTGCCGTTTGGTTTGAATTCATTGTCACAAAAGGTGGCTATAGATCAATTGCGCGATACTTTTGAAGCTGAGAAGCGTGTACGCTTCATTATCCTTGAACGCCAGCGTATGATTTCTGCCTTTATGGATTTGTCTATATGTGTTCAGGTATATCCTTCAGAAACAAACTTTTTGCTTGTGAAGTTCGAAGACGCTCAAGCTGTATATAAATATCTGTTAGATAAGGGAATCGTAGTTAAAAATTGTGCAGATATGCCTTTGTGTGAGAATTGTCTGCGCATAACAATTGGTGCAAAACCAGAGAATAACGAGTTGCTTTCTGCTTTGCGTCAGTACTAAGTTATAAGATGGTGTCGTTCGGATGTGTTATTATATTCTGATGGTACCGAGGTCGTTACCATCGGAAAACAATAGTGTTTATCTTTACTTATCTAAAAACAATTAAAGGTAGAATGTCGAAACATTCTACCTTTAATTATATATTGTAATCTGTAAAATCAAATTACTCTGCTGTGTTCTCTTCTGTTGCCTCAGCCTTAGGAGCCTCTTCAACTGGAGCCTCAACTACAGCGTTCTCTGCTACAACCTTAACTGGGAGCTTAACCTCAACCTCTTTGTGGAAGTGGATTGTAGCCTCGAAGTCACCAACTGTCTTGATGTCGCGCATTGTGATAATCTTGCGATCAATCTCAAAGCCCTTCTTCTGAAGTTCTTCAGCAACGATGTTAGCGTTTACAGAGCCGTAAGTAGCACCAGTAGCACTAACCTTAGCCTCGATAACGAGCTCTACACCATTGAGAGCCTCAGCCTTCTTCTCGGCCTCAGCCTTGAGGACAGCGAGCTTGTGAGCCTGCTGCTTCAAGTTTTCAGCGAGAACCTTCTTTGCTGATTCAGAAGCAATAACACCCTTACCCTGTGGGATCAGGTAGTTACGACCATAACCATTCTTTACGTTTACGATATCGTTCTTGTAACCCAAGCCGATAATATCTTCCTTAAGTATAATCTCCATAATTGCTATTCCTCCTTAATTTATTTCATCAAATCGGTTACGTAAGGAAGCAACGCAATCTGGCGAGCACGCTTAACAGCCTGTGCTACGCGACGCTGATACTTCAAAGATGTACCTGTGATACGACGCGGAAGGATTTTGCCCTGCTCGTTCAAGAACTTCTTGAGGAATTCAGGATCCTTGTAGTCGATGTACTTGATACCGCTCTTCTTGAAACGGCAATACTTCTTCTTACGTGTGTCCACTGAAGGTGGAGTCAAATAGCGAATTTCTGATTCTACTGCTGCCATGTTTTAAGCCTCCTCTTTTTTGAACTTGTTAACTCGCTTCTCTGCATACTGAGCAGCATACTTGTCGAGCTTAACAGTGATGTAACGAATAACTTTCTCGTCGCGGCGATAGCCTGTCTCGAGAGTCTTGATGATTGTAGGCTCAGCCTTGAACTCCAACAGGCAATAGAATCCTGTAGACTTCTTCTGAATAGCATAAGCCATCTTCTTGAGTCCCCAAGCCTCTTCGTTCACAATCTCTGCACCATTATCAGTGAGGAGCTTCTTGAACTTAGCGACCGTTTCCTTCATCTGTTCATCAGACAAAACGGGAGTCAAAATGAAAACGGTTTCGTATCGATTCATTGTGTTAAAAATTAAATAAATATTACTTTTGCAAAATTGCGAGTGCAAAGGTACTGCTTTTATTTTGAATAAATTATATAGGAACTCTTGAACTTCTTAATCTTAACTTTATTTAATAAAATATCGTCGAATAGTAATTCGTTACGACTCTTTTGAGTATCCGCGTCGACCGTTACGTATGGATTCATTGAGGCTTTGGGATGTGAAAATCCAATTGGAAAATCTGTAGTGTGATTCAATTATGGATGCAAGTAAACAGAAAAAACTGCAAACCATATATATAATAATGTATATAGTTTGCAGCCTTATTATGTTTTGTCTACTTTGAAGCTAACCGCTTATGCCTCGATAGCAGCTACGCCTGGAAGTACCTTGCCCTCGATAGCTTCGAGAAGAGCACCACCACCAGTTGAGATGTAAGAAACCTGGTCAGCCAAGCCGAACTTGTTGATGCAAGCTACAGAGTCACCACCACCGATGAGTGAGAATGCGCCTTCCTTAGTTGCCTCAGCGATAGCCTCAGCGATAGCCTTTGAGCCACCAGCGAAGTTGTCGAACTCGAATACGCCTGCAGGACCGTTCCAGAGGATGGTCTTAGCGCCCTTGATAGCGTTAGCGAACAGCTTACGTGTCTCAGGACCTGCGTCCATACCTTCCCAACCCTCAGGAATTGCGCCTGACGGGCAAACCTGTGTGTTGCAGTCGTTCTTGAATGCGTCGCCGCATACCGAGTCTGTGCCGAGAACGAGGTTTACACCGTTCTCCTTAGCCTTCTTTATAACGTCGAGAGCTACGTCGAGCTTGTCGTCCTCGCAGATAGACAGACCGATGTGACCGCCTTGAGCCTTAGCGAATGTGTATGTCATACCACCGCAGAGGATGAGGTTATCAACCTTTGTGAGAAGGTTCTCGATGATGCCAATCTTTGTAGAAACCTTAGAACCACCCATGATAGCTGTGAATGGGCGCTTGATGTTGCCGAGAACTGCGTCTACAGCGTGTACCTCTTTCTCCATGAGGTATCCGAGCATCTTGTGATCCTTGTCGAAGTACTCGTCGATAACAGCTGTAGAAGCGTGCTTGCGGTGAGCTGTGCCGAATGCGTCCATTACGTAGCAGTCTGCGTAAGAAGCAAGTTTTTTAGCGAACTCCTGCTGACGGCCCTTCATCTCTTTCTTTGCTGCGTCGAACTCAGGTGTGCCCTTTTCTACGCCAACTGGCTTGCCTTCCTCTTCAGGATAGAAGCGGAGGTTCTCAAGGAGGAGTGCCTCGCCTGGCTTCAGAGCAGCAGCCTCTTCAGAAGCGTTGCCACAATCCTTAGCGAACTTAACCTCTACACCGAGAGCTGCAGATACATTAGGAACAATCTGGCTCAAAGAGAGCTTCTCGTTAACCTTGCCCTTTGGCTTGCCCATGTGTGACATCATGATGAGAGCACCACCGTCAGCGAGCACCTTCTTCAGTGTAGGAAGGGCACCGCGGATACGGGTATCGTCAGTTACATTTCCATTCTCGTCCAATGGTACATTGAAGTCTACGCGTACAATTGCCTTTTTGCCGGCAAAGTTAAAATCTGCGATTTTCATTTTCTTAAAATGTTTATTTAAAGTTAGAAATATTTTTGTTTTTAAGCTCAATGCCTGTATTTGACCGCAAATTTACTAAAAATATATAGATATAGCGCAAGTTTGCAGTTAAATTTACTTATTCATATATTGTTTTGTCCTCTATTCCTGCTTCTGCGAGAGCTTCCTTGCGTTCTACGCAGGTGCCACATTTGCCACAGTGCACTTCTCCGCCTTTGTAGCAACTCCATGTCTCGGCGTAGTCTATACCAAGTCGCTTGCCAATGCGTGCAATATCGCTCTTTGTTATCTTTGTGTATGGGGCAATCACTTTTACGTTATTGTAAGTACCTGCTGTTGCTGCAGCATCTATAGCATTGATGAATTCAGGGCGACAATCAGGGTAGATTGTGTGATCGCCACCATGGTTGGCTATAAATACTTGGTCAAGATTGTTGCTTTCTGCGATGCCAATGGCTATAGCGAGCATGATGCCATTGCGAAATGGTACAACCGTCGACTTCATGTTGTCGTCGGCGTAATGGCCTTCGGGTATAGCTTCGGCACCATCAAGCAGACTCGACTTGAAATACTGATGCATGAAGTCGAGATTGATTGTAATGTGTTTGATGCCGAGTCGTTCGCAATGCATCTTTGCAAATGGTATTTCTCGTGCGTTGTGATTGCTTCCATAATCGAACGAAATGCCGAGTGCTATCTCGTCTTTACGGTCGTAGAGTAGGGTGATGGAGTCCATTCCACCACTCACGATTATTGCTGAGTTTTTCATATTTAAAGTGTTAAATATTAAATGTAATATAAATTCTTAACTATATGACAACCAATCTTATCCGTATTAAACTTTAATCTTTTCTTTAATATTATCCGAACAAAGTTCTAAGTGCTTCTTCCACCTTTCTGACGGGGTGTATGTTGATTGTATATTTACGTGTATCTATGCTCTGTACATTGTGTAAAGGCAAGATGATATCTGTAAAACCGAGTTTCTCTGCTTCTGCTATGCGTTGCTCGATACGGTTGATGGGTCGTACTTCGCCACTTAATCCTACTTCGCCTGCCATGCACCAACCTGTTTCAATGGCGGTGTCGACATTGCTTGATAGTACGGCAGCTATAACACTCAAGTCCATGGCGAGATCGGTTACACGTAGTCCGCCAGCAATGTTCACAAAGACATCTTTCTGTGTCAACTTGAACCCTACACGTTTTTCAAGAACAGCGAGCAACATATTCAGACGTCGTTGGTCGAAGCCGGTAGCGGAACGCTGTGGCGTGCCGTAGGCAGCTGATGAAACAAGTGCTTGTGTCTCTACAAGGAATGGACGCACACCTTCTATTGCTGAACTTATAGCTATGCCCGACAAGCCTTCGTGATCTTGGGATAGTAGTAGTTCGGAAGGGTTACTTACTTGGCGTAGACCAGTTTGTTGCATCTCGTATATTCCGAGTTCAGAAGTGCTTCCGAAGCGGTTCTTTATTGAGCGCAGTATGCGGTACATATAGTGTTGATCGCCTTCAAATTGTATCACGGTGTCTACGATATGCTCCAAAATCTTCGGTCCGGCAAGTGTTCCTTCCTTGTTTATATGTCCGATTAGTATGACCGGTGTGCCCGTTGTCTTTGCGAAACGCAACAATGACGCTGCACATTCGCGCACCTGCGCTATGCTGCCCGGACTACTCTCCACTTCATCGGTTGCTATTGTCTGTATAGAGTCGATTACAAGTAGTTCTGGTGCGAGTTCGTCAGCAAACTCAAATATCTTCTGTAGCGATGTCTCGCATAATATATTAATGTTGTCGACAATTGCTGTTGTTGCGTTGGACATACCTCCAAGCAAGCGTTCGGCACGCATCTTTAGTTGATGTGCGCTTTCCTCGCCACTAACATATAGTATTTTGCGATCTGGAATGTTTAGAATGGTTTGAAGCGTCAGTGTACTCTTGCCAATACCTGGTTCACCACCAAGCAGCACGATACTACCCGCAACGAGTCCGCCACCAAGCACACGATTTAGCTCGCCGTCGTGCATGTCGATGCGTGGATCGTCTTGTGTAGGGATGTCCGAGAGTTTAATCGGAGTGCTTTTGCCTGATGTCGCATTGCTGTGGCGGAATAATCCGTCTGCATTACTGCCAAGTTGACTTGTGCCGAGGCGTATCTCCTTGAATGTATTCCATTCTCCGCAGTTCGGGCACTTACCAATCCATTTGGTCGATTCCTGTCCACAGTTGCTGCAAACGTATGCTGTTTTAGTCTTTGCCATAATAATGATTGTCCTATTTATTTGTCGTGGCTTTTGTCGCTACGCCTTATTCCCTACAAAAGTAACAATATTTTTCGTTGTGTCAAAATTTATTGCTACTTTTGCCGTATGAAACATGTTGTGATTTATATACTTATTGCCATATTTGTCGTTTCGTGTGGTAACTCAGTTGAGGAGCAGGAACGAATGACGCGTGCGGAACGTCAACGTCTACTTCATGAAGATTCGTTGGCGTTGAAGTTTGCTGTTTTGCCAACGGCGGATTGTATGCCTTTGTTCCTCGCAAAGGAGAAGCGGATGTTTGACACTCTTGGTGTGGATGTTCGTTTGCGTTGCTTCACGTCGCAGATGGATTGTGACACAGCTTTTGTTGGTAGTTCGGTAGAAGGTATAGTTACAGATTTAGTGCGAGCTAAGCGTATGCGAGAGCAAGGTGTGGCGATTGATTATTTGTCTACCACAAATGCCTACTGGCAACTCCTCGCAAATCGTAAGGCCCGTTTGAAGCGTATCAATCAGTTTGGTGATAAGATGATAGGCATGACGCGCTATTCTGCTACTGATTATCTCTGTGATTGTGTTCTTGGTAGTGCACGGATGCACTCTATTGCGTTTCGTATTCAAGTGAATGATGTCAATATACGTCTGCGTATGCTGCTCAACAACGAAATGGATGCCGTTTGGCTTGCAGAACCATTTGCTACTACAGCCCGTTTAGCTGGTCATAATGTGGTTATGGATAGTAGGGATATAAATAAGCGTTTGGGTGTGATAGCTCTGCGTGCTAATCGTGTGATGGACGAAAGACGCAAGAAGCAAATTGTTGCTTTTGTGAAGGCGTATAATGCGGCTTGCGACTCTATCAATGTCAATGGTATGGGGCATTATCCTGATGTGCTTCGTAAATATTATAAGGTAGACGATCGTACAATATCTGCCTTGCCTAAGTTGAAGTTTAATCATATTGAAAAGCCGCGTTCGCAGGATATCGATCTTATTTCCACAAGCAAATAGTAAAAGCAATGGCAAATCCAACTATAAAAGACTCAATACTTATACATCGTAACGTCGGTGAATCGTTGCAATTGCTGAAGAAGCGTATGACAGATCTTTCTATTACAGACTATATCCAAGATGTAGAAGAAATAGAGAACGACTATCGCATTATGTGTAATTCGCTATCGCATAATATGCGTGATCCTCAAGGTGAAATTGTTTACAACCAGTTACTACGTCGTACGTATCGTTTGTATGCCAATGTCCGCTTGGCATTTATTGTGAAGAAGCGTCTGCCTTTCATCCATTGTACTAATGTGGCAAAGCGTTTTGATATCAGTGGTGAAACTGTAGCTAAATCGCTTGAGAACTATGTGCAAGATACGGCTATGGCATCGCTTTCGCTTGGTGATACGCCGAATACGTCGGTAGCACGTGTGAATGCTATGCATCAGCGTTATATGGACGAGTTGTTTAGTAGTTTGCTTGTGGCTTCTCAATGGAGTGATGATAAAAAGCAGTTCTATAGCGAGCTACTTATCTCGCCAATGGTGGATCAAGACGATACGTTACTTATTGTAAGTGCGCTGACGATGGCACTTCTTAATGTCTTTGATGTAAATAAATGGCTTACTCTTGTTAATGTTTGTTTAAGTTCAACTATTGAGAGAGTGAAGCAACGTGCCCTTGTTGGTGTTATGCTCACTTTGCCACATAGCGAGAATTTATTATTTGTTGAGATAAATGAAGCCATAAAAACAATTTGTAAATCAGCCGATATGCGTCGGGAGATTGGTGAACTCCAGTTGCAGTTGTTGTTGTGTATGCAAACTGAAGAGGATAATGCTGAGATACAACGCGACATAATGCCTACGTTGATAAAGAATAATAAGTTCAGAATGACTCGTGATGGTATTGTAGAAAGTGATGATGATTCGCTGAATGATATTCTTGATTCTGGCTCTGTGGATAAGAATATGGCTGAGATGGAAGAGAAGATGAAGAAGATGATGGCGATGAGGGATTCGGGTAGCGATATCTACTTCGGTGGTTTCTCACATATGAAGCGTTTCTCTTTCTTCTATCAGCTTAGTAATTGGTTCGCTCCTTTCTCTTTTGATAATCCTGATGTGGCATCAGTTGTGAGGGGAACGGATGGCGAACTCATCCATAAGGCTATTTCTCAAGGGCCGTTCTGTGATTCGGATAAGTATTCCTTTGTGTTTGCGCTTTCGTCGGTTATAGATAAGTTGCCTGCAGGTGTAAAGGAGGTAGTTGCTTCGGGTAAGGATATAGCGGATAGTGCAATGGCAATGGATACAGAGTCGGCTGCTTACATTCGTAGAATGTATCTACAGGACTTGTATCGTTTCTTTAAATTGCACCCAGAGCGCAAAGACTTTGCTAATCCGTTTGAATATAAAGATGATGATGTTGCGGCGTTTTTTGTAGCCAACGAATTATTTGACGGATTATTGGGAGAAGAGTTGGTCGTTGTCGAACGTCATTTGTTTAAGTCGAAGAAGTATGACGTTGTTGTAAAGCTTATCTCTCGTCTGATTGCAAAGGGTGTGGCTTCTGCTGATGAGAAGTATATTTGTGCTTTGGCTTGTCAGCGCCTTGGCAGGAATGAAGATGCCTACAAGCTGCTTTTGAGTTTACAAGATTGTAAATATGATATAACCAGAGTGCAGAAAAGTCTTGCTGATGTGCTTTTTGCGTTGGGGCACTATGTTGACGCAGCGAAGTATTATAAGATGTGTTTAGAGCGTGAACCTGAGAATCGTCGTCTTGTTCTTTGTCATAGTCTTGCGCTTGTGAATAGTGGGAATGTAAAGGATGGGCTTGTCGATTTATTCCGCTTAGACTACGAAAATGACAATGATGTAGATGTGAAGCGCATTATTGCTTGGGGATACTTAGTGAACTGCAAACCGAATGATGCTGAGCGTGTGTATGATTGGATTGTCAATTCGGACAGAGCGATAGATAGTGATTGGCTGAATTGTGGATATGTTAAGTTTATCCTGTCTAAGACTGCGGAGGCTGTACGATGCTTTCAGCGTTTTGTGGAACAGAATGAAGCGACTGGTCAGCGTGAGTTGCTGAAAAGGGAGTTGGCAAGCGATTGGAAGATTCTATCTAAAAATGGAGTGAAAGATTATGAAGCACATTTAATTGTTGACATCGTAATGACTAAATAATTTAAGTTTCGCAAGCGAAAGTAGTTATTAGAAGTTATTGGAAGATGAATGCCAGACCTTGGAGACGAGGAAAATCTCATCACGATTCACGCCGCTCTTCTTCCATGCGTTGCCCACGGCTTCCTCGTTGAGATAAGCCTGCGCAGTATCTATCATCCGATAGCCCACGCTGAGAGCATCCTGCACGCAACGCTCACACTCATCAGGTTCCACCTGATAAACACCATAACCCAGTTGCGGTATTTCCACGCCATTGCTTAACTTTATCTTCTTCATAATTGTAAAATCTTATCGTTGTTATTTTATCTTGTTATATTCCTCATCGCTCACAGCCTCCTGCCACTCGTTGGATGTGTTCTCGCCAGGTATTTCAAAGGCGAGGTGGGCAAACCAGCTGTCTTTTGCAGCACCGTGCCAATGCTTCACGTTGGCAGGAATATGGATGACTGTGCCGGGAAGGATTTCCTGCGCAGGCTTGCCTTCTTCCTGATACCAGCCACGTCCGGCTACACCTACCAGCATTTGTCCGCCGCCATTTGTGGCGTGGTGCGTGTGCCAGTTGTTGCGGCAACCTGGCTCAAAGGTTACGTTGAAGAAAGGTATCTGACTGTCGGATATTTGTGCCAGATAACTGTTGCCCTTGAAGTACTTGGCATAAGCGGTGTTAGGCTCACCGATAGGGAAAATCATCTCGCGCTGGAATGCAGCCTTAGCGTCTTCGCCTTTCACATCCTCGCTCCACACTTCCTTAGCCAGATTGAATGCTGCCCAGGCCTTTGGCCAACCGGCGTAGAAGGCGATGTGGGTGATGATTTCTGCCGCTTCCGTGCGAGTAATTCCATTGTTCTTTGCCGACTGCAGGTGATATTTCAGCGAGCTGTCGGTGATTCCTTGACTGATGAGCGAAGTGATGGTTACCAAACTGCGGTCACGCAATGAAAGCAGGTCATTGCGGCTCCATACTTCTCCAAAGAGGATGTCGTCGTTGAGGTGAGCGAACTCTGGGGCAAACTCACCCAGTTGGGTGCGCCCTGCTGTCTGTACTATTTTCTGTTGTGCCATTATATTGAGTGAAATAGTCGTTAATATGATGAATGTTGCAAAAGCTTTCATAAAAGCCCTCCTTAATAGTTATCCCTTAAACAGATTTTCCTAACTCGTATGCTTCCTGCAATTTCTGGTTGCCTTCAATGGTGCGTGGCGCGTCAACACCTCCGCAGAACAGCGTGCCAGCAAGATGGCTCTTAGGGTAACAGTCAATCCATCCAGTCAATCCTGCTTCAGCACGTTTCGGTACTTCTGGTTCATCCTCGGCAGCAGTAGTGAGCATGTAAACATCTCGGAATTTGTAGTCAAGCGAGTACAAAGCATTCATGCGGTCGATGAGGGTCTTCATCTGTCCGCTCATTTCATAATAATATATAGGTGTTGCCCAGCAAACCACATCAGCATTCAGCACTTTCTGCATAATGTCGTTTGCATCATCCTTGATGACACATTTGCCCAATTTCTGACAAGCCAAACAGCCTTTACAAAACTTGATGTCCTTTTCTGCGAATGAAATCTTTTCCACTTCATGCCCTGCAGCCTTGGTACCTTCAATAAACTGATTAGCGAGCATGTCGCTGTTTGAACCAGTACGCAAACTGGTAGAGATGACTATAACTTTCTTCATTGTATTATCTTTTTAAATTCTTCTTCAGGAACTCCTCGATGTTGTCCCAAGGAATCAATCCTTTCCCACCACCATCGTATAGGTCGCAATGAGAGGCTCCTGGGATAATGAGCAGTTGTTTGTTGTTCGGAACTGGGTTGGGCTTTCTTGCGAAGTCGTAGCCTTCCGCTTTCCCATCCATCATATATCTGAAGGCGCTTTCTCCGAAGTAGCGGGAATGTGCTTTCTCTCCATGCACGATGAGTACTGCCGAACGGATTTCGTTGATGTAATATAGGAAACGGGTGTTGGCGTAAGCCTGGCAACTGGTGGCGCGCTTCATCTCTTTGTCCATAGTTCCTGCTTTTACTTTTGTTTGATTTCCTGCACAAAAAATGAGGGCAGTTGCTATAAATGTGAAAAATCTCTTCATATTAAAAACTGGTGCAAAGATACGTACATTCTTCTAAAGAGCTTATACCTGGTTTTCGGAAGACATTACCGAAATTCCGTTTCTATCAAATAATAGAAATAATAGTTATTCTACACATGCATCATTATATCTACGCAGTTTTGCGATACTCGCTTGGAGTCTTGCCCGTCTGCGCCTTGAAAAAGCGGACGAAGTGCTGGGGATACTCAAAGCCGAGGCGCTGGCTGATTTGCGTTATGCTGAGGGCTTCATCAACAAGTAGTTGGCGGGCAGCCGAAAGCAGTCGGTCGCTAATCAGACTCTTGGCGGTTCTGCCTGTCTCGGTCTTAACCAATTCTCCGAAATATTTAGTTGAATAGCAGCATTTGTCGGCAAAGTAGGCTACGGTAGGCAGACCTTCATGCTCCGCCTTCTGGGCAATGTATTCATCGAGCAGAGATATGAACTTCTTTACTACCGAATGATTTATTTCCTCGCGTGTGATAAACTGACGGTCGTAGAAGCGCAGACAATAGTTCAGCAGCAACTCGATGTTAGAAACGATGAGTTCACGCGAATGCCTATCTATAGGATGCTCGAGTTCCTGCCCAATCATTGAGAGCACATCACGGAAGATGTTTACCTCGGCAGCGGATAGGTGTAGAGCTTCGTTGCTTGTATAGTCGAAGAACTCATAGCGGGAGATGTTCTTGCCAAGCTGGGTGCGGTTGAGCAACTCGGGATGGAAAGCCAATACCGTATATTTGGCAAGCGGTATTCCTGGATTAGGTTTCACTTTAACCGACTGTCCTGGAGCAAACGAGGTTACGGTCATCTCGTCAAAATCATATTCTGTTCTGCCGTATGACAATTTGCAGCCCTTGTTTTCCTTCAGAAAGAGGGCATAAAGTCCGTAGTGATGCACAGCCTCCTGTATAGGAGAGGTGTTCTCTACGCGCGCAATGCTTACTAAGGGATGAAGCGTTTCCACCCCTATGAAGTCGTTGAACTCCTGTATAGTATTAAAGAATAATTCCTTCATCATCCTATGTCTTTTAAATTTATGCAAAGATAATGCAAACGAGCGCAATGAAAGCTTGCTTTCAAATTGCCGAGTGCAGCTTATCTAATGCAAAGATACGCACATTCTCCCAAAGAGCTTATACCTGGTTTTCGGAAGATATTACCATTATCGGAGTTTTTGTCCTTTGTACTTAAACACTTTGACCATATCCTTGTCGCCACCCACGAGCTGGCTGCATCTGTTCGGCATTCCGGTGTCTGAGAAACCGCATTTCTCCATGACCTTTCCTGATGCAGGATTTCTTCGTTCTTTATTATGTTATTGATTCATGTGTAAATACACCGTCAGCTCAATCCGTGTCAGCAGAATGCAGGGATGCTTCGTCTATACGCTCGATTTTGAATATGACTGGTCTTGTACCGTCAGAACAACAGCATATCATTCTTGTCTATTACCGTTACTTTTACTTTATGCTTCATATTCTTTCTTATTTATATAATTACCAATTCTCTTAGCTTGTCTTCTCTGATTATTTTGAGAGATATGTTCGGTCAAAAAGTATATTTTTCATCTTTCTTGATATTCTATTCTTTCTTTTCAACAAACGCTTGATTCTCTGTTAGATGTATGCAAAGGTAGTAAAAAATATATATCCATGTAAATCGTTCTGCTTTTTACATGGATAGTCTGTTTTGACGGTATAATATATCTGCTGTTATTACAAATATGGAATGGCAAACTTTACCAGACAAATACTTAATACTGCTACGTTATTATTGGGGTTTATTATGTCTACAGTCATTTTTCTCTATTTTCAGCAATTTATTTTTTGCTTCCAGACCTCCGGCATAGCCTGTAAGTGAGTGGTTGCTACCGATAATACGATGACAAGGTATGAGGATGCTTATACCATTGGCACCAATAGCTCCTGCTACGGCTCTAACGCCTTTAGGGTTGCCGATTGTTTCTGCAATATGCTTGTAACTCCTTGTTTCTCCGTAAGGTATATGGCGCAATATGTTCCAGACTTGATGTTGGAAATCGGTTCCTATGGGGTGTAACGGAATATCAAACGTCTTGCGGATTCCAGCAAAATATTCATCGAGTTGCTGCTTGACCTGTTCTAAAACTGCAGTTGTATCAATCTTGAAATCTGCACTCGTGTGGTTTTCAAGACGACGTTTGTTGCGTTCAGCACATGGCTTTTCGTTCCAATCACAAAGACACAGTTCCTCGTCAACTGATGCCAAAATCAACTCTCCACAAGGTGAGTCGTAATATTGTACGTATATCGGTTGCTTTGTCATAATTATTTTATCTTCAATGTCCGCAGATATTCTTTCTGTTCAAGCGTGATTCTGTAGCTCTCGATGGCCTTCTGGATGGTTTTGTTATGTGTCCAGGGAGCGAGGCGGCGTTGCTCGATGTAGGGAATTGTTGCGTCCCATTGTTTGGCAAGGGCGGTGGCGAAGAACCAGGCTATCATCATTTTTACGTAATACTCTTCGCTCCTTACAGATGCCGGAATTTCAAGATATTCTGCCTTGAAGTCTTTATCCAGGTAATGCGACATAAGCATTCCTATTCCAAAGCGACAAGTATATACGTGTGACGATTTACTCCAAGTCTTGATTTTCGCCAATAGCTCCTTCTTGTATTTGGCAAACACCTTCGGAGACATAATGTCGCAGACCGCCCAGTTGTCCACGAATGGCAGGAAACAGTCTGTCAGCTGAATACATTCTTCGTAGTCCTTAACCTCGGAAATGAGGAGTCCGTGAAGCATGTTCTCATCGTAGTATTCGTGAGGAAGCTGATGAAGGAATTCCTCGCATTCTGCCTCCTTTGTAAACTCTTTTGCGAATTTGCGTAGCATGGGCACACGAATGCCAATGAAACTTTCCACAGGCACTCCCGGGGTCAGCTTGGCTTGGAAAACAGCATACTGCTTATCCTGCATTGCGAATAGTCTTTCTTGAAGCAACGTCATAAGTTCTTTGCTTTATAATGCAACATAGAAGGAATAATTGTTTCTTTATTCTGTAGGTTTCACCACGGCTCTCCACTCCATAAACTGCTTGGTAGTTTCTCCGCTATGATGGTCGAGGAAGAGACTGTGTGCGGTGTCGAGATTGGCAATCGCCTGCATGTCCTCAGCATCAAGCTCGAAGTCGAAGAGATTCAGATTCTCTTCCATTCGCTCCTTGTGAACGGTCTTCGGGATTATGATTACGCCGCTCTGCAGCAACCAGCGCAAGGCTACCTGTGCAGCAGTCTTGCCGTATTTCTCGCCAATCTGGGTGAGGGTAGGGTTGGTGAACAGTCCGTTCTGACCTTCTGCCAATGGAGCCCACGCCATGAGCTTGGTGCCAAACTCATCCATGAATTTTCGGGTCTCATGCTGCTGGTTGAACACATGCGTCTCCATCTGGTTCACCATCGGCGCAATCTCCATGTTGGAAGCCAGGTCTACGAGATGGTCGGGGAAGAAGTTGCTCACTCCGATGGCACGAATCTTTCCTGCCTTGTAAGCCTTTTGCAAGTCACGGTAAGCACCGTAACGGTCGCAGTAAGGCTGGTGGAGGAGCATCAGGTCGATGTGGTCGGTCTGCAGTTTGCGCAGACTCTCGTCGATGCTCTTCATGGTCTGTCCGTCGCCATAGTTGGAAGGCCAGACCTTGGAGACGAGGAAAATCTCATCACGATTCACGCCGCTCTTCTTCCATGCGTTGCCCACGGCTTCCTCGTTGAGATAAGCCTGCGCAGTATCTATCATCCGATAGCCCACGCTGAGAGCATCCTGCACGCAACGCTCACACTCATCAGGTTCCACCTGATAAACACCATAACCCAGTTGCGGCATTTCCACGCCATTGCTCAGCTTTATCTTCTTCATAACCAATATGTTTTAATGTTCCATTTATTTTTATCCTTTGTACTTAAACACTTTAACCATATCCTTGTCGCCACCCACAAGCTGGCTGCATCTGTTTAGCATTCCGGTGTCTGAGAAGCCGCATTTCACCATGACCTTTCCTGATGCCGGGTTTCCGGTGAAATGATCTGCCCAGATGTTTTCGAAATGCTTCTCGCTGATGCAGTAGTCGAGCATCAGCTTTAAGGCTTCGGTGCAGATTCCTCTGTTCCAGTAAGGCTTTCCTACCCAGTAGCCCACCTCGCAGTCGTTTTCTCCGATAGGGATGTTGCTGGTTTCATGGGTGTAGTAGCCGATGCAGCCGATAGCCTCGCCAGTCTCTTTCAACACAATCGCCCATGTCGTGTCGTTATGGAAGAATGTCCGGATAATCTCCAGACTTTCCTCTTCAGACTTATGTGCCGGCCATCCTGCACGAGGTCCTACGTCAGGGTCAGAGGCGTACTTGAAGAGCGCCTCAGCATCTGATTCCTCCCAATAGCGAAGTAAAATTCTTTCTGTTTCCATCAGATTATATCAATGTTTTGCATTTTATTTACTATGTGTGCTTACCCCAGCCAGTCGGTGAAGATAAGTATACATTCGTGCACCTTCTCAAAGAATCTCCCTATCCGGCGCTTGATGCCCTTCCAATAAATCCCATTCTTTTTAATGCTCATATACTTCGTTCTTTATTTTGTTATTAATTCATGTGTAAATACGCTATCAGTGCAATCTGTATCAGCAGAATGACAAGAAAGTAGTATTTGAATTTCTTGTGCATCGCCTTATGGTGCCAAACTCGCATACCAAGCCATGCCCCTATGCTTTCTCCAATGACAGCTAATAACAAAAGTGTTGCTTCCGAAATGCGCCACTTGGCTTTCTTAGCCTTATACTTGTACACAGTGAATGTAACAGCATTGATGGCAAGAAGGTAGTAGGCGAGGCAATTGTGTAATGTATTCATATCTTTCAACTTCTTTTTCTTATCACTTTAAAATCCAAACTTCACATCCTTGCCGAATGGTGCGAGCGAAATCCCAGACATCTTGAAAATGCTGTTTCCCCTAAGGAATGCCGATGAAGGCTTTTACAACAGAGGCATCATCTATGTCCACGATGGCACCTCTATGGTCAAAGACGAGTATTTCTATATGTTTCATAGTATTTTTCCTGTTGTTACAATTATTTTGTCCTTTGATTACTTTAAGAATGGATCAAGCGTTGCCAACAGTTTGTCTTTCTCTACTACACCGCTTGTGCGCCATAATACTTCGTGTCAGAGAGTTGTCATTCCACTCATTTCTATGTGGCTGCTACCGGAGTTGCCATCTTTGATGATGCGTATTTGGGTGGTAATGCGTTCGGACATGGTGTCGGTATGGCTGATTACGCCTACTTTCTTTCCTTGAGACGACTGGAGCATTGCCAAGGAGTCGATAACTGTGGCAAGAGTGTCGGGGTCGAGCGTGCCGAAGCCCTCGTCGATGAAGAGATTCTCGAAACTGATGTTGCGTGACGAGAGAGAGGAAAGCCCGAGCGCCAGTCCGAGCGAGACGATGAAAGTCTCGCCACCAGAGAGAGACGTCGTGTCGCGCACGTCGTCGGCACGGTCGTGGTCGACCACGCGGATGCCGAGCGAATTCTTCACCTGCTGAAGTTCGTATCGAGAGTTGAACTTTCTGATTTCGACGTTTGCATGCTCAATGAGGAAGCGCAGCGTGTAGCATTGAGCAATCTTGCGTAACGTCTTGCCGTCGCCTCCGATGGCGTCAGCGATCTCCTCCCATTCGTGTTTTGCGACTTCCGCTTCCTGCTTTTGCGCGAACATACAACCCATCAGTTCTTTAGCTGTGTTGTGACGTTGTAGTCGGGCTTTGGTGTCGATGAGTTCTTGGTTGGAGACGTTCTCAAGTTCTGCTTTTTTTTCGAGCAGCGTCTCTTTCTGCATGTCGGGTTTCTTTTGCTGGTGCTCGTTCATAGCGAGCTTCTCGTTGCGAAGAGTAGTTTCTGCTGAGGTGAAGACATCTCGCAACTGCTTTTGAATGCTACGGATCTGTTCCCAATTCTCGGTAGAGTAGAGGAGTTGGGCGATAGAAGCTTCGGTAAGAATATTCTCGGCATGAACCGTATTGTAGTCTGTCAGCCAGACAGATAGTTCGGCTTTGCGCTTGTTTACAGAGTTGTGCTCTTTTTCTTTCTGCGTTCTGGTTGCCGCTACACTTCCCTTTACTTCGTTGAGTTGCTCGCGCAATCGTGAAATGGCTTCCGTCTTAGCTTTCACCAAACCATCAGCCTTTGTCTTGGTTGAGTTCAGCGCGTTCTCAAACTCGTCTGGGTCTTTATCACCAATCTCCGTTTTGAAATCGAACAACTTCTTTTCGACGATCTGCTGTGCCTCAGCCAAGGCTGTTGTGGCAGACGAAAGACCTGCAACCTTATCTGACAGTTGGGCTTTAAGATTCTCGGTTTTTCCCTTTTCTGTTTCTAGCAAAGTATTCGCCTCCGTTATTCTTTTTTCTGCCGTCTGTATCTTTTCAGATGCAGTTTTGATGTATCCCTGCTTTGCCTTCTCTGCCGCATCCATTTGTTTGCGGAGCTTGTCTACAAGTGTTACCTGCTTGTTGTAAGCCTTGAGTTCTGCATCAGAATCTTTCACCTTTTTATCTATTTCTGGTTTAAGAGATCTGAGCATATCTTCAGCCTCCTGCCAGTCGTTATGCGCGCAAGCAATCTCCTTCCATTCGTCAGAAAGGCTAAGAATTTCTGAACGTAGCGCTTCTATAGTTTTGCCTATACCATCCAAAAGTCCTTTGTTCCTACTTTGTTCTTTTGTGAGCTGCTGTTTTTCTATCTGTTGATCGTTGATCTGCGCACGCTTTCCGTCAATAAGAGTGTTCATATCGTCGATTATCGGTAAGATGGCATCTTTGTCGCTGTAAGGATGATGCGTAGCGCCACATAAAGGACAGGCTTCGCCTTCTGACAGATTGGCACGATGTAAAGTCCAGTTTTCGCTGGTCATAAGGGTGTACGATTTGAGAAGGATCTCGAGTTCCTTATTAAGTTCTTCGATTCTGTAATTCTTAAGCTGTTCTGAGATTACTGCGTTTCTGTCTGTCAACACCTTTTGCTGGCAGACATTCTTGTCATGTTCTGTACGCTTTGCCTTCAATAAAGCTTGTATGCGAATGGCAGAATTGAGATCATTAAGGTTTCGTTCAGCCACCTTTTGGGCATCTTGAAGTTTCGCAGCATCGCAACATTCAAGCTTTTTGTTCTCTTCTTCGTATGAAGATGTGGCATCTTCAGCCTTTTGCGATAAAAGCCTTTCTTCTTCCATAGTTCGCTGCTGCAAGTCAATCAGACTATCCTTCGATTTGTTAAGTACAGCTTCTGCAACTTCAATATTCTTCCTATTATCAGTTACAGCTTTCTCGGCTTTAACTTTGGCATTCTCTGCTTCAGTTTTTGCTTTTGCCTTGTCGTTGATGGTTGTCTGCAAAGCCTCGAGTTCGGTCTTTATCTGGCGTGCTTTGTTGATATGAGGTTTTTGAATTTCAAGTTCCTCCGAAGCCTTTTGCGCATTGTTTATAAGCAGTTTGAGTTCAACATCTTCCTTCCGCTTTATCTCATTTTCTTTATTTAAGATGTCAGACTCCAACTCTGTCAAGGTTTTCTCTAAAGAAGTTATGTTTGTTTCGGAGGTCTTGATATCCTTTAAAAGAGCTACGGCAGGAATGGTGGCATCGTGAAGCGAGAGACGGTATGTTTGCTCTGCAAAAGCATCTATCTGACTTTGGGCTTCGTTGAAAGCCTGCTCAAATTTTACGATGTTTTGCTGGTGCTTTTCAAAAGTAGTGTACCAGGCAAGCGCTTCTGTTATTTTCTGCAACTCCTCTTTTATCTGCTTATCCAACTTTTCCAGTTCGTCAATGCGCTCCTTTACGCTACAGAGATCTTCTTCGGGTATAAGGTCCTTCTCTTGAGCTGTGAAGTTGGCTACAATCAGATCGTAGGCTTTAACGGCTTCGTCCTTTTTCTGCTTTATCTCTTTGGCTATGTTTGTGTACAATTCCTCACACCCGATGAGCTTTTCGAGCAATTCATAGCGTTCATTTTCCTTGGCAGTAAGGAAGTTTGCAAACGATCCTTGGGCTATAAGTACGGTTCGCAGGAACTGTTCGTAGTCCAGACCGATGATAAGAGGAAGTCTATTCCAGTCGTCAACATCTTCTGTAGGTACACCATTGTTGACATCAATCTTGTAGAGAGACAGAGTAGGATCTTCAAACTTTTTGGTTTTCATGCGAACATACCATTCTGCACGGTATAGTGTGCCGTTGTTCGCAAGAAAAGTAAGTTTGCTATACCCTTCTTTCTTGCCACGTGTGAGTATGTTGCGAGAGTCGGTAGGCGCAAGTCGGCACTTCTCTTCAGAACTCAAATTGCCGAATACTTCGATATTCTGATTGCGGTCGCCTTTCTTGCGTGGATAGCGTGGTGCACGATTGTATAGCGCAAGACATATTGCGTCAAGAATAGTAGACTTGCCGCTACCGGTGGGTCCGACAATACTGAATATCGTACTGTCGCCTAATGCTCCATCTTCAAAGTTGATTGTTTCACCTCCTATACGGTCGAGAGAAGCAAGGTTCTGTATTTCGAGTTTTATGAGTTTCATTAGTTCATGTTTTCTTTAATGTGTTCAAGTAACTGCTTGAGAATCATCTCTTGATGTTCGGTCATTTCCGCATTGTGTTTAACGGTGAACGCTTCCTTCAAGGTGTCAAGAGGGTCGCGATTGAGGATGTCATCAATACTTTGAATATGATGGTTGTTGGCTATAGTACTGAGGTCAAGAGTGGGGATTATCTTCTGTATTTTACAAAGAACTGCATTCTTCTTGCTGATGATCGCCTCTAGTTCCTTGATGTCATCATTACTTACCTTCTCCAGTTTTACCTTAAGGACGAGATAAACGAAATCGTTGTCCAACTTATCTTCTGTTCTGTCTGCCAACTTCTCTCTTATCAGTTTCTGTAGCTTCTTAGGAGTGAGCTCTTCGTCTCCTTCCGGCAGGATGCATAACTTATGCTGTGGCGTATATTCGATAAACTCTACCTTAGGCTTTTGTGTGTTGGAGATCGTTACCATATCGACACCATGTCTGTAGTCTATTTCTGCAAAAGACATAGGCAGAACACTTCCCGTATAACGTGCCCAATCTGTATTCCATATGTGCTGACGCTTATGTATATGGCCACATGTAAGGTAGTCGGGGTGCCCAATCCAACCTTGCATGTTCACCTCCTCCTGACCACCAATGATAATCTTCTCGCTGGCATCCTTTGTAGCGATGTCAGCGCCTTTAGCGTACATGTGTGCCATCATTATGATTGGAATATCGGGATAAGTCTCACGAGCCATACTTGTGAGGTTGCGAAGAAAGGTGTTTACTCCTTCCGAATAACATGCATTCTGCACAACATCGCTTCGCAGGTATGGAACTGTGAGCACAATAGCTTCTTCCCCGTTTTTAGTTCTTACGGGTACCATCAGGTCGTTGTAGTCAATATCCCATTTCCCGCCATCATTGTCAACGATCCATGTGCGACGCACGTTTCCCCTTATTTCTACATTATGTCGTGTGAGGAGGGCGCGAGGAGCTTCAAGACGGCTGGCAGAATCATGATTGCCAGCTGTTATGATTATTTGCATTTGGGGAGATGCTTGAGTGGCGTCAGCCAAAAACTCATAATAAGCAGATTGGGCAGCAGCAGAAGGATTGCCATTGTCGAACACATCACCTGCTATAAGAAGTGCATCGGGTTGTTGTTCTTCAATTATCTGAAGAAGCCATTTGAGAAAGTGCTTGTGCTCTGGCAAACGGTCGTTGCCATGGAATAGATTCCCGATGTGCCAGTCGCTTGTTGTTATAAACTTCATATACGCCTTGTGTTTGATTGTTAAAAATTTACTTTTCCAGCTCTTGCAGGCTTTCGAGTTTCTTTGATTCGAGGAAGTCGTAGATGCCACCGAGGTGTTCGCGGACGCGACCGTGACCGAACTCGTAGACCTTGGTGACGAGTCCGTCAAGAAAGTCGCGGTCGTGACTAACCACGATGAGGGTGCCGTCGAAGTCCTGCAGGGCTTGTTTAAGAACGTCTTTGGTGCGGAGGTCGAGGTGGTTTGTTGGCTCGTCGAGGATGAGGAGGTTCACTGGTTCGAGGAGGAGTTTGAGTATAGCGAGTCGTGTGCGCTCGCCACCGGACAGCACTTTCACTTTCTTCGTAGAATCTTCGCCTCCGAACATAAAGGCTCCGAGCAGGTCGCGTATCTTATTGCGTATCTCCCCCTTTGCAACGTCATCAATGGTCTGGAAAACGGTAAGTTCACCGTCGAGCAGCGATGCCTGGTTCTGAGCAAAGTAGCCAATCTGTACGTTATGTCCGAGGTTGAGTTGTCCTTGGTTCTGGAGTTGTCCCATGATACACTTGACGAGTGTAGACTTTCCTTCGCCGTTGCGACCTACGAAAGCTATCTTATCGCCGCGTTCTACGGTCAGGTTCACACCGCTGAATATTGTTTTGTGGTCGAACGACATGGCTACGTCGCTCATCTGCACGGGGTAGGCACCGCTTCGTGGCGAAGGCGGGAACTTTAGTCTCAATCGGCTTGTATCCTCTTCGTCCACTTCTATGAGTTCGAGTTTCTCAAGCATTTTTACGCGGCTCTGTACCTGAAATGTCTTTGAGTACGTACCTTTGAAGCGTTCGATAAAGTCCTTTGTTTCAGCAATCATCTTCTGCTGTTCTTCGTATTGCTTCATCTGTTGTTCGCGTCGTTCCTTGCGCAGTTCGAGGTAGTGACTGTAGGAAGCTTTGTAGTCGTAGATGCGTCCCATTGTGACCTCGATGGTGCGTGTGGTGATGTTATCGACGAATTTGCGGTCGTGACTGATGACGACTACGGCTTTGGAACTATTGATTATGAAATCCTCAAGCCAACCGATAGACTCGATGTCGAGGTGGTTTGTTGGTTCGTCGAGTAGCAGTACGTCGGGCGACTTTAGCAGGAGTTTAGCCAGTTCGATGCGCATACGCCAACCTCCAGAGAATTCACTTGTAGGACGATTGAAGTCGGAGCGTTCGAAGCCGAGTCCGATAAGGGTCTTCTCTACGTCTTCCTCAAAGTGCGTCATATCAATGGCATAGAACTTCTCCGAGAGAGTTGATACCTTCTCTATGAGTTGCATATAGTCATCGCTCTCATAGTCGGTACGTGTTGTGAGTTCGGTATTTATGCGGTCTATCTCAGCCTGAATCTCATGCAGATGTGCGAAAGCCTGGCATGTCTCCTCAAAGACGGTACGTCCGTCTTCTGTCATAAGGTGCTGTGGCAGATAGGCTATGACGCAGTCTTTAGGTGCAGAAACAGTGCCACGCGTTGCCTGTCGTACGCCTGCCATAATCTTCAAGAGCGTACTCTTGCCTGCGCCATTTTTGCCCATGAGGGCTATACGATCCTTCTCATTGATTTGGAAGGAGATATCTTTAAATAGGGTGGTGCCACCGAATTCGACGGTCAGTCCATCAACTGTAATCATATATCTTTTTTTTTTCTAATGTTGAGGTTTGTTATAGTACTTGTGCGAGAGTACTTGAGTACTTGTGGATATATTACTCGAGTATAGTAGCGAGATTACTGCAGTATAGTGGTGAGATTACTCGAGTACTACGTAGGGAGAGTACTGTGATAGTTGTAATGAACAGATGCGTTAGTTGCACCTGTTTGATGTGTTAGTCATACCAGTTGATAGCTTGCTCATAGCTATCGAACTGCATTTCTTCGGTTACGCCCACTATTTTCAGTACCTTCAGTATGAATTTCTGTTCGCTTATAGGTATGAGACGTGCGCCACGTCGACGCTCGAAGTAAGGATTGCGTCCCCATTCGCCGACGCAAATCTCCATGAAACGTCTGTACTGATCGGGGAACATGCGTCGCTGAAAATTGGTGAAGCCACGAGTGTAGAGCATCGGACTGTTGCTGCGATAATATGCGCATGAAGTGTCCTTAGTGCATCTGGTAGGGTTGATGAGCCGCAGATACTCCTCGTTCTTCAACATTATGGCGTGTGCTATCTGGTGCAAGCAGTTGGTTGCCATTGGGCAGTCGTTATGCTCGCATACGGGGTAATTGGTTGGTAGCGATGTGTATTCTTTTCTTGGCATAATATTTTTTAATAATCCTGTTTGTATGCATAGTCTTTACCACGCAAATGATGATTGAAGATTTAATATATTTAACCTTTGCAAACACTCAAAATCTGCATTTTCGTGTATCTTCTGCAAATATACAAAAATATGCCGATAAGTCGTGGAAATGTATCAATATTTAGTAGATTTCCACGACTTATCGGTATGTTTTGCGATTTTTATCCTAATATGGATGAGTTTCCCCTCTCCATTTCGTATAATTATTTGTGCATTTCAGCAACAATGGAATCAATTCTCAGCCGACTTACCCAGACAGTGAGCGGCACAGACAGGGAACTCTTCAATGAGCAGGAGTTGAACCAGTTTGCTTCATTCTATCTTGACAAGTGGGATGAATTTTCCGTGCCATCTTCGCCTTCCTGGGCGCATGGTGGCATGGAGACGGACGCAACGATTTCAGACGAGACCGATAGTCTATTGTTTTTCTGATGAAACTCCTTCCTTGTCTTAGCCATTGCTTCCGTAGCCCTATCGTGGGTTTCTATCAGCAATGGGCTTTTGTGGTATTGCACAATCTTGACCCCGACTGAGTTGTGCCTTTTCTTTTCCTCGATGCATTGAATGATCAAGTCTGGATTGGCTCTCGCCTTCCTCCCTCGCGACTCGGCAGATTTAGCCGTTGGAGTCTTGTCAAAGTTCTGAATATAGGCAGCGTTGGTTAGGAAGAGAATGTCGGAACCTTCCGGTATTTCCTGCATTACCTTCAACATGAGGGTTAGCATCATTCGGAACTCTGTGGTGTGCAAGTCGCTGATTACATCACGGCTGATGATGTTGCCGTTATGCTCAATCACAACGGCAGCACCACCAGCTCGCTCTTTATGGCCATAATCACATGAGCCACCTATCCAAACGTAATATGTAGAAGTATCTTGTATCATAATTATTTTATCTTCAATGTCCGCAGATATTCTTTCTGCTCGGGTGTGATTCTGTAGCTCTCGATGGCCTTCTGTATGGTCTTGTTGTGCGTCCAGAGAGCAAGACGGCGTTGCTCGATGTAGGGAATAGCCTGGTCCCATTGCTTGGCAAGGGTGGTGGCGAAGAACCAGGAATGCCTATGAAACTCTCCACAGGCACTCTCGGTGTCAGTTTTGCTTGGAAAGCAGCATACTGCTTATCCTGCATGGCGAACAGCCTTTCTTGAAGTAAAGTCATTTTTATCCTATTAATTTGATAATCTGTTTATCCGAAGCATCAGGCAGGATTTCTTTCAGATGCTCGAAAATCCTTTGGTAAGATTCCAGGGGAGTGCGGTTGCATTGGCAAGCCTCCCTGCCATAGAGATCTTCGGGAGTATTGAGCAGCGACCATCCCCAGCCATATTCATGGTTATGCTTGTCACGAGGGTAGATGAAATCCTCGGTTATGATGTAAGTTGCCATTTCCAGTCGGGTGAGATAACCGTCAAACTTGCTTCTCATTCCCTTGACCTTCGGTCTTCCTCCTTCTTGCAAGGCAGAGTTGAAGCAAGCTTCACTCTGCTCTTGCTTCGTGCGTCGGTTTTCCGTGAAACCGCAGGCTGCCCGAAGTTCTCTTGTGGTGAGACTGCTGGTAGATTGAAGCGTGCAGAGAATGGCTCCTTCTATCGAGTCATCATCTGGGCGAGGGAACTTGCTTCTTCTGTAGTTACAGAAGTCCGGCCACCATTCCTGGCTGATGAATCCTGCTTTCTTGTTAAAGAACTTTCCGTACATACATGGCATTTCCTGAACAATTTCGCCTTTCCATTTCCATAGCGGCCAGTCCCAGCCGCCTTCAGGAAAAGTTACATATCGGCAATCCTCTGCCACGATGTCTTCGGCAGAGAAGCCTTCAATGCCACTATCAAGGAGAGGGAGGAAGCCGATTTTCTGAATCAGTTCCATCATGCCTGTTGCTGAATATATTTCTGGAAAGTTCATAAGCTTCGTTCTTTATTTTATTATCAATTCATTCAGTTTGTCCTCTCTGATAATCTTCGGCTGAGCCTTGCCAGCGAGAATGAGAATCTTTTTACCATTACGATAAATATGAAGCTGTCGTGAGCGAACCACGGCAATCAACTCCTCATCGTTCTGCATGGCTTGCCAGATAGGATAATATACGCCCTCATGTTCAAACAACTTTTTTTGAAGATGCGAACAGAGGTTTGTTGTATCAATTGTCATTGCCATAATTTTCTTCAAACTATTTGTTTCCAAAGATTCATGTGTAAATACGCCATCAGCGCAATCTGTATAAGCAGAATAGCAGGAATGCCGTATTTGAATTTCTTGTGCATCGTCTTATGGTGCCAGACTTTCATTCCCATCCATGCCCCGATGCTTCCTCCAAGTACAGCCAGCAACAAAAGCGTGGCTTCTGGAATGCGCCATTTGGCTTTCTTTGCCTTGTATTTGTCAATGCCGTAAACTATGAATGTAACTGCATTGATGGCAAGAAGATAATAGGCGAGGCAACTGTGTAATGTGTTCATACCCAGCCACCAAAGTAAGTTTCCAATTATGCGCATAAGATTATTCTTTTATATTTTTGATTATGTCAAGAATGGATCAAGCGTAGCCAGCAGTTCGGCTTTATCTACCACACCGCTTGTGCGCCACAATATCTTTCTTCCTTTGCAGAAAACTCCATCAGCATTTTCTGGGCAAGAGGAGCGTACCATATCTTTACCTCCTGCTCAGTAGGCGTATGACCTCCAGGGAAATGGAAGGCTTGATTGTAATGCTGCAGGAAGAGAGGGGAGAAGTGAGCCAGGGTGTCCTGCTCACCAAAAAGTCCCCACACACGATCCTTATAATAGGGGTTGCAATGGTCAAACTGCACGGCTTCCAGCTCCGCAAACTCCTCAATCAGCGCCTCGTCAATTACCAGCCGCTGATTACCGTCCCTTCTTGGTGCCTTGTATTCATGCTCGCCGATACGCTCCTTCAGAAACTCCGTCATCATGAAATACGGATTGCCCAGCAGGGCAGGAATGCCCACCACTGGAGCCAGCATCTGGGCAAGGAAAGAGCCGCAGCTGTTGCCCAGAAGCAAGTCGGGCTGTTCCCGGTCGATAATGGAGCGAATCTCCTTCAGTGCCTCCTTGGGGTGCAAAGGGAGGTCGGGAGTCAGCACCACCGCCGTCCCCTCAAACGCCTCTTTCAAGGCTCTCGCCATCGGACAACTGCCCGTGGCGAAGAATCCGTGTAGGAATAATATCTTCTTCATGATTTAATCTTCAATGTCTTGTTTACTTTGTGTCTCTTTTCTTGATAGGTCCGGAGTGGTTGCCTCTATTCAGCTTGATTCCGTTCTTGTTGAGAATGCGGAATACGGAACTTCTGCTTCTGAATCCGTTGGCTCTCCAGATTTCATCTATCGGATGTCCGGCAACATAGAGGTTCACTACAGTCTTCTCTCTGTCGAGCTTCTGCGTCTTGCTGGCAGAAACAGGAGGCAGAGACACAATCATCTTCTCCTGCAGTTTGATTACATGCTCTGCAGATTTCCTGAGTGCAAGGACTTCGTCGGGCTGGGAACCAATCATTACCAATACGTCAGATGGCTTGGTTTCCGGAAACAGGATGTTGTTGGAGTCAATCCGGTCGTGGATGCTGATGATGCGAATGACCTTTACCCTGCAGAAAGGTTACTTTCCGATGCAAAAGTGGGTGAAGATGTTTTGAAGTGTTTCTTGGGGGGTGATGCGCTCTTCGCCCGTGATTTCTGCAAGGTGGTCGATGACGATGCGGAGATCTTCGGCAAGTAGGTCGCCACTTAATCCGAGGTTCATTGAGTCGATGACACGCTGTAGACTTTCGTCTGCGAGGAGCAGAGCAGAGTAGTGGCGTGCGGAAGTGATGACGATGTCGCTTTCGGAGAGCTGGGGTATGTCGGCGGCTTCAACGATAAGTTGTTCGAGAACGGGGATGTTGGTACCGTATTTGGCACTTATGTCCACTAACTGTGAGTTTTGAATTTGGAGTTTTGTATTTTGCGCTCGGCTCGTAGAGACGCTTGCCTGAGCAAGAATTGTCGGCTTTGTCGATGAGGTGTTGTTCAATGATGAGTTGGGGAGGTCGATTTTGTTGCGTACAATGATGAGTTTCTTGTCTGCCACACGCTCCTTGATGTCCTCTATCTCGGCTTCAGTGGGTTGTTGGTCGATAAGCCAAAGCACAATCTTCGCCTCCTGCAACTTCTGGTAGGTGCGCTTGATGCCGATGTTCTCGACAACGTCATCGGTTGTGCGGATGCCGGCTGTGTCGACAAAGCGGAACTGGATGCCATTGATGATGGTGGTGTCCTCGATGAAGTCACGGGTGGTGCCATGCACATCGCTCACGATGGCTTTCTCTTCGTGCAGCAGGTGGTTGAGTAGGGTGCTCTTTCCGACGTTGGTTTTTCCGACAATGGCTACGGGGATACCGTTCTTCAAGGCGTTGCCTACTTCGAATGAACGAGCGAGCGAGGCGAGACGTTGGTGGATGTCGCAGGCAAGGGTGTAGAGTTCGGAGCGGTCGGCAAACTCGAGTTCTTCGTGGTCGGAGAAATCGAGTTCGAGTTCTAAGAGCGATGTGAGTTTAAGGAGATGTGCTCTTAAGTCGGAGAGTTCGTTGCTGAAATGCCCCTTCAGCTGGCTGAGTGCCATGTCGTGTGTAGCTTTGTTGGTAGCGCTGATGAGGTCGGCTACGGCTTCTGCTTGCGAGAGATCCATCTTGCTGTTGAGGAATGCACGCTGAGTGAACTCGCCTGGACCGGCAGGAATGCATCCGTTTTGGGTGAGCAGGAACATCACCTGCTGCAGTATGTAGGCGGAGCCGTGGCAGGAGATTTCTACTGAGTTCTCACCAGTATAGGAGTGGGGAGCATGAAAGATGGAGACGAGAACTTCGTCAACGACTTCGTTTTCAGCGTTGACGATATTGCCGAAGGCGAGTGTGTAGGGTTTGCGGTCGGCTAATGGGGCATTAGAGCCGACGGGACGGAATATCCGGTCGGCTATAGTGAGGGCTTCGCTTCCTGAGATGCGAATTATGCCAATCGCACCACCAGGGGCGGTAGCGATGGCGCAAATGGTTGGGTTGTTCATTTTATTGGAAGATAGCTCGCTTCGCGAGTGAAATTATTACACAATTATTTGTTGGGTATGGCTTCTTTAATGTAGCCGTGTCGGTAGGCATATAGGAGGCGTTGAAGGTCGCTAATCTGATTTTTCAGTTCGCGACCTATGTCGGTGTCGGCTACGCGCATACGATGCGAGGACATTTCGACTATCTGTGTGGATGACTTGATGTCGGAGCACTTCTGTATGGCATCGATTGTGGATGTGAACGGCTCGTGCTGTACGAGAACGAACCCACGACTGTGGTAGACGAGGGTGTAGCCGGCAATGCCGGTTTCCTTATGGTATGGCTGCGAGAAACCACCGTCAATGACCATGAGTTTGCCGTTAGCTTTTACGGGATTCTCGCCGTTGCATACGTGTACGGGTACGTGGCCGTTGATGATGTGGCGATTGTCGCCTACTACGTCGAAAGCATCAAGGATATTGTCTACTATCTGCTCGTTGTCGCGTAGCTTGAAGTAGTTGCCCTTCTCTTCGGTGTGCGTCTCCTTGTCGTCAATGAAGTAGCGTTCGAAGGTGGCCATCTTCGACTTGTCGAAGAGTGGGCTGTCGGGACCACACCACAGATAGAGGAAGTAGTCGATGGCGTAGTTGCGTTCCTCAGGTGTAGAGTCGGTTTGGAAAGCTGAGCGGATGAGCATACCGATGTTATATAGCAGGTCTTTGCCCGAGCAGGTTGTGCCAGGGATGATTTCTACCTCCTTCAGCTTTCCGTCTTCGTCGAGAGGTATGGAGGCGTGAAAGAGGAGGTTGTTGTTGAACACAGCGTACATGCAACCATGTTGAAGGAGCAGGCGTATGTGCTTGTGCAGTTTCTCGCTCACCTGGAACGAGTGGTTGATCTTGTCCATGAGCTGCTTCTCCTCGGGTGTGAGACGATTGGGGTGTTTGGGATCGATGGTGGGGAAGGAGTTGCTCTTGAGCGGATATTCCTTGCCGTTGAGAGTGATTGTGCCCTTGTCGTAGTCGATGTAGTTAAGCATGAGTCGGTCGGACATCTTCCACTTGGCGTGGCGTTTGATGATGGCAGCCTCCTCCTTAAACTGCAGAATAGTTATGGCTTTGTGCATTAGGGCAGCAAGACGTATCGACTTTTCGTCGACACGTGCAGAGTCGGCAGACGAAATCTTAGGGATAAATTCCTCACAAGGGTCGTCGCCATAGGTGTCCATGGCAAATGTGGCAAGCGGCATGAGGTTGATGCCATAGCCCTCTTCGAGGGTTGTCATATTGGCGTAGCGCAGCGAGAGTCGGATGACGTTGCACTGACATGCGCGATTGCCTGCCATTGCGCCCATCCAAAGCACATCGTGATTACCCCATTGTATGTCCCAAGAGTGGTAGCGCGAGAGGGTGTCGAGAATGATGTGTGCGCCAGGACCGCGGTCGAAGATGTCGCCGAGGATGTGCAACTGGTCGATAGACAGGCGTTGTATCACGTTGCAGATGGCAATGATGAAATCGTCGGCACGACCAGTAGATATGATTGTGTCGATGATGACGTTGACATAGTCTGCTTTGTTGGCATCGTCTGTGCGCTCGTGCAGCAATTCCTGTATGATGTATGAGAAGGAGCGTGGTAGTGCCTTGCGAACCTTCGAACGTGTGTACTTGCTTGATACCAAGCGACATACTGCTACCAGGTTGTGTATGGTGATGTGATACCAGTCGTCGATGTTTTCCTCGGCTGCTTTTATCAGTTCGAGTTTCTGGTCGGGGTAGTATATCAGTGTGCAGAGCTCGCGTGCATCCGATTCGCGCATCAGATTGCCAAAAAGCTCGTTCACCTTGCGTTGTATATTGCCCGAAGCATTCTTCAGAATGTGAAGGAATGCTTCGTATTCGCCATGAATATCGGCAACGAAGTGCTCGGTACCTTTAGGAAGATTGAGAATGGCCTGCAGATTGATAATCTCGGTGCTTGCTTCAGGGATGTTCGGGAATGACTGGGCAAGCAGTTGCAGGTATTTCATATCATTGGCTGTGACTTTATGATCTTTTCTCATGTTCAATGTAGTGATGTTGAGAGTTATATAATGTGCTTTTGCATCTGTTTCGTTGTTTTGTCGGCAGATGCGGCTATGGGCATAAAGCCCTCTGTGAGATGCGAATTGGATTCGAGTAGTGCCATTACGGATGTGGCAAAGGACGAAATTTTCAAGGTGTCAAGTGCTTGACGCATTGATTCTTCATCGTAGTTGCTATTAATCAGTGTGTCGGAAAGGTTATCAAGCAATCTCTGGCGTATCGTTTCGCGTCGGAAAGCGTATTGCAGATATAGCAATTGAGAGCATATTTCGTTAATGGCATGGTCAGAAATGTTCAACGTCCTAACCTTGTTGTTGATTTCAGACATTACCTTTGCTTCATGTTCGTTGTACACCTTAGCATATAGGTCGTTGAACTGTCGGAGCATGGTTGTGCGGTCGGTTGTTAAAGTGAATTGCTCGTTGGCAATGACCTTAACAGATGCTTTGGGTAACAATTTCTTTATAAGTTCTGCTTCTGCTGGTCCGCAGCAATGAAATACTGTTGGGGCAAGCATGAGGGAATGTGGAGGGAGAACATCTACCAATCCATTCGCTGATGTGAAAACAACGGGAATACCTTTGCGCGTGTAGCCCTTCATGGTTGTGGCAGTAGTGCCAGACCACTTGCCAAACACATGCACAAGGTCGGGAGCATTGTCCACAACTTCCACATCGCCAATGCTACTAATATTATCGGCGATAGTGTCCGGCAATTCCTTGTTCAAAGGGGATGCAGTGCTTTTTAAGAGACTTATAAATTTGATTCTCATATTTTATGCGTAGAAAAATCGTGTTTGTCTGCTCTTATATAGCGCAGTTTGGTGAGTATATCGAACCACAAAAGCGACAATTCGTAGAATGGGATAGACCATGCGGATAGGTGCTCACTGAAGATATTACATTTTCTTTTTACGAAAAATATACGCAATGCTATTGTTGCTATGAGACACAACGCTGCAACAGCCAAAGCAATCCATCTGCCAGTTAGGACTGCAAATACGCCTGTTGTGATTAGGACGGCATAGTTGATATACATAAACAGTGCATCGGTTATGTAGGATAGATGCATTAGGGCTTTACGCTCAAGGTGACGACCTACATGACTGTTGGCTATACAATATTCTGTCCAGGTCTTTTTAGTTGGACAATCGTTGTGTACGAATGAGTCTGGTAGCAATGTGATAGCTGTAGAGTAGGGTCTTGCAAACTTGTTTATTATGAAATCGTATTCGCCATACACGTGCTGCAAGTTGCCGCGATAGCCATCGCCACTGATAAACTCGGAACGTCTGAATGCGATGTTTGCACCAGTAGAACGGTAAGCGATACCATGTGCAGCTGCTCGCAGATAATAGCAAGCTTCACGAAGACGTATGAAGCGACGATAGGGCTTCACGTCATCCTTATAGTTGGAGTAGCCGAGAACAAGGTTTGTATTGTTATCTATGCTTTCTGCAATGGTTTGCAGCCATTTGTCAGAAGCAGGTGCACACGAAGCATTAAGCATAATGACCCAATTGTTGTGGGCTGCCTTTATGCCCAATGAGGCTGACAACTTAGGTTTGCTCATAAAAAGCGAATGCTTGGGGATGTACGTAGCATAAAGGTTCTTGTTGTCAGCGTATTTAGCAAGTACTGCCTCTAAGTCGAGGTCGCCCTTTTCGCCAACAACTACGACTTCAAAGCCTGGTGCATAATCTTGCGAAAAGATAAGTGGCAGGTGTTTGTCAAGTGCCTCCACATTGTTTTGTGAGAGCACAACAACAGTAAGTGGGGGCAATTCAATTGTGGTATCTTTGGTGCTCTTGGTCTTAATAGAACGGAAAAAAGGATTGGCTACTACCGATGCAATGGTCAGTAGCAGAACAATGATACTTATTATGATTGTTATATTATCGATAAACATTTCTGATTATTTACAAATCTTCTGTAATGTAACCTTTAGGCAATTGACGACAGTTGTATGCGCTTGCCATTATCTCACCGTATGCACCGGCTGAGCGTATAGCAATGAGGTCACCACGATGACACTTATTGAGGTCGATGGCCTTAGCGAAGACATCGCTCGACTCGCAGATAGGTCCTACTACATCGTAAACTTCTGTTGGCTCGTTGCTCGTGAGGTTCTGAATCTTGTGCAGCGCTTGATAAAGAGCCGGACGTATGAGGTCGGTCATGCCAGCGTCAAGAATGGCGAACTGTTTATGTGAGCCTTGCTTTACGTAGAGCACACGAGAGATGAGCGAACCACATTGAGCGACGACAGAGCGTCCAAGTTCGAAATGTAGCTGTTGACCTTCACGCAGACGGAGATGCTTAGCATACGTGTGAAAATACTCTTTGAAGTCGGGTATAGGCTGATGGTCGGGTGAGTCGTAGTTCACGCCGAGTCCACCGCCTACATTAATGCTTTGAACATATATATGGTGCTTATCAAGTTGCACTTGCAGCTCGTTAATGCGATTACATAATGCCTTGAAGTCGCCCATGTCAAGTATCTGAGAACCAATATGAAAGTGCAGACCAACAACATTGATATTATTCATCGTTGTTGCACGTTCTATTACATTCTCCATGTCTTGCATTGCTATACCAAACTTATTCTCTGCGAGTCCGGTCGTAATGTTTGCATGTGTATGGGCACCGATATTGGGATTGATTCGGAAAGCAACATTAGCAGTCTTGTTGGCTGCCACTGCCAACTCTTCGATAACCTCCAGTTCGGCAATCGATTCGACATTGAAACAGGCGATGCCCTTCTCCAGTCCGAGATTAATCTCCCAATCGCTCTTGCCCACGCCTGCATACACCACCTTGTCAGCAGGAAAACCTGCCTCGATAGCCGCATTTATTTCGCCGCCACTCACGCAGTCGGCACCAAAACCATACTGGCTGATGATACGCAATATCTTCGGATTGGCATTTGCTTTCACGGCATAGTGAACGTGGAAGTTTTCATGCTTCTCACATTCTTGTTTTATAACTTCTAACGTCTTTCGCAGCAACTGCGTGTCGTAATAGTAGTAGGGTGTTGCTATGCTATTTAACTTGTCAACCGAAAACATTCTTTGTGCATTTAATGGTTATTACTATAAAATAATGTTAGGAGTTAACTTCGCGTGGCTATGCCATTGTCCTAAGTTAACTCCTATAATCTTAATATCTAACGTTGTTCTTCTTTACTTGTTGTTGAAGAGCACGTCGGAGAGGCTTTGCAATGCGCATTCCTTGTCAGCTTCTCTGATAAGGAATGATATGTTATAATTGCTTCCACCATACGAAATCATACGCACGGGGATATTCTTCATCGCGTCCAAGACAATGCTTTCGAAGCCGAGGTTGTTCCAGTCGAGGTCGCCCACAACGCATACGATGCACATGTCCGAGTCGACGGTTACGGTGCCATACTTCTTCAGTTCGTCTACAATCTCGTTGAGGTGAGACGTGTTGTCGATACTCATCGATACACCAACCTCACTCGTTGTAATCATATCAATAGGAGTTTGGTAGCACTCGAATATCTCAAACACCTTGCGAAGGAAGCCGGTTGCGAAGAGCATTCGCGACGATTTAATCTTGATAGCCGTGATGTTGTCTTTAGCGGCAACAGCTTTTATCTTGCCTCTGAGCAACACGTTATCAATGATAGTGCCCTCTGCCTTAGGGTCGAGAGTGTTCTTAAGGCGTACTGGTATACCTGCGAACTTAGCTGGCTGCACGCATGTTGGGTGCAAAATCTTTGCACCGAAGTATGCAAGTTCGGCAGCCTCTTCAAAGTTGAGCTGACGAATAGCTTCTGTCTTGTCCACTACACGTGGGTCGTTATTGTGCATACCATCGATGTCTGTCCAAATCTGAATCTCTTCAGCAGGCAAGGCTGCGCCAATAAGCGATGCTGTGAAGTCGCTACCACCACGCAACAGATTGTCTACCTCACCATAAGCGTTGCGACATATAAATCCTTGAGTGATATATACCTGATAGCCCTCATTTTCTTTCATTACCGCAGCCAACTTCTCTTTGATGTAGTGAGTGTCGGGTTCGGCGTTCTTGTCAGTACGCATAAAGTCGAAAGCTGAAAGCAGAACCACCTTTACGCCCTTCTCTAAAAGGAAGTTTGTAACCATGTTGGTGCTAATAATTTCTCCCTGCGCTACGATATTCTTTTCCTCAAAGCTTGTGAAGAGGTCTTTTGTGAACGAACGGAGATAGTTGAACTCTGATGCAAGAAATTCGCGAGTGCGCTGTTTGTATTCGTCGGTAGAGTAGAGTTCCTCTACGTGCTGCATGTATTTCTGCTCAAGATTATTGATTACATCGTTAGCTCCGTCGGAGTTCTTCTTGTAGAGGTAATTGGAAATCTCTATGAGTGAGTTTGTTGTTCCTGACATTGCAGACAACACAACAAACACTTGTTCTCCAGACTCAGAGACCATTGTCGCAACGGATTTCATGCGTTCCGGAGTACCTACAGAGGTACCTCCAAATTTCATTACTTTCATTATTGTTTTATTATTTGTTTTATACGTTTACTTGTTATATTTATCTGTGACATTACATAACTTGCCATCTTCACACTTGAACACCCTACCAGGGAATTTCTCAATGAGTCCGTGGTTGTGGGTCGAGAATACGACTGCGGTACCCGTATGGCTTATTTCGTAGAGCAAACCGACAATCTTTTCCGCTGTCTCAGGGTCGAGATTACCTGTAGGTTCGTCTGCGATGATAATCTTAGGACTATTGAGCAAAGCACGTGCAATGGCGATGCGCTGTTGCTCACCACCAGATAATTCATATGGCAGACGCAACTTCTTGTCCTGCATACCTACAGCTTCAAGCACCTGCTCTATGCGCGCAGCAATTTCTTTGGACGACTTCCAACCTGTGGAATGCAGCACGAACTTAAGATTTCTGTACACATTGCGATCGTGCAGCAGTTGAAAATCTTGAAAGATGATACCCATCTCACGACGTAGCGCAGGGATATCTCGACGCTTTATGCTGAGCAAATCACGGCCTAATACCTCTGCCTTTTCGGCATCGTCTTTGTCGAAATCTACTTCGCAATATATTGTTTTCAAGAGCGATGATTTGCCCGAACCAACTTTGCCAATTACATAAACAAACTGGTCGGCATCAACTTGAAAGTCAACGTCGTTGAGCACAGTTCCGTCTGCCTGATATATATTTGCTTTTTGATAATCTATTAACATCTTCGTTCTGTTATTTTTACTGCCATTGATGATAGCAAGCGCAAAGTTACGAATTTTCTTTGTAACTATGTGGCGTTTATACGTATTAATTGTGTATGGACGCTATTATTTCAGTGCTTCAAGTTCCTCAGAGAGTTCAGTCCAACGCTCTTCTTCTTCATCCATTCTCGATTTTATTTCGGTGTATTCGTTAATGAGAGTCATATCGGCAGCATTCTCTGGCAGACAAAGCAATGTGTCAATCTCGGCAATTCGCTTCTCCATTGCCTCAATTTTTGTTTCCGACTCTTTTATTAGCTTCTCTACACGGCGTATCTTCTTTTGTTGCTCCTTATGCTCGGCGTAGCTTATCTTGCCCGAGCTGGCAGCTGTGTCGTCGTTCTGCTGGGTTGCTACCGTTTGTGCAGGCGCAGCCGACTGCTGACTCATGGCGGCAAGCTCGTTCAGACTGCTGATGTCGCGCGAGCGCAGGTAGTCGTATATGCCACCGAGATGCTCGCGAACGGCGCCTCCGCCGAACTCGTATACCTTCGAAACCAGTCCGTCGAGAAACTCGCGGTCGTGGCTGACGATGATAGCCGTGCCGTCGAAGGCGCTGATAGCCTCCTTCAGTACTTCTTTTGATGCCATATCCAAATGGTTTGTGGGCTCGTCGAGAATGAGCAGATTTACCGGCTCAAGCAGCAGTTTAATCATAGCCAGTCGGCTACGCTCGCCACCAGACAATACCTTTACCTTCTTGTCGATGGCTTCACCGCTAAACATAAATGCACCAAGGATGTTCTTTATCTTTAAGCGGACTTCACCCTTTGCAACACGGTCTATCGTATCAAATACACTTATCTCTCCATCAAGCAGCTGTGCCTGGTTTTGAGCGAAATAGCCAATCTGCACGTTATGACCCACCTTAAGGTTTCCTGTGAATGGAATCTCTCCCATAATGCACTTCACGAGAGTTGATTTGCCCTCGCCGTTCTTGCCAACGAACGCCACCTTCTCGCCACGTTTTATCGTGAGATTTACGTTTTTGAACACCGTATGCTCGCCATAGTCTTTGCGTACGTCTTCACATATGATGGGGTAGTCGCCCGAACGTAAACATGGCGGAAACTTTAGGTGCATCGTTGCATTGTCCACTTCGTCTACTTCGATAGGCACAATCTTCTCCAACTGCTTGATGCGGCTCTGCACCTGCACAGCCTTTGTCGGCTTGTATCTGAAGCGTTCTATAAAGTCCTTGATATCAGCTATTTCCTTTTGCTGATTCTCGTAAGCACGCAATTGCTGTTCATGGCGTTCGGCGCGCAGTTTCACGTACTCATCGTACTTCACCTTATAGTCGTTCACCTGACCGCACGATATCTCTATGGTGCGGTTTGTGACGTTGTTGATGAACGCTCGGTCGTGGCTAACTAATACTACAGCCTTTGCGCTCTGTTGTAGGAAGCGTTCGAGCCAACCGATACTCTCTATGTCGAGGTGGTTGGTAGGCTCGTCGAGCAGCAGTACGTCGGGGCGGCGCAACAGAATTTTCGCTAATTCAATACGCATACGCCAACCGCCGCTGAACTCCTTCGTTGGGCGCTCGAAGTCGTTGCGTGTGAAGCCAAGACCTGTAAGCGTTCGCTCTATCTCTGCTTCATAGTTGTCGCCACCTATCATCATGTAGTGGTCGTGCTTCTGCGTGAACTTCGCCACCAACTCGGCATACTCGGGACTTTCGTAGTCGGTACGCTCAGCCATCTGTCGGTTGAGCTCCTCTATCTGTGCCTTAAGTTTAGCCGTGTCGGCGAACGCCTTGCGTGCTTCTTCCTTTACGGTTGTGTTATCCTGCAACACCATCACCTGCGGCAGATAGCCGATTGTGGTATCAGTAGGTATCGCCACATTGCCTTCGGTAGGTTTCTGCAGCCCACATATAATCTTCAGCATAGTTGATTTTCCTGCTCCGTTCTTGCCCACAAGCGCTATGCGGTCGCGGTCGTTCACTACGAAACTTACGTTGCGGAACAGTGGCTTAACACCAAACTCTACTGACAGTTGTTCTATTGAAATCATCTATATCTGTTGTTTAAATATATCTGTTGTTTAAATACTTGTTTTAATTGGACTTTGTATATCTACCTTCCATTGTTTGCCAATCTTTTTTAGTCTTAGCTTGAATTTGGCATTGGAACAAACTACGCCAGGTTTGCCGATTGAGTCACAGTTGAGGAAATTGCACACTTCCACAATGGTGGTTGCACTATCACCGTCAAATTCTACCAATTCTACCGTACATGTCGCAGAATCGGCTTGGGTGTTGAGTATGTCTAAATCTTCTTGCGTTATGTTCGATGCCTTAAGACGCACCCATTTTTCTGATTCGGGTGTACATTCTGATAATGCTTGGCAATAGTGCAAGTTAAAGTATTTTTGAGCAAAACTGACTGCACTCTGCTCTATGGCTCTCTCCTCGCTGTATGAACATGAACCCATCAGCAACAGTGCTATTAAAAGTCCTACAACGCCAAACCAATTATGTGTACGACCATTGCTTCTCGTATTCATCATATATTTGTTATTTGTAAATATACCATTTTAAATATGCAAAGTTACTGATTTTTATAATGATTCGAGCATTTTTACGAACAAAACATTGCATCTTCATTACTATCGGTATATTGTACGTTTGTTTATAGTTTAGGCAAAATGTCGTTAAAGTTTTGTGCAAAACCAATATTTTTTAATAACTTTGTAATGCAAAACCCCTACATATTTCTCATTACCTTATAATATAGCAATGTTTAAATTTATATCATTTGGCAGCGGAAGTTGTGGCAACTGCTACTATATATATACTGAGCACGATGGACTTTTAATCGATGTAGGTGTAGGAACACGAAGCCTTAAAAAACACTTTGGCGACTATGGCTTGCACATGCCTGGAGGATTCAGTTCAATACTCGTGACACACGATCATGCTGATCACATCAAATCAGTGGGAAGCCTCAGTAAGAAGCTAAACCTTCCTGTGTATGCAACACGCCTTGTCCATTCCGGGATGGACAATAACTATTGTATGAAACTGAAACTTGCGCAAGCAAATCGTCATTATGTGGTGAAGGGAGAGGCTTTCGAGGCAAGTGGGTTCCATATTACACCATTTGGAGTGCCACACGATAGTTCAGACAATGTTGGTTACTCAATAGAGTATGAAGGTGTTGTGTTTACCTTACTCACCGACGTTGGTCATATTACAGAGGAAATGAAAGCTATCATCCGCAATACAGACTATCTCGTTATAGAAGCTAATTACGATCTGCAAATGCTACAAAACGGTCCCTATCCACGCCATTTGCAAGAACGTATACAATGCGGAACCGGGCATTTGAGTAATGCACAATGTGGTGCAGCACTCGTAGAAAATTATACAGAACGCCTAAAGCACATATGGCTCTGCCATCTAAGCGAAGAGAACAATCACCCTGAATTGGCTCGCAAGTCGATTGAGCAGGCTCTTTCTGACGCAGGCATTAAGGTGAAACTCGATGTACTTAGACGCAAACAGCCGACAGGCGTGTTTGAACTTGTTTAAAGCAAAAGACCCTGCCTAAAAGAATTAGCAGGGTCTTTTCAATTAATCAGTTACTATGGAAGCCTAGTTTTAGTTTTCCATGAATTTCTTGGCTGCTCTCAGCTGGTGGCGCATGTTACTGAGCAGCTGCTGGCTCTCCTGCAGGAGATTGAGATATACGAGCGATACCTGCAGTAGGTTGTTGTCCTTCATCTCCGTGATGCGGTCGATGTGGCGTTTACGGACAATAGAGAGTTCGTCCTTACATTTGTCTGCAAGTGCAAGAGTGTCGCGGTAATGTTCGAAACGGCATGTTGAAATCTGTGTCTCGGTCTGTTGCATCAGGTCGTTGATTGTAGCACGCAGCGGACGGAACTCGTTGATGTAGACCTGTGGAATAGGGTTGAAATTATTGTCCACATGCTCCTTTATCGGTTCGAGAATACGACGCAGACAGTAGATGTACTGCTCCGAAGAGTTGATGCCCAGATGGAACCATGTGTTGCGTTCTATTGCAATCTCTGTCGGAACACGCTTAAGGGCGAGCAACTCCTGACGGCGGAACTTCTTTAGCATGTCCTTCTCTTTGCTCAGTTCGTTGCTCACTTTGCGTAGAGTGCGTGTGCGCTCGTTCTCCAAACCGTCGATTATGTTGTTAAATTCGTCGATAGTAAAGCGTGTCATGAAGCTCTGTGTACGTGATACGTGCTTCATAAGTAGGTCGAGCACAATTTCTGGATCGCGGGTGCGCATCATCAGACGGAATACGTCTTCCTTCTCGCCCTCTTTCTCCTTGCTTGCATATTTGCGGTTACTCTTGATGAGCAACGCAACAACTAAAACCATGAATAAAATCTTAGCAAGTATGCCGCCATAGAACATTATCAGGCAGACAAGGGCACAAGCACCGAAAGCTACGGCTGCGGTGATGAACCAACCACCGATTACGCTGATAACACCTGTCACGCGGAATACGGCACTTTCTCGACTCCAAGCGCGGTCGGCAAGCGAAGAACCCATTGCCACCATGAACGTAACGTATGTTGTAGAGAGTGGCAACTTATAGTTGGTGCCAATCGTGATAAGCATTGACGCGAGCACGAGGTTGATGGCTGCACGAACCACGTCGAACGCAGCTCCGTCGTTAAGCTCTGCCTCCTGCTTGTTGAAGCGGCTGTCAATCCAGCGTGAGATAGACTTCGGCATGTACTGCATTACCCAACCATTGCCGTCCTGAGTGACGCGTACAATACTGCGTGCAGCACGGCTCGAGCCGAACATCTCGTCGCCTTCGTCCTGACGGCTGAGGTCGACGCTGGTCTTAATCACGTTGCGTGCTTTCTTTGAAGTAGCCATAGCCACAATCATGACTACGCCTGCAGCAAGTAGATAGATCGAAGGTGTCTGTGCCGACTCCATAAGTGAAGTCATCATAAAGTCTCTCGCGCCAATGCCATTGCTATTAGCCATGTAGTCGCGGAACGAATCCATACCAGCGAGAGGCACACCGATGAAGTTCACAAGGTCGTTGCCGGCGAAAGCCATGGCAAGAGCGAAAGTGCCCATGAGCACGATGAACTTGAACACGTTGACGCGCAGCATGTGCAGAACCTGCATCATGATAGTTGAACCTATGAACGTGTAGAGCAACAGTAACGAGATGTTGCTGTCAATCCATGTGCGAACGTCCTCTGCAATGAAGCGGCTCTTGCCCAAGCCTTTAAGGAAGATGAAGTAGGAGAGAGCTGTGAAGGCGATACCGCCGAAGAGTGCGATAGAGTAGCGCGAGTGTTTCTTATAATTAAAAGTGAACACTATACGTGAGAGCCATTGCACAATCATACCGAAGAAGAAGGCGATAGCCACACTCACAAAGATGGCGACAATCACGCTCAACGCCTTGTCCGTGTTAAGCAGGTCGGCAAAGCCGAGCGTCGGGTCGGCTGCAATCTTGATAGCTGCAAGAACGAACGTACCGCCAAGCAACTCGAACACGAGCGAAACGGTAGTAGAGGTCGGCATACCGAGCGTGTTGAACATGTCGAGCACAATAACATCTGTTACCATGACGGCAAGGAAGATGGTCATCACGTCGTAGAATGAGAAATTGGCTGGCTGCATAATACCATGACGTGCCACGTCCATCATACCCGAGGACATTACGGCGCCAATTGCCACACCTGCCGAAGCAACGATGAGCACCGTGCGGAACTTTGCCACCTTCGCTCCAACGGCACTGTTAAGGAAGTTGACGGCATCGTTACTTACTCCAACAAAAAGGTCAAATACTGCCAGACATAGCAGAAAGACCACAATCGCTAAATAAATTGTTTCCATTTATGTTTAATTCTTTGGTTTTTTCACGCTGCAAAATTACTTGCTATGTATTACACCATGTTTAAACACATATTACAATCCGGTTACAACCCGCAAAAACTGTCTGTCTGATGGTGGCATACATTGCAAAAAAAGCATAAAATAGGGAAAATCCTAATTCTTTTTAGGCAAAATCCCTGTACTTATATAATATTTCGCATTAATTTTGTAGTTGAAAAAGTAGCAGCCTTGTATATAGAGGGCTGGTGGTAGTAGAACTTAAAACAAAACTATTATGATACAAAGATTGTTATTGGCAGCAATTATTGGAGTAATCTCACTCCCGATGATGGCGCAGGATGATGATGACATGTACTTTGTTCCGAAGAAACAGAGTAAAGATGTGATAGTATTTGAGAAAGGTGACGGAACCTATGATTTGGCAGCACTTGACTCAACAGCCATGGTAATGTCGGATTCTGCTCAATATTTCGATGATATGAACGATGAATTCGTGTATTCTCGTCGTATGGAACGCTTCGATGACTACTATTGTCCGTCGCTCTATAGCTATTGGAATGATCCATATTGGTATGGAGCGTATAGTTGGTATTCGCCATATCGTCCTTATTGGTCTTCACGGTGGAATCTCTATTATTCATGGTACAATCCATGGTATACTCCGTGGTATTATGATTGTTGGGGATGGCACTATCCTTATTGGGGATGGGGCGTTCCTTATGTATATTATTCATATCGAGGCAGACCCAATCCTACACGTAATTTCACTGCATCAGGGTTTGGTAGCAGAGTAAGATACGACAATCGCACCACAACACGCACTCATCGCAACAGTTTTGGTCAGCGTACAACAGTACGTAATAATTCTCGCTACGATAATAACCGCCAACAGAATTGGCAATACAATCGTCGTCAAAATGTCCAACCATCGTACGGCAGAAATAATGGATTTGGAAGCAATCGTGGAAGTTTTGGAAATGGTTTTGGCGGAGGTAGTCATAACGGCGGAGGCTTCAGCGGTGGCAGTCGTGGTGGCGGCTTTGGCAGCAGACGATAATATGTTGCTGTAGGGTTAGCACTTCAAAATATTAATTTAAACTGATTAGCAATGAAAAAGATTATAATAGCCTTTTCGTTTGCAATGCTTGGTGTTGCAGCAATGGGTCAAGAAACATATGATAATGCGCAACTTGCATCGAAAGACTTGAATGGCACAGCGCGCTATGTAGGTATGGGCGGTGCTATGGAAGCATTGGGAGCCGACATTTCTACAATGTCATCCAATCCTGCAGGTATAGGACTCTTTCGTCGTAGTATGATAAGTGGTTCGTTTGGCTTCAACAGCCAATCGGATGCAGCGGATATTGGAAAACGAAAGACTAAAGCAAGTTTCGACCATGCTGGCTTTGTGCATACAATGCGTTCTGGAAGAAATTCGTATGTCAACTTTGGTGTAAGTTACACAAAGAGCCGTAATTTCAACCAAATACTTACGGCTACGGGACGTTTGAATGGTGCTTCGCAGAACAAACTGTCGAGCATGAAGAATTACAACGATTTGTATCGTTTGGAGAAACGTAACGGAGAGCTCACAAGCCAATGGGGAACAAACAATAATCCCGACTTACCATATAACCAAGTGGATTATCTTTATAGCAATGCATTGCTAAACGATAAAAACTCCCAACTCGTTGGTATGAACGCTAATGGCTATAACGGTGGAAACTATCTTGGAGATGCCAGCGGAGTATTAGATGCGTCGGGCAATCTTCGAGCCGCATACTACAATGCTGACGGATACGACTTCTTTCGTGGTACAAGCGGATATATCGGAGAGTACAACTTCAATATCAGCGGAAACTCTCGTAATCGTTTTTACTGGGGTTTGACGTTTGGACTCTATGATGTAAACTACAGTCATGCCTCAGAGTACACAGAACGACTTGTTAATAATGCACAGAATCCAATTGGTACAGTTACAATTGCTGACGAACGTACCATATCTGGTACTGGCTTTGACATAAAGGCAGGTGTTATCTTCCGTCCAATAGAAGACTCGCCATTCCGAGTCGGTTTGTATGTACACACTCCGACTTGGTACGACCTGAAAACAGAGAACAGAACAACGCTGGTAAGCAAACTCGCTGACGGCTGTGGTAACGGTAATAAGTCCACAAGCGGACGATACGATTATAAGTTCTATACCCCTTGGCGTTTTGGCGGAAGTCTTGGATACACGGTAGGTAAACACTTGGCTTTGGGTGCCACCTATGAATATGCTGACTATAGCTATTCGGATATTCGCGTAAATGAAGGTGGCGTTTACGACTATTGGGGTAATTACTACGAAGAATCCTCACGCGACCAGGCAATGAAGGGCAACATAAAGAATGTGCTTAAGGGTGTATCTACGGTGAAGGTTGGTGCTGAGTACAAGCCTATGCCAAATCTTGCAGTGCGCCTTGGTTACAACTATGTCTCGCCGATGTATAACAAGAATGGCTACAAGGATGGAACATTGAACTCGTATAGCACTTATTATAGTTCGTCAACCGATTATACTAATTGGAATGCGACAAATCGAGTGACTGCAGGTGCAGGTTATACGTATAAGAAGTTCTCTATAGACTTGGCATATCAATATAGTCGTACAACTGGTGAGTTCTTCCCATTTATGAGCTACTCTGACTTAGATGCAGTCAATGGTGATCAAAGCAAATATTACCCTGGATACGACAACTTCTGCGATGGTCAGAAGGTGAGCAACAAGCATCATCAACTGATACTTACGCTTGGCTACAGGTTCTAACAAGACGCTTGCAAGAAAGTTTTTTGCCAAAAAAGGCTGTATAAATTTGCAGTATAGGAAAAAAAACGATACCTTTGCATCGCATTTGAGCAAATAGTAGAAGCCGATATGGCTCAGTTGGTAGAGCAACGCATTCGTAATGCGTGGGTCCCCGGTTCGAGTCCGGGTATCGGCTCAAATATTTGATTTGTTATAAAAGCGACTCAATTATGGGTCGCTTTTTCTTTTTATGTGTTTTATTTTTGAAGTTTGTATTTATATCATTGTAGTTTCTTGATAATTATTCGTAATTTTGTACCGATTAAACTTTCGTAAGAAACAATTGCTTTTATTAAAAATATGAATGAATTCGAACTTATTGCCAAAACCTTCATGGGCTTAGAGCCGGTATTGGCAAAAGAACTTACCCAATTGGGTGCAAACAATGTACAGATAGGTCGTCGTATGGTGTCATTTACAGGTGACAAAGAAATGATGTATCGTGCAAACTTCCAACTTCATACAGCTATTCGTATATTAAAGCCTATCGCAAGATTCAAGGCTCGCTCGGCTGATGAGGTTTATGAAGAGGTAAAGAAGATCGATTGGAGTAAGTACATCGAAAAGGGAAAGACTTTCTCAGTCGATTCTGTAGTGTATTCTGAAGAATTCCGCAACTCACGTTTCGTTACCTATAAGGTCAAGGACGCTATCGTCGACCAATTCCGTGAGAATACTGGTACACGCCCTAATATTTCTGTAAGCAACCCAGACATTCGCTTGAATATCCATATAGCAGAGGCTGATGCGACATTGTCACTTGACTCAAGTGGCGAGTCGCTTCATCGTCGCGGCTATCGTCATGAGTCGGTTGAAGCTCCGCTTAACGAAGTGCTTGCTGCAGGTATGATTCTTATGACAGGTTGGCGTGGTGAGACCGACTTTATCGATCCTATGTGTGGTTCGGGTACTTTGCTCGTAGAGGCCGCGCTTATTGCTCACAATATGAGCCCTGGTATCTTCCGCAAGGAGTTCGCTTTCGAGAAGTGGCCTGACTTCGATGCTGAGTTGTTCGATACAATCTACAACGATGATTCGCAGGAGCGTGAGTTCACACACCATATCTATGGTTACGATATCGACATGAAGGCTGTAAACACAGCGCGTCTGAACGTGCGTGCAGCAGGTCTTTCTAATGATATTACGGTAGAGAACGCCGACTTCAAGGACTTCACTCAGCCAAAGGAGAAGAGTCTGCTTGTTGTTAACCCGCCTTATGGTGAGCGTATCTCTACTCCGAACTTGCTCAATACATACAAGATGATTGGCGAGCGTCTGAAGCACGCTTTCATGGGCAACGAGGCTTGGGTACTCAGCTATCGTGAGGAATGTTTCGAGGCTATCGGCTTGAAGCCGTCTATCAAGATTCCGGTTTACAACGGATCTTTGGAGTGTGAATTCCGCAAGTACGCAATCTTCGACGGCACCATGAAGGACTTCCGTCAGGAGGGTGGCATTGTGAAGACTGAGGACGAAAAACGTCAGATGGCAGAGAAGCATCGCTTCAAGAAGAACCGCGAGTTCAAGAAACGCCTCGACGAGGACGAGGAAAATGCAGAGTCAGATATCCGTTCATTCAAATTCCACTCTATAGAGCGTCGCAAGCAGAGCGATGAACGCCGTGGCGGAAACGACAGAAGGGGACGCGACCGCTTCGACCATGACGACAAGGACTTTAAGGGAAAGAGCTTTAAGTCTAAAGGCTTCGGCGACAAGGGTAGTAAGTCTTTCGGCAAGGGCTCACGCTACGGAAAGAGTGACAGAAAACGTTCTAACAGAGATTTTGACAATGAAGATTAAGTTTTTTACAGTTTTGCTGGGGTTGTTCACCTCACTTAACATGAATGCTCAGGAGTTGAAATCTTTCACACTTGAAGATCTTAACTTCGGTGGTAAGAACTATCGCAACTTCGTGCCCCAGAACCGTAACTGCGTGTGGTGGGGCGACCAGCTTGTGCGGGTTGAATCTGACGCTTGCTATCTTGTGAACAAGCAGAACGGCAAGGAGACACTGCTCTTCACGGTAAGTCAGGTTAACCAATGGGCAGGTCCGACAAAGGATATCAAAGTGCGCTCTTTGCGTGGCGCATCTTTCCCTTATGCCGACAAGTCGCTCGTTGTGGTTAATACCGGCGAGCGCATCTATACCATCGACTTCAAGAGTGGCTTATTGAAGAAATGCAACGAGTTCGTTGACGACGAGTATGTACTTGAGATGAACGCAAAGAGCGATGCTATCGCTTATCTTAAGGATAATAATCTTTATGTCACACGAGGCGACCAAAAGTGGCAGTTGTCTACAGACGGCTCACGTGAGATTGTATACGGTCAGAGCGTTCATCGTGATGAGTTCGGAATCCGTAAGGGCACATTCTTCAGCAACAGCGGTGAGAAACTTGCTTTCTATCGCATGGACCAGAGCATGGTGACAGACTATCCACTTGTAAATATACCAGAAGTTAGCTTCCAGCCGGAGAATGGCAAGTCGCGCATAGCAACTCTTGCTCCTGAGAAGTACCCGATGGCTGGCGAGACAAGCCACAAGGTTACTGTTGGTGTGTTTGATATAAACACTGGCAAGACTGTTTATCTAAAGGCAGGTGACCCAACGGATCGTTACTTCACAAACATAGCGTGGTCGCCAGACGACAAGACCGTGTATATGTTTGAGCTTAATCGCGACCAGAACGATTGCCGACTCACAAGCTATGATGCTACAACTGGCGAGAAGACAGGCGAACTCTATCGCGAGACCGATGCGAAATATGTTGAGCCACAGCACCCGATCGTTTTTTTACCATGGGACAATAGCACATTCCTTATGCAGAGTCGTATTGATGGCTATAACCATCTCTATCTTTGCACTATCGGCAAATCGGGCAGTCGTATGGCAAGCAATACCGTTTCGCTTGAGGTGAAGCAGCTAACTAAAGGTAAGTGGGAGGTTCTCGAGTTCATGGGCTTCAACACAAAGCGCAAGGGCGTTGTCATCGCATCAAACGAGATAAGTCCGATTCAGCGCAATATCTTCTTTGTAGATCTGAAGACTGGTAAGCGCACTCGTATGGACGAAGGTGGCAAGGGCTGGCACTCTGCATCTTTGAGCAAGAGCGGACAGTATATCTACGACAACTATTCGGAACCAAATGTTCCGCGCAATATTGCTATTGTGAATGTTGCAAACGGCAAAAGTTTCTCTTACTTCAAGGCTGATGATCCTTGGAAGGGATATAAGATTCCCGAGTACAGTTGCGGTACAGTAAAAGCTGCTGACGGCACAACCGACCTCTATTGGCGTATGGTTAAGCCGGTAGACTTCGACCCGAACAAGAAGTATCCTACGGTTGTATATGTTTACGGCGGTCCTCACGCACATAACGTTGATGCTCGCTGGCACTATAGCAGTCGCAGTTGGGAAACATACATGGCACAGAAAGGATATGTTCTTTTCATTCTTGATAACCGCGGATCGGAAAATCGTGGCAAGGAGTTTGAGCAAGTCACATTCCGCCAGCTTGGTCAGGAAGAAATGAAGGATCAGTTGAAGGGTGTTGAATACCTCAAATCGCTTCCTTACGTAGATGCCGACCGCATCGGCGTTCATGGTTGGAGCTATGGTGGTTTTATGACAATATCGCTCATGACCAACTATCCTGATATATTTAAGGTTGGCGTAGCTGGCGGACCTGTCATCGACTGGAAGTGGTACGAGGTGATGTATGGCGAGCGCTATATGGACACACCGCAGCAGAACCCGGAGGGCTATGCAAAGACATCTTTGCTCAATACTGCCAAGAATTTGAAGGGTAAGCTTCAGATTATCCAGGGTTATAACGACCCGACTTGCGTGCCGCAGCATTGCCTTACTTTCCTCAAGGCATGTATCGGCGCAGGCACACAGCCTGATTTCTTCTTGTATCCAGGCGAGCCTCATAATATGCGCGGTCATCAGAGTGTACATTTGCACGAGCGCATCACACAGTATTTCGAGGATTACTTGAAATAATATCTATATAAACAGGAGGGCGTAACGGCCGGTAAACATCTTAAACTATTTGCCGTTACACCCTCCTGCAATTTCAACAAAACACGAATCATTAATCATTAAACATTATTATATAATGAAAGTTCTATTGTTAGGAAGCGGTGGTCGCGAGCATGCATTAGCTTGGAAAATCGCTCAAAGCGCAAAGGTGGAGAAACTCTTTATCGCTCCAGGTAACGCAGGCACACAGAATGTCGGTGAGAATGTAGATATTAAAGCCGATGACTTTGAGGCTTTGAAGAACTTCGTTGTGGAGAATGGTGTAGACATGGTAATTGTCGGACCGGAAGATCCATTGGTGAAGGGCGTATATGATGAATTCAAGAACGACGAGCGCACAAAGAACGTTCCGGTTATCGGTCCGTCAAAGTCAGGTGCTGTTTTGGAAGGTAGCAAAGATTTTGCAAAGCAGTTTATGAAGCGCCATAACATCCCGACAGCTAAATACGAGACATTTGACGGCACAACAGTAGAAGAAGGTCTGAAGTTCCTTGAGACATTGAAGGCTCCTTATGTTCTTAAGGCAGATGGTCTGTGTGCAGGCAAGGGCGTTCTTATTCTTCCAACCCTCGAAGAGGCAAAGAAGGAGTTTAAGGAGATGCTTGGCGGCATGTTCGGCAACGCTTCTGCTCGTGTCGTTATTGAGGAGTTTCTTAGCGGCATAGAGTGCTCTGTGTTTGCTTTGACTGATGGTAAGAACTATAAGATTCTGCCCGAGGCAAAGGACTACAAACGCATCGGTGAGCATGATACGGGTCTTAACACTGGTGGTATGGGCAGCGTATCTCCGGTTCCGTTCGCAACAAAGGAATGGATGCAGAAAGTGGAAGATCGCATCATTCGCCCGACAGTAGAGGGTCTTGCTAAAGAAAACATCGAATACAAGGGCTTCATCTTCTTCGGACTTATCAATGTCGAGGGTGAACCTATGGTTATTGAGTACAACTGCCGAATGGGCGATCCAGAAACCGAAACCGTAATGTTGCGTCTGAAGAGCGATATCGTCGACTTGTTTGAAGGTGTTGCAGAGGGTAACCTTGATAAGCGCGACATTGAGTTTGATGAGCGTGCTGCAGTATGTGTAATGCTTGTAAGTGGCGGCTATCCGCAGACTTATGCAAAGGGCTACGAGATAACCGGTCTTGATAAGGTTGAAGATTCTGTTGTCTTCCATGCAGGCACAAAGATGCAAAACGGCAAGGTTGTGACAAACGGTGGACGTGTTATTGCTGTCAGTTCTTATGGCAAGGACAAGTCAGAGGCTTTGCAGAACTCATTCACTCAAGCACAGAAGATAGAGTTTACGGACAAGTATTTCCGTAGAGACATCGGTCAGGATTTATAATTCTCATTAGATTTGAACGTTAAAAGATTTCAAAATAAGGTTGCAGAGAGTCGCATTGCGCTCCCTGCAACCGCTGTTTATGTACTAACCATGTGTGCACTGTCAGGTATGTTTGGCGGTGGCAGGTGGTTGCAGGTGTCCTTGCTTGGTTTTGCAGGTTACCTAATGTTCCAGTTGAATAATGTGAACGCCCTGATTCGTATATTCAGCCGCATGGTTTCATGCTCGTATCTTGTACTTATGACCATGGCGTTCTTTCTTTTTGAAGATATTGCGAATAGCATTATTTCTGTTCTTGCCATCGCTTTTTACATTTTCTTCTTCAGTATTTATCAGGAGGGGAGGGCTGTTGGCAGAATTTTCTATGCCTTTGCGATATTGGGAACAATGAGTGTTATATTTGTTCAAACCTTATATTTTGTGCCGATTATATGGGTTTTGTTATTCACTAACATTATGGCAGGTAATGTGCGCATGATTGTGGCTTCACTCTTAGGACTAATATTGCCCTATTGGTTCGTCGGTGCCTACGGAGTGTTTTCAGGTAATGCATTACTGATAGTACCACATTTTGAAGCCTTACTTGAATTTGGACCATTAGCCGACTGGCAAGTAGTGAGCCGTGCAGAGATATTTACCCTGTGTTTTGTTGCGCTGCTTTCCATTACAGGTATGATACATTTCCGCTTGAACAACTATAAGGACAAGATCCGCACGCGTATGCTGTTCGAGATATTCTCGGTTATGAATCTTTGTTTGATGGTGTTTATTGCGCTTCAACCCAATCTGATAGAGCCTCTCTTGACATTGTTGATTGTCAATACTGCTCCAATGATAGCACATTATATTGCGCTCACGAACACAAAGGTTACAAATGTTTCATTCTACATAATCATATTAATAACCCTTGGCATAACAATAGGCAACGTATGGACACTCTTTTAAATTTTCTTATAGACTGGGGATATTGGGGAATGTTAGTTGCATCGTTCTTAGCGGGTAGTTTTTTCCCATTCAGTAGTGAGGCTGTTATGCTCGCATTGCAAGCAGCAGGTCTTGAGCCGCTTTCGCTCGTGATATATGCAACAATCGGCAATGCGTTAGGATCTTACTTCAACTATGGGGTAGGACGATTAGGTAAACTCGAATGGATTGAAAAATATTTGCACGTTAGCGCAGAGAGCCTGAAGAAGGCGGAACGCTTCATGGGTGGTAGAGGTGCATTCATGGGTATATTTGCATTTCTTCCGATTCTTGGAAGTGCCATAACTATTATGCTTGGACTAATGAAGGCAAACATACCTATCGCTTTTACGACAATAGCCGTAGGAAAACTCTTACGATACGTAATACTTGCCTTTGGTGGTACATTCTTATTCTAAAATGTGGAGCTATGAATTCATAGCTCCACATTTTGGACATTCTCCCTTTTTATGTAGCTTTGCTCCACAATTACCACATACGTATTTAAAGTAGTTGTTGCGTGCGTATACTCTTAATGCATAATATATATATGCAACCAATATTACATATCCTATATAATATAATGTGGTAATGCTGAATATTATATAGTTGGCAGCGCAGACTGCTGCCAATCGGCAGAGGTATAGTGTGGCAGCTGTTGGCGAAAGCTTATGATAGACATCATCAATGGTGGCGATGAGGATTATCATCATTGACCATACCGATATCAAGAACACAGCGAGTATTGGCGACAAGGCAAATGGGTTCAGCGTGGGATGGAAGTAGAAGTAATGCCATGTGTCGGGTGCAAAGAGCTGAATACTCGAATAAAACGTAGCTGCAGCAGCTACGGTTATTGCCAACAGGGTAGGATAGAACGAGTCGATATCGTCGAAATGTACTACCTTTACTTTGCGACGTTGCAGGCGATACACAACATAGCCTCCTGCTATCAAACTGATAATGATGAGGAATATGAGCAGGTGTACGTCGGAGAACGTCAGTATGAACTGTGATATGGGGTCGTCGGGTACCACCGACTTTAGTAATTCGCTCTCGTGTATCCAGCCAAATTCGTATTGATCGCTTGCTATTTCAATCCAAACCGAGTCTATTGGGTCGTCTTTCAGTATCTTTATGTCAGCCACCACGATGTGCGAATTCTTCTTTATTGCGAATGAGTCGGTTTCCATATTGCTCAGCATCTCCTCTGGTTGTTGCTTGAGCAGATATATGGAGTCTTTCCTCACAACGAAGTTATAGTTCTGTGCATAGTGGTGAGTCTTGTAAAATTCGTAGTTGAAGTTCTGCATCTCGCTTACACTGTCGAGATTATATCCTGCCACTTCATGTGTCTGCGTAGAGGATGACGCAGTCGAAGGCAGAACTTTACCATTCGGATTAGAATGGTAACACCCTACCAACGCCATCGTTGTTATCAGTAATGATATGAATTTTACAAATCTGTGCATTAACTAATTCCTTTTCAATTAAGATTGTTACTATTCTGCGTAAACCTCCATCTGACATTTTGCACAATTGAATGCAAGGCGCACACGTATGCCGTTCTTTGCTTCAAGATGTAGTGGCTCATGCCATGTGGGACGTTTGCCACCATTCTTCACGCAATAGCCCAAGGCGTAACGCAGGCAGTAGCGACACGTCATAAGCGGAGGTACGGCAGAGGGGGCCGTAGTGCTACCTGCCTTGTAGTCAGAGTTCAACTCGAAAGCCGTTGGTGCGTTCTTTACGCCATGTGCTGCATAATAGTTCTGCGCTGTTGTGTTTGCTACATTTGCGATATCTATTGTGTCTGCATAAACTGTATTGTTTGCGTTTACGCTATTAGTCGCAGTCCTATCAACCGCTTGATTATCAGTATGGTTGGAGACTGGAGTATCCTCCAATGCTTCGAGTAATTCTCTGCGTACCGCAGCGAGACGGCTTGACGGAATGAAGAATTCATCAGCCGAGTTGTTGATACTGATTTCATTAGCAGTCCAAACTGTATTGCCGAGTTTCTCGAGCTGTTTCACAATATTGTCATGCTGCGACTTCTGAGCCTTTTCTGGAGTTTCGTTGAGCACTACATTTGCGCTGCGTCCGCATTCGTCCGTGGCTGTAAACGTAAGTTTGCCGTCTACAACATCTACGACGAATCTTACCTGCAACTTGCGTGTAGATGTCTTGCCCTGCATGGCACGCTCAAACTCGATGTCGTTATTGCGATAGAGCGCCATGCCCGGCTCCAGATTCTTAGGCATAGTGAGAGGGTAGAGGCGGTTGTTTTCCACGCGGTTTACGCGGAAACCTTCCAACTTCTTCTGTCTGTTGAAGAAGCACAGACCGTCGCCGTTGGCGAACATTGCAGTACCTGCCACATTGAACGACCCACGGCGAATTTCCTTGACATACCCCACGTATTCGCCCATAGCCTTCGGTGTGTTGAACGACGAGATATCCTTCTGTCGTCCGTTGAAGAAGTAGTGCGTAAATCCGCGGTTGAATGTCTTCTCCAAAGCAGGAGTGAATGTGTAGGTACACCGACCATACGACGAACGGCAATACTTGCCTGTATGCTTTGCGATGTAAGCGTTTAGTGCCTCGCTATATGTAGCCACCACATTCTTCACGTAGTTGGCATCCTTCAGTCTGCCTTCAATCTTCAGCGAGCAGACACCCGCTTCGAGCAGATCGCCCAGACGGTCGAGCTGGCACATATCCTTAAGCGAAAGCAGATAGCTATCCTCGATGAGAGTCTCGCCGTCACTATCCTTCAGGTCGAACGCCATACGGCAGAACTGCGCGCACTCGCCTCTGTTGGCACTGCGGTTGAAGAAATACTGCGAAGCATAGCACGCACCCGAATAGCTCACGCACAACGCTCCATGCACGAACGCCTCAAGTTCCACATCAGGATGCGCCTTGTGTATATCCGTAATCTCCTCTAACGACAACTCACGAGCCAATACCACACGCTCGAAGCCGTTCTCCTTCAGCCACTTCACCTTGTCGGCTGAGCGGTTGTCGGTCTGCGTAGAAGCGTGCAGAGCCGGCATACGGTAGCCGCGAGCTACGTATTCTGCCTTCAGCTTCTTGTAGATTTCGAGCACAGCCATATCCTGCACCAGTATAGCGTCAACGCCCATCTCTACAAGCTGTTTTAATAGATGCTCCAAGGCAGCCAGTTCTTTCTCGTAGACGATAGTATTCACCGTGACGTATACCGCCGCACCGAACTGATGCGCATATCGGGTTAGTTCGGCAATATCATCCGTGCTGTTACCGGCAGTCTGGCGAGCACCGAACTGGGCTGCTCCGATATATACGGCATCAGCACCATGGTCGATGGCTGCGATGCCGCATTCGAGATTCTTGGCAGGCGCCAAGAGTTCTATCTTTCTTAATCCGTTACTCATAGCAAATAGTAGTTTATCCAGTTGTTGAACAGCAGATTGGCGTGCGCACGCCAAGTCACGTTAGGCTTGTTCGCCGGATTGTCGTCAATATAATAGTTCTGCGGCACATCCACATCATCGCGCTTGTCCTTGTCGCGACGATACTCCTTGTCGAGCGTGTACGGCTCATACTCCATGTGTCCGGTTATGAATATCTGTCTGCCGTTGTGCGCATATACGATGCTCGTTCCACTCTCCGCCGACTCGGCTACGATGTCCAATTCCGAGTGTATGCGTATCTCCTCCGCGCGCACCTCGGTATGGCGACTGTGCGGCATATTGAACGTGTCGTCGAAACCGCGGAACAGAGGCAGGGTAGGGTTCATCACTTTCTGACGAAAGATACCGAACTTCTTCGTAGGCAACAGGTGCTTCTGCACTCCGTAGTGATAGTAGAGTCCGGCTTGTGCCGCCCAGCAGATGTAGAGCGTGCTTTTCACGTTGGTGTCTGCCCAAGCGAATATCTCCGAAAGTTCCTTCCAGTAGCTCACGTCCTCAAACTCAAGATGCTCAATCGGCGCGCCCGTCACGATAAATCCGTCGAACTTCTTGTTCTTCAGTTCATCGAAATAGGTGTAGAAACGCTCCATGTGTTCTGGTGAAGCATGTTTTGGCGTGTGTGTTCTCAACTTCATTAGCGTCAATTCTATGTTGAGCGGCGAGTAGGAGAGTACCCTCGCAAAATCCATCTCGGTGGTTTCCTTTATCGGCATGATGTTGAGAAGAGCGATCCTCAGTTTGCGTGTGCTCCTGTTCTCTGTTTGAGTATAGTTTTCTATAAATATGTTTTCTTCTTTCAGACTCTTTATAGCAGGAAGTCCGTCCGGTAATATTAATGACATATATACTGATTTGTTTATTCTATGCAAAATTACTGAAAATATTGTGCATTGTAGCATTACAACCATGTTTTTTGCAATGCAAATGCTAAATACATGGCATCGCGTAGCGTTCGCCGCCTGATTGGATTGCGTTCGGTGTCTGATTGGATTGCGTACGCCGTCCGATTGGATTGCGTACGGTGAACGGTTGTAAAACATCAAGTTGACGAACTCAAAAGTTTAGTGTGAGCTACCGAAAAGTTTAGGTTGACCTGCTTAAAACATCACGCTAAGAGCCATGAACATCAATAATATTGTAAGATAATAGTTGCAGTTGGAACATTTTTTTCAAACATTTAATTAAAATGCAATATACTTTGCTCGTAATATGCGCGATTTTGCGTATCTTTGCAACTTAAATATAGAAAATATAAAAACACATATAAACATGTCGAACAAATTTGTTGAACACAAAGGTTTCAATCTCGTTGAAACAAACAAAGAGATTTTAGACAAGTGGATGAAGCTTGATGTCTTCCACAAGTCTATCGATGAGCGCGAAGGCTGTCCGCAATTTATCTTCTTCGAAGGTCCTCCTTCGGCGAACGGACATCCGGGCATCCACCATGTGCTTGCCCGTGCAATTAAGGATACCTTCAACCGCTATAAGACAATGAACGGTTTTCAGGTGCCACGCAAGGCTGGTTGGGATACCCATGGTCTTCCCGTTGAGCTTGGCGTAGAGAAGGAGCTTGGCATTACAAAGAAGGATATTGACAACAAGGATTCGGAGAAGTATATCTCTACAGAAGAGTACAACCACAAGTGCCGCGAGAACGTCATGATGTTCACAGCCGAGTGGCGCAAGCTTACTGAGGAGATGGGATACTTTGTAGACCTCGACAATCCGTACATCACATACGACAATAAATACATAGAGACTCTGTGGTGGCTTCTGAAGCAGCTCTACAACAAGGGCTTGCTCTTCAAGGGTTACACTATCCAGCCGTACTCTCCGGGTGCAGGCACGGGTCTTAGCTCTCACGAGCTTAATCAGCCTGGTTGCTACCGCGACGTTAAGGACTTGACCGTAACCGCTCAGTTCCTCATTAAAGATCCGAAGACAGAGTGGACAAAGTGGGGTAAGCCTTACTTCGTAGCTTGGACAACCACTCCATGGACATTGCCTTCAAACGTGGCTCTCTGCGTTGGTCCGAAGATCGACTACGTGGCAGTTGAGACATATAACCTCTATAGTGGCGAGCCTGCAACACTTGTTATGGCAGAGAACCTCGTCAAGTCGTACCTCAAGGCTGACCAAGAGTGCACAGAGGGCGAGTTGCTGCCGTTCGACAAGGAGAAGAAACTCTGCCCGTGGCGCATCGTCGACCGCATGAATGGCACTGAGCTCGAGGGCTTGCACTACGCTCAGCTCATGCCGTGGGTTAAGCCGTGCGAGAAGGTTGACGACCAGGCTCCAGCTTTCGTTCTCGACTATGCTGCCGCTCATGCCGACAAGGTGTTCGCTTCAGAAGACGGTCGCGACAAGTTTGTTGAGATGGAGAGCGAGGCTTTCCGCGTAATCCTCGGCGACTATGTTACTACAGACGACGGTACGGGTATCGTACATATCGCTCCGACATTCGGTGCTGACGATGCCAAGGTGGCTAAGGATGCTAATATTCCGGCTCTCTACCTTATTAATAAGAAGGGCGAGACACGCCCGATGGTAGACCTCCAGGGTAAGTTCTACGCTATCGAGGACCTCGACAACAACTTCCTGAACGCTTGCGTTGACAAGGATCTTTATGCTCATCATGCAGGCGACTACGTGAAGAACGCTTACGACCCGAAGTTCAACGCCGATGGCGTTTGGGACAAGGCGGCTTCCGACAAGGCTGAGGACCTCAACGTGGTGCTCTGCATGGAACTGAAGCAGGAGGGAAAGGCTTTCCGCACAGAGAAGCACGTGCACAACTATCCGCATTGCTGGCGAACAGACAAGCCGATTCTCTACTATCCGCTTGATAGCTGGTTCATCAAGGACACAGCTTGCAAGGAGCGCATGGTTGAACTCAATAAGACTATCAACTGGCAGCCGGAATCAACCGGTTCGGGCCGCTTCGGCAACTGGCTCGAGAACCTCAACGACTGGAACCTTTCGCGTTCACGCTTCTGGGGTACTCCGCTTCCTATCTGGCGCGACGACAAGCGCGGCGAGAAGTGCATCGGTTCGCTCGCAGAGCTTTATGCTGAAATAGAGAAGGCTGTGGCTGCCGGCGTTATGACGTCTAACCCGCTTAAGGACAAAGGCTTCGTACCGGGCAACTACTCTAAGGAAAACTACGACCGCGTAGACCTCCACCGTCCGTATGTAGACAACATCGTGCTCGTGAACGACGAGGGTCAGCCGATGCACCGCGAGAGCGACCTCATCGACGTTTGGTTCGACTCTGGTTCTATGCCTTACGCACAGCTCCACTATCCGTTTGAGGGCGAGATGGCGCGTGGCACAGAGGACGATCGCAAGGCTCTTGTGAACAGCAACTACAAAGGCGTGGCTATACCGCCAAAGTTCTTCCCAGCTGACTTCATCAACGAGGGCGTTGACCAAACACGTGGCTGGTTCTTCACATTGCACGCTATCGCTACAATGGTGTTCGATTCGGTTGCGTTCAAGAACGTAATATCATCAGGTCTTGTGCTCGACGCAAAGGGCAACAAGATGTCCAAGCACTTGGGCAACGCTGTCAATCCGTTCGACCAGATAGAGGAGTACGGTGCTGACGCTGTTCGCTTCTACATGATGACTAACTCCGAGCCGTGGGACAACCTCAAGTACGACCCGAAGGGTGTTGACGAGGTGCGTCGCAAGTTCTTCGGTACATTATATAATACTTACTCATTCTTCAGCGGCTATGCCAACGTTGACGAGTTCGACGCTAAGGCTGAGCTTGTTCCGGTTGCAGAGCGTCCGGAGATTGACCGCTGGGTGCTCTCTGTGCTCAACACTCTCGTGAAGAATGTAACAAAGGAGATGGAGGACTACGACCCGACACGCGCCGGTCGTCTCATCATCGACTTCGTGAACAACGACCTCAGCAACTGGTACGTTCGTCTTAACCGCAAACGTTTCTGGGGTACAGACATGTCTAAGGACAAGTTGGCTGCTTATCAGACTCTCTATGCTTGTCTTAAGACCGTGGCTAAGTTGCTCGCTCCGTTCGCTCCGTTCTTTGCCGATCAGCTCTACTGCGACCTCGGCGTAAACGAGCTTGAGGGCACAGAGTCGGTTCACTTGGCTAAGTTCCCGGTAGCTGACGAGAGTCTTATCGACAGCGAACTCGAGAGTCGCATGGGTATGGCACAGACCATCACCTCCATGATTCATGCTCTGCGCAAGAAGGTGAACATCGCTGTGCGTCAGCCGCTGCAGGCTATCATGGTTCCGGCAGCAAGCGAGGAGCAGCGTCGCCACATCGAGGCTGTGAAGGATCTTATTCTTAGCGAGGTAAACGTGAAGGAACTCCGCTTCGTCGAGGGCAACGGCGTTCTCGTGAAGAAGGTGAAGTGCAACTTCCGCACAATGGGTAAGAAGTTCGGCAAGCTCATGAAGGGCATCGCAGCAGCTGTTTCTGCTTTCGACCAGGAGCAAATTGCACTCTTCGAGAACAACGGCAGCATCGTTGTGAGCGTAGAGGGTCAGGACGTTACCGTCGAGGTGGCTGACGTAGAGATTATCTCTGAGGATATTCCGGGCTGGCTCGTAAGCAACGAGGGTAACCTGACAGTTGCTCTTGAGATTGAACTTACCGACGAACTCCGCAACGAGGGTATGGCTCGCGAGCTCATCTCACGCATTCAGAATATCCGTAAGGAGTCGGGTCTTGAGATTACAGACCGTATTCATGTAACAGTTTCGCCTAACGAGCGCATAGAAAACGCTATCGCAGGTTACGCTGATTACATAAAGTCGCAGGTTCTTGCTCTTAATATTAACGTAGCTGAAAACGACGGCGTAGAGGTTGAAATCGACGATTTCAAGCTGAACGTAAAAATCGTTAAGAACTAATGATAATCAACACATGAGGGCGTGTTGCACAAGCACGCCCTCACTTTACTTTTAAATAACTACATTTTCAATCTTACTAAATCCTATCAATCATGGCAGAAAAGACACGTTACTCGGACGAGGAACTTGAAGAGTTCCGCGAGATAATTAACGAAAAGTTGCGCCTTGCTCGTCGCGATTTTAATTCGATGATGGAGCAGCTGCGTAATACAGATGGCAATGGCATAGAAGACACATCTCCTACATACAAAGCTCTCGAAGAGGGTAGTGCATCGCAATCAAAAGAAGAGATTGCACAGATGGCTAATCGTCAGCAAAAGTTCATTATGGGACTGGAAGCTGCTTTGGTGCGTGTGGAGAATAAGACTTATGGTATTGACCGTATGACAGGCGAACTCATTCCAAAGGAACGTCTTCGCGTTGTCCCCCATGCTACACTTAGTGTCGCATCAAAGAATGCACGTAAAAAGTAGTAGTCGCTACTAATTGTGAGTGTATCAAGACTGTATATATAATAACGTATGCAAGGACTTGGTACACTCCCATATTTTTAATAATCAATGATACGGAACAACAAAACATTTAAAGCATGGATAGCAATAGCTATTGTTATAGCTATACTGCTTATCGACCAAATAATAAAAATTGAAGTGAAGACCAATATGACACTCGGCGAGGCTAAGCGAGTGACAGATTGGTTCTATATCGAATTCATAGAAAACAACGGAATGGCTTATGGAATGAAATTCATAAACAAACTCGTACTCAGCCTCTTCCGTCTCTTTGCTATAGGATTTATTGGTTACTATCTTGCTAAGATAATCAAGAAAAATGAGGCACCTATCGGATACATCGTATTGATTGCGATGGTGCTTGCAGGTGCTGCTGGCAACTTAATCGACTGTCTGTTTTATGGCTTGATATTCGATGCTTCAACACCATTTACAGTCTCGCAGTTTGTTCCGTTTGGTGAGGGATATTCTACATTCCTTCATGGTAAAGTTGTAGATATGTTCTACTTCCCAATCATTCAGACCACATGGCCAGAGTGGATGCCTTATGTCGGAGGTTCTGAATATGTATTCTTCTCCCCCGTATTCAACTTCGCTGATGCATGTATCAGCGTTGGTGTAGTTACTTTGTTACTATTCTATAGAAAACAGTTGGAAGTTTTGTTTTCTAACAAATAATATATATATACATAATGCAAAGAGTTATATATTGTGCCATTGTTATAATGTCCGTATTGGGCATCATCAGCTGCAAACCAGGAATACCCCGCAAGTATCTTCAGCCCAACAAAATGGCTGATATCATATACGATTACCACATTGCTGAGGGTATTCAAAGCGTTAATACAACAGGCGACACTATAGCTATGCGCGCTTATCAAACATATATTCTAAAGAAACACAGGGTTAGTCAGGCTGACTTTGATTCGTCTTTAGTGTACTATACTCGTCACACAAAGTTGCTTGAAGATGTATACGATAAAGTGGCGGAGCGACTCAATAATGAATCGGCTATATATGGTGGTTCGCAGCTGAGCATAGGTGATGAGATTATAAACAACTCAGACACAACAAACGTGTGGCAGTCGTCACCAATCGTTATTCTATCACCATACTTAGCCTTTAATCGTAAGACATTCGAGATAAAAGCTGATACTTCCTACCATGAAGGCGATAGAATATTCCTCGATTTCGACACGAAGTTCATCTATCAAGATGGAATGCGAGACGGTGTTGCATTACTTGCGGTAACATATAGCAACGATTCGGTAGAGGTGGTAAGCAATTCGCTTATGTCAAGCACCCACTATCATTTGCAGATAAATAATACAGGACGTTTAAAGATAAAGAACATAAAGGGTTTCTTCTTGCACAATAATACGCAGAACCAAAACTTGACATCAAAGACAACGTTGAAGATGTTGCTTATTACGAACATCAAGTTGATACGTATGCATACAAAGCGTGCAGAGCAATCGAACGGCAACAAAGTAGACTCGCTAAAAACAACTAATGATAGCAGTCTCATTCTGCAATCAAAGAAACCATTAATGCTTAAACAAAAGCAATAATCCTTAAAGCAATGAGTAATCTATATGCAGCCCATCACATTGTTAGTGATGACAATTCCATAGCAAATGGAGTGGTGGAGATAGAGGATGGCGTTGTGAAGAGAGTGTTCCACCTCGAAAAAGAGATTGCGTTTACTATCTGGCTTGGCGGAACAATCATTATCAAGAAAACAGCTGTTGGCTTGCAGGCTTTTAAAGACAATAATATATTAATATAATAACAAATTAAAAAAATAAAGATTATGTTAAGCGTAAACGAATTAGAAGATCGACTTATCGATTTAGCATTTGCAGAAGACATAGGTGATGGTGACCACACTACATTGTGTTGTATTCCAGAGAACGCAATGGGCAAGTCGCATCTTCTTATCAAAGAGGATGGTATTCTTGCTGGCGTAGAACTGGCAAAACGTGTGTTTGCAAAGTTCGATCCGACAATGCAGGTGGAAGTGCTCATCAACGATGGCACACCGGTAAAGAAGGGTGACATTGCGATGGTTGTTACTGCTAAGGTTCGTTCTCTGCTACAAACAGAGCGTCTCATGCTGAACATCATGCAGCGTATGAGTGGTATTGCAACAATGACAAACAAATATGTTGAACGTCTGAAGGGCACAAAAACTCACGTGCTTGACACACGCAAGACAACTCCAGGCTTGCGTATGCTTGAAAAGCAGGCTGTGAAGATTGGTGGAGGCATGAACCATCGTATCGGTTTGTTCGACATGATTCTCTTGAAGGATAATCATATTGACTTCTGTGGTGGCATCACAAACGCTATCACACGTTGCCATGAGTATCTCAAGGAGAAGGGTCTCGACCTTAAGATTGAGATTGAGGTGCGCAACTTTGATGAGCTTGCAGAGGCAATGAACTGCGGTGGCATTAATCGTATCATGCTCGACAATTTCTCTGTTGCAGATACAAAGAAGGCTGTAGATATTGTAGGTGGTAAGTTCGAGACTGAGTCGAGTGGTGGTATCACATTCGACACAATTCGCGACTATGCAGAGTGTGGTGTCGACTTCATCTCTGTTGGCGCTCTTACCCACTCGGTTAAGGGACTTGATATGAGCTTCAAGGCTTGCGAATAAAATTAGCTTAGCCTATGAAATCATTAATTCTTTCAGCAGCAATGCTCCTTGCTTCGGAAGGAGCATTCGCTTGCTCTAACCTTATTGTAGGTAAGAAGGCGAGTGTAGATGGTTCTGTGTTAGTGTCTTATAATGCAGATGATTACGGCATGTTTGGATATCTCTGTCATTATCCTGCTGGCACTCATCCTAAAGGCACAATGCGCCAGATTTACGATTGGGATTCTGGCGTGTATCATGGAGAGATTGAGGAAGCGCCAGTTACTTATAACGTTATAGGTAATATCAACGAGTTTCAGCTTTCAATCGGCGAGACCACGTATGGCGGTCGTGAGGAGATGGTCGATTCAACCGGAATTCTTGATTACGGATCGCTTATTTACGTAACTTTGCAACGCGCAAAGACTGCACGTGAGGCAATCAGCGTAATGACTTCTCTTGTAGAGAAGTATGGTTATAACTCGGAAGGCGAAACTTTCTCTATCTGCGACCCAAATGAAGCTTGGATTATGGAGATGCAGGGCACTGGTGCAGGTTCAAAAGGCGTTGTTTGGGTAGCAATGCGCATACCTGATGATGCTATTTGTGCACATGCAAACCAAAGCCGTATCGGCAAGTTCAATATGAAGGACAAGAAGAACGTGCTTTACTCAAAGAACGTAATCTCTTACGCTCGTAAGATGGGATGGTTCAATGGTAAGGATTCTGACTTCTCGTGGAAGAATACATACGCATTCCCAGACTTCTCTGGTCGTCGTTTCTGCGACGCACGTGTTTGGAGCTTCTTCAATCACTATGCTGACGACTTCGACCGCTATTTGCCTTGGGCTTTAGGTAAGGATAAGGATGCAGAGGACATGCCTTTGTGGATTATCCCTAACCGTAAGCTTTCTGTGGCTGATGTAGAGAACGGTATGCGCGACCATTATGAAGGTACAGCTCTTGCACTCGACACAACAAGCATCGGTGGCGGTATCTACGAGATGCCATATCGTCCGACTCCGTTGACTTTTACAGTCGATGGTAAACAATATTTCAACGAGCGTCCTATCTCTACGCAGCAAACAGCCTTTACATTCGTCTCACAATTGCGTTCGTGGTTGCCACGTGAGATTGGTGGCGTACTCTGGTTTGGAAATGATGATGCTAACATGGTGGCTTATACACCTGTATATTGTGGCAATACTACACAACCTACATGTTACAATACAAAGGGTGCTGATGCTGTTACATTCAGTGCTGACAATGCATTCTGGCTTTGCAATATGGTGAGCAACATGGTTTATCCACGCTACTCGCAGTTGTTCCCGGAACTTAAGGCAGTTCGCGATTCGCTCGAAACAAGCTATTTCGCAAATCAGACTTCAATAGAGAAGCAGGCTGCCGACTTGTATCAGACAGACAAGGCTGCAGCTTTGAAACTCCTGAACAACTACAGTAACACAAAGGCTGATGAGATGCTTGCCAGCTGGAAGCGTCTTGCTACACGTATCATTGTCAAGTACAACGACATGGCTGTAAAGAAGGAGAAAGACGGCAAGTTGCTCCAGTCTGTAACACGTCCTGGTTATCCGGCAAGCTTCGGACGCAAGCTTGTAAAGGAAACCGGCGATTGGTATGCAGTTCCGGTTGAAAAGAAATAATCGATAATAGAACAACAAAAAAGGATAATTATGATTGCTGTAATATTTAAACAGCGTATCATAATTATCCTTTTTCTTTGTATGGAGAAGCATGTTGCAATGCTTCAATGTTGTATGCGTTTACTTGTACAAATAGCGCTTAATACTCTTCTTCGGGGTCTTCTCAAACTCTTCCTTTACAATCTCAATTGCAGCAAGTCGACAATAAGGAGGCTGTGAAGCATTGAGCTCCTGGCGGTTTTCCTCCATGATGTTCTCAAGGTCGGAGTCGTTGAGCTGCATTGTAGCAGCCTCGTCGAAGTCGGGATAAACAAGGCCAACAAGTTTCTCGCCACGTTGAACAACAATGCACTCGTTAACCATATTCAGCGAGTTGAGCTTATCCTCAATCTCCTCCGGATAGATATTCTGACCAGATGCGCCCAGGAGCATATTCTTTGAACGTCCCTTAATAAATACATTGCCATCAGCATCCATAAGTCCGAGGTCGCCTGTATGATACCAACCCTCTGCGTCGAGTGTCTGTGCTGTAGCCTCTTCGTTCTTGAAGTATCCGAGCATTACGTTAAGACCACGAGCAAGAATCTCGCCAGGTACATTCTGCGGATCCGGGCTGTCAATCTTAACCTCCATGTGTACAACGGGCTTGCCGCACGAACCTGCAACAAAGTCGTGACAATCTGCATAGCATATAATAGGAGCACACTCGGTAGCTCCGTAACCAACAGTATACGGGAATTCAATACGCTGCAAGAACTGCTCTACTTCCTGGTTGAAAGCAGCACCGCCAACGATAATCTCATAGAACTTGCCACCGAACGCATTTACTACCTGCTCGCGAATCTTCTCGAAGACCTTCTTGTTTACGAACGGCATGTTGAGCAACAGACGCATGCGATTGGTCTGAAGCTTAGGCAGCACCTTTTTGCGGATAATCTTCTCGATAACCAAGGGTACAGCAATGATGATTGCCGGTTTTACTTCTGCGAATGCTGCAGCAATGATAGCCGGAGAAGGAACGCGTGTAAGGTAGAACACGTGACAGCCGAAGAGGAATTCAAAGAGGAATTCGAACGCCATGCCATACATGTGCGCCATAGGGAGAATACTGATGACATTATCGCCCTTCTTAATGTGCTTGGCTACGGCAGTCATAGCAAAGTCGTAGTTGCTCCACATTGCGCGGTACGGAATCATAACACCCTTAGAGAAACCGGTAGTGCCAGAAGTGTAGTTGATAAGCGCCAACTCCTCTGGGCTTTGCTCTCTGTAGTAGTGTACGTGCTCCTTACGGAAGAACTTAGGATATTTCTCACCGAACATAGCGTTAAGATGTTCGCGAGCATAAGTAAGCTTATCAGTACGAGACACTACGAGCGAATAGTCGGGGATGTAGATAATGCCTTCAAGGTCGGGCATCTTTGTTTGGTCGATGATTGTAGCAACATAGTCACCAACGAAGAGCAACTTTGCTTCGCTATGGTTTACAATGTTGTGAATCTGATCGGCTGTGAACTCATGAAGAATAGGTACAGCTACAGCGCCGTAGGTAAGTGTTGCGAGGAAAGCTACAGCCCAATTGGAGCTATTACGTCCGCAGAGCGCAATTTTGTCACCACGCTGCACACCACTACTTTCAAACATAATGTGGAGCTTTTCAATCTTGCGAGCTACATCATGATACTGTAAAGTTGCGCCTTTAAAATCGGTAAGAGCATCCTTATCCCAATTAGAGATAATACTCTTTTCTATAAGTTCGTTAAAACTTGGTATTTCAATCATTTGCACAATAATAAAAAGTTTGTGCAAAGGTACATACTTATTTGCACAATGCCAAAAGTTATGTGCAATATTTTACGCATTAGTGCAAATAAGCTATGTTTTTATCGTTTCTTATACTTATTGAAGCAGCAGATTATTAATAGTCATCATCCGCTACGTCCTCTGCTTCAAGGTTAAGATCTTCTTCTGTTTCAAATGTAGTACGATAGCTCTCCTCTGTTAATTTGTCCTCATCGAAGTCGTCATCGTCGTCATCATCATAAGAGTTTTCACTTGGATTCTCATCTTCAAAATCTTCGTCATAGTTGTCCCCAAATCCATTGTTCATAGAGTCGTTATCGTCATCATGCTTATGGTGATTTTCTACTTTTGGTTTTGCCTTTGCAAAAATAGCTTCAACCCAAAGCCCCTTGGTTATTTCGAGAACCTCATAGCCATCATTAACTTTTTTATCGTACATACCACCAGGTTTGTGCAGACGATCTTTAGGTAAGGTTGTCGTGCTAATATCGAAACCAGACTCTATTATATCCTGTACGCTCTGCGACAATGAATCCCAACCACCGCCGAAGTTACGATCAAGAACTTCAATAAGTTTTGCAGCAGAAATATGATGTATATTCTCGTATGTAAGATCTGTGATGCGGTTGATTGCACGCTTCTTAATGCCCCATTTTTTGTTGTCGTTGTCGTCAAAGTGTATATTTCCGACCTTAAAGTCGCGTGCTTCATATTTCTTTATTACCTCCGGCTTGTCTATTTTTATTTCTTCTATTTCAAAGGCACTACGTATAACGTCCATATAATGATTGCGGTTGTCTTTGAAATCCGACTCTTTTTCTGCTGTTTCCCACATTCTGAAGATGTCATTTTCTTCAACTTCCCATACATTACTCTTTGTTAGTGTCTTGAGTGTCAGAGCTTTTTGTTGTTTCATATATTATTAAAGTCTTATTATTTGTTACTTGATTTGCTTGTTATGATAGGCGTTTATATTTATCCCATCGCAATTTTCGCTGCAAAAGTATATACTTTAGTTATATCCTACAAGTTTTTATAAAATTTTTTATGCTATTTACGTGAATTTATTGCCTACTCATTGATTAAGTATATGCACATGAATAATGGAGTGTGCTTATACGAGTAATCCAATGGTGACCAGAATGCCATATATCAACATATTGCGAGCAGTCATGCCAAGCACTTTGTTCAGTTCTGCACCTTTTCGTATACGGCGCATCTCCGTGAATGTCACAATATGAAATGGCAAATAAAGCAATATAATCAACTTCGCGTATTGCTCATCCTGCCAATTAAGAAATGCCATACCAATTAACGCCAAAATAGTGCTTATAAATCCAAGAATAGCATAGAGTGTCAAGCCGCCATGCTCGCCAATACGAACAATGAGCGTGCGTTTGCCAGCACGTCTGTCGTTGTCAATGTCTCGGTAGTTGTTCACTACAAGTAGTGTATCTATAACCAAACCACAAGCTGCGGACAATGTAATCACCTGCCAAGGTATTGACATGAGTGGCGTTGGAGGAGACACAAGCCAATACGTCATGCAGACCGGTAATAGACCGAAGAATACGAGCACAAGAACGTCACCAAGTCCGATGTATGAAAACGAGATGGTGTATAGGAAGCAAAATACGACGCAAGCTACACCTATGAGTATCATCTCCCAACCACCATAATATATAAGTGGAAGACCGATAGCACAAGCTAAAAGAGTAGTGTAAAGAAGCCCAAGGCGCATTGCAGCAGCCGTAATCCAGCCTTGCGCACATGCGCGCTTAGGCCCGAGACGCTTCTCGTCGTCTGTACCTTTCATAAAGTCGAAATAATCATTTATGAAGTTGGCATCAATCTGCATCACGAGAGCAAAGAGCATACAGAGTACAGCAGCACCAACTCGTACTGTGTCACCATATTGAGCAATAGCGGCAGCAATGCCTATCATCACAGGTACAGCAGCCCCCGTGAGTGTTTTCGGGCGTGCTGCAAGAAACCACGCTTTAAAAGAATTGGTTATTACATTCGATTCGTTCATCTTATTTATTGATATTAGTTGTGTATGTTCTTGCAAAATTAACTATAATAGATTAATTTTGCAATTAAAATAAAAGTTTTCAAGACATGAATGGAAGAAACGTAAGTCTCGATCTGATGGAGTTTGTCGAGCAAAATATATTACCCCGCTATAATTCTTTTGATAAAGCGCACCGATTGTCACATGTCAATCATGTAATAAAACAGTCGCTTGAACTTGCTTTAAAATGTGGTGCAGACATCAATATGGCATATACGATTGCCGCTTATCACGACCTTGGACTTGAGGGGCCGCGTGCTGTACACCACATCCAAAGCGGCAAAATACTTATGGCAGATCGCCGTCTTCAGCGTTGGTTTTCACCCGAACAATTGCGTATAATGAAGGAAGCTGTGGAAGACCATCGTGCATCAGCCTCACATGCACCACGTAGCATTTATGGCAAGATTGTAGCCGAAGCCGATAGAGATCTTGAGCCTATACACATATTCCGCCGTACGATACAGTATGGGTTGAGTCATTATCCAGAATACAATAAAGAAGAACAAAAGAAACGCTTCTTTGAGCATCTCGACCATAAGTATTCCACACATGGATATATACGTCTGTGGTTACCGAACTCGCCAAACACAGATAAACTTAAAGCGATACGCGAGATTATAAACGATAAGAATGCATTAATGGATATATTCGACAAATTGTTTGAAGAAGAAATCGACACATATGAAAAATGAGTAAAAAACATCCGCAACGATTGTTACACATATACGTATCAATCGTTGCGGATGTTGGTATCGGTTGATGGATGTATGTATGCGTAACGACCGATACTATCATTAATAAACTCTAAGTCTGTCACCAACTCTTATCTCAAAGTCGGGACTAAGTCCGTTCTTCTTATACAGACTTGACAAACGAATGCCATACTTTTGAGCTATAGAGTACATGCTTTCGCCGTTCTTTACGACGTGTGGCACATTTTTGTATTCCTTTGTGGCTTTCTTTCTTTTTCGCTTTAAATAAATAATGTCGCCAGGATTTAACTCGTCTTTATAATAACGTTCGTTGTATTTTGCGAGTCTTCGTTTACCAATACATAGTTCTTTTGAAAGCGATTTGAACGTATCGCCTTTACGGGCTATTATATAATAGTTGTGGTTGTATGCTTTTATAACGTGGAATGTGCCATCGGGAGCTAAGCCATCCTCCGTTGAATGTTTAACCATAAACTGATCGAACCTCGTAGCTTTGTCAAACTTGTTCAACTGATAGAGTTCAATTATCTGTATCAGTTTTGAAGCATACTGAGGATTTGTTGCATAACCACACTGCTTCAGTCCACGTGCCCAACTCTTGTAATCGGTTCGCGAATAAGAAAACAGGCGTGCGTAGCGTGATTGTGTAGCAAGAAAACGGCTATGGTCTTCAAAACTCTGTCGGGGATTATCGTAAGCTCTAAAGCATTCTCCGCGTGCATCATCATCATGAAACACACGACGACCTGTCCAACCATGACACTTGATTCCGAAATGATTGTTTGACGATTTGGTGAGCCAGCTCTTTCCAGCTCCACTTTCCAATAAACCTTGCGACAGAGTAATACTTGCTGGAATGTTATATTTCAGCATTTGCTCAATGGCAAGGTCTTTATATTGATCAATATATGCTTGATACGCAGAATTCCATTTAATCTGAGCGGACAGATGTGCAATTGACAATGTAAATATTAGAAGTGTCAGTATAGCGTGCCGCAATTTATATATATTCATATATTTAAATGTAGAGTGTTTAATGCTAATTTGTAAGTGGTGTTGACTTGATGATGGGGTATCATCAAAGCCTTACAACTGCAAAGTTAGTATTTTTTAGCAACAATTAATCAAATATCGATAGCGATTGTTACATTTTTTGTATCTTTGCATAAAATATGCGCAAACCTTAACTATCAAGTTTGCTTGGAATGAAGGTTTTTGTGTGTTATTAAGAGTATATTAATATTAAATAAAAGAATTTGAATGAAAGCATTTGTATTTCCTGGACAAGGATCACAGTTTGTAGGTATGGGCAAAGACCTGTACGATAATAACGAGAAAGCAAAGGAACTTTTTGAGAAAGCTAATGAAATCCTGGGCTTCCGCATCACTGATATTATGTTTGAGGGTACAGACGAAGAGCTTACTCAAACAAAGGTTACACAACCTGCAGTATTCCTTCATAGCGTCATTTCTGCTCTTTGTCTTGGTGACGAATTTGCACCGACAATGGTAGCTGGTCATTCGCTTGGTGAACTTTCTGCACTTGTTGCAGCAGGCGCATTGAGCTTTGAGGATGGCGTGAAGTTAGTTTCTGCACGTGCCATTGCAATGCAGAAGGCTTGTGAGGCAGCCCCTGGTACAATGGCTGCTGTTATCGGTTTGCCAGACGAGAAAATAGAGGAGATTTGTGCAGAGGTTAGCACCGATGGTAACATCGTTGTTGCAGCCAACTATAACTGCCCTGGTCAGCTCGTTATCAGCGGTAATGTTGATGCAATCAACGCTGCCTGCGAGAAACTGAAGGCTGCAGGTGCTAAGCGCGCTCTGCCGCTGAAGGTTGGTGGAGCATTCCACTCTCCGCTGATGCAACCAGCAAAGGAAGAGCTTGAAAAGGCAATCAAGGCAACAACATTCTCTGAGCCGAAGTGTCCCGTATACCAGAATGTGGACGCACAGCCACACACCGACCCTGCTGAGATTCAGGCAAACCTCATTGCTCAGCTCACAAGCAGTGTACGTTGGACTGCAAGCGTACAGAATATGATTAAGGCAGGAGCAAACGACTTCACAGAGTGTGGTCCAGGTAAGGCTCTTCAGGGAATGATTGGTCGTATCGATAAGACTGTGGCTGCCCACGGTATCATCTAATTGACATGGCTCAGCAGAAAATCATAATATACCAGATTTTTACACGATTGTTCGGCAATCGTACCAATGTGTGCAAGCAGAATGGTACGATTGCCGAGAACGGTTGTGGAAAGATGAACTTCTTCTCCGACGAAGTACTCCAGCAGATTCGTGCGAAAGGTATCACCCATGTATGGTACACGGGAATCATTCGCCATGCTTCTATGACAGACTATTCTTCGTTCGGTATCCCTCGACAACACCCTGCTGTAGTGAAGGGTAGAGCAGGCTCGCCATACGCTATAACCGACTATTATGATGTAGACCCCGACCTTGCAGAAGATGTGAATGAGCGTAGTGCGGAATTCGACGCACTCGTAGAGCGTACTCACAAGGCAAACATGAAAGTAATCATCGACTTCGTGCCTAACCATGTTGCTCGTCAATATCACTCGGTTGTAAAACCAGAAGGAATCGTTGACCTTGGAGCGACAGACAACCAGTCGATGGGATTTAGCTCTGATAACAACTTCTATTATAATGTAGGACAGCAGTTCTCCCCAAGCATAGACCTCTACGCAGGAGAATCCGAACCTTACACCGAATACCCTGCAAAAGCAACAGGTAATGATCACTTCGATGCATATCCTGGCAAGAACGATTGGTATGAAACCGTAAAACTCAATTACGGTGTTGACTATTGTGATGCCGGAGGACGCTCAGAGCATTTCTCGCCGGTGCCAAACACATGGCAGAAGATGCTTGACATTCTATTGTTTTGGGCAGCAAGAGGAGTAGACGGATTTCGATGCGATATGGCAGAGATGGTGCCAACCGCGTTTTGGAGTTGGGCTATCGCTAAGGTGAAAGCCATCAACCCTGGCATATTGTTTATCGCAGAGGTATATAACCCCATGGATTATCGTCACTACGTGGCTGCAGGCTTCGACTATCTATATGATAAGGTGGGCATGTACGACACGATGCGTAGCATAATCTGCGATGGTTATCCAACTTCTAAAATCACCACAGCATGGCAGTGGGTGGACGATATCAACGAACATATGCTTTACTTCCTTGAGAACCACGACGAGCAGCGCATTGCAAGCAACTACTTCGCTGGCGATGCATTCCGTGCTTACCCAGCTCTTGTTGCAAATGTGCTTATGCGCAAGAATCCGTTCATGGTATATGCAGGTCAGGAGTATGGCGAGCGTGGTATGGACGAAGAAGGATTCAGCGGTTGCGACGGCAGAACAACTATATTCGATTATTGGACTGTTCCGTCTCTGTATCGTGCTTTTGTGTCTAAAGAGTCAACCGATGAAGAGCGTGAACTCTCACGTCTTTACTCTGAAGTGCTCAACATAGCCAATGCAGAGAAGGCTGTAAGTGAGGGCGACTTCTTCGATTTGATGTACGTCAACGAACATATTGCCGAACGTCAATACGCTTTCTTGCGAAAAGCCAACAACGAATTGTTGTTTGTTGTTGCTAACTTCGACGGAGCGAAGGCATCGCTAACGGTAAACATACCCGACCACGCTTTCACTTTCCTTCATATTCCGCGCAAGGATGTTGTGGCTACAGATTTGCTCTTTGGTACAAACGTGGCAGTACACTTCGGTTCTACTACATCCGTCAACGTGGACGTGGATGCGTATAAATGTGTAATACTTAAAATGCAATTGAGTATGGAGACAGAAGAGATTTTCAACGCACACAACAAGGAAGAGTACCCACCTGCCCACACGGCAGAACATCTACTCAACCAAACAATGGTGAGAATGTTCGGATGTGAGCGCTCGCGCAATGCGCACATTGAACGCAAGAAAAGCAAAATCAGTTTCATCCTCGACCACAAGCCTTCGCGCAAGGAAGAGAAAGAGATTGAAGTGCGCATGAATGAACTCATTGAGGAAGACCTCCCCGTAAAGTATGAAGTGGTAGATCGTAATCATATTCCCGACGATATAAGTATTGATCGATTGCCAGAGGATGCCTCAGAGAATTTGCGTATTGTGCGAATTGGCGACTATGACGCTTGTCCGTGCATTGGCAAACACGTGCGTTCAACTTCACAGATAGGTAAATTTGTGATGCTCGGCACAAATTGGGACGAAATGAAGCACTCTTTCAGAATAAGATTTAAAATAATCTAAATACATTTTACTTAATAACATTATGACAGAAAACAGACAAACATTGAACCGCAACTTGGCTCAGATGCTTAAGGGCGGTGTTATTATGGACGTTACTACTCCAGAGCAGGCTCGCATCGCAGAGGCTGCAGGTGCATGTGCTGTAATGGCGCTTGAGCGTATTCCAGCTGATATTCGTGCAGCAGGTGGCGTTTCACGTATGAGCGACCCCAAAATGATTAAGGGCATTCAGGAAGCCGTTTCTATTCCTGTAATGGCAAAATGTCGCATTGGTCATTTCGCAGAGGCTCAGATACTTCAGGCTATTGCTATCGACTATATTGATGAGAGTGAGGTTCTCTCTCCAGCAGACGATGTTTACCACATCGACAAGACAAAGTTTACCGTTCCTTTTGTGTGCGGAGCAAAAAATCTTGGCGAAGCTCTTCGTCGCATTGCAGAAGGTGCCACAATGATTCGTACAAAGGGTGAGCCTGGCACAGGTGATGTTGTTCAGGCTGTACGCCATATGCGTATGATGCAGAGCGAGATGCGTCGTCTCAAGTCAATGGCTGAGGACGAACTCTTCGAGGCTGCTAAGCAGTTGCAGGTTCCTTATGAGTTGGTTAAGTACGTACACGAAAACGGCAAATTGCCAGTTGTAAACTTTGCTGCTGGTGGCGTTGCAACTCCTGCTGATGCAGCTCTTATGATGCAGCTCGGAGCAGAGGGCGTATTCGTGGGTTCTGGCATCTTCAAGAGCGGTAACCCTGAGAAGCGTGCTGCTGCTATCGTGCAGGCCGTAACTAACTATAACGATGCCAAGAAGCTTGCCGAGCTTTCTGAAGACCTCGGTGAAGCTATGGTAGGTATCAACGAGCACGAGATTGAAGTGCTCATGGCTGAGCGTGGCAAGTAATGAGAATTGCAGTATTGGCACTTCAAGGCGCATTCGCGGAGCACGAACAAATGCTTCAGCGCCTTGGAGTTGAAACTTTCCAAATAAGACAACTGGCAGATTGGGAGCAGCCGAAGGATGGACTGATAATCCCGGGAGGTGAAAGCACCGTGCAAGCAAAGTTGCTTAGCGACCTACACTTGCTCGAACCTATCCGTAACACCATCAGCGACGGACTTCCCGTCTTTGGAACATGTGCCGGACTCATTCTACTCTCAAAGCAGATTGAAGGCGAGCCTGCAACCCGACTCGCCACTATGGACACGGAAGTTCTTCGTAACGCCTATGGTCGTCAGCTCGGTAGCTTCTATACCATAGCACCAATGAAGGGAGTAGGCGAGGACATACCTATGACATTCATCCGTGCACCATATATCCGCAAGGTTAAGGGGGATACTGAAATTTTGGCAGAAGTAGATGGACACATCGTTGCTGCACGCCAAGGTAAGCAGCTTGTTACATCGTTTCACCCCGAACTGAACGATGATACACGCGTACACGAATACTTCTTGAGTATGATTTAAATCATTAAACATCATAAAAGACCTTGTCAATCAGTGTTGGCAAGGTCTTTTTTTAGTGCTACTGTCTTTTTTTAAATAAGGTTGACACCCTAAAGTCAACAATTATGAAAAAGAAAGAAGAACAACTCCAAATTTCATTGGATCGCGTTAAACTTCAGAAGCACGTTTACGAGCTTTGTCGTGTTCAAAAACTTACAATTAATGAAGTAAGAAAAAAAACAGGCCTTGGGATGGGTACTATTTACCGTTATCTTCATACCTTTGAGGAAGAAAACCCAAAATTGGTAGAACAGATGAAAAAACAAGGTCCAAACATCATTCCTGAAGACTACAAGAAACTTCAAGAGGAGGTTCTCCGCCTCAAGTGTGAATTAAAGCGCGAGAAGCTACGTGCCGACTTTTATGAGGAGATGGTTGCATTCGGCAAGGAAGTCTACGGCATTGACTTAAAAAAAGCTGGCACCAAGTAGTCGGTAGGCTCCATGAGCGTGATCTGAAGGCTTATGCCGTCAGATCGCTCTGTGGGCTACTTGGTGTAACGCCCCAGGCCTACTATAAGCATGATGACACCCAGATGCGTAAGATAGCAGCAGAGGCATTCGTCGTTGAGTTTATCAAGCGCATCCGTGAGCGCGACCGTGGAATAGGCGGTGGCAAGCTTTGGCGTATGTACCAGAAGGAGTTCGGCGAAGACCACTCCGTTGGCTACAACCGTTTCTATGACATTGTCG